>Ga0315291_10002093_pt1 | contig 26365 bp, 14 predicted proteins | sample YL17G12_20_MG_FD_203070 | JGI IMG/M metagenome (GOLD analysis project Ga0315291, IMG submission 203070) | Sediment microbial communities from Yellowstone Lake, YNP, Wyoming, USA - YL17G12_20 | ecosystem: Environmental > Aquatic > Freshwater > Lake > Sediment | place: USA: Wyoming | collected...
GTATGTTTGGGAACGGTCAATATGTCATTCCCGCGAAGGCGGGAATCCAGATTCCCGTCTGGACATTATGCCAATGGCAAATTATGCCGAGCGCAAAAACTTATTATGATTGGTATCATACCCGCGAAAGCGGGTATCCAGTCCCGTAAGGGATGGCCAAGTTCATTAGTGAATCGACCGGTAGATTCCCGCCTGCGCGGGAATGACAAATGTTGCTACCTTGTTGTCAGATAAACAATTACGATAATTTTTGTTTAAAAACGGTCAGTTTGAGAATATAACAGAAGTGTCAGATTAGGTCTTGACTATTGCACAACAACCGGAATCGTTAGGGAAATTCTTTTGGTGGAGTCCCTTTTACTATAAAATAAACAGGACGCTCTGTCATTGTCACAGTATCGACTTCCAACTTATTGCCTTGCAAGTCCACCAACTGCCAGGGCTTTCCAGCGAGGCGTATTTGCTTTGGCTCTACACCTTCTTCCATCCAGGCGACGATTACCCCCGCTCTTGCTTCGCAAGAAGCTGCGGGGGTTTCAAATCCGTATGCTTTTATCGTTTCAGGGCTTTTGAGTCGGCCAAGAGACCTTATCGGAGGCAAGAGCAGGTTTGCCATTGCTGACTGGGTCACTAACATCTTCCTGGGCGCACCTGCCCACTCAAAGAAAATACCTGAAAGGTCTTCATTATTAAGACTGCCAAGCGTACCAGAGTGATAGATGATTTTCTCCACCCCATAAGCCAGCAATATCGTATTGAACTTGACCTGCCACTCTGCAGCTTCAATTTCACTGTCAACCGGCTTCAACCATGAGCTATGATAGGGCTCAAAAGGTTTATCATCATCTGCGTAATATGCACCTTCCGTGAACCAGATAGGTTTATTTGTCTTAACAGAACGCATCCGCTCACAAAGTTGCCGCAAAGGCTCTTCGTACCCCTCGGGCGCCGTCAAGCCGGGATAAATATGCAAGTTGAGAGCATCTACCCAAAGCAACCCCCCTGCGCTGATAAATTCTTCTGTGTAGCCGGTCGGACTACCAGCAATGCCGCCGACCACAAATGCGTTAGCATCAACTGCCTTGACCGCCTGATAGGCCACCCGTAACAACTGCACGTAATCCCCGACCTTGTAGCCTTTTTCCCGAGGCAAGGCGTAAGAGGTGTAAATCGGTTCGTTCAATATCTCCCATACGCGCAGATGCTTCTTATAGTGGTTGACCGTCTCGCGTACATAAGCGGCAAACTCCTCCAAATCGCGAGGCATATAGGCTATACACGCTTTGCTTTGGGAGTAGGGTTCAGTTACTTTTACTTCCGGCCCGGCACTGGACGACCAGTTGCTGGAAGGAAAAGGCAGCAAGCCTATAATGTTCAGCCCTCGTTCCAGGACACGGTCAATTTGTGAATCGGATTCTGTGAATTCAAACTTACCCTTCTCCGGCTCAACATCGTGCCATTTCAGTGACCAGTCGCGGAACCAGCAGAGCCCGATTTGTTTGCTCAAATCCAACAGGTGCGGCCAGGGATATGCGTGGTTCATTCCAAACAAGCTCTCTGATTTCGTGTAGGGCTCGATAATGGCGAAGCGTATCGGCTGGGTAGGCGTTACTTCCGCACCTTTGGCATTTACGTGCAGCCGGTAGAAGCCTTTTCGTCGTATACCGGGGTTGATGGGTACTTTTGCCATCCGGCCCGGTAGAATATTAATCAAAATGACAGCTTCATTTACAACGATGTCATCGAAGTTCGTAATATGCACGCGCAGCTCGACAGATTGGGCGTCTTTGTCGGTGTTGAAAACCACAGCGGTCATGTTCGGCTCAGCGCCATAAGTAAAGAGGTTACCCAGGCGACCTGTTTCTAATCCAACCTCCACTGCTGCCCGCGGCTGGTAGGGAGTCGCTTTGGTGTCTTTCTCTAACTGTACTCCATCAATCCATACCGTGCCTGCTTCTTGTTTGGATGCTCCTAAATCCAAACCCAAAGCGACGAAAATCTGCTCTGCCTGAGGCTGAAATGTAAAACTGTACCTCTCCCATTTGGTTGTGAGTTGCACCTCCTGTCGCAGACTTTCTCGAAACGCCTGTCTCACTGAGAGCACCCCAACCAGCCCCCGAATGTCGCTGTCGGGGGCAGCTTTTATGTAGGCGGAAAGAGTGTAATCAGCACCCGGTTTTACTGTAAGCCAGCCCCTGTTAGCCAGCAACGGAGCTTTCACAGGCGCGCGGTAAAGTGTAAAATAGTCAAAGTAAAAGACTGGAATGGTTTTTGGAGTCAGAGTGATTTTGAAACTTGAATTATGAAACTTGCCGCCGGCGGCGTCCACTGTGCCCACGGGCAGATTCAAATTGCCTCCCCAGCCAGGCAAATCCGCAATGCTTCCCCAACCGCTTGCCCCACACTCGAAGCTGCTGTTGGGCACCAGGTTCACACCGTTGGCGGGTGGAACTATCTCTTTGAACCTTTGTGCCATTGGTTCAGATGGCTCTAATTGAACGTTGTCTATCCAAAAGCTCCCTGTTGAGGTGTACCAAAACTGGAGCCGGACCTGCTCCGATATCGTCTCTGTGGCCCTAAAAACAAACTCAAACTCCTTCCATTTGGAAGGCGCTCTGAAGGATTCCTCCAGGCCGCAATTCGTCCAGGATTTCATATTTGAGATGGCCGCATGCACCGCTCCACCGGGGATACCCTGGCCCCTGGCGGCGAAGGAAATCCTGTACCATTTATCCTTCTCAAGTCGCACGGTGTCGGTCTGGCAAAGCATTGCATGGCTTGCAGGAGAAACGCTGGTAAAGTGAGTGCACGCGAGTTTCTGACCAAACTGCCCAACAAATCCTTCATCCCGCATCCACGTGACAGTTACCTCTTTATCTCCGGCGAACTGCCAATGGTCGGCCATTCCATCCCCATCTGTATCTTGCTCAAAGCCCCCATTTCTAATCATGCTATCTTTTGCGGCAGCAGTCGCCACTAAAGAGAAGACAATCGCTAACGTGGTCACGGCTCGACTGAGCTCGCCGAAGTCTGACAGATGTTTCATTTGCACCCCGCCCCCGACAAAAACATTCGGGGGTTTACGTACTAAAGCCGACATTTCATATTTAGCCATTGCAACTTTTTGGGTTTGTTTGGCACTAAGATAACATATCTGTTTAAGAGAAATCGGCAATGCAATAGATAATCTTAAAAGCGGGGCTACCCGCGTTGGCCGGACATCCTTTTCTTTCTGGACTCTTCCGTCTCGCTGCGTTTACACTTGGGGCAGCGGTCCGAAAAATCTCCGCGAACAGAATCGGTAAAGAACACTATCCCGCACTGCGGATTGCCGCACTTCTCCGCTTTATAAATGCTTTTTTGATTGCACTTATTGCAGACTAAAGGCGGCATAACAGAACTAAAAGGGTCGGCATATTCCTTCAGGTATTTATAGTAATCGCGCATGCTAATCTGATACTCGGCCTTGCAGGCGTTGTTGCTGCACTTCACCCAGGTCATTTCGTCCGCCGGAATACCACCGGTGCCGCCCGAGCCTTTGAAATACGTGAAGTAACTTATCAAACCAGCCGCCGCCAGGCACACCACGACAATACCGGCCATAATCGGCTTCTTGCTGTCTTCCATATCAAGCACTCCAATGTTCCCTGACCCCCGACCCCTGTTCCCTGACCCCTAAGTTATTGGCTGCGTTCCTATTTGTCAAAGCTAAACATTTCCTGGTCCAACTGCACCCTCTGCAGCACCTGCACCGGCTGCTCCGGCATAGACGTCCGTGCCGAAAGGTATGCCGCCTCAATGACCGCCATATTTTTCAGGTTCTCTCTGGCGCTGGTGCACAGTTTATTCTCCTGCGGCAGCAATATGCTCAAAGCAAAATCTTTCAATAGCTTGCCCACACAGCAAAACTCATCGTCATTATACTCGCTCTGTTCAATTACACCCCCGAAGATATTGCTGACTGTAAACCGCCTCGCCGTAACGGTCACGACCTTGTCTCTGCCATAGACGCTCAGCGACTCTTCTCTGTTCGCCCCCCCCGTCCGCCGGAAAGCTGCCAAGCTGCCTGTAAGGGTATCGGTGAGCTTCATCGTCACAATCGCCGTATCTTCCGTCAAGTAAAGCCGCTGCTGTTTGTCCGCCGCCTGGCTGGTGTTCACCGAATAAACCTGCTGCGGTATCGGAAAATTCCACATTATCTGGTCGAATATCCGGTAACAATCGTAAAGCAGCACACCCCCCCCTGCCAGCTTCGGGTCGCCGCGCCACGCAGGATAAACCTCTTCCCTCACGCTGGAAAAGGCAGTTATAAGGAAAGCCTGCTCAAGATGACCTCCCTGCAAAAACTGGCGAAACGCACGAAAGCTCCCCGCATACCGATACGGGTTGGCCACTGCGAACTTGACCCTCTCCTGGTCGGCCAGCCGCACAAACTCAACCGCCTCCTCAAAATTCCTCCCCGCCGGCGCCAGCTTGAGTATATTGAAATTCTTCTTTATAGCCATCCGGATGTGCTCATCGCAGCTATACATACCGGCGGCAACCAGCAGGCAGTCAAGCTGGTTCTGTATCACAAGCTGCCGGTAGTCATCGTAGGCGGCGCACTTGTATTCCGCCGCAGCCTTCTCCGCAACGCTGCCGTCCCTGTCGGCGACGGCCTCAATCTGAAAATAATCGATTCCGGAAGCCGCTTTAAGCAGCAACTGACCACCCTCGTTGAGACCAAGTATCGCAATCTTTAACTTGTTTTCGCTCATCTTTTTCTTAATTTTACTTTCACCTTCCAAAAAAGAAACTACTAACCCGGATTTTTTCAAAGCCGCGGATTATTGGCCATGAGGGCACCAGGATGCAAAGGTAGAAGAGAGGTCAGACACGGATTTCACGGATTCACATGGCAAATTTTTTAGCACAATAAGACCATATTCGCCCACAAAATATGTATATGGGTATTTAATCTTGAAGTCATAGACCCTGCCGACAAAAGGCGCACGGACCTCTGCGGTGCTATTCGTCCAGCATCTTTGCCGCCGCCTCCCTGAGATGCCTGAACGCCTCCGGCGGAAGCTGCTCATATCCGGCTGTCCCCGCATTTTCGCTCGACCTTTTGACCACATCGCCGGACAGCTTCAGGTAGTTATCCATAAAAAACCACAACTGCCCATTGGTCAGCTTTAATTTCTTACGCAGCAATTCCAGATATTCGATGTCCTGTTCTGCCCGCCGGTAGCTTTTTAGCCGCATCGAATGATGAATCTCAACTTCGCCGTCCGGCTGTCTATCGAATATAAATAGGCCAAGCTGATTTGCCTCTTTCAAACTTGTCCCTTCTTTATCCACCGTCTGCCACGGCACCACTCCCTTCGCGCCGTTTTGATACGCCCACATGACCCACGCCTCCGTCTGCCGGTTCGATTCCTCGACCCGATTGGTCGTGCCATAGACCCAAATGGTCTCGCCCGTCCGCTCCACCCGGTCCGCAGCTATCCGCTGATACTCCCGCATCGCATCCGTGCTCACCACCCACAAATCCGCCTTGCCAAAAAGCTGGCCTCTGTCGAATTGCGGCCGTGAAATATCTATCCGGTATTGCAGCCGGACAGGGCAATTGTCTCTCTTCGCCTGATGCACTAAATCCCCGTAATATGCCAGCGCACGGTAGTCCCAGTATTCCGTCGGCTCATCTAATACCCACGGACTTCTCGCCGGGTCATTCAAGCTGCCTTTGTTATTCAGATAGAGCTGGAAGCCTGTCCGTGTCCAGCCTTGCTTCTCCGCAACCGAAATAAAATCCCGCACAATATCCACAAACGTCTGGCTGTACTCCGGCCTTTCCCTGAATGCCTCGTACGCATCGGGATTGCCGTTAAAATACGCCCGCACGTTCAACGGCCAGCTCTCGTGGAATGTCAAATAAAACCCCGGCGCCGGGATTTCTCCGCGGTGCTTGTCCTTGAAATAGCTTCCCGACAAATAAGGTCCAAAAACCTTGATAAAATCATCCCAGTATCCCTGCTTCGCCCCGGGCTTAATATCATTATATCGCCGTTCATTCATTCGCGGCTCGACTGAGCTCGCCGAAGTCCGGCCGTCCGCCATCATCATATCCAGATTGCATTTTCTGGCCCCCGGCGCCGCGGTGCCGTGCGAATAATGCAGAATATTGCAGTGCACACGATGGTCGTATGCGACCTCCTGCAACCGATAAAATTCGCTCACCTTATCCGGCATCCCGTATGTATTCATTTCACAATAGAAACTCGCCTTCCGCGGAATCGCAAAATTGCGCACCCGCAGCTCAATCGGAATCTCCCTGCCATCCGAGATTCCAAGGACCCCTTTAATAATTTTCTTGTCGCAATCAAACGGCACAAAAACATCCACGCACACCGGCGTTGCCTTCTCGCTGCTTAATTCCAGCTCCTCAAACGGCACAAGCGGGTCGGGAATAAGCCCTCTTTCGGATTGCACATAAATCGCCCGCCGCATCTCCGTGTGTATGCCGGGTAGTTCGCATCGCACGCTCACCCTGCCCCGACCTTTAAGCAAAACCTGAAAATCTGCAACCTCTCCCTTGGCCGCAGTCAGAGTAATCTTCTGCCCGTCATAAACCTCATTTCGCCGTAGATAATCTTCCGCGAGTCCGCCGACCGCTTTGCCGTTTATATCATATTTGTCCGGAACCGGAATGACTGCAATGTCACGATGTCCCGTCCCAGCCGATTGAACCGGCGAAATCTTTGGCAGCTCAATCGCCCGCAAACGCGGCGTTTCGCCTCTGACCGTCGCCGCCTCGGACTTTTCGCCAAACCGATTGACAGTTACAACTTTAATCTCCACGCTCCGGCCGGGCTGCAATTCGATATCACGGATAAAAATTGTCTGAATTTCTCCGGGCCTCACAAATGGAATGTTCCATCGCGGCAGGGGGGTCGAATTTACATAAACTTCGTATGCAAAACCATTTTTCGGCGCCCGCAATTGCAGCCGCATACCCTCCGCATCGCCCCGCTGAATAATCTTTAGCTCGCCTGCCGGCTGCGGAGCCGGCTCATCCCCTCCGAATGTCACCACAAGATAAGGAGATTTGTCCCGCTCTTCCCGCGAAAAAATCCGCGGATTGCGCGAGTAATCACATCCTGCCTCGTGAATAGTCAGTCCGTAGGCCGTCCCGATTATATTGGCGTGAACTAAGTCCGGCTCAATCTCCCAGTGATATGTCCCGTCTTCGATAACGCTTTTTGCCTGACAGACCAATGAAAAGCTGTTTCCGCCGGTAACAGCCGCAAATCTCCCGCCCGGCCACCCCCACCCCTCATGTTCCTGCTTGCCGCTGGTCAACGCGCTGCTCGTATGCTCGTCCCATTCCGCCTGAATAGTTGAAATCGTCACTTCGTTGATTGTATGGTCTGCCTGCTGACATACCAGAACCGCAGATTGGATGCGTTTGCCTCGCAGCTTCTCGAAATCCAAATCCATCGCAACTAAATGCTGGTTGCCTTTGATGCGTATCCTGTTCTGGCTGCCGGCATTGAGATGGAACTCACCCTCGCACAGAACAATCGAATTGTCCGCTGTGGCTTCGACCTGCGTCTGCGCTCTGGCTGTTAAGCAGAGAAGCGGCAAATACAGAATAAAGACAGTCGCAAGTCTTTTGCTTATAGCAGCCAAACCCCCGCCTCTTTGCATTGTCTTATCATTGCCTCCGGCCACACGCTCGCCTGCACCTCCCCGATGTGCAGCTTTTGCAGGAAAAACATACACAGCCGCGACTGCCCGATGCCCCCGCCGATGCTCAAGGGCAGCTCCCCGTTCAATAGCCGCTTGTGCCACACCAATTCCTTCCTGTCTAAGACATTTTGTATCTTTAATTGCTCCAATAGCGCTTTCGCATCGACTCTTATGCCCATCGAGCTTATCTCGAATGTCCGCTTTAACAGCGGATACCAGAGCAGTATGTCCCCATTGAGTCCCCGCCTGCCCTCGCTGCTCGGCGTCGTCCAGTCATCGTAGTCCGGCGCACGGCTGTCGTGCAGTGTCCCGTCCGCGAGCTTCCCTCCTATCCCTGTCACAAAAACCGCCCCATATTTTTCGACAATTTTGTCCTCCCGCTCCCTCGGCCCCAAATCCGGGTACATATTCAGAAGCTCTTCCGAATGAACAAAAACAATCTCTTCAGGCAAAATTGCCTTTATCTGCGAATACTTCCCGTGGACCGCCGCCTCCGTCTCCCGCATCACCTTGTAAATCTTTCGCACAATCTCCTTCAGGAACTCCACGTTCCTTTCTTCTTTACTTATTATCCTCTCCCAGTCCCACTGGTCCACGTACACCGAATGTAGATTGTCCAGAACCTCCTCATCAGGCCGAATCGCGTTCATATCCGTATATAGTCCCTCGCCGTGCGAAAATCCGTAGTCTGCCAAAACCATTCGCTTCCATTTCGCAAGCGACAATAGACACTCCGCCTCGTTATACCCGTCATCTTTTATCCGAAATGTCGTCTTTGCCTCGACCCCGTTGAGGTCATCGTTCACCCCCGACCCTTTTCGTAAAAATAGCGGCGCCGATACCCGCTGCAAATTCAGCTCCTTTGCTAAGTTGTCCTGAAAGAAATCTTTTATAAACTTGATTCCTTTCTCCGTCTCCCGCACCCCCAATGTTGCTTTATACCCGTCGGCCAAAGTTAGTTTAGACACCTGATTTACCCTTCATTATCGTTTTCGTCCTTCGTCCTTCGCCCTTCGCAATTCTATCCTTATGCCTGTCACTTCGTCAAACCAAATCCCCACTTTGTCACTGGTCATTCTTAATTCTCCATTCTCAATTCCAAATTCTTTTCTGCCCTCGCTGAATCGCAGCCCGCCAACGACGTTATGGTGGGCCAAGGACGTCGTGGCGGACTCCGGCATCGAGCTATGGTAGGATGTGCTCCGCACACCAACTCTCTTCGGAAGGTCCGTTGACGAGATGCGAAATACGATATGCGAAATGCGACATACGAAATACGAAATACGATATACGAGCGACGAGAAATGGAGACGAAGGGAATCGAACCCTCATTTCCGCGATGCGACCGCGGCGTGCTCCCGTTACACCACGTCCCCGAATCTGCCCTATTTTACTCTATCGCACCCCAAAAGCGAAATCTTTTTAGTCCGTCAATTGCCGGCATCGCAGCCAGCTCTGGCGGACGAAAAACTTAAAACCGCCAGCTCTCGTAGCAGACTATTTTTTCCATCGGCTCTCGCTTCGACTCTTTTGGCTTGTCCGCCGGATACCCGACCGCCATAAGCTCAATTATCGCAACATCCTGCGGGATGCCCACTATCGGCCGCACCTTGTCCGGATAGAATGAGCCAATCCAGCAGCTCGCCAGTCCCAACTGCGCCGCCTGTAATGCGATGTGCTCCAGTGCAATCGCCACGTCGATTGGCCCAACCGCCTGGCCGCACCGCATCACCTCCTTGCAGATGCTGCAGGCAGCTATAATGACGCCGGCGGTTTCGATGAACTTCTGGTTGTTGGCCGCCTCTGCAAGATTGCGTTTCTTTTCCTTGTCTGTCACCACCACAAATCGCCAGTCCTGCAGATTCTTGGCCGATGGCGCCAGCCGAGCCGCCTCCAAAATGGTATTCAGTTTTTCCTGCTCGATGGCTTTGTCCTGATATGCCCTGCAGGAATATCTTTTACGAATGGCTTCCAGTACCGCCATAATCGCACCTCGAAATTGTTTTGGTGTTAGCGCATTTGGTTAAATTCTGATTGTGCAGGAATATAGAGCATCGTTGGTATTGACGCAAGGGGGAAAAGTCGGTATTGTGTAGCTTATGGGCGGTTAGCTCAGCTGGATAGAGCGCCTGCCTTACACGCAGGAGGCCGCAGGTTCAAGTCCTGCACCGCCCACTTGTGCGGCTTGCTGTTGTGGCGGAAGGCATCGATATTGTGGTTTAGTGGACATAACTTATCGTGATTGTTTGAAGTAGTTCACAGCGCCCGGGTAAAGAGATTTTGGCTCTTCTACGGCGAAATGAAAGGTGGCGAAATGGCAGAGAAATTGCCTACAATAATAGATAACAGGGGGGACAATACCTTACTTCACGCACTCCAGCGACTGCTTCCGGGGGTGCAAGGATTGGATATTACGACGGGTTTGTTTGAGATCGGCTCGTTTCTCCTGCTGGAACAGCTTTGGCAGGGGCTGGATAATATTCGCATTCTTATGGGTGACGAGACGACAAGGAGAACAAAGAAAGAGATTGTTGAATCACTTCGTAAAAAATCCGATGCCAGTATCGAGGGCGAGAAAGAACGCGATGATGCACTGACGGGGCTGGCGGCCGTTCGCGAAGCAATTGCGAGTGGACGGATGATGCTGAAAGTGTACTTAAAGGCGAGATTTCACGCGAAGTCTTATCTGATGGAATCTAAAGAGACCAGTCCTGTTGATTTTGCTATTGTGGGTAGCTCCAACCTTACGAGACCCGGCCTTACCGAAAACCTTGAGCTTAACCTTTTCAGCACAGACCAATCGCATATTGAGAACCTTCGCAAGTGGTATGATGAGATTTGGAAAGAGGGGGAGGATGTAAGGGAAGAAATCCTGAAGGTCATTGAACCGCACCTGAAGGAATACGACCCATTCACGGTTTATGCCAAAGCTCTTTATGAGTTTTTTGCAGGCCGTGAGAAAACGCAGGATGAGTGGGAGGTGACGGAATCAGTTTTGTATCCGAAGTTGTCCCAGTATCAGAAAGATGGTTACCATAGGGCCTTGCAAATCGCTGATAACTGGGGAGGAGCTTTAATTTGTGACGGGGTGGGTCTTGGCAAAACATTTATCGGTTTAATGATTCTTGAACGCTGTCTCAATGAAGATAAAAGGGTTCTGCTTGTTGTACCAAAATCGACAGAAGAAAGCGTTTGGGGTTCAACCATAACAAGATATTTGAAGCCAACTTATAGTATCGAAATGGAAGAAGGTGGGTTATATGTTGAGCGTCATACAAGTTTTGGACGAGAAGGACTTATTAAAGAAGATCTCCTTGATTATTACAAAAAAAGGATAGATGTTGTAATTATTGACGAGGCACATCATTTCAGAAATCCAAACCGCAACCGCAGCGAACTGTTAATGGATATAGCAGCGAACAAGAAGCTGTTTATGCTTACTGCCACGCCAATAAATAACTCTCTCGATGATTTGTATCATTTGATTAATTATGTTTCACAAAACAAGAAAGACTATTTTTCACGAATACGCATAAACAATCTTCGAGGCCATTTCCTCGAGAATGAAAAGCGAATGGAAAAAGAGAGTCCCTCAACTGAAATTGTCGAAGCTGCCGAGGAAAAAGATTTTCTAAGAACCGATGAGCTGCTTAAAAATATTCTGATACAGAGAAGCCGCAAATACGTTAAAAGTTCAGAAGGCATAACCACCGCATCGCCATTATTTCCAGACCGCCAAAAACCGCGAGTAATCAACTATTCGCTCAAAAACGTCTATGAAAATATTTACGGTGAAATCCGCGAGGCATTCGACAAAGATAAACCGTTTCTCTCGTTAGCGATATACAACACCTCGGCTTATCATAAAGACCCCGATAAACAAAAAGCTGAATATCAAAAGCTGCTTATAGGTCTTATCAGAACATTATTATTGAAACGTCTTGAAAGCTCATTCAAGGCATTTGAAGCAAGCGTTGAAAATTTACTTGCAAAAATGGCAGCATTTCTAAAGCATTACTCGCCTGAATTATTCCAAGCATGGGATACAACCAACCGCCGATGGTGGAAGCTGGCACAGGATCACATACTGCAAAGGTTGGAGAAGGACGAGCCGGAGACGGAAGATGAAGAAGATGAAGGGCTGTTTGAGCCGGAGGACTTCAAGCCAGAAGAACTCGACATGGACCGGCTTACGCAAGACGTTCAGGAGGATATGAAACTGCTCACGGAATTTTTGAGTAAGATTTATCGCCGGTTCTACAGCAAAGAAGGCGAAGAGGAAGACCCGGCCAAAGATGAAAAATTGCAAAAACTCATCGACCTGTTACATACCGATGAACTGCTCAAAGGCCAGAAGGTGATAATCTTCACCGAGTTCCGCGATACCGCCCGCTATCTGGCAAAGCAGCTTCAGGCAGCGGGGCTGAAAAACCTCGAACAGGTTGACAGCGGCAGAAACGTCCGAAACAGAGAAGATATAATAAAAAGGTTTTCGCCATATTATAATTGCTTCGATGGCAACAAAAACCTTTTAGGCGAAACAGAACTTTCGAAGGCATTGGATAACCCCATAGACATTCTGATTTCTACTGACGTGCTTTCCGAAGGTTTGAACTTGCAGGATGCCTGCCTGATAATCAATTACGATTTGCACTGGAATCCGGTTCGCTTGATGCAGCGGATAGGGCGTGTTGACAGGCGTCTTAATCCTGAAATCGAGGAAATGCTTGACCGGCCGGCTCATCTGGAGCGTAAGGTCTATTTCTGGAACTTCCTGCCGCCAAAAGAGCTGGAGGAGCTGCTGCACCTGAAACAGAAACTCGACGGCAAAATCCTGCGAATAAATAAGACCCTCGGCATTGAGGGCGCTTTGCTTATGCCGGATGACCCGGAAATGTCCTTAAAACTTTTCAACGAACGCTATGAAGGCAAGGAATCAACTGAAGAGCTGATGAATCTCGAAAGGCAGCGCCTTGAAAAAGAATTGCCGGAATTCTGGCAATCGCTCCAAAATCTCCCAAAAAGATTATTTTCAGGCAAGAAGGCCGGTGACGGGTTTGGTCCCATCCTTAACCAGAAAAATGAAGTAATCGCTCATCTTAAGGCCAACGACAAGAAGGGCGTTTTTGCCTGCTATCGAATGCCGACAATAATCGGCCCTGCTCCAAAAGATTTAACAGAAGTCCGGCACGAAAAAGCAGACCCGGCCAAAGAGCAGACAAATGAGGTTCGGTGGTATTTCTGGGACGCTGAGACTGAAAAGGTTACGGAAACGCTCGAAGAAACATGGACTGCCGTTCGCTGTAGCAAAGACACGAAACGAATCATTGAAAAAGGCGTAACCGAACTTGCGCCAGCACGAAAGGCAATCGAGAAACACATCAAGAACACCTATCTCAAAGACGTGCAAGCTCCTGTCGGCGCAAAGCCGACGCTCCTTGCCTGGATGGAGTTGATTTGATGCCGAGGCCGGAACAGATTCAACAAGCCATTCGCAGTGTAACAGACCAGCGTTCCTTCATAGAAGGTTTATTGCGCCAAACGCTCAATTGGCCTATCAATCTGGACTTCAACAACATCGGAGAGATAACCTACGAATTGACAGACCAGGAACTGGACACCATCGGACTAAGCAGAGATGTTCTAACCGGTCCTGTACTTGAGATGCAGCCTTTGGAACAGACCTATCAGCAACAGTGGGGCATTTTTATTCTTGAGTTTGCGAATCCCACTCCACTTCTGACAGGTCGCGGCCTTACAGGGCCGCTTCGGAAAGTTTTACGCGGCCTCGTATCCAATCGAAGAAACAGACCTTCGAACCTGCCAATCTGGGATAGAGAAAACCTGCTCTTTATCTGCACGCACAATTATCAGGACTTTCGCTTTGCGTATTTCAAACCGGCAAAGCAAAAGGGGCAGGCCGAACCGCTTGCTATGTTCGGCTGGGATAGTGGTGATGCAGCACTGCGCACCCTCTGCGAATATAATCTGCCTTTTCTTATATGGTCAGACAATCCACAACAACCGCAATGGCGAGATGCATTCAACGTCGAAAAGGTTACCAAAGGGTTTTATAGTCAGGTGGCTAAACTTTTTACTGACCTTGTCGGAGGAATACGAAAAGAAGGCAGCAAAACATACCAGGGAAAAAACCTTTTGATATTACCTGGCAGCCAGAACGATACGATACGCAAGGAGTTTGCTGTTCGACTGATAGGCCGTCTGGTATTCTGCTGGTTTTTGAAGAAAAAGAAATCAAAGGGTGGCGTGCCTCTCTTGCCGCAAGAGCTTCTCTCTACAGAATCTATTAATAACAAGGGTATTGGCGGATATTATCATAGTATCCTTGAACCATTATTCTTTGAAGTCTTGAATACCCCACAGGACGAACGCAATAAACAGTTCAAAAAAGCCCCCTGGTCAATAATACCGTTCTTAAATGGTGGTTTATTTACTCCGCATGAGGATGACTTCTACAAACTCACTTTTAACGGAATCTCTGAACATCTCAACGATTTGATTATACCCGATAGTTGTATAAAAGAGCTTTTTGAAGTTTTTGAAACGTATAATTTTGCAATAGAAGAATCTACTCCCCTCGATATTGAAGTGGCTGTTGACCCGGAAATTCTTGGTCGAATATTTGAGAATCTTCTTGCCGAAATAAACCCCCAAACCGGTGAGACTGCACGCAAGGCGACCGGCAGTTATTATACTCCCCGGCCTATCGTCGAATATATGGTTGATGAAAGCCTCAAGCAGTATCTATTGACAAAAACAAAGCTGTCGGAAGAAACAATTTCCTCGCTGCTCAGTTATGCACAGGAGACCACCGATTTGACCGATACCGAAAAGGATGAGGTTCTCGATGCCCTCGATACGATAAAGATTATTGACCCTGCCTGCGGAAGCGGTGCATTCCCAATCGGTATCCTGCAAAAGATTCTTTTAATACTCCAGAAAATAGACCCAGATTCAAAGAAGTGGCTTACAAAAATACTTGCTAAAATTGAAAACAGCTTCGCCAGAAAAGAATTTGAAAAAGAACTCAAATCCGAAACATTAAACTATATTCACAAGCTTGGTATTATTCAAAATTCGATTTACGGCGTTGATATCCAGCCGATAGCAGTTGAGATATCAAAGCTGCGATTCTTCTTATCCTTGATTGTTGATGAAAACGTCAGCGACAAAGAGCCGAACAGAGCCGTTAAACCGCTTCCAAATCTTGAGTTTAAGTTTGTCTGTGCAAATACGCTTATCGGCCTGCCGAAACAGGATAAGCAACAAACAATGTTCGAGGATAAGGATTTAATTAGTGAATTGAAAAGACTTCGAGATGAATATCTGGGCAGTTACGGCAACGAAAAGGAACTAATCGAAGAAAAATTCCGCAAAGTTCAATCAAAGATGTTTGCACATACTCTCAACTGGAGTGAAAAAGAAACCCAGACCTCAAAACTTTCCCAATGGGACCCGTTCTCACACGAATCCTGCCCTTGGTTCGACCCCGAATGGATGTTTGGAATAAAAGAGGGATTTGATGTAGTGATTGGGAATCCACCATATATTTCGATTTCAAAACTTACAAAAGAATCACAAAACCAGCTATATAAGTTGGCATATAAGAATTATACCAAAGTGGGAGATGTATATTGCCTGTTTTTTGAAAAGGGAATCGAAATACTGAGGACAAAAGGCACAATCAACTTGATTACATCAAATCAGTGGTTGCAAACCGAGTATGGCAAAATTCTGCGGAATTACTTTGTAGAAAACACAAATCCATTACGGCTTATCAACTTTGGCGGCTTAAAGGTATTCCAAAGCTCAACTGTTGATACGAGCATTTTCATTTCCGAGAAAGAAAGATGTGCCTCTATTCTCAAAGCATGTCATTTTAAAAATGATTACGAGATATCTATGCCAGTAAATGTTTATTTCGACCAAAATAAAATTGAAATAAGCGATTTGAAAACAGATCGATGGTTCATCGGCGATGAGAACCAATGTCTTCTGAAAGAAAAAATCAAAACAAAGGGTGTCTTATTGGGCGATTGGAATATTCAGATAAATTACGGCATAAAAACCGGCTATAATAAAGCATTTATTATCGATGGAAAAACTAAAAACGAATTAATCGCAAAAGATAAACGAAATGCCGAAATTATAAAACCAATTCTTAGGGGAAGAGATTTAAGAAAACATGGATATCGATTCGCCAACTTGTTTTTGATCAATTCGCACAATGGCATAAAAGAATTAAAAATTAAGCGAATTGATGTAATAAAGGATTATCCGGTTATTTTTGCCTACTTATCGCAGTTTAAAAAAGATTTAATAAAACGACAGGATAAGGGTGATCATTGGTCAAACTTGCGCAACTGTACTTATTTCCCCGAATTTGAGAACCCCAAAGTCATTTATCCAGAAACCATCGTGCGACGTAATGAGTTCAGTATAGATACTACAGGCATGTATCTAGATAAAACTTGTTTTATGATAACTGGCGAAAGCCTGTGTTATTTAAATGCTGTTTTAACTTCAAAACTAATGGAATGGTATTTGGAAAGTGAATTGCGTTCGTTAGGCAAAAAAAGCATTCAATATTCAAAACAATATATTGAAAATATACCTGTGCCAAAAATTTCTGAACCTGCCCAACGCCCCTTTATTGCTCTTGTTAACCGAATCCTTGCCATAGCTAAATCCGAAGATTATCAAACGAATGAATCTATGCAAGCTGAGATCAAAGAATTAGAAAATCAAATTGACCAGATGGTTTACGCACTTTACGGCCTGACGGCCGCCGAAATCGCCATTGTGAAAGGGCATAGTAAAGTAGATTGACGAGGTAATCGCCGCCCCTCGGCGGACCAAATCGCAAATTTTCTTTGTGCCTCTGTTCCTTTGTCCCTCTGTACCTGGGCAAAAAACAGTGTTAATCTGCGCAATCCGCGATTAAATTATTCGTGCCCATTCGTGTTAATTCGTGGCTAATTTTTATTGACTTTTCTTCAAAAATATGTTATAATTCCCGTCAGTTTGTCAGTAGGCAAACGACAAACCGCCCCGTAGGGCAAGGTCTTCAGGGTTAGCAAACCCAAGTCAAAAATAATCGTTAATAACTATAAACTATCAACCAGCTAGCGACTAACGACTTGCGACTGGAAACTAACTATGGCCACCGAAGCTCAAATCATCGCCAATCGCCGTAACGCCCAAAAATCGTCCGGCCCGCACATGCAAAAGGTTCTTGAGATTCGCTCTATCGCTATGTTCCTTTGTGCCTCAATGCCTTTGTGGCTATGAGTCAATTATGCAAAACAAAGCCAATTTGCTGGACACTCAAATGAACGTAACTATTGTTTTAACAGAGTATTATGAAAATGAACGACTTTGCAGACGCGGTGAAAAACAAACCCAATCAAACCCAATTGCAAACCAGCCACCCCGTTTTTCAAAAAAAACGTAAAAAACCCTATTTTCTTGATTTTTTGTCTTTTTCCCTCCTGTTTTTCCTGTCTTCTGTCTTCTGTCTTCTCAATTTTCCCTTTTACATTGCTGATTCCGGCCGTGCCGGCTGGCAGGTTAGTTTTGAGTTTTGGGGGTAAAGATTCGGGAAAGTGATTTTAGGGCGGAGGTTTCTTCGGGGTCGAGCTGGTCAAAAAGGCGTTTTTCGCGCATATCGAAAGAGCGGCGGGGTCGGCCATCTGGTCCGTGGCGGCTGTCGCCATTGTGGATGCACCAGCCAGCGGCGCCGCCGGCTGCTGCGCCGCGGGCATCGGTAACGAAATCAGTAGAGTTGGGGTCCCAGCCCTCGGTGAAGCCCCTTCGGAACGGCTCCTGATAGTGCAGCGGAATAGTATGGCCGAGGTCTTTCATCCAGGCGAGGTACTCTTTGGATTTATTTTCAGTTTGACGTGGGGAGCCAGGGTCTCTTGGGCGATGCGGGCTGATAAAATCCACGCGGACTTTTTCGAGATAATTCTTCATCTCTTCGCGCGAGATGTCGCTGGCGTGTGAGGCGGTGATGAGCCGGGCGGGGTCGATGCGCTTGGCGGCATCACGCAGTTGCCGGAGGTCGTCAAAGCTGACGAAGCGTTTGTCTTTTATGTTTCGCTCGTTGCCCAGGTCGAGATACCAGTTGCGATAGGTTGCCGTCGCCGAGACGATTGTCTCGACCGCCTGGCGGTGCGTGTCGAGCGTTTGCAGGCGCGGCCCGCCTGTGATGCCGTTGCCCCGGCTGATGGTGACATCGACAATGATGCCTCGTTTATCGCACTCGGCAATGAGCCATTTGAGGTTCGACAGGTACGGTTCTCTTGCGGCCCCTTTGCCATCGACGGCGGCGATGTCGTTGTCGAAGGCGGCCCAGGTTGCCCAGACGCGGAGCCAGTTTATGCCGAGCTTTTGCATATCATCGAGGTCTGCGGTAATGAATTGCCTCGGTGCGCCGAGTGCTCCGTAGTAGCTTATGCCGAAGAGAAATGTCGGCTTGCCGTTGATTGTGAATTTGGCGCCTTCGGTGCCGAGTGTGGTTGTTGGAGTTTGGTTTGCATAGCTTATCGGGACGACAACAAGTAAGCAGAAAAGTGCCAGAACGATGCTTATGGATTTTTTAGTTTGCAATTTTGAGTTCATAGTTTGTGCCTCGTGAATCGTGGTTTGTCCCGCCAAAGGCGGATATTTGACATTCGTATATCGTATTTCGCATATTGTTTCCGCCTCCGGTGGACACACCTAACGGCTGCTGGTTAAAGGCGAGTTGGGCGGGAGCGTTCGCCGACTTTTTTGAAGTGAGACAGGGCGCTTTCGCGGTCGTTAAAATCTTTATCGGTAAATAATAGCGAGGTCTGGCCGATGAGGATTTCATCGCCATCCACCAGTGCGGTCTCTGCGGTTATTTTCCTGGCGTTGATATACACGCCGTGCTTACTTTTCATATCGAGTGCGAGATACTGTTTCTTATCTTTGTTGTAGCGGATTTGCATATGCCTGCGGGAGACAAGGTCATCGAGTATCTGGATGGGCAGGGCCTCGGCTCGGCCGATTACGTTCGTTCGCTGGCCGAGCGGGTAGTAGTTACCTGGTTGTTCGCCGGATGTTATGATTAGAGAAGCCATAGTCGCTCGTATTTCGTATATCGTAATATCGTATATCGTAAATCGTAAAACGAAATACCGACGTTGACACCGTAATAGTACCGGCGGTCCTGTAAGAAGTCAAGCGCAATTAGTTCATAGTTCGTAGTTCATAGTCAAGACTCCGGATGCAAGACTCAAGACTAGTGTCTGTGGTCTTGGGTCATATTTACTCCTGGCAGCCGGTTTGCAGCCAATGCTGGGCGAGGACGGCGAGGTCCATAAGCTCAACTGTCTTACTATTATTGATGTCGGCTCCCTCGCACCACTGCGGCGGCGTGCAGTTCGAGCTGCGCCAGCGTCGGCGGAAGAGGGCAAAATCGTCGAAGTTCACGCTGTTGCTGTTGTCGAGGTCGGCCCCGCCGCACTTGGTGCTCTTGGACCACAGAATTGACAAGGGCATTGCCAGGTCGTGTGAGCCGGAGAGCGTCTGTGCCTGGACGTTATTGGCGCCCAGAGGAACTTTTGCCAGGACCGGGTAGTAGAAGGGCGACTGGTAGGGGTCGGGATATTCGGGGATGTTATCTATATTGAAGCCGACGACCCAGAGCGAGCCGCTGTCTGTGTCCTCGGTGATGCCGGTGACGTGGTGCATATCGTTGATTGTGATAGAGCGGGTGAGCGTAAGGTTTCCTTTTGTGGAGAACCCGTATATTACCGAATCGTTATAGTCGTCGGCGTTATACTGGGCCGAAGCCATATACAGCATATCCGTAGCGTTCGACATATATAATGCGATGGGGTCGGGCAGGTTGATGTCAGGGTCGGCGAGGTTGATGCGTTCCCTGGTTCCGTTTGGATAATATCTCCAGAGGATGTCACTTTCGTTCAGGGCGTGCACATTGAGGACGTAGATGTTGCCGGAACTATCGATTTCGATTTCCCGTAGATTGTTGCGGTACTGGTTGTCGGCCGGCGGGGGCGGGTCATCGTATAATTTGACGACGCTGTAAGGCGGATTCCCCGAAGAGAGCAACTGCAGCTTGGCTGCCGCGGCGTAGGAGTCGTTGCCGTCCGGATTGACCACCACGGGGACAACGTAGGCGTAGCCGGAGTCGAATGCAACGTCGAGGACGGGTCTGCCGACGGCGTTTTCGCCCTCGCCTTTGACGCCGACATAGACGGTGGCGGATTTGTTATAGCGAGGCTCTTCGGCAACTATGGTCTGGCCCGGCGGTATGATTGCAGCGGACTGGTCGAGCTTGCGCACGCCCGACTCCATATTGATGCGGTAGAGAGTGCCGTTGGGGTCCTGCACGATTTTATTGTGGCTTCGCTCCGGCGTGAGCGACTGGTATCGGACATACTGGATGGGGCTGCTGTCGAAGACGTAAAGGCGGTCTTTCAGCTTGTTGGATGCGGTGCTTGTGCCGCGTTTGCCGAGTATGAGCAGGTCGTTGAAATCATCTGCAGGACTTTCGAGAGGCGTAAGTGCGCCGGATGCGCCGATGTTATCAGCTTCGAGACTGTCTGACTCTGTGGTTTCGCTCAGAGGCACGCCGTCGCAGAGGTTTTTGCGGCCGTCGGAGTTGAGCGTCCAGTCCCAGCCGGTCGTGTCGTATGAATCGATGTAGCCGTCGCAGGTGAACGGGCCTTCGAAGCAGGCGTAGCTGCCAGTTCCGTCCGGAAGCAGTTCCGAGGCGCAGCCGCAGGCGCATAAGACCGTTACGAAGTCAACTTCGTTGACGACGTTGTCCCAGGTTATGTCCAGGCAGATGCCTTCGCAGTGGATTTCCGCGCTCCAGCTATCGAGAAATGCCGATGCGCCCGGCGGTATTGCTTCCAGTCCTGCACTTCCCATTGCGAGAGGCTGGAAATCGGCCGCTTGAGGTTCGACCAGCTCCACCTCGATGCGAGTGCCCTCGCTGAAGTTCAGGCCCTCGGTCGAGACGGTTTTTTGGAAGACGCCGAAGCGTCCGCTGCCTGCTGAGCCGGGCCGACCGGGAGGCGGAGCGGGGATGCGGGCCACCTCGATATAGTGATAATCCCGCATAGGGTCATTGGGGTCCAGTAATTCGGGCACATCCGACAGATAGACTACTAATTCAGTGCCGGGCTCGGCGGTATTAAATAGGTATTTGAACCGAATCAAAATTTTCTCCTCGGTGCACTTTGCGAACAAGGCCTTTGTGCGGCTCTTGATTATCTTGCCGTAGGTCGGGGATTCAGGGTCGAGGTCCGGGAGGTTTCGCATCAGCATCATTCCGGTTGGGTCGGGTGACTGGCCTTCAACTCGTTCGACCTGGATGCGCGTGGTGTCCGGCGGGGCTGGGTTGGGGTCGATAAAGTTATTATTTATGGTGCGCGCAGCAAACTGTTCCGGGTCATCAAAATCGATTTTGCCCAGAGAGAAACCCAACAAGGGGGTATTCTTCTTAACTTTGGCGGTAGAATCTTTTTCGAGGGTTTCATAGTATAGTCGATTGAAAGCGGTGTCGAGGACGGAATTCGGACCGAGGATAAGCTGCTTAACATAAAGGACTTCATATTCGCCGCCCTCGTCATAAGGGGATTGGAAGTCAGAACGGTTGGTCAGGGTGAGTTTTGCACCCTCAACAAGCTCCATCCGGTCAATCGGCCACGTGCTCAGACTGAATTCCGGCATCTCCGGGAGCGGGAATATGCCCGGCGGACAGGGTGAGGCAGAGCAGAAGTAGTCGTAGCCGCGAAGCTCAAACAGGCCGGCTGATATATTGCCGGTGCCTTCGGTAATCGTAACGGATATACTGTTGCCCTGAATCGTGCCCGTGAATGTGGAGGGGTCGATGTCTATATAACGGTCGCCGGCGGCGTGAATATCATTGCCGATGATTGAAGCCCCATCCTTAACGAGCAATTGTCCGTAGGGAGCCAAGACCGAGGTGGTGATTGTATTGTAAGCGACGACAGCATTGTCTTCGAAACTGGCGCGTGCTACATTGAGATTCGTGTACAGCAAATTGCCATAATCCTTTACTCGCAGCAGGCCATTACACTGGAGCGTCCCGTCACCGCTGAGGTCAACAACTGCTTCGTTTTCGATAACAAACTCTCTGCCGGCCGGAACCAGGACTGTTCCAATGCCGACGATGTTGCAGCTTAGATTGCAGTCGCTGGTTTCCAAGGTGGACCCTGGTTCTATCCAGAGAGAGCCGCCGTCGCCGATTATGTTTTCGGAATCGACCTTGACGGTTCCGGAAATGTCAGCGGTGGTTTGGTATATCCAGATGACGTTCGGGCTATTATGGCTGATTGTGCAGTTGTCGATTACTGGCAAACTACAGTAGTAAAGACTTAGCCCTCCTGCCTCGCCGAGAGAGGTGTTACGGGTGATAATGCAATTGCTGATGAAGGGGCTGCCGTTGTTACAGTATATTGCGCCGCCGACGCCTGCCGAGTTTTCGCTGAAGGTGCAGTTGGTCAGAGTCGGGCTGCTGTAGCTGTTGAACATCCCGCCGCCGTAGATGTTGGTCGAGTTTCCGCTGAAGGTGCAGTTGGTCAGAGTCGGGCTGCTGCCGCCGTTGTGCATCCCACCGCCAGCCCATTCAGCAAAGTTTCCGCTGAATGTGCAGCCCTTTATAGTCGGGCTGCTGTTGGTGTAGTTGTACATCCCGCCGCCGTAGTGGTTGGCCGAGTTTCCGCTGAAGGTGCAGCCCTCCAGAGTCGGGCTGCTGTAGCCGTTGTACATCCCGCCGCCGCCCCATTCGGCCAAGTTTCCGCTGAAGGTGCAGTTGGTTACAGTCGGGCTGCTGACGGAGTTGAACATCCCGCTGCCGCAGTTGTGCGGCCAATCTCCTCCATTCGCATTTCCGCCGGTAATCGTGAAGCCATCTAATATGGCTGTATCGTCCAGATTCAACCCATCGGGATGGTAGAATATATGGTAGCAGTTGTCGCTTTTATCTAACGGCGTGCCTATGTCGCCGGAAAGGATAGTCTCGTTATTTGGGTCGTTTGGGTTACGCTGGTTCCAGTTACCTCCCCCGGCTGGGAACCCGCCATAAACAGCAACCCCATTGATAAGCTGAAACGCAGCAGTGCGGTCACTAGTGCCGGCAGGATGAAGGGTGTCTTCATCAGGCCGGTAAGTCCCCTGCGCTACCCAAATCTCAACCGGTATGGGCGAAGACCTGGCATCGGTTAATCCATCTTGAAGGTAATTATAGGCATCTGTCCAGCTTGAGCCATTATTTAAGCCAGGAGCATCCGCATCAACGTAGATAATTTTTCCTGTAAAGACCGTTCCGGCCGTCCCACTATCGACAACGAAGTTGTCAAAGTAAACATTGCCTGAAGCCAGTGCCCTGTTTTGCGAGCTGCAGGCCAGGTATGGCATGACGACATCACTATCCCATTCGCCTTTCAGCAAACCCGGGATGGTTACCCAGGCGTTAGCTGCCCAGTAGCCGGTGTCACTCAGATATATCTCGTCTTTGCTTGCATCGTAGGAGATATATAGAGTTCCGTCGTTTGAGCCCCTCACCTTATCTATTCCGTCAACTACAGAGCCAGCCATAATTAGCACGTAGCGAAAATATGAGGGCGGATAATGATTAGGCTCATAGTCGGCCTCTATGAAAAGACGGTTACTCCCGTCTTTCTCGAGGCCGAGCGTAGCGGAGTCAAAGGAGTACGGGGGCCCAGATGTTAAATTGCAGAAATCAGTTTTGAATGAAAAATTGCCCGTCGTCGAAAAACCCCAGCCGTTAGTGAAATAGGCAGCTACGTAAAAATTCACATCTTTTGTGGAACGCACCTCCAATCTTCCATTAGTTTCATCCAGCCAGACATTGGGGCTCTCCTGATAGAGATTCCACATGGACGTATCTATCGAATTGTCGTTGAAGTCGTCCGATGGTAACGCATAGGCCACAGAAGTCATCGCTGTCACTACACAAATTGTAATCAACCTCTTCATTGGAATTTCTCCTCTTTTTACACAATGAGAACCGGCACAGAATGTTCTATGCTAAATTAGTCCTCCTCTTGATTGCATTTACTTCTTTCTGCATGGATGGCCGGGAGAGGTAGGGCAAGTCCAGAGTGATAGAATACCACCGCCAGCAGGCGGGATTGTCCGGAACTGACCTGGCCCAGCCAGAAGTAATATGACCATCGCCAGTAAGGCAAACCTGGATAGATGCGTGTTTGTGGTCATTCCATACTGTCCTTTCATTTATTCCGCCAGACAGCCAAAAAACCTTGTGGAATATAGTGTGCTCCTCCTCAAAATTCCAGCCGGCGCTTATGGGACCCCTTCCATTTTGCCGGGAGCACAAGACTAACCGCTAAACAATATTGTCCGCAAAGCTGAAATAATATTATAAACACTTTTTGCAGCAAAATCCAGCAAAATTCGGGCTGGGGCGGCGAATTTTTGATGGATACAGCTTTTTGCCGGTTACGGGCCCTGGACTTCGCGTGCCAGAGGGTATAGGTCCACGAAGGGCAGGATGGCGTATTGGTCGGTTACGTAGAATCCCTTCTGGATATTGAGAAACTGGGTGTGGCTATCGAGAAAGGCCATATTGAAATGGTCAGGCCGACCGTGCCATTCCGCTCGTTCTTTCCATTCTTCACGAAGCTGACGTTCCGGCCACCACTGGTTAACCCAGCCGTAATCGCCGATAAGCAGCAGGCGCGAGGGATTGCCGACGCGGTTACGATTCAGGTTTTTGAGGCGTTTATCGATTTCTTCATCAAGCGGTTGGGTTTTGGTACTAAAGGGGGCGCAGGCATCCTGCCCGATTAAGAAGATATTGGTCTGATAGCTTGTTCCGAGCAAGCTGTAGGCCTTTTCTGTCAGGGGACGTCTGTAAACTCCTCCTCTGTCGGCGGGGCAGTAAAAGACCTTTCCTTCGTTCTCGCTCTGTAAGTCCGGCGCCAGGTTCAGGTAGCTATTGAGCGGGCGTGGGAACACATCATCCTGCCCTCGCCATCCGCCATAATAGGCGTTTGCATTTACCCACTGGTAGAAGCGGCCGTCATTGTCATCGAGATACATATTCCAGGCGAGTGCGATTTGCTTTAGATTGGCCTGGCAGCGTGTGCGTTTTGCCAGGTCCTTGGCCAGGCGAAGGACCGGCAGGAGAACGGCGAAAAGCAGGGTTATAATGGCGATGACGACCAGGAGTTCTATGAGGGTAAAGCCGGCGGAAATTCGAATTTTGAATTTCGAATTTTGAATTCTTGAAGTTGGTGTGTTTACTTGTCTCATACGTATATGATTCCAGCGGCCACGATAATCATTCTATATTATTGCTGTCCGGATTGCCAGCTTTTTCCGGCGGTTTGTCGGTGGCATTTAGCTCATAAAGCCTGGCTCTGACCCGGTCAATTACCAACCAATCGCCGATTTGCTGACTGTTTTGCGGCAATTGTTCTATAGCTCTGTAACTGCGCTGATAAGCTTCAAGAGCCCGCTGACGGTTTCCGTTCTTAAGATAATGCTCAGCGACGATAAAATCAGTAAACCATGCGTGTTCGCCTGAAAGAGCTTGGACAAAACCAGCTTCCTTCTTGGCCAATGGCGTGGAGTCAAGTAGAAAAAAGGCGGCTTTTTTTCTTTCGAGCCATCATTTAAATAGAAGGCCATAGCGTATGCATCTTTGTTCCGTCCGTCACGCCAGGCCTGGAGAATATAAGCAAAGCACAACGGCGTCACTTGTCGCAATGAAACGAGGTTTTTGGTTACTTTTGCGGTCAACTGCTGTGCGTTGGTTTCTGCCTCTTGCTGTGTTTTTTTGGCGGTTATATACAAGTCGAAGCTCACAAGCGAGAAGCCGAGGATAATTAATACTAATAATGCTGCGACTGTGCTTGTGTAGCGGTGGCTCGATCTTTTTCCATAATTCGTCTGAAATCCGGTATCGACTCTTTGTATTCTGTTCTTTCATCCCTGAATCCCTTCAAAGGCACCGTCGCCTGTGAATATATCGGCAATTCAGGGGTTTTTAGAATAGGCTCTTAGTCCGACGCCTATGGAGTTTCAACCAGACTGTTCTTTCATCTCTAAATACTCGTCGTAATTGTCCCTGTTGGAGTCCCACCAACTTTTTGCCTCTTTATAGCTATCAAATTCCTGGCCGATCAGGTCTAGTCGTTGTCTGCAATAGTCACCGTAGCGGTACGCTGGGGAACGGTCGGGGTAAGATTGTAAGTCGCATTCGCCGCCAGGGTCAGAATAACCGTCTCATTTGGCTCGGCCAGAAGATTATCTACAGGAGTGACCGTTATATCAACAGACGGATGGCCACTTAGTATTACAACCGATGTGGCCAGTAGCGTACTCAAAGTATAATCGCCGGCAGCGCCGAAGGTGGCTGTGCCGCCGCGTGTAAAGTACACAGTCAGGGAACTGGCCGTGCTGCCTGTCCGGCTTATCGTGAAGGTACCCGTATTATTAGGTTCGCCTGCCTGGCTGTCGGAAGCCGTGACACTTATGGTCGGCTCGTTGTCCAGTATCGTTACCGTGGCGGTACGCTGGGGAACGGTCGGGGTAAGATTGTAAG
>Ga0315291_10002094_pt1 | contig 26356 bp, 20 predicted proteins | sample YL17G12_20_MG_FD_203070 | JGI IMG/M metagenome (GOLD analysis project Ga0315291, IMG submission 203070) | Sediment microbial communities from Yellowstone Lake, YNP, Wyoming, USA - YL17G12_20 | ecosystem: Environmental > Aquatic > Freshwater > Lake > Sediment | place: USA: Wyoming | collected...
TATGACAGGCCAAGCCACCTCGCCCGTTCCTATCATTGCGGCCTGCACCTTGTCATATCCGAGCTGCATGTGACGGTAGATGTTCTCCACTATCACGATTGCATTGTCCACGAGCATGCCCACCGCAAGCACCAGGCTGAACAGCACGATCATGTTCAGGGTGTATCCCAGGGCCTGTATGACTGCGAAGCTCATCAACATGCTGAGCGGCATGGCGAGAGCCACTATCGTGCTTGTACGCAAGCCCATGAACACCACCAATACGAGCAGCACGAGCAGGAAGCCCGACGCGATGTTGTTCTCCAGGTCACTGACCATCTGTCTGATGTATTTCGCAATGTCGTAAGTGACGGTGAACTTGACGCCCTCCGGGGCGCTCCGCTGGAATTCCTCGACGATGGCCTTCACGTCATCGGCCATCTCGACCAGGTTGGCGCCGACGCGTTTCTTGACCCCCATCGTTACAGTGTCGAGTCCGCTCAGACGTGAGTAGCTCCCTCTGTCCTTGAACGTGTCATTGACTTGTGCGACGTCGCTCAGGTAGATGGGCTGGCCCTGGCGCGTGGTCAAGATCAGATTGTTCAGCTCCCTCGGGTCTTCGAACTCGGCGGGCAGGCGCACGTTGAATTTCGTGCCTTCGGTCTCCAGTGCGCCGGCGGAGACGTTCAGGTTCTCACTCGGGATCAGGGCCAGGACCTGCGGTATCGTCAGGCCGTAGGCAGCCAGGCGGTCCGCGTCGATCTCTATCCTTATCTCTCGTTCAAGCGTGCCCGTAACTTCCGTGTCCAGCACCCCGGGCACCGCCTGGATCCTGTCTTCAAGCTCATCCGCAAGGGCCTTCATCCGCTGGGGCGGAAGCGTCCCGCTTATGTTGATAGTCATCCTTGCGAAGTCTTCGATGCTGATTTCCTGCAGCGCAGGCTCCTCGGCGTCCGCCGGCAGTTCCGGTTTGGCCCTGTCCACGCGGTCCCGCACGTACTGGAGCGCATCCTCGACGGGCATGTCAGGCGTGAACTCAAGCATAATGGTCGAGATGCTCTCGGCGCTGTAGGACTGCATCTCCTTCAGACCTCTCAGGCCTGCAAGTTGCTTCTCAATCTTCATGGTCACCTGAGTCTCAATGTCTTCGGGGGACACGCCGCTGTAGACAGTGGTGACCATGACGTATGGGATGTTCACGTCCGGCGCGGCCTCGCGCGGCAGGGTGACGTAGCTGTACAGGCCCGCCACCACGATGAGCAGGACGAAGACGGCCACCGTGATTCGGTTCTTTACTGCTACATCGGTTAGGATCATTCGCTTGCCCTTTGGACGGCCCGCCGGAGGCTACTGGGCCGGAGCGCCGCTGCCGCTCGTAGCTCCAGAACCCTCATCGGCTACCACCTTGATGCTCTGGCCTGGGCCTACCAGACGATGCCCGGCCACGATCAATCGGTCGCCGGCGGACAGGCCCTCTTCCACTTGAACCAGAAGCCCCTGGATCAGTCCCAGCTTCACGGAACGGGGTTGCGCGGTGCTGTCCTTCTCAATGTACACTTCGTGGCCGGACTCCAGGGGGATCACCGCCGCCAGCGGGACCATTATCACGTCCCTCAGCACTCGGCGCGTGAGACGTGCTCTCACGATCTGACCGCTGCGCAGCAGGCGGGGGTTGTTCTTGACCGTGATCTCCATTCGCGTCGCGCGTGTCTGCTGGTCCGCAAGTTCGCTGATGTAGGTGATGGCGCCGGACACTGTCCGCTTGCCTTCCCTAACATCGACTTCCACCTCGACCTCCTTGCCGGTCTCGAAGAACGGCACGTCCCTTTCCGGCACCTGGACAACCACCTTCACAGTGTCCACGTCCACTATCTCCCCCACAACGTCGCCGCTTTTTACGTACTCTCCCTTTTCGACAGGCACACTGTTGAGGATTCCATCGCTCGCGCACAGGATCTTCGCCCGTTCCAGCCTGACCTTTGCCAGGGCCAGAGCCGCTGTCGTTGAATCCCGTGCCGCAACAGCCTGGTCCACGAGTTCCGCGGTCACCACGTCTTCCTTGAACATCTGCGTCGTTCTCTCGTACTGCTTCGCCGCGTATTCCGCGTCGGCGACGGCGCGATCGTACTCTGCCTGCAGGAGGTCCGTGTTCAGCAGGATCAGAGGCTCCCCCTTCCGCACCATCGCTCCTTTCTGGAAGGGGATATCCTCGATCGTGCCGTCCACCTCAGCCGAGACCTTCACGACGCGGTTCGCCTCCACCGCGGCAGGCAGTTCCAGAAGGTCGCAGACCTCCAGCTCGGGGCTGACGGTCTGCACCGTCACGTTGACGGGAGGGGCCTCAGGCGTAGGGGGCCTCTCCTCAATGGCGCGCAATCTCGCCTTATGGGCCGCGGACCAGAGCAGGGCGACAGCGCCCAGTGCCAACAGCAGGATGGCGGTGGTCAAGACGACTTTGATGATCTTCCTGAGCATTTCTCACCACGGAATAGTGCGAACGTGTGGATGCGGGAGACACCTTGTGGATCCGCAAGGTGTCCATCGTTGCCGTATCACGGCGTCTCGTTCTCCGGGAGGCCCGGGGGGACACCTTGGGGATCCGCAAGATATCCGCTGTTAGCCAGCTCCTGACTCCCGGCGCGGGGCCCGAGGATGCCCTTGGCCCGGCGCAAATCGAGCCTCGCCTTGACGTGCCTGTGAAGTGCGGTGTAGTAGAGACCCTGGGTGCGGGTCAGCGCCGCGCGTGCGTCCAGGACCTCCAACTGGGTGTTCGCTCCCTCGCGATAGCCCACTTGCGCCAGCTCCAGCGCCCGCTCGGCCTGGTCAACGTTCAGCTTCTGGGATCTGACGATCTCCTCCGCGTTCTGGAGCTGCAGGACGGCGTTGCGTATCTCCTGAATCGCCTGCTCCTCCGAGTCCGACAGCATTATCGCTGCCTGGCTGAGAAGAGCCTCTTGCTGAATGATTTTCCCTTCACGGGCCAGCCCGTCGAACAGGGGCCAGGTGAGGGATAAACCGGCCTGCCACTGGCGCCCCCAGGCGATCACGTTGGATTCATGCGGGTCAGGCTTGGCCCACAGGTGCCAGTAATAGGCCTCCAGCCTCGGCCAGTAGTGGGTGTAGGCCTCGTTCACGGCTTCCTGCTGGAGGTCAAGGCTCAGCGCCGCCTTGTAGATGTCCGGTCTGTTCTCAAAGGCGGTTCGAACCGCGTCGAGGAAGTCCGGTGAGGTTTCCTCGTAGGTGACGTCAGTCGTAAGCTCGACGCTGCTGCGCTGAGACGCGCCGATCGCCCTGAGCAGTCTGGTGCTGGCAATGTCACGCTGGTTCCTCTGCTCGCTCAGGTCGGCTTCGACGTTGGAAACGTCCACGCGCGCTCTGAGCACGTCGTACTCCCTTGCAGCGCCGTGTCGCCGTCTTGCCTCGACGTCCTTCAGGTTGGCCTGTGCGAACTCGAGCGCGGCCTCTTGCACACCGATCAGGTGCTCTGCCAGGACGGTGTCGTAATACGCTGCTGCAACCTGGAAGATCACGCTCTGGGCTGTCGCGTTGATCGTCTCGTCACTCAGGTACGAATACACCCGCGCGGCGCGCCGCGCGATCGAAACGGCGCCTCCTTTGAACAGCGGCTGAGTCACCCTGACCTGGTATGAGTAGTTGTCCTTGGCTCCCATTTGAAACGAATCCACGCCCAGGTCGATGGTGGTAACCTGGTCCAGCCGCCTGTAGTTGGCGTTGAGGTCCACGGTGGGCAGCACGCTGGAATACGCCTCCTCGATGCGTCCGTGCGCAACCTTTCTCTGTTCCAGGGCAGCCTGCAACTGCGGGCTATACAGCAGCGAGAGCCGCACGGCTTCTTCCAGGTTGAGCTTCCCTTCGATGCTCGGGCGGGTCAGCTCTTCTTGACTCTGGCTCTCCCACCGCCGATAGGCTTCCAGGCGGCCGGCCCGGAGACCGCTGTAGTATTGCGGCCTCGTGGGCGCGCATCCTGCCGTCAGCGCCAGAAGCGCCAGCAGGACCGCCGCACGGCGGTGGCTGGTAGTGCGATTCCTCATTGCCCGTTGTTTCTAACCAGGACCCCGTGCAGGAAGATGTTCTCGATCTCTTCCGATTGCGTTTCCCAGGGTTCCTGGAGCCCCAGGTGAACCCAGCGCGCCAGCAGAGCGTTGCCCACCCCTTCCAGGCAAGATGCCATCAGTGCCGGGTCCCGATCAGCAAAGATGCCCTGTCGAACTCCCTCCTGGAATATGCCTCTGAGCTTCTGTTCGTATTCCAGGTACTTCTCCACGAAGTGCGCCTTCAGCGCTGTGAGCGGCGGTTTGGGGCACTCATCCGTGCCAAACTCCGAGAAGATGCGGAAGAAGGCCTCGTGCTCGCGAAAGAACGCCAGCTTTGTGGCGATGGCGGTCCGGACCTTCTCCACAGGACCCGCTGCGGCGTCGATCTTCTCGCTCGCGGTCTGGAAGTACTCATCAGCGCGTATCTCAATCAACTGCGTGAACAGGTCATCTTTGCTATCGAACATGTTATAAAGGGCCCCCACGCTGAACTCCGCCTCGTCTGCGATCTCCTGCATGGTGGTGCCGTGGTAGCCCTTCTGCGAGAACAACCTTTCCGCCGCCTCGAGCATCTCCTGACGGTGTTGGAGTCTTTCGCGTTCCCTTCTGGGTAGCTCCTCCATGATGACCGTCTCCATGCGCCTGAACCATTGTTTGTCAAGTGAACTATCAATATCATAATGAATCTGTATTCATCTGTCAATACCTTTGTTCGCAACCGCGGCCCGTGCCCTCTGCCGCGCAGGGCAGGGGCGAGTTCAATCTGACCGATGGGAGCCTTGACTTCGAAGGTTCTCGGACCTTGCCGAGAGGAGCTGTCTTTGACATCCAACGCGCCGTGGGTATACTTGGTAGCTCGTCTGCAGAACGGCAGAGGATACTGCCCCCAGGGCCGATGGTTCTCACGGGCTCAGCAAAGGTGGAGGATGCGCTATGGCCGGCAAGAAGACGACGTTCGCGATATTTCTGGGGAACAGGGGCTTCTTCCCATCATCGCTAATGGATGAGGCGCGTGAAGAAGTGCCGAGGGTGCTGAAGGAGTGGGGCCACGAGACGATCATGCTCGACAGGGAGGCGACCCGCTTCGGCGCCGTGGAGACACCGCGCGAGGGCGAGATCTATGCCAACTTCCTGAGGGAGAACCGCGGCAAGTTCGGGGGAGTCATCCTGTGTCTGCCGAACTTCGGGGACGAGACGGGCGCTGTGGCCGCCCTGAAGGATGCAGACGTGCCTATCCTTGTTCAGGCATACCCGGACGACCTCGACAAGATGGCCGTCAAGTACAGGCGCGACGCGTTCTGCGGCAAGTTTTCCGTGATGGACGTGTTCTGCCAGTACGGGTTGAAGTTCACGGCGCTCAAGCCGCACACGGTGAAGCCGTCCAGCGAGCGTTTCGGGGTGAACGTGGACTACTTCGACAGGGTTTGCCGGGTGGTAAACGGCGTCAGGGATATGGTCGTCGGAGCGATCGGCGCGCGCACGACAGCGTTCAAGACCGTTCGCGCGGATGAGATTGCCCTCCAACGAAATCGGATAACGGTTGAGACATTGGACCTGTCCGAGGTTTTCGCGAGGGTGAAGGCTTTGTCGATCCGCAACGCAGCCTGCAAGGAGAAAGCCGCATTCCTGCGGGACTACGCCTCGTGGAGGGGCGTGCCCGACAAGGCGTTCAGTACGCTGGTCAGGCTGGGGGTGGTGCTTGACGGCATCATAGAGGACTACAGGATGGACGCCGTCGCCCTCCGGTGCTGGCAAGAGATGCAGACGCAGCTCGGCATCTCCCCGTGCGTGCTTCTTAGCGCGCTCAACGATAGGGGCATGGCCGCCGCGTGTGAGGTCGACGTCGGCAATGCCGTCACGATGCACGCGCTCGGCCTTGCCTCAGACGGCGTGGCGGCGTGCCTCGACTGGAATAACAACTACGGGGAAGACGACGACAAGTGCATACTGTTCCACTGCGGCCCCGTCCCCGCGAGCATGATGGCGGGCCGGGGAAGGATCACGGACCACGGGATCCTCGGGACCTCCATGGGCAAGGGGCACGGCTACGGATGCAACGTCGGTCGGATAGCGCCGCAGGACTTCACGCTGGGCAGCATGGTTACGGACGCCGGGAAGCTGAGGTTCTACCTGGGGGAAGGCGACTTCACGGATGATCCGGTTCCAAAGGAGTTCTTCGGGTGCCCCGGCGTAGCGCACATCCCGGGGTTGCAGGACGTGCTTCTGCACGTGGGCAAGAACGGCTTCCGCCACCACGTGAGCGCTGCCCAGGGCCTTGTCCTGGCCCCTGTTCGGGAGGCCCTGGCGGGGTACCTCGGGTTTGACGTTGCCGTCCCGCAGGAGGAGAAGACTTGCTGAGCAATGCCGAGATTATGAGCAACGCCTGGAAGGCCGGGGTTGCGATTCCGGCGTTCAACGTGCCGTACCTTCCCATGGTCGAACCTATGATCAGGGCGGTGGCGGACCAGGATTCGTTTGCGTTCATCGCCACCGCACGCGTCGAATGGACGAAGTTCGATGCCCGGGGTCCGGATGCGGTGATTGCGGAGTTCAGGAAGTGGGATAACCCTGCCCATGTGCGTATCCACCTCGATCACGTGCCCGTGATAGATGAGGACGCTTTGCGCGTGGACTTCCTCTCCATCATCGGAAAGGCGATAGATCTGGGCTACGGTTCGGTCATGGTGGACGCTTCGCGGCTTGACCTGGCCGGGAACATTGAGGCGACGCGCCAGGTGGCTGAGATGGCCCATGAGGCAGGGATTCCCTGCGAGTCCGAGCTTGGCGCAGTGATGGGGCACGAAGCAGGGCCCCTGCCGCCGTATGAGGAGCTCTACGAGTCCGGCATGGGTTTCACGGACGTCGAGGAGGCCAGGCGCTTTGCGCGCGAGAGCGGGTGCGACTGGCTGTCCGTGGCCATCGGCAACATCCACGGGGCGGTTTCCGGCGTGCTGAGGGATGCCAAGAAGGTCGAGGCGCGCTTGAACATCCATCATCTGAACCGCCTGCGGGAGGCTGCGGGGCTGCCGCTGGTCCTCCACGGCGGCTCGGGCGTCAAACAGGAATACGTGCTGAGGGCGATAAAAGCCGGAATCGCCAAGATCAACGTCGGCACGGACATCCGACAGGCCTACGAGGTCGCCTTGCGCAAGTCAGGCAATGTCGCCGATGCGCAGGACGCGGTGTACGAGCGGACGTCGTGGACTATCCGTGACCAGCTAAGATTGGCCGGCACGCAGCGCGTGGTGACCGGGATCACCGGCCTTTCTTGCCCCGATTCTCCGGCCTGAGACTGCGCACGGCTGCTCCTGCGCGCCACATCTCCGAGTTCCCTATCTCGCTGAGCTCTGCGCGCAGCTTCTCCGCGTAGTCCGGCGCGCTGTTGGCTTTCAGGACTATCTTCGTCTCCGTGCCGTCCTTGACCCTCTGGTAGAGCTCCTCGAAGACCGGCTCCACGGCGGCGCGGAACCTGTGCCGCCAGTCGAGCGCGCCGCGCTGCGCAGTGGCGCTGCAATTGGCGTACATCCAGTCCATGCCGTTCTCGGCGACGAGGCGGATGAGGCTTTGCGTGAGCTCCTCGACGGTTTCATTGAATGCCTCGCTGGGGTTGTGGCCGTGCTTGCGCAGGAGGTTGTACTGCGCTTCCATCATGCCGGCCAGTGCGCCCATGAGCACACCGCGCTCGCCCGTCAGGTCGCTCCACACCTCGTGCTCGAAGGTCGTGGGGAACAGGTAGCCGGACCCAATGCCTATGCCCACAGCCAGGCAGCGCTCTTCCGCCCGCCCGGTGGCATCCTGGAACACGGCGTAGCTGGAATTGATCCCGCTGCCGTCCAGGAAGTTGCGCCGCACCGAGGTGCCTGACCCCTTTGGCGCAACCATGATGACGTCAATGTCCTCCGGAGGGACCACTCCTGTCTGGTCGCGATAGACGATGGAGAACCCGTGCGAGAAGTACAGCGCGTCGCCGGCCTTCAGGTGCGGTTTGACGGCGCCCTTCCACAGCAGCTTCTGCGCGGCGTCTGAGACAAGGTACTGCACGATGGTTCCCTTCTCAACCGCTTCCGGGATGTCGAAAAGCGTCTTGCCGGGCTCCCATCCGTCGGCAACGGCCTTGTCCCAGTAGCTCTTATGTGCGGGGGCTTGTCCAACGATCACGTTGAACCCGTTGTCCCGCATGTTGAGCGATTGCGCCGGGCCCTGGACACCGTAGCCGACCACGGCGATCACCTCATCCTTGAGCACCTTCCGGGCCTTCTTGAGAGGGAACTCATCCCGCATCACGACTGTCTCTTCCACGCCACCGAAATCGATCTTCGCCATGATCCATCTCCTCGAGCGATGGGCACGTCAGTTCAGCGAACGGCCCAATAGCTTAGCGGCGCGGGCGCCTGTTCGCAACCGGGCTGCCCGGATTCTCTGTGACGGCACGGCCGGCCGCCGCGTCGGTTGCGCCTGTGCCTGCCAATCCTTCCCCTCGGCCAGTTCGTCCACCTCCTCGGCGATCCGCTGAGCGAGGGCGCTCATGCCGGACCGGACATAGCAGAACGGCTCTCTGTGCGTCTTCTCGCCTCTGAGGACGCGTTGCGTGTCCGACTGGGTTCTCGACATTCGAAGTTCTTTACCGGCAGGTACTTACCCGATAGGCGGGAACTCAAGCGGCACCAAAAACGCTACTGCATGCAGGCGCGGAATATGTCAAAGGCCCCGCCGGGGGGCCAATTCAGTGCGTTCCCGGCCCCCGGCTGGACGGACTCCACGCAGGTCCGGGGTGCAGTGATCTCCCAAAATCCCTTGACTTTAGTTTTGCCCTTCCTATAATCTACACTCTCTGTTTGAGCATAAGACGTGGGTGTGGGCGCGGCCCACCACTAAGCCAGGAGGCAACTGATGAACGTTTTCACGAAGGTGCTGGTCGTCCTAGTTCTGTTGCTCAGCGCGGCCTTCGCCGGCTCGCAGATGGTGCTGCACGCGAAGAGAGCGGAATACCAGCAGCTCTATGCCAAGACGGACGCGGATCTGAAGCTGGAAAAGCAGCGGTCAGCGAAGCTGGAAGCCGAACGCAACGATGTGACAAGGGAGCGGGACGCCATTAACCTGCTGCTTGATGCCGAGCGTCAGGCCCGGCAGGCGGACAAGGACCGGCTGGAGAGCGAGGTCATCAAGCTTAACGGCGACCTCAGCAAGTTGCAGGACGACCTGCGTGGGGCGAGCGCGCAGGTAAGCACGATGGTTGCCATAATGGAAACGCAGGTTGCTCGCATTGCCGAGCTTGAGAAGGCGAACTATGAGTTCAAGGATGCGGTGCGGGTTGCGGATGCGGCGATAAAGACGTTGCAGGACGACATTCGCGCCAGGGATGGTTCCATCCAGGCCCTCAACGCGGACGTCGAGCAGTTGCGCGGGAAGATGAAGGACGTAACCGCCGAGCGTGACTACCTGGCAGCCGCCGTGGCCCATGCCAAGAGCCAGGGCTTCGACGTGTTGGCGGAGAACGTTCCTATCATTGACGCCAAGGTGCTGAACGTGGACCCCACAATCTCCGCCGTGGTGCTTGACAAGGGTAGTAACGACGGTGTCAAAGTGAACTTCCCGCTTACCATCTCCAGGGGCTCGGAATACGTTGCCAAGGTGACCGTCGTCGAGGTACATCCCGAGCTAAGCGTTGCCCGTGTGGTGCCGGGATTCGAAGAGAAGCCCATCGAGCGCGGCGACGACGCCAGCACGCGAAGGTAGTTAACATGGCTGTCGCGGGAGTTGCGGCTCCCGAGGAGGATGAACGTGGGTGAGAATAACTACACACTTGGGCTCCTGGTGGCTTCGTGCGTGGCGCTGCTTGCGGCTGTCGTGTTGACCACAATGGAGATTGCCGAGTACGGAAAGGTGGCCCCCGCCCCGGCCGCGAGGGTTGTCGCGCCGCCCAGTCCCGCCAGTCCCGCGCCTGTCATCGAGGAAAAAAAGGGCGCGGCGCCTTCCGGAGAGGCTGCTGGGGGAGCCGAGGCGCCGGCCGAGAAGGCCGTCAGGGAAGGCGAGGCGCCGCCTGCAAAAGCTATCGAGGGAGGCGAAGCGCCTGCTGAAGGCGCTGAACAAGGGGGCGGATAGCAGCCAGGCGAGTTCTTCCAGTCCGTTTGCCGGCTTCGGTTGGCAGGGCGCCAAAGCCTGGGGACTGTAGCGATGTTCAGCGGGGGGGCAAAGCCACACTGAGTATGTCGTAGGGGCGTTCTCTGCTTGCCCCTTTCAGGCTGGGCGGCGCCATACTGCGCGGGGAGACGGCCAGCAGCACATGGCGTGGCAACGGCCAGTTGAAGCCCGAAACCACGGTCTTATCGCGTCTGCCCCACCTACGTCCGCACTTTCAAGCCCCTCGATTTCAGGTATGCCTTCAGCTCGGGGATCTTGATCTCGCCGAAGTGGAACACGCTTGCCGCGAGCAGGACAGCCGCCCTGCCTTCGGTGGCCGCCTCGTAGAAGTGCTCCATCTTGCCGGCGCCTCCGCTGGCTATGACCGGCACGCTGACCCTGTCGGCGATGCCTCGGGTGAGGGGGATATCGTAGCCCTGCTTGGCGCCGTCGCATGCCTTGCTGGTGGGCAGGATGGCGCCCGCTCCCCGATCCTCGGCCACCTTCGCGAAATCGAGCGCGTCAATCCCCGCAGGCGTCCGGCCGCCGTCGATGTATACCTCGTAGCCGCTGGGCAGATCATCGGACGTGTCGGCGTCTATCGCAACTACAATGTGCTCGGAGCCGAAGCGCTTAGCCGCCTGATCTATCAGTTCGGGCTTGCGAACGGCGGCGCTGCTCATGCTCGCCCTGGCGGCGCCCGCGTCGAGCGCGTCCTCCACGTCCTGGAGCGACTTTATGCCGCCGCCGAGCGTGAGCGGCACCGTAGCCGCCTCGGCCACCCTGCGGAAAACGTCCAGCATGGTCTTGCGCTTTTCGACCGTGGCCGTAATGTCAAGAAAGGCCAGCTCGTCGGCTCCGTCCGCGCAGTAGGCCATGGCGCACTCCACCGGGTCACCTGCGTCGCGCAGGTCCACAAAGTGCACGCCTTTCACCACCCGGCCGTCCTTCATGTCCAGGCAGGGCATGATCTTGATCTGCTCGGCCAATGAGACTCCTCCGAACGGGGATTGGGGCGTGGGCGCGTGTGCTGCAGGGCGCTCGGGCGGCCCCGATGTCCGTACCCGCCACACTCCCAGCGTCCTGCCAGGATCGGCGGGGAAGGTTGCACCGACTCTGGCGCACGCGCAAGGCGCAAAAGAAAGGGGCGACTGTCTGGTGACAGTCGCCCCGGATCAGCAACCGCAATCTTCGCGGTTCATAGTGAAGCAAGAAGTGGCTCTACGTATGTGGATACCAGCCACAAGCCATATATCTCTTTTCGACCTTCCAACCCTTTATGCATTCAGGGCCTCTCCAAGGAGGGTCGCTGCTGGCGACGCAGTTATACATGAACGGCACCACTGAGCCGTCATACCAACTGAGGAAGGTGTCGCCGAACAAGACTATCTCGGCCTCATAGATGCAGTTGTCCCCTGTTATATACGGGTTGGGGATCCAACCGATATTTGTAGCAGGCGGAACGAGGAAGGCATGGTACTGCGCCTGCGGGTACATCGGGCTAGCCCGCAACTGGAGCCACTCGACGTGAGAGTCCCCGTACAGCAGGTTCGCGCCACCGGCGTGGTGAGGGTCCTTCTTCAGCGGTCTGAACAAGTCTAAGTTGGTAATAGGGCTGGTCATACCGCAGACGAAGCCAGTGGTATTCCAGTCGAGCTCTTCCCCGACCAAACCTGCCAACAGGGGCCAAGTGGTTGTAGCCGCCTCCTTGTGCACTCGCCAGTTATCCCAGTTGCCCGTACCAAAACTGCCGTCGGCTTCCGGGCCGGCAAGACCGGACCCTATGTCGAACAAGTAGTCCGTATTGCGCATGAACCACCCGCCAGTGGGAACCATGAACTCTGCAACGGTTTGATCACCGGGGTCACCCGGGCAGTCGTAGGTGCCGGGGCTCTTTATGTAATCCGGATACATGGTCCCCATGTGGTACTGCATAGACCACATGTAGTACTTGCTGCACCTATTCCAAAGCGGAAGGCCTAGGTCAGGTGGGGTAAGATTACCAGTCGGGAACCCGGTGGTGCCCAGGTCTTGCCACTTCTGCTTGTACATCGCGAACCCCAGCCCTATCGCGTGCATGTTGTTCTGGCAGGCAGCCCTGCGCGCTGCCTCACGAGCACCGGAAAGGGCCGGCATCAGCATAGCGGCAAGGATCGCAATGATCGCTATAACCACCAACAGCTCAATCAACGTAAATCCTTTCTTCATCTTGTACTTCACCTCCCTTCACCGTTTTGTGCTAGAGTTCACCAATCGTCCAAGACAGCCCCTAATATAGGGGCAATGCCAAGAATGTCAAGAGAAAAGCACGAGCGAAACGCTCCCCCCTTGTCCCGGCCAATTGGGCAGCCGAGCTGCCGCTCCCCACGCGGCTGCGGTATAATACGGCGGTTTCTCGGGGTTGCCCCCCCGGCACACCGCGCGGGGCCGCTGCCCGTGAGTGCCAGACCATGGATGATCTGAGTGTCAGAGCCGTCGAGTTCATTCGACGCAACGGCCTCCTTGCGCCTCGCCAGGGGCTCCTGGTGGGTTTCAGCGGGGGACCGGACTCCGTTGCCCTCGTACTTATCCTGGAGGAGCTGGCCGACTCCGGGGACCTGCCCCTTGAGGTCCATCTGGCCCACCTGAACCACTGCCTGCGCGGCGGGGAATCCGACGCCGACGAGGCATTCTGCCGGCACTTCGCCCGGCAGCATGGCCTGCCCATAGAGACGGGGCGGGTGGATGTGGCCGAACTCGCCGGGCGGGGCCGGTCGCTGGAGGAGGCGGCGAGGGGCGCCCGGTACGGCTTTCTGACGCAAGTGGCCCGTGAGAAAGGACTTAAGACGATTGCCCTGGCGCATCACGCCGATGACGTCGCAGAGACCGTGCTGATGCGCATCATGCGGGGCTGCGGCATCCGCGGCCTCGGCGCCATGGCCCCCTCCCGACCGGCCGGCGGGGATAGCCAGCCACTGCGCATCGTCCGGCCGCTGTTGGAGTTGCGCAAAGTGGAGCTGCTGGGGTTCCTGGAGCGGCGCGGCCAGCCCTTCTGCAAGGACGGGTCGAACCTGGATACCGCCTACCTGCGCAATCGCATCCGCCACCAGGTCATCCCCGTCCTTGAGCGCACCTGGCCGGAGTTGAACGTCGAGGCGCTGTGCGCGTTGAACGCCGCCGCCGTCAGAATCAACGCGGCCATGGACACGGTGCTGGACGGCCAGTGGGGAGCGCTCTGCAAGGACGCCGGGAGCGGGGCGGTGGCGCTCGACGCGGAGGCGTACGCGGCCCTTCCGCAGGAGCTGCGCAAGCTCGCCGTCCGGCGCGCTCTGGTCGTCCTTGCCGGGGGGGATCGCCCGCCTGGCCTGTCCCGCGGGCACTACGACCGGGTCGCCAGCCTTGCGACGCGTCCGGTAGGCGCAGAGCTATCCCTGCCTGGCGGGGTGACGGCGCGGCGCGAGCACGGCCTCATCTACCTGACCTCCGGCCGGCGCGCCAGCCCCGTCGGCCCCCTCGACTTGCCTGTGCCCGGCAGCCTCGTCGTCCAGAGCGCTGGCTTGAGCATCACCAGCGAACTCATGACGTGTCCTGCCGAGGGGCAGGGGGACCTGATCTCCCGCGCCGGGCCGCATGAAGTGTTCCTCTCGCTGGACGCCATTGAGCTCCCTCTGGCGGTCCGGTCGCGGCGCCCGGGTGACCGGTTTCACCCCCTCGGAGCGCCCGGCGTGCGGAAGCTCAAGGAATTCTTCATCGACCGCAGGGTCCCGCTGCATGAGCGCGACTGCACGCCCCTGGTGGTGGACGCAGCCGGGCGCATCGCCTGGGTTGTGGGACACGCCATCGCCGAGCCGTTCAAGCTCACGGACATTTCGGGTCCGGTGCTGCACTTGACTGCGTGTTCGTCCCGGCTGTAGCGCTTCTATTCGGCGTGCGATCGGGCCCTTGTGCTATTGCTTGACGGCGGGCGGGGGAAAGAGCAGATCGGTGACGTCCTCGCGCCCGGCCGCCGCGCGCAGCACGGACAGGTGCGGGTGGAGGTCGCCCGCCTCCCACAGCTCGTGGGTGTCGGTGCCGAGTGCGATCTTCACCCCGCGTTCGATGCAGATGGCGAAGAACTCCGGGTCGGGCTGGTTGCAGTGGAAGTTGATCTCGGCGGCTGCGCCGTACTGGGCCAGGAGGCGCGCCACGGGGCGATAGAGGTCACGAGGCGGTGCCAGATCGCTGCGGCGGAAGAAGCGGAACGGGTGCGCGAGAACGGCTACGCCAAACCGCAGAATCCTTTCCGTGTCCCGCATGAAACGCCGCTTCACTTCGTCCAGCGACAGCCCGCTGACGCCGCCGGGGATCCAGTGCATCGAGCCGATGAGCATGTCCCAACCGTCGCGGTCGGACTGGCGCAGGGTAGGTCGTCCGACGGCGTCAAGCTCCACCTCAAGGGCGAGCTTCACGAAATCGCTTCGCAGCGGCGTGATCTCGGCCCTGTAGCGGGGCATGCGCTCCGACTCGTTCGAGCGCGGCGCGCACCAGAAGTCCGGATGGTCGCCGCCGTAGCCGGAGTCGTGCTCCTGGCGCGTCGCGTAGAGTTGATCGGCATGTTCGGTGAGGCACACGCCCGCGAGGCCGAAAATCCCAGCGCGGCGGATCACTTCCGTGGCACTCACCCCACGGCCGCAGTAGGCGTATTGAGTGTGGCTGTGGACGTCGAACAGCGGCGGGTTGTCTTGGTGGCGCAACTGGTGTTCGCTGACGTCTACCTCGCGTCCGTGCAGGCGCACCAGCGCGTACCGAAAGGGGCTTTCGCAGAGCGCCGGGCATGTGTAGTAGAGCACGCCGCCCGACTCGCAAAGCGGCTGCCCGGCGTGGTAGTGGCCGCTGAGCGAAAGGAGGACGCCCGCGTCTGAGTAGGCGGACATGATCGCATCGCGATTGGGCGGCATGAAGGGATAGTCGCTCTCGATGGGCGGGTGGAGGGGGTTGTGCTGGACGACGATGAGCGGCTTGTCGTCGGACGCGCGCGCCTGCTGAGCGAAGCGCTGCATCTCGTCCTGGGTCCGCAGGCAGACGTTGCGCTCGTCCCACCTGTCCGCGAAGTTGTAGATGCGATAGCCGCCCACCTCGCGCATCCCGGGCCGCTCGGAGAAGATCGAGAGCACCAGCTCCACGTCGCCGTCGTGGTTGCCGGGGACGATGATGCGGGGCACGTCGGCCGATGCCTCGTGCAAGATTTGCTCAATTACCGCCACGTCTCGGTCGGCACCGGGCGCCTGGCCGGCGTCCACCATGTCGCCCAGCAGCACCACGGCGTCGAAGCCTCCGCGGCGGCGCGCATCGAGCACGGCGCGCTGCAAAAGCTCGCCGGCAAGGCGGCACTCGCGCGTCGGATCTGAGGGTTCCGCACGAGCAGAGTCGAGAAAATGCGTATCCCCCACCACGAGCAAGGTCAACTCGGACATGGGCCAATCAAGGTCCAAATAAGGTCTAAAGAAGGGCCAAAGAAGGGTTAATCCTGGCGCAGAGTCGAACTCATCAACGTTAACCGCCCCGCGTGGGGCGGTCAAGTGCGGCGAAGTGGCCCGTCGCCGCCTGGGTGGTCCGGCAGTATGAGCATAGCGGCCTGGAGAACTTGCCTGCCGGAGTCACAGTTGCCGGGCGGGTCTGAATCCCCTCTTATCTCCGGCGTCGGACACCAAACGCGCCAATGATGCTGCCTTTGTATCTTTTGTGGCAGGAGACTTCATCCAAGCGGGTTGGGAATGGGAGCGGCGAGGAATCCGAAGAAGCTACTTCGCGCCGGGCTGCGCGGACACCCAAAGGTGCCAGCCCCCGTAGTGGGTGTCTCAACCCCCGGCTGGGGGAAAAAAGTATACTGTCACGAATTCGTAGGCGCTGGACTTTCTGCCGGCGAACCGCTACCCTTCTGTTGTTGACCCTCGGAAGAGCAATGCAACACCACGCCCTGCTCAAGGCCAGCCCTCACCCTCTCCTCTCCCACCGGGAGAGGGAAAGGGAGAGGGAACTGCTATTCCTTATCTTTCTCGGAAGATCAATAAGGCCAAGCGCGTGGGAGCGTGCAATGTGTGCTCCTGAACTCGTGAGTCGAGAGGGATGAAAGGTGGAAAGAGCGGCCGACCGGCTCGTGCGTCTGAAGTCGTACATCGCAGGGGAGAAGCTGGCTCATGCCAGGCGGGTCCCTGCTGCCCGCTTCACGTTTCGCATGTCCGCGGCCGGCATGGTTTTGTTCCTTCTTCTGCACGTTACGCCGCGCTTGTTGGGCGCTAAGGGCGCTTTCTTCATGACCTTCGTTCCGGTGGCTTCAGCCCTTCTGGCGGGCGTGGGTCTGCTGGCGGTGCTGGCCCTGTTTGCCTGGATGGGTTACCTGCGGATGAGGACCTTCCTGGTCACGCGCTCGCTTCCCGTGTTCTGTCAGGTCTGCGGGACGCGCCTGCTGATGGTCGGCGACAGACTGGCAGAGTTCCTTGAGAAGTGCGGGCTGCGCGGCGCGTCGCCCGGTTCGGATGCTCGGGAGGGACACAAAGTCAAGGTGTTCTGTTCGCAGAACTGCAAGAGGCAATTTGCCGAAACGGGGTTTTACGTGCATTGCTGGTCCTGTGGCTTGACTTCGAGCCAATCTGCGTCCAGCGGCACCTGCGGCATCTGTGGCCGTCTGTACTTCGGCGTCATGAAGGGGATCGGTCGTCCTGTTGATGTTCGCAAAGGAGAACGGCGCGCCGGCTCTCAGTGAGCCGAGCGAACTGCAATCGTTCTCGTAATCGAATGACTGATCAGCATCGATGGGCAGGGGCTTGCATATCGGGAAAGGGCGATTACGATTACGAGAACGGGTATGCCGATACGCGAACCGGGCGGCGGCGATTGGCAGCATGATTCCCGTTTCAGGTCCCTACTCGGCCGGGTAGGCGCCGAGAGGGGAGGGCGTTCGTGGCGGCGTCAATCCACAAAGTCCGGATGGAGAGCGGCTGCCGGCCCCTTGACTGGCTGAGGGCCGTGGCGGGCGAGCCCTGCCCCGTCCTGCTGGAAAGCTCGTTGCACGAGGGCTATCTGGGCAGGTACTCCATACTCTGCTGGGAACCGTTCAAGCGGCTGACGTGTCGCGGGGGAGAGGTCGAGATAGAGGACCTGCGGAGGGGCACGCGGGCCACGGTGGCCGGAAGTCCGTTCAGGGTGCTGTCCCGGGAATTCGACGCGCATCGCATCGTCACCCCGCCTGATTTCGATCTTCCCTTCGCAGGCGGCGCGATCGGGTACTTCTCCTATGATCTGCGGCACAGCGTCGAGAAGCTGCCCCGATGGTGCAGCTACGATCTGCCCGTGCCGGAATTCATCCTTTGCTTTTACGATCGCGCCGTTGTGTTCGATCACCGGCTGGGGGTGACGGATTACGTCGGCCCGGAGGGCTCTGCGCCGCCGCGCCCGCTGCCAGCGCCGGGAGGCGACGGGGGCTCGCCGCCGGAGATCGAAGGTGTGGAGCTGGAGTCCAACTTCACGCGGGCCGGCTACGTCGAGGCGGTCGAGCGGACCAAGGAGTACATCGCGGCGGGCGACATCTTCCAGGCAAACCTATCGCAGCGGTTCGAAGGCGAGTGCCCGGCCGAAGGGCTGACCGTGTACGAGCGGCTCAGGGCGGTCAACCCGGCGCCCTTCTCGGCATACATGAAGTATCCCGCCTTCGAGGTGATCTCGTCCTCGCCCGAGAGGTTCCTGCTTCTCGAGGGCGACGGCGTGTTCACGCGTCCTATCAAGGGCACGCGGCCGCGGATCGAAGGCGACGACGTCTTCAACCGGCGCATGCGAGAGGAGCTGCTGGCCTCCGCGAAGGACCACGCCGAGCTGGCGATGATAGTAGACCTGGAGAGGAACGACCTGGGGCGCGTGTGCAGATACGGCAGCGTGAGGGTGAGCGAGCATGCCGTTCTCGAGACGTATCCCACGGTCTACCACCTTGTCTCGACGGTCAGGGGTCGGCTCTACCGCGAGCAGTACGACGAGTTCGCGCTCCTGCGCGCGACGTTCCCCGGCGGCTCGATCACGGGCGCCCCGAAGATAAGGGCGATGGAGATAATCGAAGAGCTTGAGCCCCACGCCCGCAACCTCTACACGGGTTCGATCGGCTACGTGTCGTTCCACGGCAGGATGGACCTCAACATCGTCATCCGCACGATGCTGAAGATGGGCGGGAGGATCTACGTGCAGGTCGGGGGAGGTATCGTGGCCGACTCCGAGCCCGAGCTCGAATACCAGGAGACGCTCCACAAGGGGAGGGCGCTCTTCCAGGCCGTCAACGCCGTCAATTACGCCGAGATAATGGAGCTTGCAGCTCATGGCGGATGATTGGGTCTACCTGAACGGCTCGATTGTGCGCCGCGCTGAGGCGAAGATATCGCCGGCGGACAGGGGGTTCCTTTACGGCGACGGTTTCTTCGAGACCGTGCGAATCGTGGGGGGCGCGCCGTTCCTCCTGGGACGCCACATGGAGCGCATGAACCGTTCCTGCCACGAGACCGGATGGGGCAGGGGAGTGAACCCGCGCGAGGTGGGGCGTGCCGTCTCGGAGCTTGTCGGAAAAAACGGCGTCTCAGAGGGGTACCTGAGGATAACCGCGAGCCGCGGGTTGTATGAGGGCAGGCTTGCCGAGCTTGAGGCCAGTGAGCCGACCGTCTTTATTGACGTGCGGCGCATGGAGCTGCCGCCGCTCGAAGATCCGCCGCCCTTCGTCCTTGCGAGATCGCCGTATCGCAGGAACGAGACCTCGCCGCTCGTGCGCCACAAAGCCCTCAGCTACCAGGGCAACGTGCTTGCCCTGGCAGAGGGGCGCCGGCGCGGCGCGGACGAGGTGTTCTTCCTCAACTCGCGCGGCTTCCTGACCGAAGGGGCCGTTACGAATCTGTTCCTTGTGAGGGATGGGAAAGTGCTGACGCCCGACGTAAGCTGCGGCCTGCTGCCGGGCATCACGCGGGACGCGGTGATGGAGCTGTGCACGGAGCGCGGCATCGTGCTTGAGACGGGCGAGTACGACGAGGCACAGCTCGCGGCGGCAGACGAGGTGTTCTGCACCAACTCGCTCCGGGGCGTGGTTGGGGTGAAGGCGATCCTGGAGTATCCTGAGAGGCGATTCGCCGACTGCCCGGTCACGCGGCTGCTTCAGCGCGCTTACGCCGAGTGGGCGAGGCATGGTCCGGAGTGAGCTGGTGGGACGAGGACAGCCCTTTTTTTGCTTGACACTCGTCCGGCAGCGCAGTTACACTCCCTCTCGCGGCCAGGTACCCTTTCAGGGGTGGCCGACAGCAGCGTACGCCTAAAGACGGCCGGGAGGTTGAGGACATGGAGATCAGGCAAAGGGCACTACTGGGTTGTGCCATCGCTGTGACGATATTGCTGTTCGCATGTGGGATGCCGCAGTCGGCAGTGGTTGTCAGCGCCGGGCCGGCTGTTTCCGGGGTACTGAATCCTGCCGGGGTTGCGCCGGAGGGTCTGGAAAGCGTCGGGATGTACGTGTTGTGGCAGCACGACCTGGGCCAGATCGAGGGCGGCAAGGAGATAAGGGAGGTCTACCTGGCGGGCGACAACCTCCTTGTGGAGGCGGGCGGCACTTTGTTCCTTTTCGACGCGGCCAAAGGCTTCTGCAAGGGCGCTGCGAGCCTCAAGGGCATCCTTGACCAGGCGCCCGTGATGGTCGGCAACAGCTTGTATCTGATGTGTGGCACGTGGCTGCTGGACGTTAACCCTGATTCCGGCGAGATACGGCGCGACCTTGCGCCGAGGGTGGCGGCCACCTGTGCCCCGGTACCCTACCCAGGGAGCCTTCTGCTGGGCGACGCCACGGGCAGGGTCGTGCGCTTTGGGCTGGAGACGGGGGAGCACGTGTGGCTCGCCTCCGCAGAGGGCGCCGTCACGACGCCACCGGTTGTTGACGGGAAGAGCGTCTATGTCGTCGGCTACAAGGCCAAAGCCGTCGCAATGACGGGGAGCGAAGGAAAGGATCTTTGGACGTGGAGTCCGGCGCCGCCTTCCCAACTGACCTCGGGTCTGATGTTTGCAGATGGCAGACTCTACGTGGGGGACAATCGAGGCTTCGTGTATTGTCTGCTCGCCGAAGCGGGAGTGCCGGTGTGGAAGTATGCGGCAGGGGGGCCCGTCTCGCTTGCACCTGAGTTCGTCCGGGGAAAACTGCTGGTCTTTCCCTACAAGTCCGCGGCGCTGTGCATGGACCCTGCCGGCCCGACTGTGCTTTGGGAGCATCCCGATGCGCAGCGGCTGCTCGCGACCGGTAAGAAGGGCCTCTACCTGTTGACGCGCGACAACTGCGTTGCCTACGTGTCGCTGGAGACGGGCGAGGAGAAGTGGCGCCGGCCGCTTGTGAAGGACTGCGCGGTCGCATCCGATCCGTCCCGGGACACGTTCTACATCTACTTGCGTTCCGGCCCCATCATGGCCATCCGGGAACTGCCCTGAAGGCCCGCGCAGGATCGTCCGTGTGATGTCTTGACCGTTCCGCCCAAACAATCCCCGCCTCCGGCGTTCGAGGACGAGGAGAGGTGATCGCTCGATTACGATTACGAGAACGAGAACGAGAGCTGATCGCTCGATTACGAGAACGAGAACGAGAGCTGATCGCTGACTGCTGACCGCTGACGTACTCAAAGAAAAGCCCCGCAGGGTGAACCTCTGCGGGGCCTTGCTTTTGTTCCAAGCCCGGCGCTGCCCGACAAACCTACCACCTGAACACATTCACGCTGCGCACCGCTCCCCGGTGCACTCCGAAGCGCCGATCACCAATCACGCCGGGCAGGTCTGCCATGCGAACGGGCTATCTCCTATCAGATGATCGATGACCTATATGTCTCTGGCCTGGAGCGTCTTGCGGCCGTTCTCCTTCGCGCGATCCGCAGCGCGATCTATGCACGCATATACGCAGCAGTTGACCGCCCCAAGAACCTCCGATGAGCACATCAGTCCCTTGGACTTGATGTATTCCCGCACCTTCGAGCCGACCACCAATACCTCACTCGCCGTACACTTTCCCTTAGCCATCAAGACACCTCCTCGTGTGTAAAGAAGCGATCAACGGAGCCTTTCGCCACAACGGCGCAATGTTAACAGTTGGCTGAAGTGCGGTCAAGCGCAAATTGGCTGAAAACGCAAAATCAGGGGAAGAAAAGGGCTCCCGGCCGCTTTCCGGCTGCGGATCACTTTCCTCATGTCCGGCGCCGTCGCCGGGTCGGGCCGGCGTGATGCGGGACCGCTTGCCGACCGCTGGTCGGTCCGGTCAGGCCGCGCCGTTTCATTCGTTGGCGCCCGGCCGAATTCGTATAATGTCGAGACGTTACGAACGCGGATTCGGACGTCACAGTAACGTCTCTCGATCTGCCTGCGGATGGCGCAGGCGAAGCGGCGGAGCGATGGAAGAGCTGGTCAGGCTCGCAAAGAAAAGTAAGTTCGACGACGTCGAGAGCGGTTGGATGCAGGCGCTCGAGGGCGATGCTGTGCCGTGGGAGGGTCTGCTCGAGGTTGCGGAAGTCCTGGTCCGGCGCAAGCGGGCCGATCTTGCGGAATCACTGGTCTGGTACCTGGTGACGCAGTTGAAGGAGCGGAAGGCGCTCCGGGCGGCACTCGCCGCAGCCAGTCGCGGTTGCACGCTGATACCTGAGAGCGACATGATGCGGGACGAGGTCAAGGGTCTGTACCCGCAAGTGCACGGCGGTGCTCAGACGTCTGAGGCGCTTCTCGAGATGACGCTGGGAGACCGCAGCATGCCGCTGGACGTCGCCGTGCGGCGCCTCGAGTCTCTTCAACGTCTCACGCCGGGGACCTACGTGAGGGCGGACCCAGCCGCGAAGCTCGGACGCGTGGAGCGTCTGGACGCGGAGCGGGGCAGGCTGATTATCGCATTCGAGGAAGGTACGCGGGAGTATGACGCCGCGTCGGTGGAGCGCCTCGCGCTGGTTGAGCCGAATGACTTGCGGGCGTTGGCCATCTTCGAGCGCGACAGGCTGGCCGCGCTCGCGAAGGAGAACCCCGAAGAGCTGATCGCGCTCGCGTTGAACACCTTCGGCAAGCGCGTCGAGCCGAACCGCCTACGGCTCTACGTGGAGCCGGTTCTTGGGACAACCACGTGGTCTAAGTGGTGGGCCTCGGTGAAGCGCATTGCTCTGGACTCGCCGGTCATCGGATTGACGGAGGGCAAGCCATCGAACCTGTTCCTGCGCTCGCGGCCCGTGAGACGCGAGGAGCGCCTGCGCGTCGCCTTCGAGGCGGCGACGATTGCGGACAGGTTGGCTATCGCCCTGAAGGTGCTCGATGAGACCACTCAAGACGCGGACGCCCGGCGGGAGCTGCTGGAGCACCTTGGCCGGGAGATCGCAGGGCTCCTTGATGCGCCGGCGGACATTTCGCGCGGGGACGCACTGGCGGTGCTGGCGGTGTTGGATCTCATCGAGCGGCATGCGCCCGACGTCAGTGTGCCGCCGCATCCGTCCGCGGAGCGATGGATTGAAGGGGAGGGGCTCGCGGAGGTGCTCTGCTCCGGGCTGGGGGAGGGCAGGCTTCTGACGGAGGTTCTTGAAGCCCTCCGGCGGTGGCTGCCCGAGCGATGGCGGGATGTCTATGCGAGGGCCATGGTGAGGCTGCCCAGAACCGCCTGCGAGAGCGTCGCCAAGCACCTCGCCGATGATGGCGCGTGGGACGCCGTCGCGGGCGCGGTCAGGGAGATGTCGGAGAGGCCGGACTGCAGCGCCGGCGCCCTGGCGTGGCTGTGGAAGGCCTGCTCTTCGGAGGGCTTCGGCAAGGTGCTTGCTGACGTGGACCGCGTCGCCCTGCTGAGGCGGCTGCTGGCGGCCGCGGCGTCGCTCGGCCATGCCGCGTCCGGTGACAAGAAGGTGAGGCAGCGTGAGGTCTCGCAGATCCGGCAGGTCCTTCTTGGGGGCGACAAGCGCGCGCTCAGGGAGGCAATCGAGAACGCGGACGCGGACGCTGTCGCAAGCATCCTCGGCCTTGCCGAGCGCAACTCAGGCCTGAGACAGCCCGCGCGCGACGAGCTGGTGCGCATAATCCGTGCGTGTCGCCCCTCTCTCTTCCGCGATCAAGCGCCGCCGTGGGAGGATACGGTGATCTACACGACCGCCGCCGGCATCGAGAAACGCCGCGCCCAACTGGACCAAATAGTGAAGGTCCGCCTGCCGCAGGTTATCAAGGAGATAGGGGCTGCCGCGCGGTTCGGTGACCTGAGCGAGAATGCGGAGTTCACCGCTGCGGTCGAAGAACGCGGCCGGCTGGCGAAACTGAGCACAGGCATGCAGGAGGAGCTTCTGCGTGCCCGGCCCATCGGCGCCGAGACGGCTGCGTCGTCGCACGTGAACGTCGGCAGTCGGGTGCAGGCGCGCAACCTCCAGTCCGGCGAGATCGAAACCCTGGCGTTCCTGGGGCCATGGGACGCTGATCCTGCGGCGGGCGTATACTCCTACAAAGCCCCCCTGGGCCTCGCGTTTATGGGGCACAGGGTGGGCGACAAGGTCACGCTGCGCATGGACCACAACGACGAGCGGGCATGGGAGATCGTCGAGATCGCCTCTGCCGTCTAAAGGATGTACGGGCGAGGCAGCTTGGAAGAAGGAGCCTTCGATGAAGCGTGGAGAGATTCGCCTGAAGAATGAAACGCTGGCGGCGTTTCCCCGGTATCTCGTCAGCCGCGGCTTGCCGCTGCCGGCCGAGTGGGCAGTCAACTGCCCGGAGGAAGTCTCCATCCGTGATGCCGACGGCAATGAAGTCCCCAGCGCGGGGACGGTGCTGCAGCGCCGCGCCGACGGCAGCATCGAGTGGATGCTCGACGATTTCGTCCTCGACTTCGAGCCGGAGGAGAAGCAGGTCGTTTACATCGAGCACGAGCGCAACGGAAACCTCACGCCCGAGAACGCGGTCACGGTCGCCGAGGATGACGACGCGGTCACGGTCGCGAACGGCATCACGACGCTCGTGATCAATCGGCGCGGCAAGATCATCCGATCCCTCACCATGCACGGACGCGAGGTTGTGGGGGAGGAGGACCGCGTGGACCTCGAAACGGTTGACCCGGAAGGGAAGATCTACCGCGCGTCCGTGAGCGAGGGATACACGGTCGGCGTTGAGCGGGTGAGTCGCATCCGGGCCACCGTGCTCGTCGAGGGGACTCACGCGGCGCGCGACGGGACGACGTTCCTGGGCTTCGCCCTCCGGTTCACCATCAGCGCCGGCCGGGCCGACGTGAAGGTCATGCACACCTTCTACGTCCGGGAGCCCAGCCGGGGGCTGATCGAGGTCAAGGCCGTCCGCTTCGTGATGCCCACGCGCATGCCGCCGGACGCCAGGAAGCTGCTGCGCCAGAAGCAGCACGGCATCGAGTGGATGCCCAGGCCCAGAGAGGTCACGGAGAACGTGGAAGTCGTCGCCAGTTCCGTGAGCGACATAAGCGGCTACGCCCAGAAGTACGAGCCCTACAAGAACGGGCAACTCTTCCTTCGGAGCCTGAGCAGCCTGAAGGAGAACGCCGGCGATTACCCGTTCTACTGGAGCCTGACGGGCGGGACGAAGTTCCGGGCGGAGTACGCGGCGGGCGGCATGCGCCAGTTGGCTCCGTTCATCGGCTGGCAGTCGCCCGAACTGACCCTCGTCTTTTCCATGCGCTATTGGGCGGCACTGCACCCGAAATCCGTCGTGCTCGATGAGAACGTCCTCACCGTCTCCATCTGGCCCGAGTGGGCCACGCCGATGCAGGTCGTCCAGGGCGTCAGCAAGAGCCACACGTTCTGGATCACCGGCGAACCCCGCGCACTGACGGTTGACGAGGCGGCGCAGAAGGCGCTCCAGTGGGAGGTGCAATGCCAGGAACCGCTCGGCATCTCCATTGCTCCGCAGTGGCCCGCCTTCTGCAAGGTGCTTGACTGCGACAAGACGCTCAGATACCAGCCCGAGAAGTACCCCAAGCTCGAGGAGCGCCTCGGCAAGGTCATCCCGGGCGAGCCGCCCCGCTTCACCTACGCCCGCAACACCCCGAGCGGCATGTTCAACTTCGGAGACCCGGGCACCGGCAGCTTCGGCAACAATGAGGACGACCGGCGCGGCTACATTCCGTTCCAGCATTACCTGCGAACCGGTCAGGCCTCCGCCTTCGACTTCGGCGAGGAGTGCACGCTGCACTACATGGAGGTTGACCACGTCGAGTGGAGCAATCAGCCTCGGCGCCACGGCGGGCAGATACCGCATACCTACGATCACTTCCTCGGCGAGGTCTACCCAAGCCACCAGTGGGCCGAAGGGATCCTTGCGTACTACTATCTCACCGGCGACGAGCGCGCGCGCAAGGCCGTCATCCAGGTCGCGGACAACCACTGCTACTGGATTGAGAACATCATCGAGGACGTGTGCTGCGACGGACGCGAGTCAGGCATCCCCCTGGTGAATCTTGCCGCGGCATACCGGCTCACACGGAACGAGAAGTACATCGAGGCCGCCTGGACGATCATCAACAACTTCCACAAGAAGTACTACGAGATGTGGGGCGACCTGAAGTACCCGTATCCGCACGGCGCGCCCCTGCAATGGATCACCGGCTACGGCGATTACTCGAGCTACTACGGCCTCTACCGCCTGTGGGAGGTGACCGGGGACGAGGAGATCAAAGAGCTGCTCGTGGCGCTGCTGGACAAGTTCGTGCACGATCCGAGCCGGTTCAGCGTAGACGACTCGCGCGGGATGGACTACTTCGCCGTGTGGGCCTACATCGTCCTCACGGGCGACGACAGCGTGCTCGAGACGCTCAACGACCAGATCAACAACTTCCTCAAGAAGGGCGGGCACGAGATGCGGCGGCTGCACTTCCTCGCCTACCTGGACGAGCGGGGCGACGAGCGGCTGAAGCTCGAGGGCGTGTGAGGGCCACGGGGACAGCCCTGTGGGGCGGTAGCGCCGGGCTTGACATTCCCCTCCTGCACACGTACTCTGTGCAGTGAGCCCCCGGCGGACCGGGGCTGACGGTGGCCGCAATCCAACAGGCTGACGGCAAGCGGCTGATATACCAACAAGTAGCAAAGGTGAGATAGAGGGGGACATGGGATGGCAAGGAAAACTGTTACAGCGCTCGCGGCGATAGCCGTGTCTGAAACCGAAGTTGAAGCCTACGGGTTTATCCTTCAACAACTTCGTGATTTGGGATGGATAGTCAAAAATCCCAACTC
>Ga0315291_10002096_pt1 | contig 26342 bp, 25 predicted proteins | sample YL17G12_20_MG_FD_203070 | JGI IMG/M metagenome (GOLD analysis project Ga0315291, IMG submission 203070) | Sediment microbial communities from Yellowstone Lake, YNP, Wyoming, USA - YL17G12_20 | ecosystem: Environmental > Aquatic > Freshwater > Lake > Sediment | place: USA: Wyoming | collected...
TAAAAAACCGACGTAGTCTGACGCATAACCGGTTACTTTAGAAATCTCTTTTAACGATAAAATTTTCTTTTTATCTATTGCCTCCATTAAGATAAATCTCGAGGGTCGAGATTACTCTATTTTATTGGTTTAATCGGGCTTCGTCAACTGTGGATAACTGATGGCAATACCCGGTCAGGTCGCTTGCCTTCAGTAAGAGCCTTTTTTACCAACCTTCGTCCCGCCGAAAGCGGGACTTCGGTCGGCGAAGGCCGAAGAATTGCCCCGAACCCTCTCCGATATAAAGTTTTCCACATTGACAGCTGTTTTTGGTAAGTTAAAATAGAGTAAGAAGCTTTATTAAGGTTTTATAAAGATTTCGATTATTAAACATTGATAAATTTCCAAAATTATTATGCCAAACAAAGGTTATCTAACAATTAAAGAAGTTGCTGACATGCTTGGAGTGACGCCATTGACGCTGCGAAATTGGGATAAGTCAGAAAAACTAAAAGCGCTCCGTAATCCCATAAATAATTACAGAATTTATAAAGCGACCGAGGTTGAACTTTTTTTGCGAAAGATCGAGTCAAAAGGAAAAATACAGCTGGGATAAAAAAAACAATAAAAACAAAACCCCGCCAGAACATGTTCTGGCGGGGTTTTTTTGGTCCTATGATTATTTCAGTTGCTTGAAATTATGCGGAGAACAGTTCTCCAATAGCGGAGGTCAGACCTCCGCTATTCTAAATCATTGAAAATACTTTCATTCAATGCCGATCTCATTTAGATCTCTAAGTTCTTTTTTATATTTTATCCAATTTTCAACAAATTTTTTACATCCCTTTTCCTCACCCATTACCTTAAGAAGAAAATCTCTTTTGGTTACCGACGGAAAATTTTTCTTTCCAATATAATCAGGATAACTTGACCATTTGTAACTCTCCAAAAACTTAATTACTTTTTGGGGATTTTTTATCCCTCGTTCTTTCCATTTTGGTTCAATTAGAGAAACGCCATTGGTGTGAATATAAACAAAAACAGTTTTTAGTTGCTCATTATTTTTAATATGCACCGCCCGAAATCTTCCTTGAAAAAGATGACCCTTGCGATTATATTTTTTGTTAAAATAAGCCGCGTAGCCGGTCCCTAATTTTTGCATAAATTGAGTAATCCCATTATTTCTAATCTGTTTCAGGAGTAAATGAATATGATTTGGCATAAACCAAAAAGCTAAAATCTCCACCAACAACTCACGAGTATCCGCGGAGGTCTGACCTCCGCTATGCTTGGCGGTTTTGCGTTTTTCTCTCTGTTTTCTAATTTCTATTAGAGCAGTGGTATTAAATTCGTAAAGGGAAAAAATTGCCCGATAATAATCATCTTCATTTTTAAAAATCGAAGAATCCCCTGTTCCCCGAACTACAATGTGATAAATCTCTTTGTTTACTAATTTTGGCCTTTTAACAGACATATTTTAACAGATATAATCCGCGGAGGTCAGACCTCCGCTTTTATTTTATCAAAAATAAAATTATTAACAAACAAAAAAAGCGCGAGTTTATCGCGCTTTTTTTGTTTCAGTTACTCAATTATTTTAATAAATAATTTCAAACCTTCTGCTTCGTAAATCTCAGTATCAGTTGTGCGATGATTCCAAAGAATCATCTTTCAACTTTCGCTTTAATAAGATCAGTCACTTAAAGTTGTCCCGAACTATGTTATTCGGTCTCAGATAAAGGCCTTGAGACCAACGCCTTAGAATTAGTTTGAGAATTCTCACAAACCAATTCTAATCGACACTCTTTTTTTAAATTGTCAAAAACAATTTAAAATGTAGTGATCCACGCACAGGTTCCCCTACGCGTGCCTTGTTACGACTTCACCCTTATCACTGGCCTTACCTTAGGTCCCTTGCGGGAACTTCGGGTACTGTCAGCTCTCTTGGTGTGACGGGCGGTAGCGGGATAGATGAATATCATCTTCCCACACCACTGGACGTACGGTTTTCCCGTATCCTAGCGGTTTCCGATCGATGTTTTTTTCCTAAACTCCTAATTTTTGCCTGAAGTTTAATGATTTCTCTCACCCCCTTTTTTGTAAGATGTTCTCCTCTCATTCTCTTTCTAATTATCTCTTTGAAATACTGAAATGTTTCGGCTTTCTTTGCTTGTAAGGGACACCTTTTGAAAAAAGGAATTAAAATTTCAGAAATTTCATCTAATCTGCTTACTTTATATTTTACGTGAGGATACCATCCATATCGTTCATAGTTGCATTCGTAAATTTTACCGCATCCTAAGGTTTTCTGAATTCTCTCTAAAATTTTTCTGTCATCGGCTCTGAGTTCAATTGAGAACTCCGCTCGACAGAAAATCTTATTTTTCATAGTTTCATCTCGGTAAATGCTTACCCAAAAACTTCCTTCGCCATCTATAAATCCTGATATATACTGCGGATGGAGTTTTTTTATCGATCGAATTCGTCCCTTCCCCCTCGATAAACTCAGGGTACTATGGACTCTCCTGACTTCTTGTAATCGCATAGAGGTAAAATTGCTTTTATCTTTTATCCTGAAGTTGACTAACTTCAATTTTGTTATAGCTTCCTTCAGAAACAATTACAAGATCTCACTGGGTCATTCTGAAAACTTTTTTTCCATTTCGGCCTTCCGATTACTACAAATCTATTTCCCAAATGACTTCCCCGTGTACTCGACGGGTCGTCAGATTTGTAGCCATTTAATGAAGGACTCAAACTAGAAAATGCCTCCAAACCCTTCAGTCTTAACCTCGCGATTAAGACCTGTTTTTTGGCTTCGTACTATTTGGAATTAGTAAGGTAGGATTTCCACCTACTTTTTTCAGAACTGCCAGTCGCGCGAGTACAAGATTCAGGAACGTATTCATCGCGCCATAGCTGATACGCGATTACTAGCGATTCCGGCTTCATGAGGTCGAGTTTCAGACCTCAATCCGAACTGAGGGGCCGTTTGATGGGGTTAGCTCCGCCTTGCGGCTTCGCAACCCATTGTCGGCTCCATTGTACCACGTGTGCAGCCCAGGGCATCAAAGGGCCATGCTGATTTGGCGTCATCCTCACCTTCCTCCCGGTTAACCCGGGCAGTCTCGCCTGACAAATAAAACAGGCAATAAGGGTTGCGCTCGTTATCGCACTTAAGCGTACGCTTCAGAGTACGAGCTGACGACAACCATGCAGCACCTGGGCTAGTGTCCTTGTGAGAAGCTCTGACTTTCATCAGAGTTTCACTAGCCTTTCAAGCCCTGGTAAGGTTCCTCGTTTGTTGTCGAATTGAGCCACATGGTCCACCGCTTGTGTGAATCCCCGTCTATTCCTTTGAGTTTTAGCCTTGCGGCCGTACTTCCCAGGCGGGATACTTAACAGGTTTCCTTCGCCACCTGAAGGGTCGACACTTCAGATAGCCAGTATCCATAGTTTACAGCATGGACTACAAGGGTATCTAATCCTTTTTGCTCCCCATGCTTTCGTCTCTCAGTGTCAGGGCCGCCCCAGCTGGATGCCTTCGCTTTTAGGATTCCGGTCGATATCAACGGATTTCACCCCTACACCGACCGTTCTACCAGCCCCTAACGCCCTCTAGTTTAGAAGTATCTCTGGCGTTCCTAAGGTTAAGCCCTAGGCCTTTGACCAGAGACTTTAAAAACCACCTACAGACTCTTTACGCCCAATAAATCCGGATAACGCTTGGGGTACTCGTCTTACCGCTTCTGCTGGCACGAGTTTTGACACCCCTTATTCCTGGAGTACCGTCAACCGCCTTGCGGCGGATTCCTCCCCCAGAAAAGTTTTTTACACCCCGAAGGGTTTCTTCAAACACGCGACGTCGCTGGTTCAAGGTTTCCCTCATTGACCAATATTCTCGACTGCTGCCTCCCGTAGGAGTGAGGTCCATGTCGCAGTACCTCTGTTGGGGATCGTGCTCTCACACCCCCTACCCGTCATCGCCTTGGTAGGCCATTACCCTACCAACTAGCTGATAAGCCGCGGGCCTATCCCATTCCGGATTGCTCCTTTACCCTTCGATTGCTCTCAGGGACTATCGGGGATTAGTCCGCCTTTCGGCGGATTATACCCGTGAATGGGGCTAGTAACCCACGTGTTGCTAACCCATCTGCCGCTATCCAGCCCTCTATGCTCTCTATAAGATGGTTATTAAATGACAAATAAAATTTTATTTTCATTTATCACTTAACCATAAATAAAGGGCTTAGAGGGCTGGACCGCTCGACTTGCATGCCTTATCCACGTCGCCAGCGTTCATCCTGAGCCAGGATCGAACTCTCAAAAAATAATAGATTCGGGACAACTTTAAATAACCGACTGACTTTTTAACTTTTGATTGACTCAATTTAATTTATTATTCAGTTTTTAAGGTCCTTCCTCCTGCCATCTACCAGACAAAAAATCAGGAAGAGAATCCTGATTCTTTCAAGTCTTCTTACTGTGACGGATCTTTCACTCTCAACACTTGCAAGGAGAGCATCCGCAACACGGACACGCCTTCTTACTTTTGGCTTTTTTCTTTTTAACCATATAATTAATCTCTGATTTCAATTTTACTTTTTTAAAATTGTTTGTCAAGGGCTTGAGTACGCTCTGGGCGGACGAAAGCGAAAGAAGAAGAGCGAGAAGATCTTCTTCGCACACCAAGCTCCGCCATGCGGAGCGAGCCGAAAGGGAAGACGAAGCCACTGCTTCATCGCCCGCACGCTGAGCCCGCCCAAGGCGGGCGAGGCAAAGATGAATCTTTAGATTCATCGCCTGCCGAGCTTCCATTTATGAAGGCTGTGAGATAAATCTCATCTTATCACTTCGCTATCGCTCGTGAGCCTAAGGAGGGATTCGAACCCACGACCTATTTACCCCGCACCATTTCAATACTTGATTTCAATACTTGAGCTGAGGGCGAGATTTGCACTCGCAACCTACGGTTTACAAAACCGTTGCTCTGCTGTTGAGCTACCCCAGCAAAAATGGTGCGGGGCTGGCGCAAAACAGTTGCTCTGCCGCTAAGCTACCCAGGCACTATACGAAATTTATTTTGGAAATTTCGTCGTGCCCGACCCTATGGGCATAGGGCATTTTATTCTTTTGTGGGCTTTTTAATCTCGTCCCAATATTTATCGTTTTCGTCAGATTTCTTTTCCTGCGAACGCTTTCTTAATTTTTGAAGCCAGTTGGAGGTTTTGTTATCGGTTTTTAAGGTTAAGATTCTGATTTTGGAAAGTATTTTTTGCAGAATTATTTCGGTGGGAATCCCCTCAAGGGGCCTGGAAGTTCTTATTTTTGAAAATAATTCTTTCCAGTTAAAATGAACGGGCTGAGGTTTTTGCAGCTCTAAAAACAAAGGGATTTTTTGAAAAATCATTATCCCGATGCCCGCCAGACTGCAGAGTAAAATAATTAAAGCAATCAACTCCAACATATCAAATACCGAGCTTCCGTAGGAAGCGAAGGTGAAGAAGAGAACGAAGTCCTCTTCGCCTAATAACACAGACTAAATTTCGTATCTAATAAATCTTTTTACGGTGATATTTTCACCAAGTTTGGCCACATACCTGTCAATCAAATCCTTTACCGTTTCGGTCGTTTCTTTAATCCACGGCTGTTCCAAAAGAGGAACATTATCCCCCATTGCGGCAATTTGCAAGCATAATTCATGAGCCAAGTTGCGAAAGTCCTGGGATTTTCCGACAAAGTCCGTCTCGCAATTTAACTCCAGGAGAACGCCGATTTTTTTATTCGGATGGATATAACTGTCAACTATTCCCTGGCAGGTTTCTTTGCCGGTTCTCTTTTGGGCCAAATCCTTGCCCCATTTCTTTAAAATTTCCTTGGCTTTCTTCAAATCGCCTTTTGCTTCCTCGAGGGCTTTCTTGCATTCTACGACGGAAACAAGCGTTTCTTCTCTTAATTCCTTGATTTTATCAATACTTATCATCATATAAAATTATGATTTTGTTTGTATTTTTGGTTTCGCTTTCAGTACGGCATCCTTTATTTTCTCAAGTATGTATTTCACCGAAACGACGGCGTCGTCATTGGCCGGTATCGGGTAATCGGCCAAGGTCGGGTCAACGTTGGTGTGGGCAATCGCAATTATCTTAATCCCCCGCATTTTTGCCTCTTTTATCGCCGATATTTCCTTTTTCATGTCTGCGACAAAAATTGCGTCGGGCAACTGGGCTAAATTTTTAATGCCGCCGAATTTCGATTCCAAGTTCCGCAGCTCTTTATCGAATTGAGCCCTTTCTTTCTTTGTATATTTTTCCAACTCTCCTTCGGCTTTTTTTCTTTCCAAATCTTTGAAATAATCGACTCTTTTTTTGATACTTTCGAAATTCGTAAAAGTTCCGCCTATCCATCTCTCCGAAACATAAGGCAAGCTGCACTCCTCGGCGGTAGTTTTTACAAGATTCTTCATCTGAATTTTAGTCCCAACCAAAACCAAATTTTTATTTTCCGAAATAAGCTCTTGGATAAACTTTAAAGCCTCTTTAAGTTTTTCCGCCGTCTTTTCCAAATCGATAATGTGCACGCCGTTCCTTACTCCGTAAAGATAGGGTTTTATTTTTGGATGAATCTTTGAAGTGCGGTGGCCCAAATGCAAACCGGCCTGAGCCATTTCCTCGGAGCTTAATTTGAAATCTGTTTCTTTTATTTTTTTCTTGGTTTCCGGCATATTTTAATATATATCATAATTGAAAAATGAAATCAAGCTGCCTGTCTTGATTCGCATTTAATTTCGTGCTAAATTAGAATATGCGAAGAGAACTTCGTCCTCTTCTTAATCTTCGCTTTAATAAATTAAAGCTCGATAAGCGAAGAAAACTTCGTATTATTCTACGATGAAGGGTAAACCCTTCATCTGCCCGAACGTTAGCGAGGGCGAGAGAAGAAGCAAGCTTCTTCGAACCCATCTTTATAGTCGATGAAATAAATTTCATCTCCATTCGTATTTTTATTAAATAAAAACTTGATACTCAATGAAGCTAAAGCTTCATTTCGATCTTCGATTTTACAAGTAAAATCTCGATGAAAAAAGACATCCATCCAAAATATTATCCTCAGGCCAGAGTTCAATGCGCCTGCGGCAATACCTTCCAGGTGGGCTCCACGAAAGAGTTCCTTGAAGTTGAGATTTGCTCAAAATGTCATCCTTTTTATACCGGTAAAGAAAAGATGATGGATGCCATGGGACAGGTTCAGAAATTCAGAAAAAGACTGGCAAGAAAAGAAGAGATGAAGAAGTCTAAGAGATAAATCTCTTCTCCACCTTCGCTTCTGTTTCACAGAAGCTCGGTAAAATAAGAAAGAGCAAGTAATATGCCGGGGATCGAAAACGTTAAAAGGGAATATGAAGAAATACTTCAACAACTCAGCGACCCTGAGTTGATTTCAAATTGGGATAAATTCGGAGAACTCACCAAAAAGAAAATTTTTTTTGAAAACATCATTGAAAAAGAAAAAGAAATCCAAGACCTGAAAAACAAAATTGCGGAGAATAAATCAATAATCTCGGCTAAGGATGACTTGGAGCTGGTTTCCTTGGCTGAAACCGAAACAAACCAGTTTCAAGAAAGAGAAAAAATCTTAGAAAAAGAATTGAATAAATTGATTGAGGCGGAATCTCAACCGGCATCGGAAGAAGAAAACGCAAAAGGAGGATCGGTAATTGTGGAAATCAGAGCCGGCGCGGGCGGAGAAGAAGCGGCTTTGTTTGTCGGCGATTTGTTTAAAATGTATTCTAAGTACGCTCAATTGCAGGGATGGAGGCAGAAAACTCTGGATTCCCGGCCCTCGGAACTCGGCGGATTCAAAGAAATAGTTTTCGAATTGAAAGATGGGGATGTTTTTTCCAAAATGCAATTTGAGGGCGGAGTCCACCGGGTCCAGAGAATTCCCGAAACCGAAAAGCAGGGCAGAGTCCACACCTCAACCGCTTCCGTCGCCGTATTATTGAAACCCAAAGAAACAGAAATGAAACTCAACCCCGCTGATTTGAAAATCGACGTATACAAATCTTCCGGCCCGGGCGGGCAATACGTAAACAAAAGAATGACGGCCGTCAGAATCACCCACCTGCCTTCCGGACTTATTGTCACTTCCCAAACGGAAAGAAACCTTCAACAAAATAAAATAAATGCAATAAGTATTCTGGGGGCAAGGCTTTTAGATAAAAAAATAACGGATGAAGAGGAAAAAATGGGAGATAAAAGAAAAACTCAGATAGGCCGGGCAAAAAGGGCGGAAAAAATCAGAACGTATAATTTTCCTCAAGACAGAATAACCGACCACCGCATTAAAAAGAGTTTCCACAATATTGAAAAAATAATGGAAGGGGAATTAAACGATATATTGGAAGCATTAAAAAACAACGGAGAATAAAATCCGTTGTTTTTTTTGTTTAGGAGATGAAATTTAAAATATTAAATCTTCGCAGTTAGAAGACATGGTACCGTCATCTATAAAATCTTGAATGCAATTGGCCCTGGTTATCACTTGGCGGGCATAAGAACTTGATCCTCCGTAATACCTTGAAGCCGCCGACAATTCTTTTTGCTGCGTCTTGCTCTTGGCGCCCAAGTCAGCCAAATAAATGGCGGCGGCGGAAAAAGAGTCTTTTATATTCCAAGGGCTAGGAGAGGTTATATTAAAAGTACTCTTTATCTCATCTTCGTATAATTTCCATGTGCTCGGAATAAATTGAGCAGGACCCATGGCTCCTCCCCAGCCGTAAGCGAAATAGCCGGATCTGCTGCAAATAACATTGCCCTTATCATCTAACGTAGCTCCGCAAGTATAACCGTTATTATAACAAACCGGTATCCAGCAGGAAACCGGCATTTGAGAAAAATTATCACCCGTTATATCTAAAAATATCGGCAAATCCCTTGTCGGATTCATAATGCGCAATATCAATTTGCCACCTTTATAAATACCGCCGCCGGTTTGCGAATTCGTAACATAGCACTGCCCTACATTTTTACCTATCGCTGACTCCTGACTTATAACGGCCATCAGAAAAGCTGGCCGTATTCCCACAGTATCGGCAACACTATTAGCTATCTGGAGAGCGTCGCCAAAATTCGGAGGCTCAGGAACTCCGATTAATTCAAAAATCATAGCTCTGATTTCAGCCGCCTTTTTTTCGACTGCTGTCTTCTCTTTAAGCTGTGCTTGATATTCGGCTTCGGTCAATTTTAAAAGAGAATTTTTTTGGCTCGTAATGATTTCACTTTCCTTTTTTTGTAAACTTTGTATTTTTATCGTATTTTCCAAATCGGATGTCTCGTCTTCCAAAGACTGCTTTTGGTTTTCCAGATTGGTTTTTAGATTTTTTATCTCGTCCAAGAGTTTTTGAGTCTCGGAATTTAAAACTTCCAAATTCATCAGATTGTCGAAGAAACCGGAAAGTTTCTCTTCTGAAACGAGAATTTCGATAAGGGATTTTTGGTCTTCTTCGCGAATTGATTGCAGAATATCGGCCAAATTGCTTCTTGAACCTATGATTTTTAAGGAGGTTTGATCTATCGAGCCCTCCGTGTCTTTTACCTGTAAAGTAAGGTCTTTTACCATTAAATTGCTCTGGGAGATTTGAAGGTTAAGCTTGTTAATCTGTTTTTTTAAAATGGAAATCTGATTCTGAAGAGTGTTCTTTTCTCCTTGTGTTTTCACAATATCTGCTTCATATTTAGTGATTTGCTCTTCGTATTGTTTCAGCAATTGCTCACACTCTTCCCTGGTGGAGCATTGTTCTTGGCCAAAAACAAAATGATTCGGCATAAAATATGCCGAAATCAAAAAGAAAACAATGGAGAAAATTATTTTTTTGTTTTTAAAACTCAAAAACCTCATTTGGTTTTTTCCTGTGATTTTTGGGCAGACTGCGTTTTGGCGGACTCCGCCTTCTCTTCTTCTTCCTCTTCTCCCTTCTTTTCTCCTACCTTTTCCACTTCTTCCACTTTTTCTTCAACGGGTTTCGCCAATTCTTCTTCCACTTTTTCGGGCAGTACGACTGAAGCGACGATTTCCTGCTGGTCTCTGATAATTTTCACGCCCTGGGGCAGAATCAAATCCCTGATTAAAACAACGTCTTCGAGAGTCTTTAATTTTTCAATATTAACCTTAATCTCATGGGGAAGATTTTGGGGCAAGGCTTTGACTTGCACCTCGTGAATGTTCTTAACCAAAGTTCCTCCCAAATCTTTCACCGCCAGAGATCCTCCTTCAAATACCAAAGGAACGTTGGCCGTAATTTCTTCATCTAGTCTCGGCTGATAGAAATCAATATGAATGGGCTTTTGCGAAATGGCGTCTATTTCTATCGCATGGATTAAAACCAGAAAATTCTTTGAGCCGAGATTATCAGATGGCGATGAAGCTTTAGCTTTAGCTTTAGCTTTAGCTTCATCTTCACCCTTCGCTATCGCTAGGGTAATCAAAGAACTTCCTCCCGCTGCCGCGTAAATTTTTTCGAATTCCTTTAAGTTTGTTTCCAAAGAAAGAGATTCCGTTTTTGGCCCGTATAAAACCGCGGGTGCGATGCCCATTTTTCTCAGATTTTTTACTTTCTTGCCCAAATCTTTTCTAATTGTAGCCTTAAGAGTCAACATAGCTAAATTAATTTTTATTATTAGGCGATGAGATAAATCTCATCTTTATCTTTGATAGGCGATGAGATAAATCTCATCTTCCCCCTCAACTGCGGTTTCGGGAACCAAATAATTTTATCTTTTCTTCCACTATTTTTTGAACCGCATTTATCGATTCTTGCATATACTTATAGGGAGTGGTCTCTTCCGAATTTTCCTCCAGCACCCTTTTTAGAGTATTGGTAAAAGATAATCTTAATTCGGTATTGATGTTAATTTTTCTGATGCCCGTTTCTATGGCTGTTTTTATGTCTTCCTCCAGCACGCCGGAGCCTCCGTGCAAAACAAGAAATACCCTGTCTCCCACTTTTTCTTTGATTTCTTTTAATCTCCGGAGATTAATGTGGGGTTTTTTACCAAAAGAGTCAACGCCGTGAAAAGTTCCGATATTTATCGCCAAACTGTCAACTTCGGTTTCGTCTATAAATTTCAGGGCCTCATCGGGGCTGGTTAAATCCTCCTCGCTTATTTCTATCTTTTCTTTATGAAGCTCGGAGCTCCCCTTTATAATCCCGACCTCTCCCTCAACCCAGAGTCCCTTTTTATGGCAATATTTCACCACTCTTTTCGCAACTTCTATATTTTCTTCCAGAGGAAGTTTCGAACCGTCAAAATGGACGGCATCATAACCCGAATCCGTCGCCTCTTTAATATACTCGAAAGTCCTCCCGTGGTCAAGATTCAAAAAAATGGGCAGGCCGGTTTCTTCTTTGAAAGATTTAATCAGGGCCGCCGCCTGTTTTAATCCGATAAATTTGCTTTCGCCTTCGGACGTCCCGATGATTACCGGGCTTTTTAAATTCCGGCAGGCCCCCACAATTGCCCGAAGCGTTTCCAAATTGGAAATATTAAACTGGCCGATCGCCCAACTATTTTTTCTAGCTTCTATAAAATAATGTTGAATATTCATCTTGATATCTTATTTTGGCAAACACAGGCCGTAATAAGAGCATTTTTCTTTCACCACTTTTACTTTCGGCCATTTTTGGCTTTTTGTTAATAACCCCTCTTTGGCGCCCCACTTTGTAATGGCATATCCTGAATTTGCCATGGCCAACTGAATAGAAAAAACGATGTTGTTTTTCTGAATCATGCCTGAAACAAAACCCGATCCGAAAGCGTCTCCGGCTCCGGTTCCGTCAACGCCCTTCAGCTTCAATGATGCCGCCCGGTAAAGATAATTCCCGTCCGAGACCACCACGCCCTCCCCTCCCTTTGTCATTATCGCAATTCCTTTTGTCATCTCGTCAATTTTTTTAAAAACCTCTTTTTCTTTCTGGTAAGGGATTTTGGTAAGCAAAGACGCCTCTTCCCTGTTTAATATCAAAATATCGATTTTATTCAAAATTCTTTCCAAGATTTTTTTAGGCAGAGTCAATTGATTGTATCCGGGATTAAAAGCCACTTTAATCTTATTTTTCTTTGCGAAATCAACCAGCTCTTGCGTAAGATCGGCGAGTTTTCCGGAAAAAGGAGCCAGATAAAACCAGTGGGTATTTTTTATTTCCGCCCAGGGAATGTCTTTTTTGGAAAGAAGGTCCGACGCCCCCCGATAAACTAAAATCGTTCTGTCTTTTCCGGGATAAGCCAGAAATACCGAAAGATTAGTGGGTTTGATTTTCGTTCTTAGGACAAAATCGGCGTCGATTTTCAGCTTTTTTAATTCTTCAATTATCAAATTGCCGAAAAAATCGTTGCCAACCATGCCGCAATAAGCGACTTTGAATCCCTGATTTTTAAAAGTAACGGCCGTATTCGTTCCGCCGCCGCCCGAGAAGAATAAAATATCTTCCACCTCGGTCTTCGTTCCTAAAGCCAGGCAAATTCCTTCGCCCGTAACGAATTTTTCCCCGGGTAAGGACAGGAATTTTTTTGACTTCAGATAAATGTCCCGGGTCGCCGACCCGAAAGTTATAACGTCGAACATAGAAATAAATTGAAAATTTATTGACCGAGCTTCTTTGAGAAGCGAAGGTGAAGATGAGAACCTTGTTCTCATCGCCTAAAATTGGGCAAAGATATTTTACCAAAATATCTTTTTCAAATGTTTCAATTTTGAAACATTTAAATGAGCCGAAAGCTCATTGAACATATTATTTTTTCTCTTTTTTAGCGATTAATAACGTCGTTTTGATAACCGTGTCGGGATTCAGAGATATCGATTCAATCCCCTCTTCAACTAAAAATTCGGCGAATTCAATATAATCCGATGGCGCCTGACCGCAAATCCCGCAGTATTTTTTCTTCTCACGGCATATTTTAATTACTTTTTTTATCATTTCTTTTACTGCCGGATTTCTTTCATCTCCAACTTTTGCGACAATCGCCGAATCCCTATCTGAGCCCAACACCAGCTGGGTCAAATCGTTTGAACCGATACTCATTCCGTCAAAAATCTTCAAAAATTCTTCCGCCAAAACCACGTTTGAAGGAATCTCGCACATTACAATTACTTTTAAACCATCTTCTCCTTTTTTTAATCCATTTTTTGCCATTAAGTCCAACACCTTTCCCCCTTCTTCAACTGTCCGACAGAAAGGTATCATTGCCCAAATATTTTTCAGGCCGAATACCTCTCTGGCTTTTTTTAGTGCTTGAACTTCCATTTCAAAAGCCGGCCTAAATTTTTCATCATAATATCTTGAAGCGCCCCGCCAACCCATCATCGGGTTCGATTCTTCCGGTTCAAAATTCTCGCCACCAATCAGAGATTTATATTCGTTTGTCTTAAAATCGGAAAATCTGACAATTACCGGTTTGGGATAAAAAGCCGCGGCAATCTGAGAAACGCCCTCTGCTAATTTATCGACGAAATATTGTTTTTTATCCTTGTACCCAAAAGTAATTTTATCAATTTCCGATTTCGCCTTTTTGTCTTTTAATGTCGCATAATGAACGAGGGCAAGAGGATGAATTTTTATTTTTTCGGCCAAAATGAATTCAATTCTTGCCAATCCCACTCCGGCATTCGGCAAAAATGAGGTTTTAAAAGCAATATCGGGAGCGCCGATATTTATCATTATTTTTGTTTTTAATTTCGGGATCTTCTTCAGGTCGTATCTCTTGAGAATAAACGGGATTTCCCCCTGATAAATTCTCCCGACTGACCCTTGGGTACAATCAACCGTCACGGTTTCGCCGGTTTTAAAAAGTTTTGTCGCGCCTCTGACTCCGACGATGCAGGGCACGCCCAATTCGCGGCTGACAATGGCGGCATGGCAGGTTTTTCCGCCTTCGTCGGTAATAATAGCTGAAGCCAGCCTCATTATCGGCACCCAGTCGGGGTCGGTCATTTTCGTTAACAGGACTTCGCCTTTTTGCAATAGAGAAATTTTTGAAACGTCCGAAATAAATCTTATTTTCCCAATCCCAATTTTATTGCCGATGGCAATGCCGGTTAAAATCGGGGATTTTTTTGTTTTAATTTGATATTCTTGATATGTTGCTGTTTCTTTATTTTGGACCGCATAAACCGTTTCCGGCCTTGACTGAACAATGAATAATTTTCCCGTTTTTCCGTCTTTTGCCCATTCGATATCCTGGGGCTTTCCGTAATGCTCTTCAATTAAAACCGCCCATTGGGCCAAGGTTAAAATTTCTTTATCGCTTATAGAGAATCTTAATTGATTTTCAGTAGAAACATCCGCTTCCTCCAATCCTCCGTTTTTTGCAAAAATATATTTTTTATTTTTTCTTCCTAAATTTTTAACGATAATCGGCCTGTATCCCTGAGCTTGCCGGAGGGTTGGTTTAAAAACATAAAATTGGTCGGGAGTTATTTTGCCCTTAACGATCATTTCCCCAACTCCCCAAATCGAATTGATTAAAACGACATTTGAAAATCCCGTTTCGGTATCCAGGGTGAAAATTATTCCCGAAGAAGCCAGATCCGACCTGACCATTTTTTGAACGCCGACAGAAAGACCGAATTCCATTTGTCCTATTTTTTTCTCTTCCCTGTAAGCAATGGCTCTGTCGGTAAAGGTTGAAATAATGCTTTTTTTGACCGCTTTTAATAATTCTTTTTCTCCTCTTACGTTAAGATAAGTTTCGAATTGGCCGGCAAAAGAAGCGTTCGGCCTGTCTTCCGCAACGCCGGAAGTGCGTACGGCCACATCGGGATTTGTCCCGTATTTTTGAAATAGTTTCAAATAAGCTTTTAAAATTTCTCGCTTTAAACTTTCGGGAAATTTTCCTTTTAAAATCGCTTCTCTGCATTTTTTGCCGGTTTCCTGGATGCTTTTTATGCTCTTGGGATTAAATTCTTTAAAAAATCCTTTAAGGACTTTATCCAAGCCGTTTGCTTCCAGAAATTTCCAATAAAAATTAGTCGTAAGGGCAAAACCATCCGGGATATTAATCCCTTTTTTTGCAAATTGCGAAAACATTTCGCCCAGGGAAGCATTTTTTCCGCCCACAAACGGAACATCTTTTATTGAAATTTCGTTAAATTTTAGAATGTATTTTTGTTTTCTATCCATAAAATTTTTACTTAATAATTATTCAATAAACCCTTACCCAGTACTAATTTTACCACTAAAAACCTTTAAAGACTTTGTTTTAAAATTAACTTCAGGAACTTTCTCGCGATGGTCGGGCCCGAACAGGGCTTTCTGAAGGAGAGACCATCGCCAACATACTTCTTGTAAAATTTAGTACAGGGTAAAAGTGGAAAGCATTTGGTTGAAAGTTTCTTCTGATATATCCCCGATATATAATTTATCATAATGAATTTGGTATAAATGTCCCCCATGTTCAACAAAGTATTCGATAAAGTTTTCTTTATCTCCCTCTAATTCTGGAATTAAAGCTTCGCCCTCATATGACCATTTTTTAGCCATATAATTATTTTGACCAATTGAGGTTTCTTTTAGGTCTTCTGTGGGGATTCCGACTGGGCCCAAACGAGAATTCTCAATTTTTTGATTAAGAGTTGAGATTCCTTTTTCAATTCCAATTGAAATCTTACCATCCCCAAAAAATTTATTATCGCCAACATAAATTAATAGATCCCAATTAGGTGTCTCGGAGGCCCAATCTTTCGTTATTAAGCTTTGTGGATATTTTATTTCAAATCCATACTCCTCATTCGTGTAGGTTTGCCAATCAGCTGTTCCGTCTTCTTTAATTAAATTTGTTAATACCTCTAAACATTGTTTCTTACAATCTTCATTCCTTATTTCCTGGCAAAGATTAATATCTTTTTTATGTTGAGCTTCAATGAATATATCTGACCAACTTACACACTTTCCATTTAAACATCTACAAAAGTTGCATGGGTCGTATTCACAAAGAATATTTGGTCTGGGACATCTCGTTAAATTAGACAAATTGTATTTTAAAACACACCCACAACCACAGAAAAATTGACACTCATTATCTGATTTACAGAAACCTTTTAATTGTGTATCCCAAACCAACCACAAAACCCCTCCGCCGACGACGGCGGCGAGAATAAACACAATCAAGAGGAATTTCCAATTAGTTTTCCCCTTTTGAATAAAAATCATTTACTTATTACTTATTACTGTTACTTTAATTTTCTCAACGCTTTCGGGGTTAGCTAAAGTTGATAGATCGCCTAACTCTTCGCCAACAAGCAGTTTCTTTAAAATTCTTCTCATAATTTTCCCAGAGCGCGTTTTTGGCAAATCTTCAACCAAATAAACTTCTTTCGGCAGGGCGATGGGCCCTATTTCTTTTTTAATCTGGTCCACAACCTCTTTTTTTACTTTGCAAGCCTGAGCCTCGGCGAAGACGGATCTCTCATTCCAAACCACAAACGCGACCGGTACCTCCCCCTTGATTTCGTCCGGAATCCCGACAACCGCAGATTCGGAAATTTCCGGGTGCAGATTTATGGCGTTTTCCAATTCTCCGGTACTAACCCTGTGGCCGGCGACCTTGATTACGTCGTCCACTCTGCCGATAACCCTGATAAGGCCCTGCTCGTCTCTGAAAGCGCCGTCGGAAGAAAAGTAAATTTCTTTCCCGTATTGGCTCCAATAGGTTTCCAGGTACTTTTCCGGATTTTTGTAAATTCCTCTCAACAGCCCGGGAGCATAGGGGCTTAATATCACCAGATTTCCTTCCTGTCCCGCGGGGCAGGATTTCCCGTTATCGTCTAAAATATCAACTTTTATTCCGGGAAAAGGAAGCCCGACAAAAGAAGTTTTAAATGGCCCTATTCCCGGCAAGGAAGTGATTAAGATTCCTCCCGATTCCGTCTGCCACCAAGTATCGACAATCGGGCATTTTTCCCTCCCGACTTCTTTGAAATACCATTGCCAGGCCGATTCATCAATCGTTTCTCCGACCGTTCCCAAAAGGCGCAAGCTGTTAAACCGGTATTTTTTAAGAATTTCCGCGCCGTATTTTTCAAACATTCTGATGGCGGTCGGGGCGGTGTAAAAAATCGTTACCTTGTATTTTTCAATAATTTCCGCCCACCTGTCGGGAGCAGGAAAATCTGGCGCGCCCTCGAACATCAAGGTCGTAATTCCGTTTATCAATGGAGAATATATGGTGTAAGTGTGCCCAGTTATCCAACCGGGGTCGGAAGTGCACCAAAAAATATCTTCCTCGTGAAAATCAAATACCCATTTTCCGGTAAATTTCGCCTGTAAAGTATATCCGCCGCAGGTATGTACGCAGCCCTTAGGCTTGCCCGTGGAACCTGAAGTGTAAAGAATGAACAGCAAATCTTCCGAATCCATCGCCTCCGCCTCGCAAAAATCTTCCTCGTCCTTAATCAAATCTTCGTACCACAAGTCTTTTTCTTTATCCCAAGGAATTTCATTTGCCGAAGCTTTAGCTGAGGCGTAAGAAGAACATTGCTCTTTGAACCCCGCTCTTTTGACTATAATTAATTTTTCTACGCTGGTTTCCCTTATACCCTCATCGGCATTTTGTTTCAAATTAATGATTTGCCCTCTTCTATAATAGCCGTCGGCGGTTATTAAAATTTTGGCTTCGGTATCCTGAAGCCGGATTCTCAAAGCTTGCGGAGAAAAAGCGGAAAAAACCACGCTGTGCACCGCTCCGATTCTGGCGCAAGCCAGCATTGAAATTATCACCTCCGGAATCATCGGCAGATAAATTCCCACTCTGTCCCCTTTTTTCACCCCCAATTCTTTCAAAGCGTTGGCAAATCGACAGACTGCGGAGAACAATTCTCCGTAAGTTAAAATTATGGATTTTCCCTCAACGGGCTCGGGCGCCCAGATCAGGGCCGTTTTATTTTTTATTTTTTCAAAACCCGCCTGATTTTTCTCAAAAATATTTGAAGTAATATTTATCTTTCCGCCTGAAAACCACTGAAAATACGGAGGCTGATGCAAAAATGCTTCTTTCCAGGGCTCAAACCAAAAAAGCTCTTTGGCCAAATTGGTCCAGAATTTAATCGGGTCCTTGCCTGCCTCTTTATAAATTTTTTCGTCGTTTATCCAAGTTTTCTTTTTAAATTCTTCGGTTGGATAATACAAATCTCCTTTTTTATGCATATAATTTATTGTACCTTAAATAAAAAATCGGGGCAAAGCCCCGTAGTGAAATTTTGACCTACTTCGCAGTGATCAGATTTTTCTGAAAGAAAAATCTTGTCAAAATTCTACTGCCGGGCAAAGCCCCGATTAATATTCAGTAAAAAATTTACAATTTTTTGCCTATATATTCGGTGAATTCGGCTAAACGGCAGGCATAAGCCCATTCATTATCGTACCAGACAACGACTTTAATAAGATTGTCTTTCACCATCGTCAATCCGGCATCAACTATCGCCGAGAAAGAATTTCCTTTATAATCGGAAGAAACCAATTGCGCGTCTTCTATCCCTAATATTCCTTGAAATGTTTTTTGCTGGGAAGCTTTTTTGAAAATATAATTTACTTCTTCAGCTATGGTTTTTTTATCGACGAGACAAATTAAGTCAAGAACGGAAACCGCAGGAGTGGGCACCCTGAAGGCGATGCCGTCCAGTTTTCCTTCCAGTTCGGGAATTACTCTCCCGATGGCGGAAGCCGCTCCCGTACTTGTCGGAATGATATTTATGGCAGCAGCCCGAGCCCGTCTTAAATCTTTATGGGGCAAATCCAGAATCCTTTGGTCATTAGTGTAGCTGTGGCTGGTCGTCATAAATCCTCGCAGGATCTTGAAGTTGTCGTTCAGAACTTTGGCTACCGGCGCCAAGCAATTAGTTGTACAGGAAGCCATTGAAATCACATTATCCTTATTTGAATCATATTTCTCTTCGTTGACTCCTATAACAAAAGTTGGTATTTCTTTTGATTTTGAGGGCGCGGAAATTATCACTTTTTTGGAACCCGCTTCCAGATGCTGTTTTGCTCCTTCAATTTCGGTAAAGGCGCCCGAGCACTCAAGAACGATGTCGATTCCCAGATTTTTCCAGGGCAGATTTTTGGGATCTTTCTCGGAAAAAACTTTAATTTTTTTATCTCCTACCGTTAAACTATCTTCTGTGGAACTTACTGTTTTATCGTAAATTCCGTACAAAGAATCGTATTTTAGAAGATAAGCCAGGATTTTGGTATCGGTTAAATCATTAATCGCCGCCACTTCCAAATCAGAATGATTGTCTAAAATTCTTCTTAGGGTTGGCCGACCAATCCGACCGAATCCATTAATAGCGACTTTTACCATAAAAATTTAATCACCGAGCTTCCGCAGAAGCGAGGTGAAGAAGAGATTTATCTCTTTGACTTTTAATTATCAATTCCTAATAATTTAACAATTTTCCCTTTGTCAAAACCGACGACAATTTCTCCGTCAACCTCAATAATCGGGGCTCCTATCGCCCCGGATCTCTTGATGATATCGTCTTTGACTTTCTCGTCTTTGGAGATATCGATGTCTTCGAACTCTATATTATGCTCCTTCAAAAACTCCTTTAGAGTATAGCAATAAGGGCACGTAGGAGTGGTATATACTTTTACTGTCATATATCAAGCTTTCATTACCGAGCTTCCGAAGGAAGCGAAGGTGAGAAAGAGAATAGGATTCTCTTTCGACTATGAAAGCGCAGATGAAGAAGAGAACTCAGTTCTCTTCGCCTATTATTCTTGTATCTTTTAATTACTGGCCGCAGCCGCCGCTGCTGGCAGAGCCCGTTGTTCCTCCGCCAATCCCCGCTGAGGGCGAATCGCCCGAAAGAACCTGAGAACATTCTCCGGGGGGAGAATTAAAAGCCTGGCAAATTATTTCTTTGAATTTTTCAGGAGAACGCGGGCTCACATTTACTGTCTGGCCGTTAATTACGATTGTCGGCGAACCCTGAACTCCGTATTGCTGATTGAGATCGGCATTAACGTTAAATTTAGGATACTGCCCGTTCAGCCAGGTGCTTTTATCGTTATAAAGAGCAGTTACGCTGAATTCCTTGTCCGTCGCAGAAATACAACTCGCAGTTTTTCCCTGATTTATCCCGGCCTGAGAAAAACATTTCCCGGAATCGCCGCTTGCTACGAAGCAACTTAAATAGCCGGAATATTTTTCTTTTTCTTCTTTCTGAATGCAATATTGAGTCAAGTTTTCGTCGATTTCCTTCTTTTCATGCATTGCGTAATTAACAAAATATACTCCCATATTGGCTTTATCTTTCAATAAATCATAAACCGGCAGATACATCTTTTGAGCCTGAAGCCCGTAAGGGCAATAACTCATCACGAAAATCTTTACGTCAGGATTGTCGCTTTTGGGAACTTCCGTGGAAACATTGTCGCCGTTTTGGGCCTGTTGCGTTGTGGTTGTTTCCTCCAAGCTATAACCTTCGGGGAATAAAAACGTTCCGTCTTTTGAAGCATAGGAATCGTATTCCTGATCGCCGATTTTCAGACGAATTTTATAAACGTCGCCGGCGTCGGAAACATTCACCAAGGAAGCCGTGCTGCCTCCCGACAAAACCTTTTCATTGATATATTTTATTGCCTTTTCGGCTATCTGTTGAGAAGAAGAGCTTCCCGAAATTACTTTTTCGATTTTGCCCCAATTCATATAGGCAAAAACCCCGGCAATTAATAAGCCGACTGTGACAATGGATATTGGTATTAAGTTTTTAGTGAGTTTTTCTAACATGTTTTAATGATATCATATTTAATTATTTTAGTCAAGGACCAATCTTTCGCAAAACGAAAGCGCAGGTGGCGAAGAAGATTTATCTTCTTTAACTACACGCCTCGCTTTGTGAAAGCTCGGTACTCAAAGAAGGCTTGTTTCTTTTCGACCTCGCTTTTGTTTGTGAAAGCTCGGTTAGTAAAGTTTTAAGATTAATTTTATACATTTTGCAAACGTCCCCGATTTTAAGTTCCTTAGTTTCATATTGGGCGAAAGGGCAGCTCAAACAAGGCACATTATATTTTGCCAAAATTCTCTCAGCTTCGGGATTGCTTAAAATCTCGGATAAAGTTGTATCTTTGGTAATTTTTGGCATAGTGGTAGCACCAAGCAAGGTCGCGGCACGTCTCGCTTACGCTCGACTAACACCGCTCTTTAGAAACCCTCGGTTTCTAACGTTTTAGCCTCCGGCTAAAGCCTGTTTTCCTACACGGAAGAACCGAAGGGTTCTTCCGACCCATCTCCGATATGGGATGTTTAACTATTGAAACAGCTTATCGAACAAATTCTACATTGATAACCAGCCGCCGTCAACCACCACAATAGAGCCGGTTATGTAAGATGACGCATTGGAACTTAAAAATAAAGCGGTGTTGGCAATTTCTTCGGGTTTGCCCATCCGATGAAGGGGTATCATCGCCAGTGTCGCTTCCAAAACTTTGGGATCGGCTTTGGTTGAGGCGGCCATGGGCGTGTCAATGGCGCCCGGAGCAATGGCATTAACCCTGATATTATATGGAGCAAATTCAAGGGCTAAGGTTTTTGTCAGGGCCGCAATGCCTCCTTTTGAGGCCGAATAATGGGCCAAGCCAGCCATTCCCATCCCCATTTGCCCCATTACTACTGAAGCGATGTTGATAATAACTCCCGATTTTTGTTTGACCATTTCCTTAGCCACAGCTTGCGCGCAAAGAAAATATCCTTTTAAGTTGATATCCAAAGTTTTATCCCATTCCTCTTCGGTTAATTCCAAAAATGGCTTAAACTCGCAAATGCCGGCGTTATTGACCAAAATGTCCACTTTGCCGAATTTATCAACGGTTTTCTTAACCATTTCTTTAATTTCCTTTTCATTGGTCACGTCACATTTCACGGCCAAGCCCTCTCCCCCATTTTTCTTGATTTCGTCAACAACGAGCTCGCATTCTTCTTGGGAAATATCGGATACCACAACCTTGGCGCCGTTTTTAGCAAAAGCCAAAGCATCAGCTTTCCCCATTCCTCTTCTTGCTCCCGTAATTATTGCTACTTTTCCTTTTAAATCTTCGTACATAATTTTATCTTTATTCCCTTTTGGAAATCTTACGACCTTTATTTTTTTATAATCTAATAATCATTTTAACAAATTATACCTCCGCCGACAACTTCTTGACCGCGGCAGAAAACCACCGACTGGCCCGGAGTGATTGCCCGCTGAGGTCTATTAAATAGTATTTTGTATTTAGCATTTCGTATCTTGTATATTGTAGCCGATGCTAATCCGCTACGGTAGCGGATTTTTGCCTCAACTTTCAGGGGTAATTTGGGCTTTTTGCCGGAAATCCAGCTGACATTTTTTACAATCAATTCTTTTCTATACAAATCTTTTTCATTTTTGGTGACGATCAGAATATTCTTTTTTAAATCTTTGTTCAAAACGTAATAAGGACCCCCGGAAAGCCCCATCCCCTTTCTTTGACCGATCGTGTAAAACCACAATCCCTGATGTTGCCCAATGATCTTTTTTGCCCCGCAGTGAACTTGTTCTGCTACGGGACCCGGTTTTGTTTTTATATGCCTTTTCAAAAAATCTTCAACTGTGTCCGGTACAAAACAGATTTCCTGAGATTTACGAACACCGGAAAAGGGCAGCTTAAACTTTTTTGCCAGCTTTTCAACTTCGGCTCGAGTGTAATTTTCAATCGGAAACAAAACATGTCCAAGCTGCTTTTGGTCAAGCTGCCACAGGAAATACGACTGATCCTTGTCTTTGTCTTTACTGCGAAGCAAATGGAATCCGTCTTTTGTTTTCTTAAGACGGGCATAATGACCGGTGGCGATAAAATCGGCATCCAGGGCCAATGCTTTTTTCAGCAAGAGCCCGAATTTTATTTCTTTGTTGCAGATTACGCAGGGATTCGGAGTCAGCCCTGTTTTATGTTCTTTCAAAAAATAATCAACGATTCTTTTTTTGAATTCTTTTTCTAATCGGATCACATAAAACGGAATATTTAAAATTTTTGCCACTTGGCGGGCCCTTTTTTCGGAATCGGGAGAACAGCATCTGTTCCAGCCCTTGGTTAAATTATTATTGCCGGGCTCCGACCAGAATTTCATAAAAACTCCGATAACATCGGCCCCGGATTTCTTCAAAAGAGCCGCTGCCACGCTTGAATCAACGCCGCCCGACATGGCCATCACTATTTTCTTATTTCTTTTTCTCATAATAATTCTGAATTGCGGATTTCAATCCTTGCTCCGCTAAAAAAGAACAGTGCATTTTTATTGCCGGGAGATAACCCAGTCTTTTAGCAACGTCTTTATAGCCGACTTTTAGGGCCGACTTCAGCGTTTTGCCTTTCACCAAATCGCAAATCATATCGGAAGTGGCAATAGCGGCCGCGCACCCCAAAGTGTGAAATTTGATGTCTTTGATAATTTCTCTGCCGTTTTTCTTTTCTATTTTGATATATAACTCCATCAAGTCGCCACATCTGGGATTGCCGACTTTCCCTACGCCGTCAGCGTTTTTTATTTCTCCAAAATGGCGGGGATGAACAAAGTGTTCTATTACTTCTTTTGAATAATAAGGTTGCATATTATATATTCCCTGAGATTTTTCTTAAATTTTTTATAATTTGCGGCAAGACCTTTAACAGGTAATTTATTTCCCATTCTTTTGTCCGTCTTCCCAGACTCAGCCTTAAAGATCCGTGGGCTTCCTCGTGTTTCAATCCCATGGCCAAAAGCACGTGGCTGGGTTCCAATTTCGCCGAAGAGCAGGCGGAACCGGTTGAGGCGGCGATGCCCAAAAGATCAAGTTGAATGATTATCGACTCTCCTTCCACGGATTCAAACCAGAAATTGATGTTGTTCGGCAATCTCTTTTCAAGATGGCCGTTCAAATGAGAACCCGGGATTTTTTTTAAAATGCCCCGGATTAATTTATTTTTTAACCGGGTTAATCTTTCGGCTTCTTTTCTCATTTCTTTCTTGGCAATTTTGCAGGCTTCAGCAAATCCAATAATTGCCGGGACATTAACCGTTGAAGACCGAAACCCCTGTTCCTGACCGCCACCATGCAAAATCGGCTCAATTTTCGTCCCCTCTCTTACATATAAACAAGCCGCTCCCTTGGGCCCGTACATTTTGTGGGAAGAAGCGGAAAGCAAATCGATGTTTATTTTATCGACGTCAATCGGTATTTTCCCGAAACTTTGGACGGCATCGGTATGGAAGTAAACTCCTGATTTTTTGCAAATTTTTCCTATTTTGGCAATCGGCTGAATGGTTCCTATTTCGTTTGAGGCATGAATTACGGATACCAGAATCGTCCCCTTTTTTATCGCTCTTTTGACGTCTTTGGGATTAACAAGTCCGTATTTATCAACCTTCAATCTGGTAATTTCAAACCCTTGGGATTCCAGCCATTTGGCCGACTCCATAATGCAGGGATGTTCAATTCGGGAGATTATAATATGTCTCCCTTGCCTCGCTGACGCTTCGGCGGCAAAAGCAATTCCTTTCAGAGCCAAATTATTGCTTTCGGTAGCCGAACCGGTAAAGATTATTTCGTTCGCTTTGGCTCCCATCAAGCCGGCCACGATTTCCCTGCTCTCTTCCAAAGCCGATTTTGCTTCCTGGCCGAAGTTATGCAATGACATCGTGTTCCCGAATTTTTCAGAAAAGTATGGCAGCATAGCTCGAAAAACCCGGGGATCTGTCGGGGTAGCGGCTGCATAATCTAAGTAAATTTTTTTTGTCATATATCAAGCTTTCGTATAGCGAAAGCGCAGATGATGATGAAGGCAAACCCCGAAGGGGGCAAACTTCATCAGACCTTAAAAGGCATTTTAAAAATATTACATTTTTTGCAGGGATATTTATTATTCAGGCAATAACAAACTTCTCTTCCTGTTTTTTTACTTTTTACCATGCCCAGTTCTTTCAGAATTTTTAAGTGATGGGAAATAGTCGGCTGCTTCAAAGAAAAATTAGCTGCGATATTGGAAACCGTAGTCGGTTTTTTCTTTAAACATTGGATTATTTTATTTCTTGTACCGTCTCCTAATAAGGAAAGGCAACTTGGACACTTTTTTGACATTTTGTTTTTAGGCATAAAATTGAGGTCAAAGAGATAAATTTCTTCTTCAGCTTCACTAGGCGAAGAGGATTTAGTCTCTTCCTCTTCACCTCGCTTCTGCGGAAGCTCGGTAGACAAAGAGATAAATCTCTTCTTCACCTCGCTTCTGCGGAAGCTCGGTAAATAAAAACATATAGATGGATATCTATATATTATCAAACGCCGAATAATCTGTCAATGAGTGAGCTCCGCCATGCGGAGCGAGCCGAAAGCAAAGAGATGTGTCTCTTCTTAATCTTCGCTCGGTTTTGCCTCGCTCGACAGATGAAGAGTGAAATGATCTTCTTCGTACGCCGAGCTCCACGCAGCGGAGCGAAAGTGGAAAAGAAGATTTATCTTCTTTGACTAAAAATCGTATTCTTTTATGCCGGCGTAAGGAATTTCGAGATTCGCAATTTCTTCGTCGGAAATTTTTTCTAAGTATTTTACCAAAGCCCGCAAAGAATTATGGCTGGCAACCACTAAAACGTTTTCCCCCCGCTTCAAATCTGCCTCAATATATTTTTTAAAAAAAGGGACCGCTCTGTTAAAAACGTCTTCTAAACTCTCCCCTTCCGGCGGCGCCTGATTCCAGCTTCTCCGCCATAACTTGACTTGTTCCTCGCCGTATTTTTCTTTCATTTCGTCTTTATTCAACCCTTGCAATATCCCATAATTTCTTTCATCTAACGCCTTATCAATAATAATCGGTACATCTTTTACCCAAGCGTTAGTGAAGGCAAAAGAGCTTCCGCTCTTTCTTACTCCTCTTAACGGAGTCGTGGGTGAAGATGAAGATTTATCTTCATCGATCTTGCCGAGATTTTCTAATAACAAAGAGACGGTCTCTTTGTTCCTGATTAAGGGCGACGTATAAACTTTATCAATATGGAAACCTGCAAGTTTTCCGGCAACCTCTTTTGCGCTTTTAATCCCTTCTTCGCTCAAGGGAACGTCCGTCCAGCCGGTAAAGCGATTTTCTTTATTCCACTGCGATTGGAGATGCCTTAATAATATTAACTTACTCATATTTTTTAAGCGTTTTCTCAATATCTAATAATCTGTTATATTTTGCCATTCTTTCTTTGGAAAAAGGAGCCCCCGATTTTATGAAATCGGCTCCGATGCCGACGGCTAAATCGGCAATAAAATCGTCTTTGGTTTCCCCCGCCCTGTTTGCCACCATAATTTTCCAGCCGTATGATTTTGCCAATTTT
>Ga0315291_10002097_pt1 | contig 26337 bp, 21 predicted proteins | sample YL17G12_20_MG_FD_203070 | JGI IMG/M metagenome (GOLD analysis project Ga0315291, IMG submission 203070) | Sediment microbial communities from Yellowstone Lake, YNP, Wyoming, USA - YL17G12_20 | ecosystem: Environmental > Aquatic > Freshwater > Lake > Sediment | place: USA: Wyoming | collected...
CTTCCCGGGCGGTGATGAAGATCGATCGCAGATTCGAGGCGATGGTGGCGTCCCACTCCTCGACCGTCGTCTCGACCAGCGGCTTGCAGATCTGGATGGCGGCGTTGTTCACCAGCCCGTCCAGGCGGTCGGTCTTCTGTCGCAGCCACCGGAACAGTCCGACCACCGATTCGGGGTCAGCGACGTCGGCCTGGTGGAAGGTCACTCCCGGTGGAAAGGTCGTGGCGGGCTGTCGGTCGACGGCGATGGTCTCCCAGCCGGCGGCGTCGAAGACCGCCACAGTTGCACGTCCGATTCCGCCGGCAGCACCTGTAATCAGCACGACACGCTTCATCTTGCGCTCCTGAGCGGACAACCCGCCCGTTCGAGACCGGCGCGAGACCATCGCCCGCGGTCACCGCACCGCGACCCTCCAAGAGTACGCGCACCATTCCGCCGCACCCCGCCGCTCGAAACGACATCGAAGTCGGCTGCCAGTGGACCAGGGTCGGTCTTCGCCGTCAATGGCCAGGATGGTCATAGACCTCCCCGCCGGCGAATGCGGCGAGGCGTTCGAGGCCTTGAATCAGGGTTTCGCGGGATGGGAATTCGCCTTCCTGGGCGTCTACTGTATCGAAAAGCACGAGAATCGCCCCAGCCTCCATTCGATCCCGATAGACCTCCATCTGAAGCGGCACATCGTCCCTGGACTCCACCAGGTAGCTGTCGTAAAGGATCGGAACCTGGTCAGCGGGACGATCGGATAGATAGAGAAACAGGTAGATCTCGTTGGTGACCACCGGCCGCGAGGGGTTGAGAGATCGAAGGACCTGCACAGCCTCCGGGTTCCTTCGCCGCCATTCGTTGTAGCCCCATTGTGGTGCGGGAGCGCGCAGAACGGACATGGTCTCCGACGCAAGACCCGCCGCTACCACCACCGCGCCGAGCAGACACACCACCTTTGCAGCACGCCACCCTGGGCCGCGCCAGACCAGTTCGCAGACAACCGATGTTCCCAGGGCCACGCTCAATGCGAAGACGGGACTCAGATACCGCTCAACCGTGCCCAAGTTGAGGTCGAAATAGGAGATGGTGGCAACCAGCACAACAAGGTACGCGAGGATTGTCGCCACGATGAGCGCCGGCATCGCCGGGAGCCAAGCGAACCTGCCGGCGTCTTGCCCCCCATGTCCCTTCCAGGCCCCGAGGAAGAAGAGCGATAACGGGACACCGCCGAGAACAAGCAAGATGGTCCCCATCACCCGCCCTCGCATCCCCTCCGTCAACCCGAAGGGTAGGAACCACGAGGACATCTCTCGGAGGTACGCCACCAGGGTCTCCGGCCGAGGCATCAGAAGGGCAAGCTCCCTGTTCACGGCGGATCCCCCGGCCGCCGTGTTCGATGCCCCCAGCGCCACAAAGGGTATGAGGGGAACAAGGGTCGCAACCATCAGATCGACGAGCCTGCGGTTCCACGGCCGATGCTTCAGCAGCAGGACCGCGAGAACCGGCGCGACCACAAGGGCTAGACCGGCATAACGAACAATGATCGCAAGGGCCGTGGCCAACGAGGCGGCCACCAGTGCCAGAGGAGATCCCGATGCGACATAGCCGCCGGCGGCATAGAGAGTCAGGAGAAGGAGGAGCAGGAACAATCCATCCGCCATGGTCCAGACATGCAGTCTGAACACCTGAGGCGAGACCAGAATGAGGAGGCTTGCCAACGAAGCGGCCGGCCCGGAACGGGTGGTCTTGAGAACGAGCAATCCTGTCAGCAGGATACTTCCCCCGAAGGAGAGTGCGTTCAGCAGCCGGGCACCCTGGTACAGGTCCATGCCGGACAGCCCCACCAGGGCCAGCAGGAGGGAGAAGCCGGGGGGGAAGCCGGTGATACGGCGCGCCTCCCCTGCGCCGGTGAGCCAGCTGAAACCACGGCCGGCTAGGAGGTTGTGTGCACCCTCGACGAACATCACGCCGTCATCATTAACGCCGATACCGTCTCGCGTGTACCAGAGCACCACCCCGATCGCCGTGACCGCGGCGGCCAGGACAACGGTGGCCCAGATCCTGCGCACCATGAGGGGCTCAGACCGACTGCGACCGCTCGCCAAACCTATCCCTCCCTCCGCAAGGCCCTTGCATGCATGCCTCCCGGGTGCGGGCGAGGCTGCAGGGCGCATGCTCCTGAGGTCTCCACGCCATCCTCACACTGGCTCCATCGCCCACCCGGGCCCTCCGGACTCCAGCCCCAGCCCGACGAACAGGTTCCGGAGCGTGTTCCAGTGCACCCTCTCCCACGCTGCCGGACTGCTGTTGGCATTGTGGGGAGCCAGCAGAACGTTGTCCATGGAGAGAAGCGGGCTGTCCGGCGGCAAAGGCTCGTCCTCGAAGACGTCCATGGCTGCCCCGGCGATTCTTCCTTCCCGCAGGGCCTCGACCAGCGCCACCTCATCAACGACCGACCCCCGGGCCGTGTTGATCAGGACCGCCTCGGGGCGCATCATCCCTAGCGTCTGGCGGTTTGCCAGATGACGGGACGTGGGGTTCAGGTCGCAATTGAGACTGACGAAGTCCGCCCGCGAGAGCAAGTTAGGGAGCGTGGTCATCTGCACGTCGACCTCGTCGACGAACGCCGGATCGATGGACACGATGTCATTCCCCAACAACTGCATGCCGAAGGCCTTCGCCCGTCTCAACACCTGCCGGCCGATCGTTCCCACGCCGACGACTCCCAACGTGCATTCATGGAGTGCCCGCCCAGGGAGCTTCTCCCAGCGGCCGGCCTTCAGGGCCCGGTCCATCCACGCCAGGCGGCGAGCGAAGGCCAGGACGTAGGCCAGGACGCTGTCGGCCACCGCCTCGGTGAAGGCGCCCGGCGTGTTGCAGACCCGGACACCCAACCGCGCGGCGGTCTCGCCGTCGATCGAGTCGATCCCCGTGCCCCACTTCGAGATCACCTTGAGCCGTGGGGCGAACGCCTCCAGGACATGGGCGCTGAACCGATCGTCGCCGCAGATCACGCCGTCGACCTGCCCTGCATAGGGAAGAAGCTCGGCTTCCGAGAGCCGCTCCTCCACCGGAGCCAAGACGACCTCGATCCTAGCCGACTCGAAGATCGGCCGGAAGCGATCGTACACGGGGAGCATGTAGGGGGAGGAGAGAAGGATCTTGGGGCTCATGTCTACTCAGCCTGTTCGACGTCATCCCTTCGATCGGCGACTACTCGGTCCGTGTCTGCCGGCGCATGAGGAAGTCGGCGAGCTCGAGGTCGATCTCCTCATCGATGTCCAAGGACTCAAGGACCTCGGTCTCGAACATCAATGGGCGCTGTCCGATCCGGTTCCGGCGCTCCACGAGGTCCGTACCCTCGAAGATGTAGAGGCAGGAGTTCTCCTCGTAGACCGGCGGCAGGTCCTGGGTCCGCAGCAGCGTGTTCGGATCGTGGTTGATCGGCCGGCCGGCAGGATCCCAAAGGCGCTTCTGGAGTCGGGTGACGGTGAAGAGGGAATCGTGGGTTGGGAAGCTGTCGAGGAAGGCGCCGATGGCTTTGGAGATTGTCTCCCGTCGCAGTAGCGGATTCGTACTGTGGGTTTGCAGGTAGAAGCGCGAGGGAACCTCGGTCACATCGTGCAGCAGGATCTCATTGGTCGAGATCCCGCCCCCTCGCAGGTGCTCCGGCCGTTCGAGGATGCGGACAGCGGCGAAATGGGACGCAATCCCTTCCATGATGACCGGGCTGTCGGTGTCGACCACAACCTGTTGGATCTCCGGGCAGGCAAGCAGGCTCTCCAGGATGTGAGCATAGAGCGGCTTGCCTGCCAGCAGGCGGTAATTCTTGCCTGGCACCCGCTCCGAATGGTGCCGCATCGGCACGAGGGCTACGATCAATGACGCGCTCTGTCGTAACGGTTCCATCGCTTTCAAGGTCTCCGCCATTTACGCTTTTCCCCGATTCGGAGGTCCTGGCCAATCCATCGGGCCGCACTACCAGTTCGGGTTGTCCGGCCACTGGCTGCGATCATACACATAAAGGGTCCCATCCCCTTGCCTCGAGAGAATAGCCAGGCCCTCGGCTAACTCGGGGACCACCGCGGCATAGTAGCGCTGATCGGTGTAGTTGTTGAAGATCGCCAGGACCGCCCGCTCATGGATGATTCTATCCCGCATGCGAGCCGACCAGACAAGGTACTCGGGTGTCTGGCAGTTCTCCGCCACAATCATCGCGGTCATGGCGTCTTCAGGCAGGCAGCCGGTCGGGAGGCGATACGCAAACCGATCGGCCAGCAGGTAAAGGGCCTCGACCTCGTTCGTGAAGATGGGGGTCTCCAGTGGAAGCAAGCGCAGGGCATTGACGAGGGGCGAGGACTGCCATGCCCTACTGGAGAAACCCTGGCCGTCCGCTTCAAGCACCAGTGTTCGAATCGCCCCTCGGCTGGCATTCGAAATGGCGAAAAGGAAGGTTCCCGCAACAACGACCGAGGTCAGCCTCGACCGCGTCCTCCCTGCCTGACCGATGCCGGACACCATCGTCAACACCAAGAGCAAGATCAGGAGGTTGACCGGCGCCAGAATGCGGCCGTCGATGCTGATCCTCGGCACGACCAACGCTCTCGACGCGATCAAGCCCCCCAAATAGACAACGATTGCCAGGACCAGGACTCCGCAGAAGAGCGATTCCCTTCGACGCCCCGCTTCATCCGTTGGGGCCGTGGCGGCACTCCCGCCTCTGATCCGAATCCGGGCTGTTACCAGGAAGACGCCGACGACGAGGAATGCACCGAGACGGAGTCCCAGTGGGAGCCGCTCGGGCAGGAACCAGTAGGTCACGATATCCCCGACCGACACGAAAAGTGAGAGCGACGGAGGCAGAAGCGAGAGGCTGCGGGAGGTGGCCGTGCCGAGCACCAAGTGGTTCCGCAGCATCCAGGCGCCAGCAAACGACCCGAAGAGGAGCGCGTAGATGCCCGCCGCCAGCAGCCGCGTGCGCCAGGAACCCCGGCCCGGCAGGACGAGCGCTACCAAGCTGGCGGCCGCGAACATCAACCCAGCATAGCGCGTCAGGTAGGCAAGGCCCATGGCCACGGCCGCGGCCACGAGACGCCAGCGGGTGCCGCGCTCCAGGTACGACGTGAGAAGGACCAGCGACGCGAGCAGAAGTGCCAGGAACAGCGGCTCCGATATGGCACCGGCGTGCAAGGCAAGCAACTCAGGCGAGAGCACGGCAATCACCCCTCCCACGAGGGGGATCCACACTTGGCGAGTAACCCAGAGCAAAGTCAAGAGGAACAACAGGATATTGATCCCGTCAAGCGCCGCATTCACCCAGCGCGCCCCGACAAGTGGATCGAGGCCAAGCCGGGCGAGCAGACTGAGAAGGAACGGGAACAACGGTCCGAAGATGACCAGCGGCCGGACATCATGACCGGGGCCGATCCAGCTCAGCCCATCGCCGTGAAGCAGGTTTCGGGCCGCGGCCACGTAAACGACGCCGTCCCCTCCGATCGCGACGCCATGCCGCGTGCAGGCGAGGACCAGAACCGGCCCGGCAAGAACGAGAAGGACAGTGCCCACAACAAGCGACCGGTTCTCTCGCTCCCGAAGCCGCCCTCCAAGACGCTCAAGATGCACTGACAGTCCCTTCATCTTTCCTGACCCCGCGCTCGGACCATCCGCCCGCGGCGCTCTCACCAGGAACCAGTCTCCCAGGCTGCATAGACCACGCCGTCACTTGCCCGGACGATCACGCGAAGACCTGAGGCCAGCTCGGCCTCACTCGGCAGCGCCCCCTGCTGTTCTGCCAGCGTGTCGAACAGGACCAAGGCGGCCCCCTGGTCCGCAATCCGCTCGCGCATCGCGGCCAGCTGCTGCTCATAGTCTTCGCGAGGCGCGGCCCGTACCGGGTCCCAGCGGATCGGCGCTTGAAAGGCCTGGCGCCCCGTGAGCAGGTAGAGAGCGTTCAGCTCATTGGTGTAGATCGGCACCTGCGGGGAAAGCCCACGCACCCACTGCACGATCTCGGACGCCTGCCACTGCCGTCCCGCATAGCCTTGCCCGTCGGAGTGTAGGCGGGTCGCGGTACTCGCACCTCGGATCGCGGTCAAGACCAGCCATCCGCCCAGCAGCAATCCCAGACCGAGCATGACCGCCCGTCCAGGACGAGCGTTGAGCAGCAGCACATGGACTGACAAGAGGCCGATGAGCAGGCCGGCGACGAATAGCGGCGAGAGAATCCGGTCATCAAGCGGCGTCGAGGCATCTAGGAAGGTGAGCGACAGGCCCAACAACAGAACACTCGCCACGGAGAATGCGAGCAACACGACGACGGCAGTGACCGCGTGTCCTTCTTGGGTCTGGCTATCCTTTCCCCATCGAGCTCGAATGAACACTGCGACCCCCGCCGCCAGGACCCCAAGTCCTACCACGCCGGCCGTGCCAAGCCGGATGCCAGAGGGAACGCGGCCCGGGAGCAGCCAGAGGGACAGGGTCTGGGCGGCCTCAAAGAGTTTCTCCGCCGGGATGACATGGATCCCCAGCGCCCTGTTTGTCGTGCTCCCGGCCGCGATCAGATTGCGGATCGCCCATCCGGCCGGAGCCAGGGATCCGATGCCAACGCAGATAGCAGTGTCCCTCAGCCGCCTTCTCCAGGGCCTTCCAGGCAGCAAGAGCAGGAGCAACGCGCTGGTCCCCAAGAGGGCCAGCCCCACATAGCGGACGAGGTAGGCGGCCCCGGCAAGAACCCCGGCCGCCACGCCGCTCTGCCACCGGCCCGTCTCCAGGAACCGGGTCAGCGCCCAGAGGTTCAAGATGGCCAGCACAAGGTACAAGGGGTCCGAGAGCACCCAGGAGTGCACCGAGAGCATCGCCGGGGAGGCTAGAAAGGCGAGGCTGCCCAGGATTGCCAGGCCCAGCGATCCCGTCGCCCACAGGATCACGGCCCCGAGAAGGAGGATGTTGGCCCCAAACAGAAGGGAGTTCAGGCCGCGAGCGGCCGACAGGGTGTCGATCCCGAGCGCTGACAGGCTGGCCAGGACAGTAGAGTACAGCGGCGGGAAGTGGGTGATCGGTCGGAAGGTGCCATCGGCTGCAGGACGGGTGAAACCTTCGCCGGCAAGCAAGTCCCGCGCACCGCTCACGTAGTAGTAGCTGTCGCCCCCGAGGCCGAGTCCCATGGGCGTGCAGCACCACAGCAGGATGATGCCTGCCAGCGCAAGGGGGAGCAACCAGATGAGGCGTCTCATCTGCGCCCTCTAACCGATTCCGGAGACATCTGCAGATGGAAAAGCACCAGAGAACAACCGCACGGCAAGCCAGCCTCCACTGGCCGGTACGTCGGACGAAAGGGACCAGGCGAGACTTGGTCGTTTGCGCAACAGGACCGACGCATGCCCCATGCTAACACATGAGCACGCGGGCCCGTGCGGGCGAGTCATCGTGTTGCCCAACAGGCCCACCTGGGCCTGTTCCAGAAGAGGCAGATTCCCCGGATCGACGTAGATCACCCCATCGCTGGTCTGTGCCAACACCACCAGACCTTCGGTGATCTCGGCCTCGGATGGGAATTCCGGGCTCGCCAGGCGAGCCGTGAAGAGGGCCAGGACGCTGCCCGGCTGGCGCAGCCTTGAACGCATGGCCTCCATCTGGGCCTCAAAGCCAGGCCTTTGACGCCTCTGCACAGGGTCAAAGGCTTCCGGCACCCAGTAGACGGACCGGCCGGTCAGGAACCGCACGGGAAACGGCTCGTTCGTGTACAGAATTCCGCCGTCCGGTTGGGCTCGAAGCCATGCGATCGTTTCGGAGGTCTCCCATTGCCGGTTGTTGAAGCCCCGGCCGTTCAGCCGCATCTCCTCCAGTAGGCCAACGCTTCGAACCAGGTAGGAGGCCACCAGAACTGCAGCCGCTCCCGTCAGGGCCATGCGGGCTGGCCTGGGGATGGAGGCGACAATGAGCCAGAAAGCGATGAGCACAACCACGTAGGCCGGAGACAGGATGCGATTGTCCAGCTTCGTCGCGGCATCAAAGAAGGACAAGGAAGCCAACAGGAGCCCACAGTAGGCACACGCGAACAGGACAAGGATAGCGGCCGCCTCCAACGATGCCCGGCGGGAATCGCCGCCCGCTGCCATCTCCCCGGCCGGTCGATTGGATCGAACCCATGCCCACCCCGTCAGAAGAGCCAGCGCTACCCCTATGACCAGCACCAGCACGGGGCCGCCCCGGAACGGCAGGCAGTCGAGGGAGAGCCATCCCGTGAGCGTGAAGACTCCAAGGCGCAGGCTGTCAACCGTAGGCGGATGGAAGTAGATGGCACGGTTGGCTAACGAGCGCGTCAGCGCCCAGTTGCGCACATACCAGACAAGCACCGGTAGCAGGCTTGCGCCACCGAAAACGGCCGTGTCCCTGAGCCTGCGTCCAAGGTCGCGCCGACGGTCAGCCAGGATGGCCCACCCGCCTGTCACCACGACAGCCAAGCCCACGTAGCGAGTGAGGTAGGCAAGGCCCGCAACAGCCGCAGAGGTGATCAGGATCCCGGTCCGCGCACGTCGCAGGTCCTCCGCCAACAGTCCGAGGCTGCCGATGAGCAAGACCAGGAACAGCGGCTCTGACAAAGCTTCCAAGTGCACCCCGATGAGGATGGGTGAGACGAGTGCTGTCAGGCTGCCAGCCACAGACACCCAGGCCTGCCGCGTGAAATGGTAGATCACCCAGCCTGTCAGGCCGACAGTGCCGGCGAAGCAGGCGATGTTGACACAGGCTGCGGCAGAGACACTGTCCAGGCCCATCGATATCAGGAACGCCAGAACCATCGAGTATAGGGGCGGGTAGTGCAGCAGAGGGAAGAGCTGTCCCCCCTCCCCCTCCCAGTACAGACCCCGACCGTTGCGCAGGTTCTCCGCGGCTGTCAGGTAGAAGGGCGAATCATAGTCCAGCCCCGCACCTCGGGGCATGCTCCAGATCAGGGCGGCGGCTCCCAAGAGCGCCAACCCAACCAGGACTGGCCAGATCTTCACCTGGCGCATCAACGCTGGCCTCCACCGCCAAGCCCGCCGCGCACCTCGAGCATTCCGCGCCTCTCCTCAGCCCGCCTGCCTCTGATCCGTCGAACCAGAGCTCGTCCCCGAAGGGTCCTCGGCTGTTCCGAGGGCATGTCCGCCATACTCGATGGGGGACACAGACCTCACGGGGCTGGGGGCAAGCGATCCGAAGCCCCTGGGATAGTAGAAGGCCTGCTTGAGCTGGCCGGTCAGCGGCCCTGAGAGGGCAAAGCCTCGGTACGTCCCCCAGAACTGCATCCAGCGAAACCACACGATCTCCCCCAACGTCCGTCCCAGCACGCCCTGCCGGAGCGCATGCCAGGCGTCAGTGACAACGTTGGAAAGGTAGAGGCGCACCAGGTCCACAAGGCGGAAGTGCTCGCCGGGATGAATCCTCCTCAACGCCATCGCCTCGCGCCGGTAGCGGTTGTAGACCGTGCGGGGGGTCTCGCTGTGGACGTGGATGACCTCGGCTTCGGCTGAGTAGGCCACGTGATATCCCTGCGACATGGCCCAGGTGGCCCACTCGATATCCTCCAGGGCCGGCAAGTCCTCGTTGTAGGGCCGGCGCTCCCAAAGGCTGCGCCGGACCGCGGCGTTGGCGTTGTTGCAGAAGGGATGGTCCATGCGCGAGGTCGGGACCTCGGGAAACCACTTCGCCAGGATCTGATGCTCACTGAAGCGCGTGGTCTCGTCGCCTCGCTGCTTGCCGAAGGTCAGGGCCACCTGTGGCTCTTCGAACGCCGCCAGAAGCCGTTCGAGCCAGTCTGGGTAGACCGGGTAGACATGGGCGCTGGCGATCACAAGGTACTCCCCGTTAGCCAGGGCGCAGCCGCGGTTGAGTGCCCGGCCGAAGGTGAACTCCTCAGGAGAAATCGAGACGATTCTCACCGGGTAACGTGAGGCGATCGCCAGGGTGGCATCCGTCGAACCTGAGTCGACGAGGATGACATCGATCGGGCGAATCGTCTGCTGAAGGATGCCCGAGAGCAGCCGGCCGATGTGCTTCTCCTCGTTGCATTCCCGGATCACGACCGAGCAGAGAGGCGCTTCCAGGGCCTTAGCGGAGGCGGTCATCGCTTGGGTCTCTCTCGGCAGGTTACGTCCCAAACGAGGGCCAGGGCTGACGGTCGGCCGGGCCGGCCCTTCGTGGACGGCACTGTCGAGTTGCCTCGCTGGCAAGTTTGTCTCACGGGTAGAGGAAGTCCTTCCCTTCAAGGATTCCCCCTCGGATGATCCCGAGCTCGGCGCCCACGTCCCCCAGTTCCTTGGCCGGGTTGAACTCCGATAAGGTGACGAAACCCGGGACCCCTGGGTAGGGTTCCAGGAAAGCCGAGAGATCGATCGACGCCTTGTAGAGCTCGAAGTAAAGGAACCTTCGAGCATTGACTGCGAACTCGGAAGGGACCGAGATCTCCGGGGCTCCCAGGAGATCCCTCAGCTGCGACAGATAAGCCTGGCGGTCAGATGGGTAGAAGACCGTCGGTATCTGAGTGTAGCGGGCTCTGGCGGCGCATAGCACCGGGGCGCCCAAGATCGAGGCCTCCAGCCCGATCGAGGAGTTGTAGACCAGGGTAAGCTTGGAGCGGCAGATCAGCTCATAGGAGCTGACACGCTCCGACGGCGGAAAGAAGACCACGTTGGCTTGCTCGCTCAGCCGACGGTCCCGCACCCACGCCGCAACGCTCTCCCGGCTTTCCTTGCCCGGCCGATCCTCATCCGGATGGGCCCGGATGACGAACAGACTATCGGGGTGGGCCTCGATCGCGGGCATCACGTCGGCGAGCCAGGCGAACATCTCCGGGTAGAGCGTGTTGGCGTGGATCTGGCTGGTATCGAAGATCACATTGGTGAAGATGGTTACGGTCTGGCGGTGCTCGGCCATCCGCTGCACGAGCCAATCCGGAAGCACCTGCATCTCCGGCCAGAACTGGATGCCAGCCATGGTGAAACGGCCGCGAAAACGTTCGCCCAGGTAGGCATCCAGGCGCTGATTCTGTTCAGCCCCGAGAGCGAAGTCAGCAGGGAAGTCCACCTGGCGGAAGGTCGCATGTTCATGCGAGAAGAACGCCGAGAGGGGCCGCAGGCCGACCTCGTGGGTCATGACTGGAACGCCCCTCCGTAACGCGACACTGCGGACGACCGCTTCCGGGTACATGATCCCGTTGAAGACCACTAGGGAGCGGGGATGCAGCGCCTCCAGAGCCTTCTCCGCCTCAGAGGCCAGGCTTGCGGCAGAGGCCAGATAGCGACGGAACAACCTGCGGGTGGGTTCATCATCCGGCAGATTGTGGCGGCGCAACGCCCAGCGGAGGCCTGGCAGGCACAGCTCGCCAAGAGGAAGCCCGCCGTGGCTCCAGGCGCCCAGCTCGGCGAGCGAAAGTGCCGCCAACTCCCGGTCGACCTCAGAGCCTAATCCCGCATTGTAAGTCAGCGAGGTCGCCATCTCTCTCGGATAGAGCCGCCCGCTGAGAGGCAGGCAGGAACTGCAGGGCGGATGGGCCCCGTAGTCCTGCCGGTTGGTGCCCAGCACGCATGGATCCAGTCCCTTTTGGCAGACGAGATAATGGACGGGAACGGAGACGCTCCGAACCGCCCAGGAGGCCAGGAGGCTGTAGGCCGCGTTCAGGCTGACGTGGTGGATACGGGTCGAGGCATTGAAGAACAGGACGGGCCCTTCGTCCGCCTTGGCCTCGCCTCCGAGCCCCCGCAGATAGGTTTCGACGCGCTCGATCTGCCGGACCAACTGTCGATCGGCGGCTAGCCTGAGCAGCCGGCTGTGGACTCGAGAAGCGATCAAGATGGATCGCTCTCCTGGTTGCCAGCCCTGCGCAGCTTGCGCAGCGATGGCTGCTCGCTCAGGTACACCTGCTTGACGCCGTCGCCCAATGCCTGCTCGCTCACCCGAATGTACTTGACCAGCCTCTCGAATCCTCCGGGCTCCACCGAGGCTGCCTGATCGGTGCCCCACATCGCCCGTTCCAGTGTGATATGGCGCTCGACCATGCAGGCTCCCAGCGCCACCGCCACCGCCGAAGCCACCAGCCCAACCTCATGGCCCGAGTAGCCGATCGGGCAGGGAAACGCGTTCCGCAGAGTCTGGATCATGCGCAGGTTGAGTTCCCACGGCTCACAGGGGTAGGTGCTCGTGGCATGGGCGATCAGCAGATTCTCCGTGCCCAGGGCCCCGACCGCTCCCCGGATCTGCTCCATGGTGGACATCCCGGTGGACAGGATGACCGGCCGGCCCGTGGCGCGCACGTGCCGCAGCAGGCCGGTGTCGGTCAGTGCCGCCGAAGGGATCTTGGTGCACGGCGGGTCGAAGGCCTCGATGAAATCCACCGACGGCTCGTCCCAGACCGAGGCGAACCAGGGAATGCCGCGTTCGCGGCAATGACGATCGATCTCGGCGTACTCCTCCCGGCCGAACTCCACCCGCTCGCGGTACTCCAGGTAAGGGATGTAGCCCCAGGGAGTCTCGCGCATCTGGCCGCGCTGATCCGGCGGGACGCAGAGCTCCGGCGTCCGCTTCTGGAACTTGACCGCGTCCACGCCGGCATGGTCAGCGGCATCGATGAGCCGTTTGGCGATCGCCAGGTCGCCGTTGTGGTTGACACCAATCTCGGCCACGATGTAGACCGGGTGGCCGTCCCCGATCAGGCAATCCCCGATCCGTATCTCTCTAGCCATGGGCCTCCCTCTTCGCACCTTTCTCCAACAGCAGGTCACACAGCTCTCGCACCGCTCCCTGTCCTCCCGCCCGGCCGAGAACGAGATCGGCCTGGGCGGTTGCTGCGGGATGGGCATCGGCCACGACCACCGCACACCCCACCAGGGGGAAGCACGGCAGGTCGTTGACGTCGTTCCCCAGGTAGACTACACGGCCCGGTTCCATCTCCCGGTCCCGAAGCAGATCCTGGAGTGCGGCTCCTTTGTCGGCCAGGCCCTGCAAGACCGGCAGGCCAAGCTTGCCGCACCGGGCGGCGACCACGGGGTCCGTCTCGGTCGACAGCACAACCACCTCGACGCCCGCCTCCCGCAGCCGAGCCAGCCCCCACCCGTCGCCGCGATGCGCCGCCACCGATTCCCGGCCCTGCCCATCTACCCACACCCGGTTGTCCGTCATTACCCCATCGAAGTCGAGGACGAGGAGCCCAACCTGCTCTGGCAAGGCCCTCCGCCGGTGTCCAGGGGTGACCACCTCGAGACTGCCGTGCAGGACCAGCCACTCGGCCCGTTCCCAATCCCGGGGATTGTCGATGTCGACCGTGTAGCGCGGGTCGAGCAGCAGCGGCAGGATCGTCGCGCCGCTCATCGAGCGTTTCTCCAGGATCGTCCGGGTGCGGATGGCGTCGATGTGCCCGGTCTGCCAGTAGGTTGCCGGGAGCTGCTGACGCGGCATGTTGTAGGCTTCGTCGAACTCGCCCTCCAACAGCGGGTGCATCTGGCCGTCATGGGCGATGCGCCACATCTTGTACGGGTTCTGCCCCGCGGGAACGACGCCGCGCACGGAGTCGGCCTTCGGATGCGCCAGGAGGGTGGAGACGGCCTGGTCGACGCAATCCGGCGGCCGCACCGGCGAGGTGGGTCGGAGCTGCACCACCACGTCCGGGCGGAAGCCTTCCTCGGCGCTCAACCATGCCAGAGCGTGCTCGAAGACCGGCAGGTCCGGCGTCTCATCCCGGGCCAGTTCGCCCGGGCGAAGGAAGGGCGTCTCCGCGCCATAGTCGCGGGCGACCGCCGCGATCTGCTCGTCGTCGGTCGAGACGATCACCCGGGTGACCCTTGTGGCCTGCCGGGCGGCGGCCACGCTGTAGGCCAACAGGGGATGCCCGGCGAAGAGGCGGATGTTCTTGCCGGGGATCGACTTGGAGCCACCCCGGGCTGGAATGAGCGCGAGGACCTCTGGCTTCCCACTCACGTTCCCCTCCCATCCAAGACCGTCCTCCCGGCAGACCAATGCAGGTCACGCCTCCATCCGCCTGCGACCTCCGAGTTCGTCCTAGCTAGGCCGACCGGGCGCAAGGCAACTGGCACTTCCTGGGAACCCCGTAGCGGATAGGTGCACCATCCAAGCCGGACAATGGCAAGGTCCACCTCCGGGCTGGAGGTCAGATACCAGGCAAGGACGTCCCTGTCCGTGCCCAGGGGGATTCGCACGATCGAGGTGCCGGCCGGGACGGGCACGTCCACGGACCCTCCGCCCATGAACGACTCCGCAACCTCCGGGCCGAGATCCAGATCTGAGAGTTGATCATCGCTCGAGACCACCCACGGAACCCCGAAGACCAGGTTTACGTCACACTCGAGGAGGTAGGCCAGCGTGGCTCGCCTCTGGTGCCCGGGAATGGGCACGATTATTCCGTTGTGGGCGATCCAATGGTCGTTCAGACCGAGCATGTCGACAGTGTCCAGGTTCGAATAGTAGGCGATCGCGCCCACGGGATTGGCGGCGATGGTGACTTGCGTTGGCCCGGGGAATACCGCCGCCAAAGCCCGCCCGATGTCGTCCCACCCCTGATCGGGCTCCAGGTGGATCTCGAGTTCCCGGATGGATTCCACGCCGCCCGTCGGGGCCGGAGGCAGGAAGGTGAGCGCATGATAGACCGATCCCAGGACCACCAGCCCAGTCAGTGCCAGCCGTCCAGCCCTCGTTCCGATGAGTTCATCGCACAGCCACACGATCAAGGTGAAGATGAAGGGCAGGATCGGCGCCAAGAGCCGGAACTCGAGGAAGTCGCCTCCAATCTGCACTAGATAGCCGGCCCACATGGCGATGATCCCCACCAGTATGAACCTCGGGAGATCCCGGTTCCGCAGCAACCGGGGCAGTCCGGCTAGGCCGAGCAGTGGGAAAGGGATCAACAGATACTGCCTGAGGAATAGCCACAGGTAGTCCAGCCCCCATCGGCGCCGCGTATAGGACGCCACCTTGACGTAGTAGGTGTTCGGGAGCAAATCCCCGTAGAAGGACAGCTTCCAGGCCATCCAGCCCCCGACCAGGAGCGCGAATGGGGTCAAGAGGGCTACCAGCATGCGCACCTTGGAGCGGCCGTCGCCCCAGCCGACAAGCAAGCGTAGGGCGACCACTCCCAGGGGGAAGGCGAGGATCAGAATCGAGTCGAGGCGCGTCAAGACTGCCAGGGCTGCCAGGAGCGAAACGGCGACGAGCTGCCTGGCCGTCCAACCACGGGCGCGGAGTCCCCGAATCGTCATCCAGACACAGGCGACCCCGAGCGCCGCTTGCAGTGCGGTCTCCATGCCTCCGGCGGCCCATCTGAAGAAGGTGTAGTTGCACCCGAGGAGAAGAACCGTGAGCAGCGCCGAGATCCGGCTGCCGCCTTGGTCCTCCACCAGCCGCCAGGTCAGGATCAGCGTTGCGGCGAAAAGGCCCACGCCCACTGCCTGACTGAAAACGACCACGTCGATCCCCAGCAGGTGGGGGATGGTCATGATCAGAACCCAAAGGAAGTTCGTGTAGCCCTCCACGCGTTCGCCCGGGTTCCAGACTAATCCCTCCCCCGCAGCCAGATGGCGGGCGTACCGGAACGAGATGAAGGCGTCGTCGTGGATGAACCGCCCCTGCCAGGCAAGCCAGGACGCAGCAACAACTATCAGTCCAAGGGCGATGACCTCGATCCCGGGAAAGGCCCAGAGCCTTCCGGGCGGGCTCAGGCTTTGACCGGCGGATCGGCCCTCGGGTGTCTGTTCAGCCAAGGGATTCACCATGCCGTCCACCCTCCATCGACGACCAGATTGGCGCCGGTCATGTAGGACGAGGCGTCCGAGGCCAGGAACAAGAGCGCCCCGTTCATCTCGTCCTTGCGGGCCATGCGCCCAAGGACCGTCCGCGCCGAGTAGTTGCGGACAAAGGTCTCATCGTGCTGGTTGAACACCCCTCCGGGCGTGAGGGCATTCACGCGGATTTCGTTGCCAGCGTAGTAGGTCGCCAGATAGCGCGTCAGGCCGAGCACTCCTGCCTTGGTGACCGAGTAGTACACCGGCTTGAACTGCGCTGGCTGACCCGGCTTCTCGTAGATGCGCTGGTCGGGCCCGACCATTCCGTAGGTCGAACAGAGGTTGATGATGACGCCCGCTCCTTGCTGCAGCATCTGTCGTGCCGCCGCCTGCGAGCTCAGGAACATCCCGGTCAAATTGACTGCCAGGGCCTGATTCCACATCTCAAGCGGGTAGTCCTCGAATGCATTGGTGTGCTGCCCAGCATGGCTGGGATCGAACTTCGGATCGAGGGCGGCGCAGTTGACCAGGATATCCAGCCGTCCGAACGCGCTGACCGCCTCAGCCACCGCTCGCCGAACGGACTCCGGCCGTGTCACATCCAAGGCGATGGCGCGAGCCTTCTCCCCCTCGCACTCGATCGCCGCGGCGACCTCCTCGGCGGCAGCGCCATTCAGGTCGGCGACCACGACCGCAGCGCCGGCCCCGGCCAGCGTGCGGCAGAACTCTAATCCGAGGAGTCCGGCGCCTCCGGTGACAAACGCCACCCGACCGTTGAGGTCGAACAGATCATCTGCGCTCATCTTGCCCGCCTTGTACATGGTCTCCATCGATCCCCTCCACGCTCGCACCCCGAGCGGCCGACCGTGCCCTCCAGGCCGTGAGCAGTCTACTGATGTCTGCGAAGGTCTCCCCTGTCTGCCACATGCCCAGTGCACCCAGGAAGGTCGTGAGGACGTACCATACCAGGTAGGCCGCGAGTGTAGCCGCCAGTGCCGTCGCGGGGTCGTACTTGCCGCCGAAGGGCAACACGAGCGCCTGTTGACCAGCGAACTGGAAGACGCCGATGAAACCCGGGCTGGAAGGCAGCGAGATCGCCAGCGACAGCGCGATGACCATGAAGGCCGCCTCGACCACCGAGGCATCCGAGCGGAACGCTCGCAGAACACACCAGTACGCGAGGACGTACAAGCCCCAGATGCTGGCCGAGAGCAGCGCAGACTGGACAACCACCTTCGGCCGGGAAAGGGGCGCCAAGCCGTCCACAAGCTCGTGCCAGCGGGGCAAGGCCGCACGGATGAGAGCGCCGGGGCGGCGCTCCTCCAGCCGGGTGAGGATTCGGTCGGTCTGCCGGCGGAAGACCAGGACCAGCGCGGTGCCAAGAAGCGCGGCCAGGACAATCAGCGCGAACACTCCGCCTGCCTGTATCACTGCAGTCGGCACTGCCATCGCCGGCAGCACAAAGAACAGCATCACAAGGACGGCGACCACATCCAGGACTCGCTCTGCCCCGGCCGATGCGGCTACTCGCAGGAGCGGCAGACGAGCGCGCCGTCCCAGGACCACGATGCGCACTGCCTCGCCAAGCCGGAAGGGCAGCAAGTTCGTGAAGATGAATCCGACACTCTGCGCCCAGAAGGCGTCACCCAGAATCCCCGGCACCGCCAAGAGAGCCTGCCACCGAACAGCGCGCCCGACAAATGCCACCAGCTCCAGCCCTGCCAGGGGTACCAGCCATGCGTATTCCCCGCCGGCCAGCGCGCTGCCGAGCTCCGCCATCGGCACTTTCCGGAAAGCCAGCCAGAGCAGCAGCACGCCTACGGCAATCCCAATCCAGCCTCGCCGCAGGGCGAGGGATGAGGATGCGCGCCTTCCCAACTCCTCCGAGCGGGACGGAGTCCCTTGCACACTCATCCCGCTAACCCTCCAACGTTGCCCGCAGCTCCCGAGGCCTCGAGCTGGACACGAGGCAGGTGGCAACACCTGGATAGGACGATGACCCGGGCAGACTCGCCAACCCGGAGCGGGAGGATGTTGGCAGGCAAGCAGCCTATCCCCTCCGTCCAAGGAACTTCCTCGAGAATCCCTTCCCGACTCAGCAGGACTTGCCATCGATTCCCGCGAGCGGCAGCGGCCAGCACTTCCAGGACGATTCCAGGCACGCACCACATGCAACGGGCCTGGGTCAGGGCCCTGCCCAGGTCCGCGAGACGCAGATCGCGGAGCTTGAGCCATTGATCCAACAGGCGCATTCCCATCCCGATCCAGAAGCGGCGTGGACGAAGCATGGCCATCATGTTCCGACTGCTCCTGGCTGGCCTGGACCGGCTCCGCTTCAAGACGCGGCAGCCGTCCTAGGCGTCGCCGGCCTCCGCTTCACTTTCCGACTCAGGCGAGTCGCCGTATTTGCCCTCCCTTGTTCGGATCAAGTAGATAGGCCGGCGCTTGACCTCCTGGAAGATGTACCCGACATACACACCGATGAAACCCAACACGATCATTAGCACTCCGCCCACGATCAGGATTATGAACATCTGCGAGCTCCATCCCGGCACGAGCAAGTCCTGCCGCCCTCGCACCCAAAAGCTCAGGACATACACCATCTCCAGGCACGCCAGCACAAGGAAGAACACTCCCAGGGAGATCCCCAGTTGAAGGGGCGCTAGTGAGAAGGAGAAGGCAGCATCCATTGCCAGCCGGATCATCTTGCGAAGCGAGTACTTTGACACACCAGCCAGACGCTCCAGGGGCGCATAGGGCAGGATCACGGTCCGGTAACCTGCCCAGGCCACCATTCCTCTCAGGAAGCGGTGGTACTCGCGCATCCCTCGGAGAGCGTCCACCGCCTGGCGCGACATCAATCGGAAGTCCGCCGAGCCTGGAAGGATCTTCGTGTTGCTGATTCGATTGAGAAACCAGTAGAAGGCGGACGACGTCCACCGCTTGAACCTGGATGGCTGGTCCTTGTCGATTCGCTGAGTAAGAACGATGTCGTACCCGCTCCGAACCAGCTGAAGCATCTCCGGGATCAGCTCGGGCGGATGCTGGCCATCGCCGTCCATTGTGATGACCACGTCGCCCTTTGCCAAGTCCAACCCGGCTGTGAGCGCGGCCTGGTGGCCGAAGTTACGGCTCAATTCGACAGCCGTCACACGAGCGTCCGATTCGGCCATCCGCTCCAAGATCTCTCCCGTGCGATCGGTAGAACCATCGTTGATGTAGTAGAACAAGCAGCGGCAGGGCAAGCTGTCGATCACTCGGCAAATGCTCGCGTGAAGAATCTCAATGGCGTCTTCCTCGTTGTACACCGGCACGACGATGGCGACGCTCTCTATGTGTTGGCTAGTGCCAGGGTTCATTGAGCCCTCTCCCTCCCTTGTGGGGCGAACCGGGCACCGCCAGACCATCGAGGGCTCCAGGCCCCCGTACGCTGAGACGGCAGAGGCAAACCTGACACAAACCCTTGTGTCTCGACACCCGGTTGGTAGATAGTCCAGCCAAAGGAGAACACGCGCCGATCGATCACTGGGCTGGTCACATGGCAGTATTCACGGCGCGGGAATAGAGGGCAGAACAGTCGCAGCATGTCGATCGTCAGCAAGCGGAAGTGGCGCTCGGTCTGATACACGGGCTCGGCAAAGCCATCCAGGAACTCCAGCATCGAGTCGTTCCACTCACTCACCGTCGACTCAACCACCCCCATGCGCACCGCCAGTCGCGGCTGGTTTTCAACCGAAGGTGTAGCGACGTAGTAGGGGGGACTCGCCGCTGGGGAAAGCAATGCCTCCTGGTAGCGGAAGTAGTCTACGACAAGATCAGGACGATTCCATATCCCATGCAGATGGAGCCCGATCTCGTCCACGTACTCGTTTGGATCCTGGATATTGACCACCACAATGCTCCCCAGCGGCAGATTGGAAGCAAGGTAGTCGAGCATGTCGGCATTTGCCGCATCGACGGCCAACTGCTGCCGGCCATTGGCAGCGTTGTTGGAGAGCGTGACCAGGAACAGTCCAGCCGTAAGTACCAACCCGGTGACAACCAAGGCCCTCTCCGTCTTGCTGGTGTCAGCAATTGCTCCGGATGCCTGGCCTACGACGACCCCGGCGAAGATCGAACCACCGGCCGCAAAAGGCAACAGGAAGTACTCGACGGTGGGTGCTCCCCACGGCAGGAAGACAATCACCCACCCTACCATCCAAAGAAACGCATCGAACAGCACGGCACCCTGATCTGCGCGCCTCCGCAGGACCCAGCATGCCCCGAGCAGGCTGGCGAGAGGGACAAGGTAGGAGAAGTCGCGCGTCAGCCAGCCTGCCCAGCGGAAACCTGTCGCCAACATCTGCGACAACTGCAGGCTATAGCGCCCCGCGTAGGTACCGGGCGCGAGGGCCTGCCCGACAATCGAGGCCCGCAATCCAAGATACACCATCCCGGCCAGCACGGTGGCCAGAAAGTAGGTGGATTGGGCCTGGAACCTCTGGCGATCATGCGTCGCCTTGCGTCCAACCCAGGCAGCGAGAAACCATGCGAGGCTGACCGGTATCATGACCAGAGATGTCTCTTTTGTGGCATCCGCCAGGAAGATAAAGAACCCACCCAGCAGGAGAGCTCCCGCTCTGACGACAGCTTTCCGCAAACGGGACCGTGCACCAATGACAAGCAGCGACGCAACCAACCACAGCAGCTGTAGAGGTTCACCTTTCGAAAGTGTGTAGAAGCTCTCGATCGCGGGACTCGAGAGAGCAAAGAGCATTCCAGCCGTCCCCGCCTGCAGTCGGCTTCCGCCCGCCGCCCGCGTCAGGCAGATCAGGCCCAGGGTGATCCCGGCGAAGGCGAGACCGTTGGCCAGGAAATACCACAAGGGATCGGTCCCAAAAAGCCGATAGATCAAGGAGAGGCATAGCCAGTAGGCCGGCCGAAATCGCCCCGTCCCGGCGTCGGCATCGACACGCCAGACATCCCAGCCGCCCCCGGTCACTTGGTGCGCCACAGAGACCGTGTTCCCATCGTCGAACAAGCCGAACTGCGGCGAGAGCAGGCGAGGCAGCATGATCGCCAGGCAGATCAGCGCCGGCGAGTAGGTCAGCAAATCCCCAAACATTGCACGCCGCTTGCTGATGAGCTTCAAGGATCCGGTCATCTAGATGTCCCCTCCATGAAGCTGACCAGCCGCCTCTCCCTCGATGAATCCAGCACACCGATTGCCAGCCGCAGCGCGCTCTCTCCATCCTCCAACGTACACGCCGGCGCGGCTTTGCCACGCACAACCTCGATGAAGTGCCGCATTTCCGCCACAAACATGTCGTTGCGCTCGAAGCCGGACGGAGCCGGAAACATCTGCCACGCGCCTCGCTCGGCAGTGAACAGCCTTGTCGAACCCTCGAGCCCATCCCAGACAATCGTGCCCTGACCCCCGATGACCTCGAGATGGTGTTCAGGAGGTCGCTGGACAAAGTCCAGATGGACGCTTCCCGCCAGCCCAGCGGCAAACCCCAGGCCGATCTCGGCCGTGTCCTCCACCTCGAGGTCGAGATCGCTCAACTTGCCCACGCGAGCCGAGACCGAGGCAACCTCGCCTAGCAGCCAGTGCAGGTAGTCAAAGGGATGGCACAGCGTGAGCACGACCCCGCCGCCGAGATCGGTTCGGGCGCTGTAGGAGAGGCGGTAGTCCTCCCACGGATGCCAGCCGGGCAAGTACTCGCCCCAATGAGCACGGACGCTCAACGGCCGGCCGATCGCCCCCTCCTGCAGCAAGCGCTTGACCAGCTGCAGGCCAGGGTGGAACCGGAACTGGAAGCCCATCAGCACCTTGCCGCCGCCTGCCGCAACCGCAGATCTCAGCTCCCCGATCCGGTCGACACTGTGAGAGAGCGGCTTCTCAATCAAGAGATGGCAGCCCTTCTGCGCCGCAGGGATGGCGACCTCCAGATGGAGCGCGGTGGGATTGGAGATAATGACGGCCTCTGGTCGCCAGCGATCGAGCGCGGCCTCCAGATCCCGCTCGATCGGCAAACCCGCCAGATCGTCGTCCGGCAGCGTGCTCTTGCCAGTGCGGAGAAGGACAACGTCCTTCTCGCCCAGCGACCGGAGGTTGCGCAGATGGCGTCGCCCGATCGATCCCAGGCCACAGATCAGGAACCGGGTCATTCTTGCCCCCCTGCCCTGGCCCCGGCCGCCTCCGGCTCCGGCTGCGCCTCCTGCCCGTCGAGGAGCAGGCCCACCTTGCGATAGGCCACCCAGGCCCATCCGTGCAGGCGACGGCTGCGAGCGCGAAGACGGCTGAGCAGGGAAGACCGGGGCGGCGAGACGGCAGGGGCCACCTCGAGGCCCAGCCGCGACGCCTCCTGCCGCAGGTTTGCATGAACCTCGTTGCCCATGTGGACGACATGCCGATCGACGGTCGAAAGGCGCATCAGGCCGGCGCGGTCCACCGCCTCGTCCAACTCGCGCATGCCTGCCATCAAGCTCGTGGGCCATGCGGCAGGAAGGCAGGCCGCCAGCCGGGAGGCCCAGGCCACGAATTGGAAGTGGACGGCGCCGATAAAGGCCTGCCGGCCGTGGCGCCTCAGCCTGGGCAGCACGCTGGCCCGAACCGTCTGGAGATGCTCCTCGACGTTCCTTCCGGTGCTGCTTGCCCACTCCGCCTCCCAGGCTTCCGGAGGATGGCTCTCACCCTCGAGCGTGATGCCGGCGTCGCTCTTCGCCAATCGGAGGGTCGAGTCAACCCCGTGGCGGGCGCCGTCGAGGGTGGGAATGCCGGAGACCATTCCTGCTTCCGGGAACCCGGCCAGGAGATCAAGCTGCGGTTCGAGCCAGCCAGGGTAGTAGAAGACGTCATCGTCGCCGTAGGCGATCACCGGCCGGATGCCAAGCTGGAAGATCATCCGCAAGGCACCGACGACGCCGATGTTCACCCGGCTGCGGAGCAGGTAGTCAATGCGCGACTGGCTGAGCAGCCCGGCCAGAAAGGCCTCCACCTCCGGGCAGCTCCCGTTGTCGAACACCAGAACCTGCGTCCCCGCCGGCTTGTGCCGGAGCAGGCTGTCGAGACACAGGCGCAGCACGGCCATGCGGTTGGTGAAATAGCCCCGCAGATGCGGGACGTAGACGGTCACCGCGGCCAGAACCTCCTCCGGCACGGGACGAGCGGGCAGGCCGGTCTCGGACCGGATGCCCATCTGCGTCCCGGTGTCGTAGGGTTGGTCCATACTACCTCGCCGGCTCTTCCGCTTCCGGAAGCTCACGCCAGGCCCAGTTCGGCAGCTTCTCGGTCAACGTCTCCAGCACCCACAGGCCCCACTGCCTGCGCCGCCGCACGCCGGCGGCGCGGAATCGCGGCTGGCGCACCGGGAGACCGGGCGGCAGCGCCTGGGCCAGGACGGTGAGGTACAGGCGCAGCACGGGCGAGCGCGGCACGCCGTGGGTTTTCGTCTTCAGCACCCGGAACCCCGCGGCCTCCAACGTCTGGCGCAGGGTCCGCGGTGAATACGCCACGAGATGAGCAAGCTCGATGGCGCGATGCCCGAAGAGATTCGGCGTCTCGATCAGCAGCACCCCGCCGGGCGCCATCCAGGTCTCCCGCAGGCGGGTCAGGTACGCCACCGGGTCGGGGATGTGCTCCAGTGCGTGGATGATGGAAACCAGGTCGAATGCCTTTCCGGCCGTTGGCGGCAGGTCTTCCAGCCGGGGGGCCACCTGCATTCCCTGCGCCAGGCTGGCGGCCCGGTAGGCCTCGCCGGGCTCGATGCCCATGCTCTGGCAACCGCTGGCGCCGGCAAACGCCCTGAGGAGCGCCCCGCTCGAGGAACCGACGTCCAGGTGGTAGGTGACGGCCCCCAGCCTGCCTCGGCAGAACTCGACCAGGTGGCGGGCCCGCCCGGCCTGGATGCGGAGGTCCTTGTCCGTCGGGGCCTCCGATCCCTGGACGGTCTGGCGATAGCCCGAGGCATAGAAGGCTGCCAGCTCCTCCTCACTCATCCGCGGCGACTGAAAGACCAGACCACAGGTCTCGCAGAGGCGGTAGTGCAGCTGCTGGCCTGCGTCCTCGCCGGACTCAAACGGCGTCTGATTCCGCCCGCCGCAGAGGGGACAGACCTCAACCAGAATGCTCATCACCCGTCTGACCCGTTGGCTTCAACCATTCGCCGGACTGCTCGTTGAGCACCCAGAACAACCGGTTGTACAGGCCTTGCAGGAACCAGCGCACGGGCTTCCAGCGCGCCAGGCGGTTGGAGAGGCTCGGCCGCGGCAGGCCCAACGATCGGGCGGTCATCCTGTCGCCGGAGACCGAGTAGCCACGGGCCTCCTCCGCCATCGTCGGGCTGATGAGGTTGCCGATGTGACGCGTCGTCCGCTCGATGGTCGAGAGCCTCAGGTGTCCAAGGCCGTCCACGGCGTTGTCCAGCTCGTTCATCTCTCCCATCAGCCGGCCGCTCCACTCCTGGGGCAAGGCCCGGAGAATCACCGACTTGGGGGTGACGAACTGGTTGTGGTTGGCGACGGCAAACGCCTCGATGCCCCGGTATTCGATCGTCAGATCCTCCATGGTCCGCAGGGCCTGCCGATGCGCCTCGACGTCCCTCCCGTACGACTCTGCCCAGTCGACCTCCCATTGCTCGGGGATACGTTGGCCGCGGGTGAGCCTCACCTCCGGATCGGTCTGCGCCAAGCGGAGATTGCTCTGCGTCCCGTGGTCGAAGAGCGTTCGCACAGCGCACCCGCTCACCATGCCGACCTCGGGGAAGCTGTCCAGCAGCTTCAGATGGGCCGGCAGCCAGCCAGGGTAGAAGAAGATGTCGTCGTCGGAGTAGGCGATCACCTCCCCCGGCGCGGCGCGGAACATCATCTTCAGGGCCCCGACCTTGCCGATGTTCTCCCGGGCGGTGAGCAGATAGCGGATGGCGCCCATCTCCTGGAGCGAGCGCAGGAGGGCCTTCGCCTCGGCACAGCTCCCGTTGTCCATCACCAGCAGGTCATAGGGTAGATCGGTGTGCTTCAGCAGGCTGTTCAGACACAGCCTGAGCACGTCCAGCCGGTTCTGGAAGTAGCCCTCCTGGTAGGGGATGTACACCAGGACGGCGACGGTCACCCGGGCCGGCCGATAGGTGGTCACCCGGTTGCGGGCGGGATTCATGCCAACACGAGCCATACCTTCAACTCCTGGGCTGCTCTGACCTCGTGCCCTTGAGCAGATCGTGGGCCCTGCGTCTTGCGGCCCAATAGTAGTATCGCAAGGTCTCAATCGGGTGAAGCGCCATGCGAGCCAGCCGCGAAGCCCGGCCTCCCCCCAGCCGCGCGTACAGCCCCGCCTCCAGCCACCGCTTGAGGCCGGCCTCGCGCCAGGTGCAGCGGCGGAGGCCCTGGGGGCCGAAGCGCCAAGTCGTGTCCGCGATGGTGAATACGGTCACCCGTCCCCCGCCCATCTTCACGTTCTCCAGGCTCTCCGGCAGGCGAAAGTGAGGTCGGCAGCCGGGAAGATGGCTGTAGTCGTGGACCTGATGCACGACCGTGACGGCCTCGGTGGCGTCGATGACGGGGACGTGCGCACGCCGGCCGGCGAAGATCATCCAATTGTCCCAGCCTGCCCGCCCGAGGGCAAATGGCGGCATCCCCTCGAACATCGGCCGGGGGAAGACGAAGTAGTCGCTGCCCGTGGGGGGATGGAGTGTGCCCGCCGCCTCGATCCGCTTCCTCAGCGCCGCCTGCCACCCCGGATCGAAGCCCAACCGCTCGGGAACGTCCAGGTCCCAGCGACGCCCCACGATCAGGAACCGCTCGAAACGCTCGCTCACCTGCCGGACGGCCGGGAGGAGATCCTCCAGGAGCATCACGTCGGCATTGACGTAGCACAGGAGCGGATGCCGGGCGTGGCGCCGCGCCAGGTCGAAGATCGAGCTCACCAGCGGCGTCCCGTTGGCGTTGCGCGCCACCTGCGCCAGATGAGGGATGCCGAACTCTCGGGCCACGTCGTCCATCCTGGCCTCCTCACCGATGAGCAACACCTCGACATCGGGGCCAAGCGCCAGCCAGGAGCCGATCGCATTGCGCTGGATCCCTTCGATGGGCCCCCGGAAGGGCTTGGGCGAGGTGAACACCGTCAGCATGGCCCATCCGCCTCCGGGCATCGGGCGGAGCGCGCCTCCAGCGGCGGGGTCTGGCATGGACCGATCCGTCGGGCCATCATGCCTCGCCGCCTCCCTCGCCCGGCAGCCGCTCGAGCAGGTCGTGCTGGCGGAGCATCTCAGCCGTCTCGTAGAGCTGCCTCACCGGCAGGCCGGTCCGTTCGGCGATCTCGAGCAAGGTTGTGCTGCCGTCCCCCCAGAACAACAACCAGCGAATCGCGTCCAGCTCGCTTCCGCGGGCGATCCGCCCCTCCGACACAACGTAGCCCCGCTCAGCGTGGTGTGTCTCGGCCTGCCCGGCCGCCTGCCGAATCGATCCCCCGGTCTGCGGGTAGAGGCCGCGCCTCCCGAGCATCGGCTCACTGTGGGGAGTGAGCGATCGGTACACCAGATCCGTTTCCAGCTTCTCGATGCTCAGCAGGTAGAGCTTCAGCGTCTCCACCAGGCTGCTGGCGCTGATGAAC
>Ga0315291_10002098_pt1 | contig 26336 bp, 28 predicted proteins | sample YL17G12_20_MG_FD_203070 | JGI IMG/M metagenome (GOLD analysis project Ga0315291, IMG submission 203070) | Sediment microbial communities from Yellowstone Lake, YNP, Wyoming, USA - YL17G12_20 | ecosystem: Environmental > Aquatic > Freshwater > Lake > Sediment | place: USA: Wyoming | collected...
GATCGGTTCACCAGTATTTACACGAACCGGTATATCAGCGTCAGTAGAATTTTGTTTTGTCTGGATAATTTTTCCCGCTGCGGCATGTTTAAGAACGGCAGTCTTTACCCGATCAATAAGTTGTGAAGTAGGCATTGCGATCGGAGTTAACTGAAGCTGAGTGAATCCTTGTCGCATTTTCCTATCAACCAATTCCTTATTGCGTGTAAATACTTCTTGCAGCTGTTCTTGAGTTGGTACAGGATACTCTTTTCCGTCAATTCCAATCACCCCTAAATTTCCCGATCGTGGAAGAATTCCTGTTCGGTTCAATGCGGTAATGGCGCGAGCATACTCCTTCTCAAGAGGGAATAATCCTTCGGAGGGACGAGCACCTCCTAATTGTATTGTTCCATTAATCGTCTGTTCAGCCACACAACCTATAATACCATTTCTGTTTATAAATACGTCGAGTACCATTTTATGATGAGGCCGCATTTGTCAATCGCGATTCCCGCAGGCGTAGAGCCGTTGCCGTTCCAGCCGGAGCCAGAAAAGAAACCTCCTTGAGAGTCCTGGTAGTCACGCTGGGATCTTGTCTTCTATCCGGAATCGCGCTATTGCTCTACACCGATGCGGTACAGCATGCAAGGAGCCGTCCAGTCTTGGTCGTCGTGGGCAAAGAGGCGCGGATAGGTTAACACTATTTCGTGTGTGTCTCTGTCCTCATACAGCCCGAAGTTCGACAGCTGCAGCGCCTCGCTCTCGCCCTTATCCCTGACGTCGATATTGAACACGGTCTTTCTCTTGATGGTGACATTCTCCTCGTCAATCTCAGCGAGACATAGCGGATAACGTGGCGAGTTGCCCTTCGGATGCGTCGGAACGATGTTCGCTATCCAGTAAAGTCTGCCAGTCGAATGTCTGACCAGAAGGGAATAGCTCCCAGGAGAGAAGAGTTCTTCCCCGTCATCAAACCGGAGCGGCTCAACCTCGTCCCAAGTGCGGCCATTGTCGTGAGAGAGAGTGAACCATTTGTAGGAGTTGGATCCGCGCAAAATAGACAGTATCCGTCCGTCGTTAAGCCTGACCACCGTGTTCTCGCTGAACCCGCGAATAGAGCGTTTAGGGTCTATTTTCACTAGTGGGGTACTTCTCCAATCAAGGGCAAGATCCGAGAAGGCGCTCCTCCATTTCCCGATCAGGAAGCCAGCGTAAGTGAAAGTGTATCCTCCCAATGGATTGTAGAGCCTAGCGTTCTCGTCGAGCGGAGCCACGTATATCGGCAACAGAATCTCGTCCCGAGAGATCTTGATGGGCTTTCCCCCGAGGCTCGCGGAGTTCAGTCCGTAGTAGACATCTTTCATGTAGTGGAAGGTATCGTACCCTTCTCCTTGCTCCACTAGTTCTCTGGGAGACGAGAAGCTTCCGCCACCGTCCTTGCTTATCGAGTAGAATATTCTCCTTCTCTTCAGCCCGCTGATGACGTCATCCCCTTCAAGAATTACTTCCAAGGAGAAGAGTACAGTTACGTTGTTGTCAAGATCCACGAATGGAATCCCTCCCTCGCGTCCGCCTAGAAAAGTGAAGCCTCCCTCCTCGTGGGTGACAGAGAGGACTTTCCTCTTCCCCCAAGTTCTCCCATTGTCCTCTGATATCTCGGTGAAGCTCACGTCTGCACGGTCACTCTTGTTCTCTTCACTCCACTGACGAATCATCCTCGGCTCTGTCGCTGAGATGTACCCGGCTTCTCCGAAGACAGCGTAGCTTGGCTTTGAGGGGTTTATCCACGTCTCTCTGTTGACCTTCATCTATTACTATCTCGTCCTGCAGGAACCGTACTCTCGTTTCGGTTATAGGGTTTTGACTCTCAGAGGCCACGCAGCGGTAAACACAGATAAAAAGGAGAGCAACATAGAAATCTGCGTCGCGGGAGTCGCCAAGCCTGGTCAAAGGTGCAGGGCTTAGGACCCTGTCCCGAAGGGGTTCGTGGGTTCAAATCCCACCTCCCGCACCAATTCAACTCAGGACTCAAGCTCAGAAAAGGTTATGAAATAGCAGACGCCGAAATACCACATGCAAACCCTAGAGAACCTGATTAAGGCGTTCATAGGGGAGAGCCAAGCCAGGAATCGATACACCTTTTACGCCAGCAAGGCCAGAAAGGAAGGATACGAACAGATAGCTGAGATCTTCGAGCTCACCGCTGCGAACGAGACGGAGCATGCGGACACGCTGTTCAAAGCCGCACAGAATCTGAGGGGGGATAAGGTCGAGCTGGAGGTCAAAGCTCTCGCTCCCCTTATCTTGGGCCAAACGGTTGACAACCTCAAAGCCGCAATCGCCGGCGAACACTATGAGAATACCACGATGTACCCGGAATTTGCAGCCATTGCGGACAAGGAGGGCTACTCCGATGTAGCCAAGCAGCTACGCGCGATCTCATCGGTGGAGAAACATCACGAGGAACGCTACACCAAACTGCTGAAGCTCGTCGAGACAGGCAAGTTCTTCAACAGAGACGAGCAGATCGTCTGGGTGTGCAGAAAGTGTGGATACGTGTACATAGGCAAGACCCCGCCCGACACCTGTCCGTCATGCGGACACAGTAAGAACTTCTACCAGAAGCTGTGCGAAGAGTACTAGAGTCACGGAGCAGGGCGGCGCGTTCGGCGAACCACCGTGATAGACTTATGTGGGTCAGGGACTATCGCTGTGGCCCGATGCCGGTTGAGCCGGAAGCGCTGAACGGGAAGGAGCGCCAGATCTACGAGGAACTGAAAGAGGTCACAGACCCAGAGATCGGGGTTTCGATAGTAGACATGGGATTGGTTGACGAAATATCCGCGAAGGACAGCGAAGTTCGCGTCACCTATCACCTCACGATGCCCATGTGCCCACCGCCTTTGGCCCTCATGATAGGCAGCGCGATAAAGAAGAAGCTCTTCAAGATCGGTGGGTTCAGCAAGATCGAAGTCAAGGTAAGTGACCATTACTACAAGGATCAGATCAACAAGGTCCTCGACGAAATGAAGCTCAGTGACTAGCCCTAGTTTCACTTCGCCTTGTTTCTGGACTGGCGGTACGCCGTCAATATCAGCGGGAATATTACCGTTACATCACCCATTATCGTGGCCTGCAACGCGTCCGGCTTTACCTTTCCCCAAGTTATCGCCTCGCTTATTCTGGCTCCTGTCAGAGATCCGTCGAACTCCGTGCCAGTAGTTATCGCCAACACGTACTCCAATCCTTCTTTGAACTGATTCCACCATATGGTGTGATGCTTGCTTATACCTCCTCCGAGGATGATTGCTCCCGTTCTCTTCTTCTCAAACACCTTGTTTGACATCAGGGTCATGTCCTTCAGGGTATCCAACTTGAACTCCCCCCGTTGATACGAGTACCAAAGGGCGGTTCCGAAAGCGGAATCAACCAGACCAGGCGAGACGACCGGAACCTTGGCCTCGTAGGCTGCTCTGAGTATGGAGTGCTTGTCGGTTATGTGTTTTCCAGCAACCGCCAAGATCTCTGATGGCGACATGAATGGGTTTTCTCCCAATTCAGCGACGATGTTGCCGACAAAGCTCTCGACTGGCGGACCATAGGACTTCAGTGGGATCATGATATTACCCAACCGGTGTATCTTCTTCTTGCGAAGTTCAGCGTCATCCGCGAAGAATTGGTCGTAGTAGTAGTGACCGCCCTGTGCGCGCGCAATGTCGTGATCCGCAGTTCCTCCAGTCGTGATGACAACGTCCACCATTTTGTCCCTTATCACCTCGGCCAGAACTCCTCTCAGGCCGGTGGACACCACGTTGGCGGTGAAGGACAGGAACCTAGTGCAGCCCTTGTCCTCAACCATCTTGGCGAAGACGTCGAGCCCCCTTCCTACCTCCCTCGCCTGAAAACCCCCGGACTTGGACAGTCTTTCCACCAAGTCGTACACGTCATTGATCTCTGCTGTGGTATAGTCGGCTACTTCGTCCGACAGTTCATCGCGCATGGCAGGAACCGTTCAGGAGAGCCTTTTAAGCGCAAACTGCACGCTTTCGTCCAAGTCCTCTATCGTCATATTCTCGACCACGAGGGGCGCCTCTGGCTTTAGCTGAACCACCTTTGAGAAGAAGCGGTCCCAGCTGATGTTCCCCCCGCCCAACCTGAGATGACTGTCGTTGTCGCCGGCATTGTCGTGGAGATGGAAGTAAGAGAGCTCTCTCATCGCATCGATGAACGAACCCAAGTTACCCTCAACATTGGCGTGCCCCAAGTCAAGCACGAAGTTGGGTCTCTTGAGGGCTTTCTTGAAGCTGTACAGATCCTCAGGACGGTAGAGCACAGACTTGTGGGTGAGGTTCTCGATCGCACCCACGATGTCCATGTCTTCGCAGAAGTCGAGCAACTCACTCCAGACCTCCACGATCTCCTCCCGAGAGACCCCTTCATTCTTGTATCCAGGGTGGATGACCGCATACTCGGCCCCGTACTTGTGGGCCAGCTCAATCGAACGATGAAGATCGGATATGCTCTCATCTTTTTTCGCACTGTCGGCGGACAGGATATCCTTGCCCATGAAGGGAGTATGGACGGAGAACCTGATTCCCTTGTCCTTGTGCAACGCACTGAGCTTTGATACGATCTCATCGGTGACGCGGAGTTCTGAATCATCCACGATCTCCCAGAGTAGACTTCCTCTTTGCTCCAACGCATTGAACAGTCTCGGAGAATACCCCTCGCTCCACGCGAAAAGCGTGGAAGCCCCCATTAACGGCAATTCACTCGCTCTTGACTCGCATTATCTTGTACTTTCCCATCGCGAACCAGTATTCCACGGTGACGCCGGCTTTGATCTCAGATGTGAGCTCTCCACTCGGGATTGGGAGTTCCATTGACTCGTAGCTTTGCATGTCCATCAGTTGTACCATGTTGTTGCCAGTCACTGAAAGCACCTGCGCGGTCTTCTTCTCTATCATGGGAACCTCAATGTTCGCCGCCACAGGGTTCAATATGGTGTGCTTTGATCCGTCGAAAAGCCCCATCCCGACGATTCGCGCCTTGGCACTTCCGTGCTTTCCAGGTTTCGAGTGCGTCACTTCAACGGCCTGGCACGGCTCACCGTCTATCATCAGCCAAGATCCCTCTTTGATCGCACCGAGGTCGGTCATCTTGCTCAATCCCTTACTCACCCATTGCTCTCAAAGCAGCTTTGGACCCGAATATTAACTCAACCCCAAGGGTCTCGATTGCCGCAGCGCCCGGGACGATACTAAGTTGGCTATTCAAGGAACAGGAAGAGCTTCTTGAATGCGTCTAGGAAGTCTATCCCCCTCGCTGTGATCACGTAGAACCTGGGATCATCTGGTCTCTTTGCGATTAACCCGAAGGAGATCAACTCCTCAGCTAGGTCGTTCATTCTGTCCAACGGCATGTTTGTTCCGTAGGACAGTCTGGTTATTCGACATCCTCCGTCGACCGTTCTGAGTGCTCTGAGCACGTCCGCGTATATTTCCACCCTAGACCTCTTCGATTTGCTCATGGACTAATCGCCGAAAGAGCGGCTCAGATAGGAGGGTTCGGTAGCTTTTCTGCTTTTATTGGCTCGGACTGCACCCTAGCGCCTTCTTCAGATTCAAGGGTTCTCGTGTACAGCAACTCGCCCGAAACCCTAGAGCCAGGCCCCAATCTCGCTTCCCCTGCATAGACATTGTTGGCCGACGAGTCCGCCCCCATCTCAAGCTTGTCCGCATACACGTCCTCCACTTCCGCACCCCTGCCGATCTTCACCTCGTCTGCGACGATTGGCCCCCGGACCTTCCCCTCTCGGCCGATCTCAAACTTCTTGGCCTTCGTCCCCCTTTTCGTGCTGATCTCCCCACCTGCAATGACATCCTCGGCTAGGCAAATCTCCGCCACCAAGGAACCTCCGATCTCCACGTTCCCTGCGTTCAGCTCGCCTCTCACCTTCGCATGCCCCCCGACCCTCAGTCTGCCCGCTATTGTCACGTTCTCCCCCGCGTCCATTTCCCCCCCGACATTCACGTCTCTGCCCTTGATGGATCCCTTGATGTCGACTTTGCCCCCGACATCCAACGCGTCGAATTCCAAGCTACCGTCTACATTGAAGATCCCACCAACTGTGATCTTTCCTTGACCCTCCCCGGCTGCGATCTTAGCGATCCCCCCGACATCCAGCTTCTTGAAACTGAGTTTGCCGATAGACTCGAATGTTCCGCCTACCGACACGTTGTCTACTCTTCCTCCGCCGACACTTGCGGCCCCCCCGACATCGAGTTCATCAAGATCCACTAACCCCTTGACTCTGACCGAGCCCCCTACATCCGACTTCTTCGCTTTGAGACGGCCTTGCACGGAAACAGAGCCACCAACACTCACATTCTCCGCCTCCGCATCTCCCCCAACGTCCAGACTTCCGCCAATGTCTACTGTCGTACAATGCAGATCCTTAGCGATCGAGAGCCTCCTGCCCACATCAATGTCCCTCGCACTGACCAGGCCATCAACGACCAATTCCCCCTCGTCCAACTCGACTGAGCCTCGGACAAGCAGATTACCTTGGACACGAACTCTCCCTTCTTCTCCCTTGATGCTGCCAGTCTCCATACCAGATAGTACCTCGCAGTCTCCCTCGCACGTCGTGATCCCCTTCACCACAACCTTGTCCTGAGATCTTGGCCTGATCCTAGAACCCGCACCCAGTGTCAGGTTCCCTTCCACGGTGTCTACTTCAGCGGTTTTCCCTTGCTCAACCTTCAGGTCTTCGACCATTTTTCACTCAACACCATACTGTCGTGACGCACACTTAAGCGAGACTCACAATGCGTGAGCACCAGCTGTTATCGTTCTCCGGTGATCACGAAAGGAGATTGTGATTCGTGAGTCTCCACTAAATACGCACTCTAACCCATTACACTTTGGTGATATGTGGAATGGAAATATGGAACAAGAAGCCCAAGAAAGCAATCGATTGGAAAGAGATCTCTAAGGATCTCAGGGCCGATCTGTTCACACAACCGTTTGTCTATAGGACAAATCAATACTACAAGTAGAGCGCGCGAGACTCTAGGGCGCGAAGTGCAGCGTCCATGGAGTCTTTACGACCAGCCCTCAGTAACGCGCGACCGTCAGTAGTTGAGTCGGGCGCGCATCATTGTTTAAAAAGTGAGGCATCTCTCCGGTCACCGGATGCAGCATTATGGAAAGGTATGCGTGGTAGCTAAGGATCTTGAGGTTGAAGCTAAGCTCAAGAAGGTAGGCATAGAGAAAATTCTGAAGGGCGCGGAGATAGATTATCGTCTGTTCGATCCTTTGTCAGCCCCACCCAAGTTTGACTGTGGTTTGATGATCGCGGCCGGCGGAGATGGAACCCTGTTCTATGCGATCTCCGGACTAGCAGACCCCTCGACACCCATTCTCCATGTGAGCATGGGCAACAAGGCATTCCTAGCGGAGGTCCGGCTGTCCGAGCTACCAGAGAGGCTTCGTGATGTTCTGGCTGGGAATTACACCTCGGAGCGCGTCCGCAAACTACTCGTCCGAACAAGCACTGGCTGGACGAGTAACGCCTTGAACGAGGCCCTGTTTGCGACAAGAACATGGAAGGGCGTCTTGTCTGTGCAAGTCGACATAGAGGGGCTCGGTCAAATGGACGTCGTGGCTAGCGGCGTCATGGTTTCAACTCCACTTGGCTCCACTGCGTTCTGCCTAGCATCCGGAGGTCCGTCCTTAGATGACAGTCTGCCTGGCCTAGTTGTGTGCCCGATTTCCGCGAGGCGACTGTGGCCACCCATCGTGGTCCATGAGGACAGGAAGATATCGATAAGAAAGGTAGGGGGCAAGGAGATGCCAATCCTAGTGCTCGACGGTTTCGTGGAACATCAGATGGAGAACGACGAAATTATGATGGTCTCAAAAGGCAAGGAGACGGTGAACATGATCAGGTTCACAAAGGAGTACCTGATGAAGAGAATTCAAAGGGTCATGAGCGAATGACCCAGATACTCACGACTTATGTTTTGGACGCCCGAGCTTTCATCGCCGGAATACTACCGGCTAAGGCCCGCGAAATCTACGTGACAGAGGGGGTTTTGGGAGAACTCCGCGGAACTCCTCAGACCGCGAGCAGGGCTCTGGCCTATCTGGAGGCGCGTAGGGTCAAGAAGATCGAGGTGGACGAGAGCGACCTAGCGACTGTTCGCGAGCGAGCCTCAAGGATCGGGGAGTCCGAAAAACTGTCAGATGCCGACCTTGAGGTTGCGGCAGCAGCCGTAGGTTTGAGTCAGAGGCGAAAGAGGGTCAAAGTCCTGACGGATGACTATGCCCTACAGAACCTACTGTCCAACATCGGGATAGATTACGAGCGGTTAACCCACCCGGGGATTACTCAAGAGATCAGATACCGTTATCGCTGTTCCGTTTGCGGTAAGGTAAGCGCTCGGCCCTTGACGCAGTGCCCAGACTGCGGCTCTCGTGTCGTCCGCGTCCGGTCAACGGCGCGCAGAATCACGCGGAATCAGAGTCCATGAACTTCGTGAGAGATGAAGACCTTGTGTCCGCTGACAGGACTTTCGAGGCTGCGCCAGGCAGATGCTTTACCTCCTCGCTCAGTGCCCTTATTGACTCCACGTAATACGGTTCAAGCTCGAAATTCTTGGCTATGTATTTGATCAGCTCGTAGTACTTGATGACGTTGGCCATGTACACGTTGGGCTGAATTGTAGAACCACACCCACTGCAACGCCCGGACATAGAAGGCCTTCTGAACTTCATCCCGCACTTGGCGCACCTGAATCCAGTGGTGTACAGTGCCCTGACGTTTCCGGAGAAGTCCCTCATCAGGTGCGTGTCCAGTATGTGCTGGAGAACCTTCGTCTTGTCCACTGCCGGAAGTTTCTCCAAGACTGAGATCTGCGCCATGAGCTTGTCTGACGTGTTGTCTATTGACCGATAGCGCGATACCTTGGGTCCGGAATCGAAGACATCCGTCGGGTGAGTAGACGATATGCTCAGAGGCACGGAGGGGCCCACGAGATTTAGCACTCCGTGCAACGCGGCGGGATCGCAGTTCGTTTCGGCCAGCCTGTAGAAGCTCGCGGGAAGGAAGCGCTCGTCCTCCATGTTGTACACTTGGTCATCGATCTCCTTGGGGTTCACGAACGGAAACACTACCAGAGGCGAGTCCATCTTCCCTCCAGGCCGTTCCGGCATGAACGCCTTGTTCAGGTTGAGGAATACGTCGAGCGTGAGCGTGAAGGAGTCAGCGTCTCCATCGCAGTCTCTCCTCTTGGCCTGGTGGTAGTACGGGTGTGCGTAGAGCACGTCCGCCTCCGTTATTCCCACTATCCTCCCAACCACTCCGCCGACAGTATGTGGAGAAATCGAGATGATGTGTTTGCCGAGTAGATCTGCCCGATCTTTCACGTTGTAGTAAGGCTCGCAACCGTACATCACGAGCAGTTTGTCTAAGAAGGACGCCAAGTTCAACAGGAAGGGTAAGGAACTCTTGGGCACTATGACATCTTGGATCTTAAGCGGTAGGAGTTGGTCTGGCGAGGAAAGAGGGTGTCCATCAATATCCTTTTCGTAGCCCATGGCTATGAGCTGTGAGACAGTCGTGCCGATTTCCGAAGGCTTGAACGACGTGAGTATCACATTCGAGGCATCGAACCTGCAAGTCCCGTCCTTGTAAACAGACAACTTGTGAATTGCCCGTAGCAACCCCTTCTCCAGCGCTTCGGGTATTCTCCAGTCATTAAACAGCGACTTCACGCCCTTGACATGCTCAGGCAAGGATCTGAGGCCCAGCTTCTGCTGTGCTCGTCTTATCTCATCGTTGATGTTGAACTCTCTCGTTGAATAGGGCCTCGCTCTCTCGCCGCACTTGTTGCATGTTGAATTTTCAATGCGTGTTCCACATTTTGGGCACACGCTCTGCGCACGCGTCTCGCCGCCACACTTCGGACACCTAGGGTAGGACGAGGGGGAATCACAGTTTACGCACCTCCTGTCGGCAATCTCGATCTTTACCGGTCCCTTCTTTCCAGCCCCCATTACATCCCGAGTTGCACCTCCAGCATTCCCGACCGGGAACAGAACCTGCACTGGCGGCTTCATGCGCCTGGGTTTGGCTGCTTCCGGCCTTCCGACCCTAGCCGAGATGAAGCTACCAGATCTTCCCTTCAGGGGCAGGCGTGTTGCCCTGCTGAGATAACTCAAGCCATTCTCGTCCGGTTGCGGCAGCGTAGGGCTTTCAGAAGCGGAGAGGGCAACTATGAGCTGCAGCTCATTCGCGTCCACCACCACCTTGTCGCCGTCCGTTCTTCGGACAACCAAGGCCTTATCCAAGGATGCTTCGATCTTGTCGCTCCGCGGTAGCACTATCTTGCCTTCCTGCGAGACAGCTTCCTTTTTCAGGTAGAGCAGAAGATCAAAGACCTCGGACCCGTTGCATCTCTCCCAGAAGTGAACGAACGCCGGGTGCAGTGGGACGTTCAGGCGACCCGATATTCTGGAGGCTTCTTTGAAGTCAGGCTTCAGTTCCAGCGGCTTTTCTATTAAGAGCCGAAGCCTCTCCGGCGGAATCTCAACTTTCTGCGAGCAGACCCCGACCCCCCCGGGATCACTAGAAACGACACCTCTCAGTTCGGATGCCCACCATTCCTCAACAAACCCCGGCTTGTCCAACGTGTGGTTGGTCTCAATGTAGTCTCCGGGAGACACCAGTACATCTCCGAGGAACAGAATCTCAGAGATTGAGCTGACAAGGTCCTGTGCCTCTGCCACGCTGTTCACCCTAACAACAGAACCATCTTTCAGTCTGACTATCGGCGGCTCAATCGAGTCCACGGGCAGTATCGTACTCGACTTACCAGGTCTGTCGATCCGCAACTGAGAGCCCACCGCGAGAAACGAGTCGAGGCTAATCATTGTGGCGGGGTGGATGCCGACCGAGGCAAGCCCGGTGTTTCTGGCTCTTCCGTATCTGATCCTGAGGCCACCGAATCTGTCAGAGGACGAGACAACAGGCCTCCCAACCAGCACTTCATCCATGTAAGTCGACTCCCGTTGCGTAACATTCAAAGACTCTAGCCACCCCCAGCCGGACAGGTTCAGTTCCTTGACGAACTTCATTACCTTGCCACTCCTGCCGATGAACCCGTCGATCAGAACACGTAGAGCACCGCCACGAACGTAGTTCGTCTCAATCCTCGGGAGACTCCTGTAGGCGACAACCTCCACCGGGTCCGTGCCGACCCCCGTGACCTCTATGGGCATCCTCTCGAGCGCGAACAGAACCTGATCCTCCGAGACTCTGTACTGGAACCTAGAGACCTTGCGTTCATACAGTCTAAATTCCTCTATGAAACGCGCGATCTCCTCCTTGGTGGGTATGTATTTGGAGAGATGCAGCAGTGACCTGACGAAGTCTCCGATCAAGATCGATAGGGCCTGTTCGGTCCCCCCTGCTGATCTCATCGGACCTGCGAAGTAGATGGCCAGGTATGGCGATCTGTCGTAGTTCTGCTTGATCTTGGCTTTAGATATCCCCTCAATCGGTGCGGCCGTCGTACCAGGAGGAGTGATGCATGCAACCCCAGCCTTGATGGCGAGAAGGGCAAGCGCGTCCTGATCAAAGGATCCGAATCGGCCATAGACCACATCCTCAGCTATCTTGAAGGGAACCTGAGTGTAAGGTAGTTGTCCCGTCCACTCCTCGAATCGTTGAGCTAACCCAGCGAGCCCTATGAGATGCTCGATAGTCTGGCCATGCGAGAAGACAAGTTTCGAGTCCACATTCGGCGTGGAGTCTAGAGAGACCCGCCGGGCACGGGCAGCGAGACCGTACAGCCTGCTGGTCTCGTCGAGGAGATCCTTCTGGTAGACATCCAACGGCTGCCCCAAATGCGAACCAGACCTGTAGACAAGCGCTATTAGACTTTAGGCTGGCGCGGGCGTGCAGCCCTCCTGCAACCATCCACTATCTCCCTTATTTTCTCACGAATCTGGGGCTCCCCTTCAAGGACGGTCCCGGTCACTATGCCGTCTGCACCTGCTTGGACGAGCTTCGCTGCTGCGTCACCGTTAGTTATTCCTCCACCTACAAGTAAGGGTATGCGTATGGCACTTCTGACAGCTGCCACGAACTCCGGCGGCACGTGCCTAGGTGCACCCGACCCTCCCTCCAAGTAGATGAACCGAAGACCCAAGGCCTCCGCTGCCGCGGCGTATCCACAAGCTATCTCGGGTCGCTCGTAGGGTATCGCTCTCGCCCGCCCGATGAAGCCAACCGTTCCTCCATAGCCGACGATTATGTAACCCATCGGAATCGCCTCAAGACCCAGACGTTTGATACCACTTATCCCGAGCATTTGCGCGCCGATAATGTAATGAGGATCTTCTGAGTTCAATAGACTCATGAACCAAATCGCATCGCTACCCTTCGCAACCGATGAAGTCCCGCTCGGAAATATTAGGACAGGAAGGGGCCCATTTCTCTTCAGTTCAGAGATTGCGGTCTCATAGTCTGAAGTGATCTGTGCGGTGCTCCCACCTACGAAGAAACCGGAGACCCCCTCCTCTGCAGCCACGCGTGCAAGTGTCTTGAGATCACCAGGCTTCTCTGGATCGATCAGGACGAAGTACAGGTAACCGTCTCGTTGGAGTCGGTCATAGATGAGTCGCTCGGCCCTTCCGATCTTGATTGTCTCGTCTGGGTAAATCACGGTGAGACTGCCTCCGTTGAAGGACCTGCTTCCTCGGAGGCCCCTGCCTCTTCGAAGAACTGGTCGATGAACATGTTGTACGCGTCTATCTTCTTCTGGAGAGTCTTCAGCACATACTCGCCTGATCTGCCGCAGGAACCACACTTGACCGTGGCTTTTCTCGTCTGGCCGTCGATTTCAACGGAAACGGAGTTCATCCCACAGTTCGGGCAGTTGAATATGGACGGGAGCCTCTTGTGGGTGACCTTCTGTTCCTTTCTCCTCTTCCGCCCCATTCCGACGCGAGGAAGGCCTCACTCGCCTTAAAGGTTTCCAGCTCAGCTGACCTCCTTCGCCCGATTTGTGACTCAGGTGGCTGTAGAGCCAAGGCCCACAAACCGCCCCCCCGAGACGTGGAAAGACAACGTTAGGCCGCGAGGGAAACGCCTAGCAGGCGAATCCATTTAGATATACGGTTTTGTATTACAGAGCCGAAGACGCAATTGGAGAAATCAAGAACCGCCAAAGAAAATGCTATTAGGACGTTCCTGACGAAGAATTCGAACCTGACCAAGATACAGCTTTCCGCTGTGTTGTCGTATGTTCAAGGGGATCATGTAACCTCTGACCTGGGTGTCTACAAGCTCTCGGGCAAGAGAGTGACGAAAGGCGCGTTCTTCAGAAGCCTAACCCAAGCCCGTCGGAACATCGAGTACTCTCTTTACACCCTCACCTTGCTTGTATACGAGAGCGTAATCAGTCAACGTGATATCGACAATATCACGATCGTAGGCAATCTGTTGCATGAACTGGCAGAAGCCCAAGATTTGGGGGAAACGGCGGATATACAGGCTGTTTTGCAGAAATCTGAATCCATCATAGCGAGGGCCATCAGGGAGATGACGGCCAAGCGACTGTGACATGGCACCGACAAGACTAATATCATGATATCACAGGTCGAGGCCGTGTGGAGGATTCCGACAGGAGCAGAGATTAGACAATCTAGGAAAAAGGCGGGTATGACTCAAAGACAACTTGCTTCCAAAGTCGGCGTGAGCCAAGGCCTGATCGCGAAGATAGAGAACGGATCCGTTGATCCCAAGATGTCAACCCTTCGGAGAATCGTGGGTGCGTTTGAGCACACCGGATCTTCAGATCCATGCGCCAAGAATGTAATGACAACCGACGTCATCTCAGTACGTCATGATGATACGGTTGCCAAGGCCATCAGATTGATGACAACCTATGACATCTCACAACTCCCCGTCATGAAAGGCAACGAGACCATCGGGTGTGTTGAGGAAGATCATCTAGTCGCCCTTCTCGGCCTACAACTGGACAACCCGAGGAGATTCTACAAGAAGCCCATAATAGAAGTGATCAGTGGATACTTCCCCGCCGTGAGACCCGAGGCGCCGCTCGTCGAGATCCTAGAGTTGCTGGCCGGAGGGCACAAAGGAGTTTTGGTTAAGGAAGAAGGTAGGGTCCTAGGAATAATCACAAAGATCGATGTCCTAAAGGCCCTGGGGGGAAGATAGCTTGCTCGCTAGGATCTTTGGCTGGGACAAGGAGAGGATCAGAGAGCTGGAAGGTCGGCTGTCTCAGGTAGAAGAGGCACTCAAACGATCGCAGGAGCGCGAGGAAGAATTCAAGCAAAGAGCAGAAGCGTTGGAAGGACACCTAGCACGTGTGGAAGCAGCCGATGCGAAGTTAGCGCAGGGACTCATGGAATTGGTCAAGGCCCTAGGGCAAGATGAGGTTGAGTCACCGGACACATCCCGTGACGACACGCGTTGGTCTCCTAGTCCTGAACTTGAGGATGAGATCCTGCAGATCCTGGGGGAGGGGGGTCCGGCCACGCCAAGGGCGATAGCCGAGAGATTGGGAAAGACGAGGGAGCATCTGAGCAGGACGCTGAAGAGCATGGCCGCGCGCGGCAAGATCACTAGGCATCAGGACGGGAAAGTTTTCGTGTATTCGATTGTGCAGGAGCCCTAGTGCTCCAGTTCCGCGAGCTTGTATTTGAACGACCTGCCAGACTTGGCCCTAGCTAACGAACCGCGAGTTGCCAACCTTCCTAAGTACATCGAGATGGTGGTCAGATTGGCGCGAACGCCGAATCGTTCCTCATAGAACCTCTTCACATCTTTGCTGGTGAACCAGCTCCGAGGGAGGGAGCGCATCAAGACCATGACGTTGTTCATCTTGGATCTTGTATCACCCTCCGCTGGGTTCGACTCACCCCCCCAAGGAGCTCCAGCTTCCTGAGTCGCCCCTTGAACCATCACCGGGTTGAGTTCCCCCTCCGTTCTTCGGGTCACCAAGATGTCTTCCGTGATTGCGGCCGGTTCGACCGAAGAGAACTTCCCTGATTCCTTGACAGAGCCATCTGCCGCCCCGAGCTCCGTGAGGACAGTCAAGAATCGCCCGAGCGAGACCCCGGGATCCTTGGCATCAACAGTCACCTTGACCTTTGAACCATCATCCTCCGTGAGTTCGGCCGTGAAGCGACCCTTCTTCATTCATCAGGAACGCCCCCCCGGTTCTCATATAACCAGTTGTTCACCCCCGGATTTCCACTGAAGGCTAAGTTCACTGTTATCGGGGCGCGTTAGCTCAAATTCACCATTTTTCCAGCCGCAGCACCAAGGAGGTGGCGATCTGTTACATCCAATGCCCAATAGCATCGGAAATCCCGCCTTTTCGTGCTTTTCAGTGGAAATAGAGGGGTCATCAACCTCCTTCACAGTTAACCACGAATGTCCTGCCCCTGATGGGGGGGAATCCAGAGAGAATGGGTCAGCACCCGGACCCCTTCCTTTCCACTGGAACCATGCAGCTGCGGTTCCAGCGCCGTGTGCTGACCCCACGGAAGTGTAGTGTAAGCTGTAGCGTCGCCAAGCGTGTAGCAGAATAGCGTAAGGGGGCGCCAAGGAAGACATCCGATACATCCGTTACTTACTCTTACGGCACACGCCATGAAGACATCCGTCCACTGGAAGCAGACGGGGGAGGGGGTAGACGGTCTTAGTGGAATAAGTCGAGAAAATCGGACGTTTCGTTTTATTTCAGAGATCCATTAGAGACGGGTGGACAGGATCCCCATGAGTCAAGGCGGCAGCCTGGGTGAGATAGACGCGTACTTAGAATCAATCCTGACAAAGGGCACGATCTTCAAGGATCGGGATGCTTTGAGACATGACTTTGTTCCGTCTCAGTTACCACATCGGGAAGATGAGCTTCGGCGTCTAGGAGAAGTGCTTGCCCCAATGTTACGGGGCAGCAAGGCTTCGAGTGCTCTGCTGTATGGCAAGACCGGCACAGGGAAGACGGCGTGCGTGAAGCTGATCGCGAAGCTGATGCAAGTCAAGGCCCAGGAGAGGGGAGTGGCTTTCGTTGAGGCTTACACCAACTGCAGGCTTGAGGGAACGGGCTACAGAGTTCTGGCCAAGGTGGCCGAGGCACTTGGTATGCAGATACCGTTCACAGGCTTGGCCACGGGCGAGGTTCTGAGTCGCTTGGTAACAAAGCTGCGGTCCCAGCCCACCAACCTCCTGTTGGTCTTGGATGAGATTGACGTTCTGATCAGGGAGGCAGGGGATGATCTTCTGTACGAGCTGAGCAGAATAAACGAGTATCTGCCCGAATCCAAGGTGACTCTTGTCGTAATCTCGAATGACCTGTCCTTCAAGGAATACTTGGACCCACGTGTCCTGAGCACGCTTAACGAGGAAGAGATCATATTCCCGCCGTACACAGCGGATCAGCTGCGAGAGATCCTACAGATCAGGGCGAACATGGCCTTCAATGAGGGTATCGCCCCGCCGTCCGTGATTAACTTGGTCTCCGCACTTTCGGCATCCGAACACGGCGACGCTAGGAGAGCTTTGAACCTTCTCAGGGTGGCTGGAGAGATAGCTGAGCGGCGAGGTGGAAGCTCTGTGACGAGCGAGGACGCCCAAGTGGCCACGCGCAAGATTGAGGACGATCATGTCTTCGAGGTGTGCAGATCCCTGCCGTTGCATCCGAAGATACTGCTGGCGGCGCTTGTGTTGTCATCACAAGATGAAGGATTCCCGACGAGTGGCGAGATCTACTCAGAGTACCTAAAGCGCAGTTCAACGCTGGGGGTTCCTGATCTCACATATCGCAGGGTGGCGATGCTCCTGAATGAGCTAGAGATGCTGGGCTTGGTGCGGGGCAAGATCGTCAACTTGGGGCGCCATGGAAGGACAAGGAAACTACGGCTTGCAGTTCCCGCGGACCCTGTGCTGAGGGCCTTGCGGTCGGATTCAATGATCGTGCAGCTCTTGGGTTCAATCAAGTAAGTAAGACTGGGTAGCGATTCGATGGAGTTCCATTTTGGAGAGTAAGGTTAAAACCTCCCGACGACTCAACACGAACAGCCGCGGTGGCGGAATCAGGCTCAACGCGCCAGACTCGAGATCTGGTCTCCCTTCCGGGAGCTGCAGGTTCAAAGCGGGTTGCGGTCCTGTGAGATTCCTGCCCGCGGCGCCTTTCACGCTCTGCACCACATCAATCCACCTGCGGCGCAACCGGTTCGGCCAACATTGAGTGCTAGGGGTAGATGTAGTCATTTGGTCGTTTCAATTTTTATTAACGCCCACCCTCCGAGGGATGAAGACTGCGGGAGTCGCCAAGCCAGGTCAAAGGTGCGAGGCTCAGGCCCTCGTCCCGAAGGGGTTCGTGGGTTCAAATCCCACCTCCCGCACCAAATCCAATCCCGAACGCTCACGGCAAGGATCATGAGTGCGACGCGGCGGGGACGAACAGAACTAACCGACGTGTGTGTTCTCTAAAGCCCCGCGGATATCTGCGAGATCTAAGTAGGTTCTGTCTGGAAGCTTCCCTAACAGAAGAGAAGCGTGAGTGCGCTCGTCATCAGTCAGGTCTATGACCTTCCACCCCTGATTCTTGGCCAGCTCCGCCCTCGTTGCTGGAAAGACGGCATCCTCTCCTAGAACCTTCATCAGCGATTCTGCACCGGTCGGGCCCCGCGCTCTCGGGAACTTGCCGGTCTCTCGGTACGTCTTGAGCCTGGCTGCGTCCTCGTACATCCTCCCGCCATGAAATATGAGGTATGATCTCTTGGGCTGCTTCTCGGCCTCGGCATTGACCTCACGGAGTTCATTGTCGTCGAACTGGTACAAGTTGTGCACTCCCTTCCCGAAGAGTCGCGCGTACAGAACGTCAGGCTGAACCTTAGGACATTCTACTGAGAGGTCGACACAGTGCGCTATGTTGCGATCCTGCATTATGCGGGTTAGCTTCTCCCATTCATCCGATGTCCTTTCCCCCCTTATCTCCCAGGCGACTCTTGGCTTGTCCAAGTCGACGGAAGAAAAGAACTCGGCGATTCCGCGCAGTCTCTGATCATCGAACTTCGCCCGGGCAGGGGTCAGCAGATGTAGGACCTTTGCATCAAGGGTGTTGCAGATGTCCACCATTCTATAATACACGTTGAAGGATTCGTCGACGGGACGGAGTCCATATCGGTGCGTGAGATCATTGTGGCTCCTCACTGAAAACTGAAACGATTGCGGGACCCTCTTTCTCCATGATCTTACCAGTCGAGCGTCGGGGTATGAGTAGAAAGTGGAATTGACTTCCACGAAGTTGAAGGCTCTTGCATAGGCCTCTAAGTTACCTCGCCAGGGCCCCCGGAAGTATGCCCATCCGCCGGCCCCAACGAACATCTCACGCAAGTTGTGTGAAACCCTTTATCGCTTGACGAGTTAAGCCTGATTGGTCATCCGGGTATGAAGGATCTGAGGCTGGGGACTTCAGGATGGAGTTATGAGGAGTGGGTGGGTCCAGTCTACAGTGACGAGAAGGAGCGCAAGCTCTCCAAGTACTCCACTATATTCAGTACGGCCGAGATCGATTCGACCTTCTACGCCTATCCCTCAAAGGGCACAATCATCGGTCTGGGCCGATACAGCCCAGCTGGGTTCACTTTTGCTGCGAAGTTGCCAAAGGTCATCACACACAACAAGGTACTGGGGGCTAAGGAAGGAGTCGAAGATGACCTCTACAGGTTCCTCCAGTTGGTGGAACCGCTATCCTCTTCCGGTAAGCTTGCATGCATTTTGGTCCAACTCCCACCAAGCCTCAAGTTTGACTCTAAAACCCTAGAGAACTTCTTGGGGCTGCTTCCGAAAGATCTGAGGTTCGCGGTTGAGTTCCGGCACTTGTCTTGGCTCAGGGCCGAGACGTGGCAGCTGCTCTCAAACTACAATGTGGCCTACACTGTCGTTGACGAGCCACTTCTCCCTCCTGACCTGAAGATAACCTCTGATCTCTCCTACTTCAGATGGCACGGGCACGGTAGACGTCCTTGGTACGACTACAGGTACACACTGGACGAGTTGAAGACTTGGGTCCCGAAGATCAAAGAGGCGGAAGGGAGCAGCGAGCATGTCTACGGGTTCTTCAACAATCACTACCACGGCTACGCGGTGGAGAATTGTCTGCAGGTTCTGGACATGTTGGGTGCGCTCACTGAGTCGCAGGCCAAGGCGCTGAAGCACGTGCAGAAGTGGCTTACCGACCACCCACTTGGCTCCCCATCCAAGGCGACGATGCATAAGCTCCCACTCGGAGTGGTCACCGAGCAGACGGGCTCGCTCGAATCACATCTGCTGAAGTTCACGGACAGGGCCAGGCTAGAGCGAGCTAGAACAATAGAGGACAAGGAGGTGCAGATCTTGGAGAAATCTGGGCACAGAATCACCTCTAGGATCAAGGAATATCAGGTCGTCGTCGACTTGGATCACAAGACGGTCGCGCACGACTGCCCTGATTGGACCCGGGAGTCAAAAGACAAGAGGTTCTGCAAACACGTCGCGAGGCTGTTTCTTGCCCTTGAGAACGACAAGGCAACAGCAGTTCTCGAGCAGATATCGAAGCAGGGCAAGGATTGGGAGTTCAAGACGCTTCGGTGATACACGTCAGAGGCTGAGGATTAGGATCTCTAGGACGTCGCCAACCACGAAGGATAGCACCGCACCTATCACGCCAAGGGCAACGTATCTCATTCCCATTCTGACGGGATTCTCACTACTGAGTCTGCCCACGTAAAAACCGAGCAAGAAGAGAACCACAGCCCCTTCAACGCAGCACGAGGCCAGAGCCGTCCACATATCGGTCAACAGGAACGGTGTGAGGAGGATGACGAGCGCGAACACGGTGGCGGCGAAAGAAAGTATCCCGCTTGCCAGAACCTCTCTCATACTATGGGCGGAAACGTCCTTCCCTTGAGACTTCTGGTAGATCTGAGCGCCCCTCTCGGTCAGCTCCGAGAGGTAGAACCCAAATGAGTTTCCAAGTGCATCGGCCAGTCCGCCTGTGATCCCTGCGATAAGAATGAACTTCACATCGCGGGTGGCCACCGCAACACCGACTATCATACCGAGTATGCATATGATGCCGTCTGCGAGGCCGAAGGCCGCGCCCTGGAACCCCTCTATGGTCCTAAGTCGTTCTCCCAAGTTGAACCTCGGGGAAGGTGGGTTCGCTTAAAGGAGTTGCGTTTCTAAGAGACTGCGTCTACGTATCCCCTGCTTTGTTCCTCACATCTTCTGTTCCACACTATAGGACTAACTATCGCCTCAAATGCTGTTTGTACCGGGCGCTGGGTCGAAATGGTGAGGATTGACGGGAGAATTCTCCTAGCCACTGGGTTCGCTGTTATGGCCTTCTTTGGACAGCTGATCTACTGGGCTCTGGCGGTTCCCACGGTGAATCAGTACATCATTGAGTATGACAGACTGTACTGGCGGACCTCTCCCCCTGGCTCGCTGTTTCCTCTACTGAGAGGATCAGGTATGCTACAGGCGCTGTCCCCGGTCGACGACTTGGATCGGACCATTTACGCCATGATCCGCTCGAACCTGTACATTCCAGCCCTTCTGGCCGTGACTCTGTTAGTGTTCGTTTTAGGCTACATGGTCGGTGTGGCCTCGCCTCGACAGGGCCCTGCTTATGCTCCGCCTGAAGGGAGGGCGTAGCACCCCGCGCTCCGTTACTATGGCTGTAACGTGGTTCGCCGGAGTTATGTCGAAGGCGGGGTTCAGACATTTCGTCCCTAGTGGTGCGATCCTCTCTCGCCCGATCTCTAGGATCTCTCTAGAGTCTCTCATCTCGACGACGCTGTAGCTCGGAGCACTCTTCAGGTCGAACGTCGACGTGGGTGCCGCTACGTAGAACGGGATTCCGTATTCCTTGGCAAGGGTGGCGATAGTCAGGGTTCCTATCTTGTTAGCGACGCTACCATCCTTCCAAACCCTGTCCGCTCCGACTAGGATCTTGTCCACCAAGCCACGCGCTAGCACATACCCGACCATGCCATCCGTTATCAACCTGAAGGGGACTCCGTTGTGCTTGAGTTCCCAAGCGGTTAGCCTAGCGCCCTGTAACATTGGCCTCGTTTCCGTGGCGATCACGGAGATCCTCTTTCCTGACTTCCAAGCGCGGAGCAGTATACCGAGCCCCGTGCCCCAAGCCACCGTCGCGAGTGGTCCGCTGTTGCAGTGAGTCAATATCACGTCACCGTCTTCGATCAGGTTCTGCCCGATTTTGACAAGTTGTCGTTCCGCTCTCTCATATTCATTAGCTATGGATTGGGCCTCAAGAAGAGCCGCGTCGCAAACATCCCCCCTCGTAGCTGCAACTTTGGAGAGGATCCTTTCAACGGCTCTGTGCATGTCCCTACCCGTGGGTCTGCTCGACCGAAGCAAATCGCCGGCCTTCCTGAGCCGTCGCATCAGTTGCTCCCTTGGAATGTGCCTGTTTCTGTAGGCTTCGAGAGCCAGTGCGTATGCGGATGCGACTCCGATTATGGGGGCGCCTCTGATCCTCATTTCCTTTATTGCCTCTAGAACCTGCGGCATGGTTCGTAACCTGATGATTTTGAGGCGGTGAGGGAGCCGCGTTTGGTCAACAGTGACGACTGTTCCTTTCTCCCACCTTATGGTCCTGCCCATTCCAGAATGTGATTTCCTGGCGGCTAATTAAGCAAGGACAATGTCCTGCCTATGTTTGCCTCCTCCTGTGTGTCAGTAGTATCTAACGGAATGGACACGACTTTCGTTGAGCTTCTTCAGGTTCAGGAGAAGGGGGGTGGCGTACTCGGAGAGGAATGACATCTCCAGCGGCCCACCGTCCAGCGAGTGGAGGCCATCTATTTCGTTCACCAAACGCATGACGATTCCCTTGGCCGGCTGTTCCCCGTAAATCACTACGGAGTAGTCGTGAAGCGGATCGGGAGAATAGAGCATGAAGGCGGGTATCGTGTGGAGGCCGGACACAACATTGGATCTCTGACCAAGAGCCTTCGCCAGTTTGACAGCCGCGCTGTTCGGGGGGTTCAGCTTTGGGGTGCGGAGGTTCCCTCTGTGACCCATGGACACTATCGGGGACAACACCAGCTTGTCCTTCAGGGCTCCTCGTATGCGGGTTGCGAGTCTCAGCGCGGGACCGAGCCCCACACAGAAGATCACAAGATCCGCCTCCCTGGCGGCCTCTCTGTTCAGCATGCCTCGTATGTTGTCAGCATATCGCTTCTCCCGGACCAGCTGGCGAACCTCTTCAGTGGCTGCTTCCGCCTTGGGTCTGAATCTTGAGCCGATTATGACCTGCCTCTTGGAGCACCATCTCAGGGCCAAGCCCCTGCCCAGTTTGCCGGTTCCCCCTAAGAGAGCAATCTTGTCAATGGAGCCCCCAAATCGCACGAGCTCCCGTAAAGCGGCCCCTCTAAAAGCTTTGTAACACGAAGACAGCTGTCATCATCGCTGGCTGCCACAATTGCAAGGCTTTTATGCGGTTATCAGAAAGGGCATCATCCGATGGATCTTGACTTCAACGCGATCGGTATCGTGCTGGCTGTCTACGTTTACGTGCTCGCACTCCTCATAGTAGCTGAGATCGCTAGGCGAAAGCTCTCGCTCAAGTCGACGTTCACGAGACACATCATACACCTCTTCGCAGGTGCCTCGGTGCTGGTGCTGCCTCTGACCTCGGAGTGGTACTACCCGTTCATGATCCCAGTGGGCTTGGGATTGGTGGTGGGTTTGGCTCTGGCGTTCGCCAAGAAGTCGTTCATCTCTACGGCCATGGTTGATGAGAGAGAACACACCGGAGCGCACGCCTATGGCCCCCTGTACTACATAATCTCCATAGGGGTTCTGATCTTGGTCGGATGGAGCAGAAGAGACCTGATAATGACGTCAGTCATGATAATGGCGTGGGGGGATGGTGCCGCGTCGATGTTCGCGCCATTCATCAAGAACAGGCACAAGTACTCCTTCTCGCAGAAATCGATCGAGGGTTCAATGTTGATGTTTCTTGCTGGCTTCTTGGGTGCATCGCTTGCTTTGCTCATATCGTCGACGCTTTATGTTGCGGTTCCACTTAGTCGCATCCTGACGACGGCGTTGGTCGGGTCTCTTGTTGGCACGGTGGTGGAGCTGCTGACCGTCGGTCCGCTGCAACCCTTCGACAATTTCACGGTACCTTTCGTCGCGTTCGCTGCAATGTCCTTCCTGTAGCCGGATGTGACCTAGTGCCACTGGCATGACTGAGTAAGACGCTCCTTGGCTGGCCAGGTCGACGAGTAGAAAGAACGTGAACAGTGGACTTACAGCAGGTTCCGGATTATCTCTTTTTCAGTCACTATGCCGATTAGCTTGTTCTCCTTCACGATCGGGATCCTCCGAATGGCTTTCTCCTTCATCAATGCAATCACTTGAGTGACGGGGGCATCGGGACCTACTGTAACCAATGGTTTGCTCATGACCTCGGAGGTCAGTATCTTGTTCGGGTCCCGGCCCTCGGCTATGATCTTGAGCAAGTCTCTTTCGGTTATCATGCCAACGGGAAGCCCCCCACTCATGACCACTACTGCTCCAACTTGGTGCTCGATCATCTTGCTGACGGCCACTTTCACGGACTCATTGAAGAGGACGGTGACAACGGGCGACGACATAATCGACCTGACGTCGGCGGCCTTCATTTCTCATAAATTACTGCAGACTGTATGAATAACTCTTTCGGGTAGCGGAACTAACCGAGCCGTTCTTGAGTTGGAAGTAGAACATCCTTGTGACTTGGCCCGCCTCGGCTTCAATAGGGGAGAGCTTTCGAGGGAGGGTCAGTCGCATCTCTGGGTGTTACGAATCCCCATCGCAAGACGTGTGCCCTTTTTATCTCAAGAGTAGTGTCATCTTGGTTGGACTCGGAAAGGAAGGGTAAGTGCGGCGCCAACTGCTACGCTTGCCCCTACTATCGGGTTCTCTGCCCTGGCTGTATTACGAGGATTTGCCTTGTCGACCGATGCATAAGGGGAACGTCCTATACGGGGATAACCTACCCCAACGCGTTCTGCAGGCTGAGGGCCTACTGTGTAGTCGGCAAGGGGGTGAGACCGGAGCCAGAACCACCTCCCGAGGTCAAGACGAAAAGCATGGCAAGGGCGAGCCTCCCGCAGTTCACGCCGATTATCAGCACGTTAGACCGTAGATCTTGGTTCTGGGACACATTCCCTCTTCCGGCAATATGTGTCAGGCTTGGCGAGCTGATGCTGAACAAGGGGGCTCTGAGAGCTGCCTCCGAGAAGGGCCTTCACGACTTCTTGGGTTACGGAGGCAAAATAGTGCTGTCCACGGTAATGCCGGACGAAGTCATTGACAAGCTGAAGCCCGAGGACTACCTCAAGGCAATAGCGGATCTCAGGCCGGACGTGACAATGATCCCGGACAACTACACCTACATCGACGACCCGTTCTATCGCTCGTGGTCCCAGACGGTCCGTCTCGTGAGGTATGCGGGAGCCTTCCTCGACCTTGAGATTCCTGTGCTGGGACTGATCAAGGGTGCGATTTCCAGACAGGTGAGCTGGTCCATCGAGAAGCTCGCCCAGATGGGCTATTCGTCCTTCGCCATGCCCGTTAGAGAACTCATCGCACAAGATCTACTGGACGGCCCGCTCACGACCGCCCTCTACACCTTCAAGAAGGCAGACGTAAAGCCGGAGTTTGTCTTCTATGGGTGCTCACACCGGAACTGGCGCGTGAAGGAGGCTGGCTACGTTACGCTGTCTTGGTACCTGAACGCAAAGAGAGGACTGTATGACACTGGAGTGAAGACAAGGTCTGTGACATACCCAGATCTCAAATACGTTGGCTGTGAATGTGATGTGTGCAAGGGTGCCAGACCTTACGACATCATGTATGATGTTCACAGGCTGTCACTCCACAATCTCCTCCAGCAGAAGGCGAGGCTTGAGGGCAAGGTAACCTGATGGGATCAGGAAAGCACGAGGATCAAGTGGATCAGCGGTTTGACCAAGGAACGCCTGAGTGGACTAGAGAGAAAGAGGGATGTGGAGGACCGGGGGTCTCTCTCGCATCATACGGCTCATATGAACTCTGGGGAGGAGAAGACGGAATTGAGCTCAGGGCGGATGGAGAGTTGCTGGGAACCTATTTCGGGGTTGACCTACTCGAGGACGACCGGGCCCTTCTAATGCTTGACAAGGGGATGCTGTTGGAAGTGACCGAGGAGGGCGCTAGGGGGATTCTAAGCGAGAGCAAAGCGATCCTGCTGAGTCTCGTAGTGAGTGATGGAAGTTTGATGAACGACCGAGAACGAGGGCATTACTATGTGAGGTTCGGCAGCAAGTCAGATGAATTGTTGGACCTTTTCAAGGATTGTATGGTTGATACATATGGTTTGCCTCCTGGCAAGTATCAGAAAAAGGATAGAGAACACTTCTTTGAGATGATCAAGGGGAGTAAGAAAGCAGTCGAAGATATCATGAAATACACTAACAAGCGTGGAGACGACTACTGGACGGTGCCCGTTGCATATATGGATCGAGCTGCCGCCAGGGCTTATCTGAAGGGGTTTATGAGCGGAGACGGATCGATAGGATACTATCCCGACCGCGAAGGCCTCAGAGTCCGGTTCTTCTCAAACAACAGGCAGGGTCTCCAACAAATCGCGGATTTGATGGAAGAACACTTCGGGTTCAGAACCAAGCTATATCCTCTTGAGGAGGAGGGTCTCCCGGAGGAGACATACAATACCTTAGAATTGGCGAACGATGGAAGCCGAGAGGGATTCATAATCGAGATTGGCAGTTTTAAGAAGTCCCATCAGGAGGTCATTGACAGATTCTGGAGGGATTGGGGGTGAGGTGAGCGGAGCAAAATGATACTGCGCGACGTGTGGCAACAAGATCGGGGCATCGAGGAGGCGCCTCAAGAGGCAACTCGCTTGGAAAGGAAGTATTGGGGGGAAAACACGTCGAAGGCGTGTCTATCGTTATCTGGCTTCAATACGGATGAAATGTACGCCTATACTATCTACATGTCTTACGGTAAGCCTGGGAATGCTACGGGCATGGTGAAAGATTTGGTGGCCAAGGCGCCAGGTTCAATAAAACACATCAGACTTCGGTTCTACCAAGCCGGGGAGAAGGATCCCCTTGACGATGTTCAAGCCAATCGTCCATTCTCGAGTCTGAGAGCCGACTTGCTGTCTTCAGATGAGGAGATAAAGAGGATGGTTCTAGGGCGTATCGAAGCTCCGATGAAGGAGAAGGTGTCTGCTGGGAAGAGG
>Ga0315291_10002099_pt1 | contig 26317 bp, 16 predicted proteins | sample YL17G12_20_MG_FD_203070 | JGI IMG/M metagenome (GOLD analysis project Ga0315291, IMG submission 203070) | Sediment microbial communities from Yellowstone Lake, YNP, Wyoming, USA - YL17G12_20 | ecosystem: Environmental > Aquatic > Freshwater > Lake > Sediment | place: USA: Wyoming | collected...
TTCACTCACCCCTAATTAAATTTTTTTTATAAAGGAAGATTACATGGTAATTTAAAAAAGTATTGGAAAATATACAAAGAATTTAAACATTAAAAATTTAAATTAGTAAAAATATTTATATATTAAAGTGTAAATTATTAATATCGAATATGAAAAAATTGTCAAAAATTATTTCCATTTGTATTTTCTGCATTTTATTTTTACCCATAATCAACATAGCATCATCTGAAAAACAAAACTTTACAACAAATGTTACTAGTTCAAATGAGTTTGATATAGTTGATATGATAAATTCTGTAAATGAATCAAGAGAACTTTATTTTTTCCAAAATCTTTTGAGTTACGGACCAAGATATACAGGAAGTCCTAATTGTACGCAGGCAGGGGATTGGATATATAATGAGTTTGAACAAATGGGTTTAGATGTAGAATTTCACGAATGGAAATTTAAGGAATTTGAAAGCCGAAATGTTGTAGCAACATTACCTGGTGATGATCCCTCTTCTAATGCTATATTCATTCTATGTGCTCATTATGATACAATTAAAATTTCACCTGGGGCAGCTGATGATGGCTCAGGTGTGGTTGCAGTTCTTTGTATTGCTGAAATTTTAAGCAAGTATTCATTCAATCATACAATAAAATTTATTGCTTTTTCAGGAGAAGAGGTTGGAACATTTGGTAGTTTTACATATGCTCGGGATGCTTACAAGCGCGGTGATAATATCGTCGCTGTGCTAAACCTAGATATAATAGGTTATGCTGAAACTATAGAAGGTGGAAAGTTACTACGCTTTTTCCATGAAGAACCTTCTACGTGGATTGCGGATTTTGGAAAAACAATCGGTGAAAAATACGCAAATATTATTGATATGACTGTTGAAAATCTACCAAATTATCCTGGGGCGGACAACCAAGCATTTGTTGATTATGGTTATGATGGCGTTTGGATTGCTCAACATGATTCTAACTCGGTTGGACACTCAGAAGATGATACACTTGAACATATTAACATGACATATCAAATCAAATCTACAAAATTAATGCTAGCTATTCTAACTGAACTTGCAATTAAACCTATTAACATTCAAGTAATTTTAAAAGCTCCTCTTGAAGCTAAGTTTTATCTCCAAAATCATCCAGTTTTTAACACTCCGTTTGCTAAATATTATTTTCAAAGATTTCGAGGAATTACATTTGCTATCGGAAGACCAACGACAATTGCTGAAACCATTTGTAAAGAGAATGTAAAATATGTCATTTTTGTAATAGATGATATGTTCATGCTTTGGGATGACTCTCCACCATATGAGTGGAAAATCCAAGGTAAAATATATCCTCTAATTGGTAGACACACTCTAAAAGTATATGCATATTCTGAAACAAATGAATTTGACGTTGATCAAATGGATATTATCTTCTTTTCGCTTTCTTATCATTTTTAAAAACAAAATAGCAATTTCTCTAAAAATATTTAAAAATTATAAGATTATTATTTAATTTTATAAAATTATTAAACGAAATGCTTAAATGTTAGAACGAAATTAACATATGTTAAAGATATATATTTGTGGAGGTAAAACGATTATGAGAAAAATTGTTATTGGACTAATTATTTTTACCTTAATTTTTGCAACGGGTATAAATGTTAGTGGAACAAATTTTAAAAGCGAAGAAATGTCATCAACTATTATCAATGAAAAAACTATTTCAATACCCGATTCAACAGTCATATTGACTCTATGGGATGAAAAACTTGATAGTGGGATTCTCTTACCATTTTACTCTATTAGTTTAGATGGCGGAAAGACAGTTGTTCGAACTGTACAACCTTCTTATGAGCTCGGACTAAGATATTCCCATTTTGATCCTTTGGTTAGTAATCCTGATGTACCAACAATCTTGTCTGCAGGAGATGATATTCATTTATTTATTGTACAGTTTGTAACCCAACCACTTGAAGAATTCAAAAACGCAATAACATCCGTGGGTGGTAATGTCCGGCAGTATATTGCTCAGTTTGCATATCTTGTTGAAATGACTGAACCTGTACGATTACAGGTCGAATCATTACCATATGTACGCTGGGTTGGTCCTTATCAACCAGCATATAGACTTGAAGAGTTTATGATTGACAATCTTAATAATGCAAATCAAATGTATCCTTTACTGCATTACAATATTCAGGTGCATACTGTTGAGCAAAAACAAATTGTTGTAAATAAAATTTCAGATATTGGAGGTATCGTAGAAAAAGCAGATGCAGGAAAATACCTTGTTGAAGCAACTTTAACACCCGAACAACTTTTTAAAGTGGTTCGTTGGGATGAAATCAATTTCATCGACAGATGGAGCCCTCTAGAGCCCGATATGAATAATGCTCGTGAAATTGGTGGTGCAAATTATATTGAAACTGTCGCAGGATATAACGGTGAGGGAGTACGAGGGGAAGTATTTGATCAAGGATTTAATCTAATCCACGTTGATTTCGAACATGATCCTTTGATAATACATGGTGTTCAAGGAGGAGATGACTCCCATGGTGCAAGTACTTCAGGTATTGTTTTTGGTGATGGAACAGGTAATCCACAAGCCCGAGGTATGCTACCACATGGACAAGGAATTGTTGCATGGTACCAAAGTGTTGGATTGACAGGACCAAGCAGATACATTCACACTGGTGAGTTGGTTCAAGATCCTTATTACGCTGTTTTTCAGACATCAAGTGTTGGTAGTGATCGAACATTACAATATACAACAATATCTGCAGATTCAGATGTTTCCCTTTTTGATTTTGATATTGTTCATTGTCAATCACAAAGTAATGCTGGAGATCAGATGTCACGACCACAAGCATGGGCAAAAAATATTATCTCTGGTGGCGCCGTTTATCACTATGACACACTTACAAAAGCTGATGACATGTGGAGTTACGGTGCAAGCATTGGTCCAGCAACCGATGGAAGAATAAAACCAGATCTTATTTCTTTTTATGATGCAATATTAACAACAACATTAGGTGGGACAACAGCATACACCACGAGTTTTGGTGGAACCAGTGGAGCGACACCAATTATTGCAGGTCATGTAGGTTTGTTTTTCGATATGTGGGCAGATGGAATATTCGGCAATGAAGTTGTACCAGGTGGTAATGTCTTTGAAAACAAAGCACATATGACTACCGCAAAAGCAATGCTAATCAACACAGCAGATCAATACCCGTTCAATGGTACAACAGGTGACAAAATTCGAGTTCATCAAGGATGGGGCATGCCAAATGTTCAAACCTTGTACGATCTACGTGAAAATTTCTATATAATTGATGAATCTGATATCCTTCTACCATTCGAAGTATCAAGTCATACAGTATCTGTTGAAACAGGTGCTCCATATCTCAAGGTTACTATGACTTATGCTGACCCACCAGGAGACCCTGCAGTTCAAACTCAACATCGAATAAATGATTTGACATTGAAAGTTACTTCACCGTCAGATGTTGTCTATTATGGAAATAATGGTCTTCTTGAAGGAGTCTGGTCTGCCTCCGGCGGAGAACCAGATACCAAGGATACAGTAGAAAATGTTTTTATTGAAAATCCAGAGCAAGGCGCTTGGGTTATTGAGGTTTCTGCAGATGAACTAATTGAGGATTCTCATGTAGAAACTCCTGAGCTGGATGCAGATTATGCATTAGTCGTAAGTCCAGTACTCTCAGGTCCTTACCCACCAGAAATCAATGGATCTTCTGATGTTGATATTGGCAAGGAATATGACTTTACTTTTACTACAACAGATCCAACAGGTGAAGATGTCTATTATTATATTGACTGGGGCGATAACCAAATCGAAGAATGGATAGGCCCATATGATTCGGGAGAAATAATTACCTTATCACATGCATGGTTTGAAAAAGATAATTTTACAATAACTGCAAAAGCAAAAAATGCTCTTGATGCTGAAGGTGGTTGGTCAACACCATTTATTGTTACCGTTCTTGCACCAGAGATTGATATCGGACTTATAACAGGTGGACTTTTCAGAGCAAACGTAGCAATAAAAAATGTTGGCGGTGCCGAAGCAACAAATGTAAGCTGGAATTTATCATTGAGTTGCAATTCCTTGGTATGCGGAAAAATATCAAGTGGTACAATACAAAGTATTCCACCTGGCGAATTAGTTAAAGTCAAATCAGATTTGATAATAGGATTTGGTAGTACACAATTTCTTGTTTCTGGTGAAGAGCCGTATGGATCTTTAGATTATAGGCAACAAGGTGGAAAACTGTATTTATTCTATGTAAAGGTAAACTTTGGAGGACCTTAAATAAAACTATAACCACTTTTTTTATTTTTTTTGTTAATAATAACATTAGAACAAAATTTTTATTTAATTTATCATAAAACTATTTGTTTTTAAAAAATCCATTCAACCAAGGTGGTACCAAAGGATTATCTTATTTTTTAAAAACATTTAAATCATTTTTTGGGATTTGATTCAATGAGAAGAAAAATAATAACATTGGTGATTTTATGATAAAAGAAGAAACTTATGGAATAACTTGGGGTACGGTTCTATTAGTAATAGGTTTAATAATATTGTTAATTGCTTTTGTAAATGTTTTAGGTGTTGCTCAAAATCCTTCTGAAACACTTGAGAAATGGGTTCCTGAAAAGATAAAACCTCCAACTGCCGCCTTTAGTTGGTGGTCAGATGACAAGAATGTTGAGTTTAGCGATACATCTGTTAAAGGCAGTTATGAAATAACTTATTGGCAATGGGATTTTGGCGATGACTCGTCAAGTTCTGATCGAAATCCGAATCATGAATATTCTACAATAGATAGTTATACTGTCGTTTTAGAGATTAGTGATACAAATGGCAATAGTGTTACAACGAAAACAAGGGTTTCATTAGTTGAAAATGAAACTAGTCAAGGTCAAACACAGGCAGGTATGGGTCTTGATTTAGGTTTAGATGTAACTCTAAATAGAATGGCAATCTCAATTTTATTTGTAGTAGCATATGCTGTTATTGTAATGGTAGGTGGAAGATTACTAATTGCAGGAGTTAGATTACTTAGACCAAATGTTCAACTTTTAAAGATGAAAGAAAAGAAGCCAGAAATAGACGAAAAAGTATCTATAAAACAAAAATAAAATCAGTATAACAAAAATTCAATATTTTGCTTCAATTTATCACGTAACTATTTTATCATAAATAAAAAGTAAAGCATTTTATGTTAGACAATAGTAAATTTCAAAAACCGATATTGTATTTAGAACCCGCTCAAGTGGGGCGGGTAACAAAGTGGCTATGTGACAGACTGCAGATCTGTTTACGAGGGTTCAAGTCCCTCTCCGCCCTCTTTTTAATTCTATTTTTTATAATTGTTTTAAGCGCAGGAAAAACCAATGCTGCCTTATTAATTAACGAAGTGATGTATGACCCAGAAATAAACGATAATTACTACGAGTGGATAGAATTATTCAATCCTTCAAATGAATCTATAAATTTATCAGGATGGACTTTAGTTGATAACTCTGAAAACGAATCTATAGAAGGGGATTTTGATCATGGAAATGGAACGACAATAATACCACCAAAAGGTTATGCGATAATAACTGATCATGGAACAAAATTTTATGAAAATTTTTCGATTTCAAATGATACCATTAGATTGTATGTCGATGACTCAAGTATCGGTAATAGTTTAGGTAATAGTGGAGATAAACTTATACTAAAAAATGAAACCGGGGAAACAATTGATGCCGTTGAATGGATAATTGATTATGAAGACGTACAAGGCACACCCGCTAGTTTTGTTTTAGAAAATCATTCTTTATCTAGATACAATGATGTTGATACAAATAATTCAAGTAATGATTTTTATGAAGCAACAAATCCAACACCTGGTGCTGAAAACAAAATTGAATTAAAACCAAGTTTTGATATAGAGTTATTTCCTGAATTTGTACCAAAAGTGGAAAACGATTCTTTGTATGGAAATCCTTTTGCTATAAAAATAAATATAAGTAATTATCCAGCAAATACAACTTATCAAATAAAATCATATGTTATTGGAAATTTTACAAGCAACCTACCAGCAACCCAAACATGGAATGGAACAAGCTGGGAGTATTCCACTTATTTTTCATCTACAATGACAACGGATATTTATGGTAACTCATCTGGTTGGCAATATTTACGATTCAAAAAAGATTATACAGAATATGAAGATAATATTAAAGAAAATTTTTCAGCTTATTTAAAGGTTAAAATTAAAAAAGATAATACTACAGATGAAGTAGTCAAAACAATATTTCTTCTTGATATGGATGACTCTACTTCAAATGGGACTGCCGGTGGATATATAACAGGATTATTTTCAGAAAATAATACTTTTTTAGAGCGAAAAACTGTTGTTGTTGAAAATGAATCAGGTAATATTACCGGAATCTATTTAACAGAAGAAAACGGAATTGATGAAGGACAATTTTCAAGACCTGGATATTTTAAGTTAACATCACCTATTGGTTCAAACAATACAATAAAATTTTTGGGTGATGATAATAGTATTATAAAAACTATTAACAATGTTACAATCAGACAAGGAAGTTACAAAGTAGATATAGATTCAAATGATAATTATTACCAAATAAAAAGAAACGAAACTCTGAAAATTCCTTTAATTGTTAAAAATTCTGGAGATTTTAATGATATTATTAATAGTAATATTACAGAAGTTACAGACGGATGGAATGCAACTCTTAATTCGGAAAGATTTTATTTAAATGCTAAGGAAACAATCGATATTTTTTTATATATTAATCCTTGTGAAAATGATTGTACAAACGGCAATGCGACAATTCAAGTAAATTCTGAGAGCGATGTTGGAGAATTTGATGAAAAAACAATTTCATTTAAAATTCTTGCACCTGATTTAGTTGTAAAAGAAGTAAAAATATACGACGAAGAAGAAAATGAAACATACTGCATTGGAGAAGGAGAGATAGTAAAGATAAAAGCAGTACTTAAAAATCTTGGAGATGAAAATGCAACTAATGTTAATGTAACATTCTATTATGATTGTCTGGATGAAAATCATTTTATTGAAAGTAAAAACTATGATTTGATAGATGACTATCAGAAATATCCTTCAGTCATATGGGACACAAAAGACGTATCAGAAGGTGTTCATACAATTTATGTTATTGTTGATGAGGAAAATACTATAGATGAGTTGTCTGAATCAAATAACAAATTTTCTGTTGATTTAAAAATTTTAAAAACAAATTTATCAGATTTTGAAAAAGAAATTTTGATAGTTGAAATTTTTTATTATAATCATCCAAAAATTGATAATGAATTTATAAAATTATACAATCCATCATCTGAATTGGTTGATATTTCAGGTTGGTACATAACAATAGATCCTACTAAAACTAAAACAGAGCAGATAAAAATTGTTTTTCCAAATTCTACAAAAATTGCTTCAAAAAAATATTTGTGTATTACTGAAAATGCTAGTGCATATAACTGGGAAACCAATAAAATACCTGATTTTGAATACAATGCAAATTCCAGATTTGATATCCCACAGATGCTTTTGAAAAAAAATTTTAGTTTTGGTAATTCTGGCGAAGTTGTTTCTTTAAAGGATTGCTATAATCATTCGATAGACGTTGTCGTTTATGGAAAGTGCAAGTATAATGATAGCGGATGGGTCGGTAATTCTATTCCTAGCTCAAAAAACGGTATTTTATTGAAAAGAAACGTTGATGAAAATGGTACATTTATAGATACAAACAGTTCCAGTGATTGGTTAAGTCAAAGATTACATGGTATAGGCCAGTCTGATTTTCCTTTTGTTAAAATATCTTTTTATGGGGAGATAAAAACATTTGTGTCACCTGACTCTAGCTTTAAAATAGTTGTTGATGAGCTTAGAAATGCTACAAATTCTATATATCTAAACATCTATGAATTTACAAATCCTGCTCTTTGTGATGAATTAATTTACGCTATTACAAGAAATGTTTCAGTAAATATTTTATTAGAAGGCTCCCCCGTGGGAGGGATAACCGATGACGAAAAATTTATTTTAAAACGTATTGAAAATTATGGTGGCAATATCAGATTTATTGTTAATGACATAGAAAAAAATATTTACAAAAGATATAATTTTGATCACGGAAAATATCTTATAATTGATAACAAAACTGTAATTGTCGAAAGTTGCAACTGGGCTAAAAGTGGTATACCAAAAAATCCAAGTTACGGAAATCGTGAATGGGGTGTTGTTGTAAAAAATGAAAGTGTTGCAGATTTTTTTTTAAAAGTTTTTCTTGATGATTGGAATATAGAGCGTTGTGATATTTACTCTTTTGCTGAAATGGATTTTGCCATTCCAGATTATTTTTACATGGACGAATCGTTTTATAATGGATTATATGAACCAGGATTTGAATCAAAAACATTTATTGGAAATTTTTCTTGTATACCAGTTTTTTCTCCAGATACAAGCTATAAATCTATATGTGATATGATTGACTCTGCAAATGATAGTATTTATATTGAACAGCTATATATTTATAAGAACTGGGATGAGCGTCTCAGTCCATTTGTTGAAAGTTTAATTAATAAATCTAAACAAGGAATAGATGTAAAAGTTATTTTGAATTATAATCCAAGTTATGATGACACAAATGATAAATGCAATCAAACAAAACTATACTTTGAAGAAAATGGGATTCAAACCAAATTTATTTATTCAAACTGGTCAATATTTTCTAATGTTCATAACAAAGGAATGATCGTGGATAATAAATCTGTTTTAATTTCTAGTATAAATTGGAATGAAAACTCTGTTTTAAATAACAGGGAAGCAGGTATTATAATAAAAAATGAAGCACTTGCTGAATATTTTGTTGAAGTTTTTCTTTATGATTGGAGTCTTGTTGAGTCTAAACAAAAAATACAAGAAGAAAATATATTATCAACAGATGATAAGAACACTATTTATATAGTTGTTATATTTACTATGACCTTCGCTCTTATTCTTCGCGATTGGAGAAAACGTAGATGGACATAGTATTGTTTCCGCAACATTGGTCTGCGATACTCTGCATTTGTATTATGATTGGTGCACTTTTAATTGCTTACCTTAAAAAATTATCTATAACCTATACTTTAATAATTACAAATATTGTAATATTTATAATTACGTTATTTTTTGAAAAAGAAGTAATAGCTGGATTAGGCTTTAGTTCATTGTATCTCACACCGGAATATTTTCCTCAGTTATACACATTATTTACTTCTATGTTTATACATGGTGGTTTTGCCCATATTTTTGGTAATATGTTTGTATTTTTCTTTATAGGGGCAGCTCTTGAAGAAAGAATAAGTGCTAAAAATTTTTTGATTATATATTTGCTTACAGGGATAGTAGGTAGTCTTACTCATTCTTTATTAAATTTAAATCCTCCAACTCTTTTAATTGGTGCATCTGGAGCAATTTTTGGTGTTATGGGGGCGCTTGCATATGCTTTTCCTAGAGATGAAGTTTTAATGCCTGTTGGTATTGGCATTATGTTTCTTACTAAGATAAAAGTAATTTATGCGGTTATATTTTTTGCAGCTATTGAGACACTGGTTGTATGGTTAGGTGTAAAAGATACAACAGCACATTTTGCACACCTGGGTGGACTACTAGGTGGATTTATTTTGGCAGCCATTTTAATTAAAAAAGTAAAAAAAAGCGAAACAGGCTCTTTTCAAACAACATACTATGACCCAAATGCACCATATAAAAAAGATAAAATAAATTTTTCAAATTTAAAAGAACTAGCAAGCACATCTGAACTTAAAGAAATGTTAAAGAAGATAGAAAATGAAACTGTACCTCAGGTTAGAGACGTGTGGCTTGAATATTTTTTTGAAAAAGCTGGTTGTCCAAAATGTAAAAACAATTTAAACCATTACGATAATAGAATCTGGTGTGAAAGGTGTGGTTTTAAAACAAATTACTAACTTTTAGAAACATTAAAAAGTAATACCAACTAATTTTCCATACAGTAAAAGGCTAGAAATTATATAACCAGCAATTGCCCCACCACATAGACATGGTAGTCCCGCCTGTGGTTTACCTTTTATAACAAAAATCATCAAAATTGCAAAACCCACAAGTGTTCCTATCATTACTGACAAAGCAATAGGCAAACCATTTTCTATAAATCGAAGCGAAGCTGCGGCCAAGATCCCAGGCATTACAATATCTCCAAGACCCATAAAAAACGCTTCTCGCTCTTCACCATCTTTTAATTTTTCTTTTAAACTTTTTGTTTCTTTCAGCAAAGAGTAATGTTTCACTTTAGGAGCAACCAATAAAACTGGTAATTTAAGATCCATAACGGTGTCTGCTAAATCTATCATATGTTTTGTTTTATACACAGATATTGCATCATAAATTGCCAAACCAATAAGAAGAACAATTACTAGCAAAATACCCAAAGAAATCCCAAAAATTGCTATAGCGCCAGCTCCAATTATTATACCACAAATATCGATAACATACCATTCGGGATAATAGTATAGTACTATAATCAAACAAATTGCTAAAACAGCAGATAATATTAATGCAAGTTCCCATGATAAAATGAAAATAAAAATAGGTATAAAAACATAAAAAGCGGTGTATCCTAAAGCAGCTAAAATAATATATAAAATTATTTTTTTCTTCCAAAACTTAGCTATTAATAAAATTATTACAGTAACAGTCAGTAAAATTATAAAAATATAAACAATATTTAGTGGATCATTAGTTTCTTGAAATGCTTGCATTCCAGCTGTTTCAAAAGGCCAGACTAGTAGTAAAGCCAAAAAATCAATAATAACAAACAAGCAGCCCATGAAAATAATAGGTAATAAATCATGAGCAAGATTTTTCTGCTTATCCATTGGTTTCAAGGATATAATATCTCACTATTTATAGAGTTTGATTTTTAACAACAAACCTTTTAGTTATTACTAGCGATTAAGAGTTTTGATAAAATATGTCAAAAGGAAAAATAACATTCATTGGCCTAGGCCTTTACGATGAAAAAGATATTTCTTTAAAAGGTATTGAAGAAATAAAAAACTGTGATAAAGTATATGCTGAATTCTACACTGCGATACTAGTAGGAACGGACCTAAAAAAGATTGAAAAAACTATTGAAAAAAAAATAGAAGTTTTATCAAGAGAAGAAACAGAAAAAGGTAAAAAAATTCTTGAGCAAGCAGAAACAAAAAATGTTGTTTTTTTAACATGCGGAGATCCAATGAGCGCAACAACACATATTGATCTGAGATTAAATGCAATAAAGGTAGGGATTAAAACCAAAATTATCCACGGAAGTAGTATTTTTACTGCGGTTCCAGGTTTACTTGGGTTACAGAATTACAAATTTGGAAGAACAACAACAATAGCATATCCTGAAAAAGATTATTTTCCCACAAGTCCTTATAATGTTATAGATTATAATAAAAAGCTTGGTTTACACACACTTGTTCTTCTTGATATCCAAGCTGAAAAAAAGAAATTTATGACAGCTAATGAAGCTATGAAACTACTGCTAGAAATGGAAGAAAAAATTAAAGGAAATGTTTTCAAACAAGATACTATCCTATGTGTCGTAGCAAGAGCTGGTGAGGATGAACCAGTTGTAGCAGCAGGTAATATAAAGGATTTGATTGATAGGGATTTTGGACCCCCACTTCATACAATTGTAGTTACTGGTAAGCTACATTTTATGGAATTTGAGGCATTAAAGGTACTTGCACAATTACCTGCATAAAAAATACAAAAACTATAATAGTATGGGGGGTATTATTCAAAAAGTAGGGGATATGATGCAACAAAAAAATCAAGCTGTCGGTTTTATATATGGAGATGTAGGTTCAACAGAATTTAATTTCGCAGTTGATGGACAAAGTATTCAAAAATTTGATTATATTTTTGCTCCTCATAAAGAAGGAAATATGCTTGCCCAGATTTTGGACATAAGGCAGCATTCTGACCTTCATTTTGATAACGCAGCTACTATTATGAAGAGCGGAGGGACTCCTGCGTTTACTGCCAAACTCACTGCTTGTGCAGGAGTTATAGGCTATAGAGATAAAGAAGGAATCCTGCAGGCACCTCGTACTCCTTTTAGTGCAGGAACAGCAATAATGCGTGCCGAAGAAAATTTAATTAGAAACGTACTTGGGTTAAGTGCTTCTAAAGAAGATGGCGCTTATATCGGTCTTTTAAAAGGTCATAATATTCGTGTTTTTTTGAACATAGATGCATTGGTACAGAAACATATTTGTATACTTGCTAAAACAGGTGGTGGAAAAAGTTACGCCTGTGGTGTTTTAGTAGAAGAGCTTTTAAAACATAAAATACCTATGCTTATAATTGATACTCATGGCGAGTATCATTCTTTAACAGAACCGAACAAAAGTAAAAAGGATCAAAAGAATATGGAAAAGTTCGGTGTTAAGAAAGAGTCTTACGAAAATCAGATCAATGAGTATTCTCCAATTAATTATGGAGGAAAAGTTAAGCATCTAACACTCAACGGTGTTAATCTTGAAGCTCGTGAAATAATAGATCTACTTTCTGCTAAACTATCTGGCCCACAAATTGGAGTTTTATATCAGGCGATAAAAGAGATTAAGGAATATAAAAAAGTGTATAATTTTAGAGATATAATAGATGCGGTTGGTCGTAGTAAAAGTAATGCTCGCTGGAATGTTACAGCATCTTTGGAATCACTTGATTCAATAGGTGTTTTTTCTGAAAAAGGAACATCTACTAATGAGCTGATTGTAAAAGGTAAATGTACTACAATCAATATGAAAGGAGTACCACCTGATGTTCAAGATGTTGTTGTAGCGCGTCTTACAAAAGAGTTATTTGATAATAGAAAGGCAGGTAAAATCCCGCCATTTTTACTTATAGTCGAGGAAGCACACAACTATTGTCCTGAACGAGGATTTGGCAGCTCTGTTTCATCTAATATCTTGCGTACAGTTGCTTCAGAAGGCAGAAAATTTGGTATGGGGCTTTGTGTCGTGAGTCAAAGACCTGCAAAGGTCGATAAAAACATTATCTCACAATGTAACACTAACATTATTTTGAAGGTTACAAACCCCAATGATCTAAAAGCAATCATTCAATCAGTAGAAGGACTGACAAGCGCAACATATGATGAGATACAACGATTACCTATTGGTGTTGCGCTTATTTCTGGTGCGGGTCTTCAAATGCCTCTTATGGCTGAGATAAGAACACGTGAAACAAACCATGGTGGTAAATCAGTAGGTATTTCAAAACCTGGTGCAGGTGACGATGATGTTTACGAAGCACCTAAAGAGCTAACAACCCAACAAAGAGCACCTGAACCGCTACAAAGATCAGGACCCGTTGAAAAACCTAAACCAGCTAAAGAAGAAACTCCATTAACAGATAAAGCAAAGAGCGTTGGAAGGGTTGCAAAAAGACTTGGATGGGTTTCAACAGATAATCCTGATGAAGCAATAAAAATACTTTCTAAAGAAGCAGAAAAAATGAGCGAAAATGTTTACAAATATCTTGAATCACTATCAAGACTTTCAACAGATTTTTGTCATGAACAAAATCCAAATTGTGTAAAATGCCCAATGAATCAAGGATGCAAATATCGATTTGCAAATATGCCTAAACAAAAAAAGGGATTCTTAAGAAGATGATATGAAAAATAAGTTTTATATCTGTATTTCAATTTTTTTTCTTATTACTTCCGCTTTATCCGGCTGCTTGGATTTTTTTTCATCTAGTAATAACGTTATAATTTATGAGGCTAGTACAACTGCTGTAAATTACACAATCACTTATGGTTATAAGATAAATTGCACAGGGCAAGGAAAATATTCAATATATTATGATCTGGATATTCCTGAAGTTTTGGAAGGTAAAATTTTATCAACTAATATTCATAATAACAATTACCAATTAGTTAACTTAGCTACTTATAACAATATGATAAGATGGGACTTTAATAGCAGTGATAATACCGATTATGAACTTTTAATTACTGCTGATGTTAAAGCACTAAGTTTTATTGAAACTGATCTAAATGGTTATGATGCATTAACGATTGATGAAATAAATAACCTATATCCTAATCTTGTTAATCAATTTTGTAATGCTCAATCAAATGAAACAATTGCTTTTATCGATCCATTTGATCCGGATATATTAGAAACAACATCTGAACTTTATACAAATGTAAAAACTAATAATTCTTTTTTAGTTGCTAAAGAACTATTTGAGTGGTTTAAGCAACACACAACATATAAAGAACATTTATTAGGTGATAATGAAATTCAATCTTCTCATACTACTTTTTTACGTGGAACAGGAGATTGTGATGATTTATCTTTTTTATATATGTCATTATGTAGATCGCTTCATATTCCAGCGAGGTTTATAAGAGGATTTTTACTAGATGAAAACAGTATAACCCAACATGTATGGGTCGAGGTTTTTGTTGGTGGAGGAATTGGTAGAAATGGTTGGATTCCTGTTGAATGTGCTGGTACTTCTAGCGATGCACAAACTGAAATTAATCAAAGTTTTGGTATAGAAAACGCTGAACATTTAAGATTATTTATTGATGACGGAAGTAATGAATCATTGAATATCTCTTTTTCTGGTCTAACCTACAGAATTTTTAGTGAAAGTAGAAACATTGATGTAGAATTTTACACGGATGTTACAAATTATCTGATTTCAAAATCCCAGCAGCTTACTATAGATGAAAATGGAATCAGATCATACAGTTAATCAACATAATATGTGAAATCAATTGTTTATAATCCTTATGATTTTTACCGTTTTAACAAATAACACTCTTTAGAATAAAAAAATGTCATACGACAAATAAACTACAGGTGTTATCAACATAAGAATTTAAATATTAAAAGCGCATATCGGCGTTACTTTCGTCTAACAGGTGAAATATGGCCAAAGGATTAAACTCAGCAAGAAAAATTAAAAAAAGTAAACAAATTCATCGCTGGAGTGATAGATATTATAAAAAAAGAGTCCTGAGATTAAAACAAAAAACAGATCCACTTGAAGGTGCTCCACAGGCAAAAGGAATAGTAATAGAAAAAGTAGGAATAGAAGCAAAACAACCTAACTCTGCTATTAGAAAATGCGCAAAAATACAGCTAATAAAAAACGGTAGACAAATTACTGCATTTGCTCCAGGTAACAATGCAATTAGTTTCGTGGATGAACATGATGAAGTGGTAGTTGAAGGAATCGGCGGAAGAATGGGTCGATCTTACGGTGATCTTCCTGGTGTTAGATTCAAGATAATAAAAATCAATGATGTTTCACTAAATGAGCTTATAAAAGGTAAAGTCGAAAAACCAATGAGAAGATAATTATGATAGCCAAAAAAAATGAACAACTAGGTCTTGATTTTTTTCCCGCACTTACAAAATATGATATGAATGAAGTAAAAATCGAGGACAAAGGACTTCAAAGATATATAAACCTAGATAACAAAAACATCTATCTCGGGGGCATATTTGCAAATAAAATGTTTGGAAAATCTAAACTCCCTATTATCGAACGGCTAATAAACAATCTAATGAGAACTGAAACTTTTAATGGTAAAAAAATAAAAGCATACAAGGTTGTAAGAGAAGCCCTAGAGATTATTGATAAGAAAACAAAAACAAATCCTATACAGGTTTTAATTGATGCAATTCAAAATGCAGCACCTATTGAGGATACAACTAGATTACAGTTTGGTGGAATATCTGTACCAAAAGCAGTTGATATATCCCCTCAAAGACGTCTAGATATGGCTATTCGAAATATCTCTCTAGGGACAGTTGCTGCAAGTCATAAAAATAAAAAAAGTATTGAAGCGTGTTTAGCTGATGAATTAATGAAGGCAGCAAAAAATGATGTAACTTCTTTTGCAGTTGCAAAGAGAAATGATAAAGAACGTATCGCAAAATCAGCTAGATAATCAGCCTAAATTTTAAATTGAAATCTAAGAGGCGATTAGTATGGGAAAGAAAGAAGAAAACATAAAAAAAGCCACAGGTTTAATGGATAAATTAAATTACATTCGTAACATAGATATTGCTGCACATATTGATCATGGAAAAACGACTTTTTCAGATAACTTACTTGCTGGTTGTGGTATGATGAGTGAAGAGCTTGCTGGTAAACAACTAGTTTTAGACTATGATGAACAGGAGCAAGCTCGAGGTATTACCATTAATGCCGCTTCCGCTTCAATGGTTCACACATTTGAAGGAAAACAGTATTTGATTAACCTTATTGACACACCAGGTCACGTTGATTTCGGCGGTGATGTTACCCGTGCCATGCGAGCTGTTGATGGATGCATTGTTTTAGTTTGTGCAGTAGAAGGAGCTATGCCACAGACAGAAACTGTGGTTAGACAGGCTTTAAGAGAGAAAGTTAAACCTATATTATTCATAAACAAGGTTGATCGTTTAATCAATGAATTAAAATTAAATCCTCAAGAGATGCAACAGCGTTTTGTAAACATTATTGCAAAATTCAACGAGCTAGTAACTAGGATGGTTCCTGATGAGTTTAAGGATAAATGGAATGTAAAGGTAGAAGATGGCACTGTTGCTTTTGGTTCTGCTTTCAACAACTGGGCTATTTCTGCGTATTATATGAAAAAAACAGGTATGAGTTTTAAGGATATTTACGATTATTTAGCTAGAAATGATCAGAAAACACTAGCAAAAAAACTACCAATCCACGAGGTTGTTCTTGATATGGTCGTTAATCATCTTCCATCACCTGATATTGCACAGAAATATAGGATTCCACACATTTGGAAGGGAGATATTACTAGTAATCTTGGAAAAAGTATGGTTGCAACCAGCAAAGATGGTCCACTTGCGTTGATGATTACAAAGATAATACTAGACCCACATGCCGGGGAAGTAGCTGTTGGACGTATGTACAGTGGGAAAATAGTTCAAGGTCAAGAAGTCTATGTTGTAGGTATGCCTAAATCAAACCGTGTTCAACAGGTTAATCTAATGGTTGGAGCAGACAGAATACCTGTTGATTTTGTTAGTGCTGGTAACATTGTTGCAGCAACTGGTATAAGAGACTCTATTGCTGGTAGTACAGTTACAGATAATCCCGATGCTGAGCCGTTTGAACGCATAGTACATATTTCTGAACCTGTTGTGACAATTGCTGTAGAAGCAAAAAACATGAAAGATTTACCAAAACTAATAGAAGTACTTCGTATGATTTCAAAAGCCGATCCAAGTATACAAGTTAATATTAACCAAGAAACTGGTGAAAACCTTATGTCTGGTATGGGAGAACTACATCTTGAAATTACTGAATATAGAATAAGAAATGAACATAAAGTTGACATAATCACGTCTGAGCCGATAGTTGTATACCGTGAATCAGTTGGACAAAAAAGCACAAATGAATTTGAGGGAAAATCACCAAACAAACACAATCGTTTCTACATAGAGGTTGAGCCTTTATCAGAAAATGTAATTAAAGCAATATATAACAATGAAATACCACAAAATGTTAAGAAATTCAAAAATGAGGCACAAAAAAAATTTCAAGAACTTGGAATGGAAAAAGAGATGGCAAAAGGAGTTTTTGGAATTTGTGGATTAAACATGATTACTGATACAACAAAAGGTATACAGTATCTTTTTGAAACAAGAGAATTAATAAAAGAAGCATTTGATGAAGTTATGAAAAGTGGTCCTATTGCAGATGAACCTTGCCAGGGTATACTTGTTAAACTAATGGATGCAAAACTACACGAGGATACAATCCACAGAGGACCCGCACAAGTAATACCTGCGGTTAGAAATGCAATATATGGCTCCATTATGAGTTCTGATCCGATATTACTTGAACCAATGCAGAAAGTTTTTATCAGCACACCACAGGAACTAATGGGAGATGCATCTAGAGAACTGAACCAGAGAAGAGCAATTGTAAGAGATATGCAAACAGATAAAGATCTTGTAAATATAGATGCAAAAGCACCCGTTGCAGAGATGTTTGGTTTTGCATCATCAATACGTTCAGCTACAGGTGGACGAGTGCTATGGAATACAGAAAATTTGGGTTTTGAACCATTACCAAAACATCTTCAAACAGATGTTATAAAAGGTATAAGGGAAAGGAAAGGTTTGAAACCTGAACCGTACCCACCAAGTTACTATATGGGTTAAAATTCAAATTTCTTTTATTTTTATTTATTTCCATTACACAGTGATGATCTTAAAGTTTCTCTTAATTCTTCAATAAAAATTATACAAAAAAGAGGAAACAAAAAGTATTAATAAACAATAATATTTAAAATTATTAATGAATATAAAAAATAAAATAGATGTATTGTCAAATTCTATTAAAGTTAAATCATATGTAAAATCTCTTATTATTACATTATCAATTATTATTTTTTTAATAGGAACTTTTTTTATTCCTGTGTCATTACCTCAAGAAATTGGTCAAAATTTTAAACAGTTGAAAATGATAGATGATGGAAAAATTTTATTAGCACCAACAAGGAGTAGAAACACATATCTATTAGATAATAATGGAACTGTTAATCATACATGGCCAAGTGAATATAAACCTGGTCTTGCAGCATATTGGTTAGGTAATGGAACAATTCTTAGAACCATACAAGTTGGTATAATGCCTGTTGCTGGTGGGGCAGGTGGAGGTGTTCAAAAAGTAGAGTTGGATGGAACAATCACTTGGGATTTTCGGTATGATACAAATAAGTATCTAAGTCATCACGATGTTAAATCGTTACCCAACGAGAATATATTATTAATTGCATGGGAAGAAAAAACTCGTACTGAGGTTATTGTGGCAGGTAGAAACCCAAATTATGTTTCTAGCCAAGGTCTTATGCCTGATCATATCATTGAAGTCCAACCGACTGGACCAACAAGTGGATCGATCGTATGGGAGTGGCATGTCTGGGATCATTTAATTCAGGATTATGATTCTTCCAAAGCAAATTATGGTGTTGTCGAGAATCATCCAGAATTAGTTGATATCAATTATGTAACTTCAACAGAACAAGATTGGATGCATACAAATTCTATTGACTATAATCAAGGATTGGACCAGATACTGATCAGTGTGCATAATTTTGGTGAAGTTTGGGTAATTGATCATAGCACCACTACTGAAGAAGCAGCAGGACATACTGGTGGAAACAGTGGAAAAGGAGGTGATCTTCTCTACCGATGGGGAAATCCAGCAGCATATCGAAGAGGAACAACAAGCGATCGAAAATTGTTTAGTCAGCATGATGCTTCATGGATAAAACCTGGATATCCTGGTCAAGAAAATATTCTCATCTTCAATAATGGAGTAAATCGTCCTAATATTGAATATTCTTCTGTTGACGAAATTATTCCTCCAGTTAATATTTATGGTGAGTATTATCTTTCGCCCAACTCTTCTTATGGACCTATTAATCAAACATGGACATATATTGCCAATCCACCATCGAGTTTTTTTGCATCTCACCTATCTGGTGCTCAACGACTTGCCAATGGCAATACTTTAATATGTAATGGAGAAACAGGAGAGATTTTTGAAGTAAATCCCAATGGGGCAATTGTTTGGCAATATAATACAAAAGTTGAAGTGTTTAAAGTTGTCTATTTATATCCCGAAGAACTAGGTCCTAGCATACCTGATTTGGAATGTACTGGAAGTCTTTCATGGAACAAAATCAAACCAGGTGCAACGGCCAATGGTAGTTTTCAAGTACAAAATATCGGGGATCTGAATTCATCACTAAACTGGACCATCAACGTTTCATCAATTATTTGGGGAAAATGGTTGTTTTCTCCAGAATCGGGTAAAAATTTAACTCCGTCTGATGGGCAAGTGACGGTACATGTATCCGTTGTTGCACCAAACGAAAAAAATTCAAAATTTGAAGGTTACATTATAGTGGAAAACCAAGATGATCCATCAGATTTCGATTTAATCCCAGTGTATCTGAAAACACCAGTAAATATTAATATAATTCAGTTGAAATTTTATCAATTTATGTATAAAATTAAAGATTTTTTTTCAGAAAAGATACATTACAAAATATAGGAATTTAAAAGAACAAAATAACAAAATCTTTATTACAATAAAAAAGAAAAAGTTATAACGAAGGCTGCAATACTATTTTTGGAAATGCACTATGGAAAGAGGAACAATTCCAATAAACAAAGAGTTTGAACTTGAATACCGTTATTATGATAAAGACGTAAAATACAAATATTTCAATAGAAGATTTGAAATATATTTGCTTGAAAATAAAATGATGAAGAAGAATTATATTTTACACGTGGATAATGCTGATCCTCGTCAGATGATGCCTAGTCTTTATAAAGCATCACAAAAAGGTACAAGATTTGATTTTGGAGTAACAACTCTCAACTGGAATGACATAAAAACAAAGTTTATAGATTATATTGTAACAGAATTAGGAGAAGTAAACAGAAATAACGTAAAAAAAGCAATTACTAAGCTGGCTTCTCCAAAGATATAAGAAAATAAAATTTATTTTAGTTAATATTCTGTTATCTTATATTTACCATGTACAGGTTCATATATTTGCCCGTTACGTTTAAGTCTCTCTAAAGCTTCCTCGACTTTACCGGATTCAAGACCATCTATTTCTGCTTCTCTTATTATATCTCCTCTAGCTGCATTGCCATCTTTTGATTCACTACTTAACCTATGAATTATATCAAGTAGCGAACGCATCCTATCATGTTGACTACGACTTAAACCCGTTGCGATGATATCAATATCGAATTTACCTGTTTCACGATCCATACCAACTCTTCTTAGATATTGATCAATTATGAAAATAGCTCTTTTTGCATCATCTATTGTTACTTCCTGACTAAGTCTTAATCTAGCACTAGCCTCTGATAATCTAACAAAAGCCTCAAGTTGTCTAGGAGTAAATGTAATAGATTCCTGGGATTGACTTCTGAAATCAACATAATAATTTTTAAGAATTTCAAGTGCTTCATCCGTCATTACAGGGAAAATGTTTCTTTTTGCATAAGCCACATATTTTCGTAAAAATTCAGGATCAAATGTTGGTACTACATTTTTCATTAAGGCATCTTTCTCTTTTTTTGAAAATTTTGATTTTTTAGTTCTTGCTATGTTTTCACTAACTTCTCCAGCTTTATGAGAAATTAAAATATGAGTTGCAAGCTCTGTATCTGTTACTCTATTTGGTTTATCAAGTATAGAAAAAATCAGATCAAAACGAGAAAGAAGAGTAGGTGGCATATTAATCTGTTCATGCATAGGAAGAAACTCATCAAATCTTCCAAGTTTTGGATTAGCAGCCGCAAGAATAGCGCATCTTGCTTTTAGTGTTGCATTTATTCCTGCTTTTGCTACAGATATTTCTTGCTGTTCCATTGCTTGGTGAAGTGAACTTCTATCAGTATCCTCCATTTTATCTATCTCATCTATACACGCTAGACCCATATCTGCAAGAACAAGAGCACCTGCTTCTAGTGTCCATTGCCCTTCTCCAAACTCATCTCTTACGGCTGCTGCTGTTAAACCAGCCGCAGATGAAGATTTTCCTGATGCGTAAACACTTCTTGGTGCAAGTTTTGACATGTAAGAAAGCATTTGTGATTTTGCAGTACCGGGATCACCCACAAGAAGTGTATGAATATCTCCCCTTATACGAGTACCATCAGGCATTTCCTTTGCAATACCTCCAAACAACTGTAGAATCATAGCCTCCTTTTCTAGATCTAGGCCATAGATGGTTGGAGCGATACTGCCCTTCATTTTTTCTTGGATATCAGGATCTTTACTAATTTTCAATATCTGTTTTTCATCCTCAGGAGTTACTTCTACTTCTTCAAATGCTAATTCCTGATTTTCTATACTGAGGGCCTCCATAATTTTATCAAATGATGTCAAACGGAAAGTACCTCGTCTTCTCTGCATTGAATGTAAAACACCATTAACAATGACCCTGTCGCCAGGTGCTATTTCACCTGCTAGATCATCTTCTAAATACACGCTTATTCTTTCTGGTTGAGCACCACCACGAAGCCCTTCAGGACTTTCCTGGATCTCAATTTTTTGCGAATCAATAAAACTAGATAAACTAGTTAATAGTTTAAAAGAAGAAACCCTGCCACAGCCACCTTGGTCCTCAGAGCACTCTGATGGCTCTTTCAAGATATCTTCTTCTTGCTCAATCCTAATTATTGCACCACATTTTTGACATTGAAAAGCACCGACTTGAAGTTTAGGTCGAACCTCGGTTCTTTTTTTTACAAGACCTTCGACAGCTGCTAATTTTCCAAGATGATTTGAACGGATTTTTCTAATGGCAATTTTACTAGTATCAGGTATATTTAAAACCCTGAAATGAAGTTGTAACTTGTTTTCAACGGCAACATCAATATTTTTAAGCGCTTCTTCAGCGTTTGATATCGCCGTATATGGTTGGTTAATAAGAAGTTCAGATAATTTAGGATCTGCTTCATCGATTTTCCAGTAATCGACATATAAACTACGTTTTTCAGGGTATTCAAGAGCAACAGTTTCAATATCAGCTTTACAGTACTCCTCAAAGAATTTTTGCCATTGCGATACTAAACTCTGATCCTTTAACAACTGCGGCATTTGAATTCCCCCGATAAAGCGTGAAATACACGCTTAATCAAATAAACTTTAGCGGGTATGGAAGACCCTTGAGTGGATGCACGTTTCATCTACTGACTACCCATCTGCAGCCTCAACCCCGTTAACCCTATGAGCATCAGCAGTTTGTGGTAAGGCTGCTCACTTCCGTGCCTGGCCCGGTTCCCACAACTAAGACGCACATACGGCCTTCCAACCATATGTTATCATCACCTCCAACCCCATAGGACAAGGTCTCATCGTCAACAAATGGATCAATAAATGCTCGTTACAGCGCCTCTTGGTTTCGACCCCAGCATATCGGCGATTTCTGGTTACAGGGAACGCCTACCTCCCCGGTCTATCCCACACCTGTCGCCGTTTAATCTAAAGTGATCTTCTCATGATAATGAATAGATATCTAATAAATTGAGCAAAGATCAAAGCCAATGAAACTGAAACAAATGCAACATCACGAGTAACAAGGAGCCACAAATCTCCATGCGATTCGCCATATTCTATACAATCTATAATGAGAAGATAAAGGAACAGAGCAACTATGAAAAATAAAACAATGTTGATGTAAAAAGACCATTTGTACCATGTTTTTTTACTCATATTACGCATCATTTCATCAACCATAATTATATCTCCTTACCTATAATGCATTGTGGAATAGATATTTGAAAGTTATGCTTTAATTTATTACAAAAAATCTGTTAATTTAGTTGTCTTTACTTTATCACTAATAAACAACGAATCAATTGATTTTTCTATTAAAATTATCCTTTGTTGAGCATAAGGTGATATATTGTATCTTTTGGCAATTTCTTTTGAAATTTCTAGATATTTTTTAACAGATTTTTCATGAACAGTTAATGTTAATTTACCATGACATTTATTACAAACTCCCTGAAGAGGAGGCCTTCTATATACAATATTACAGGTTGGACAACGAACAGATTGCTTGCTAAAAGCTCTCATATTACCAATAATATCAGGTAAAAAATGTCTTTCTATAACTTTGTATGCAACATCAGCTTCATCAACTGCTCTAATTTTTGCAGCAAGATTAAGCTGTGCATTCATCTTGTCCATCATAGATTTTAATGTTTTGTAGGTAGACATTTTTGGACCTTCAGAAATATCATATGTATCATGGGTAAAACCAAACTTTTCATACTGTAATTCAGTTCCTAGTCTTGATGAAACCAAACCCATTTTTGGCTCTAACTCTTTTGCATTCTCATGGACTAAGGTAGCTTCATAAAAATCAAGTGGGTATCTAGAAAGTGTATCGATATTATGGGCCTCTTTATCTACCTCAGATGGATCAATACGGGTAGTAAGAATTAAAGGCAAATCCATCTTTCCTCCACGTTTATCAGGTATGTATGAATGCGAAAAATTTAAAAGTGCATCTAGTAGTAACATTAAACCATCTTCATCTCCATCACATCGTATTTGTAGTAGTTGATTATGCCATAACACAACTTTATCTTCAATTTTATCTCCGTCGACATCAAAACAATAAGTAGAATCGTTGCTTACCTCTTTGACAATAAGTTCCTTGATAAAATCAAAAGTATAATCAGAAAATGCTTTAGCCTCATAATTAATTCCATTAAAATTGATATATCTATGCGCCTGAGACATAGGATATTCAGCCATTTGTTTAGCACGTAAATTCTTTTTATCAGAAATTGGCTGAATATAACTAGCAAATCGATATTTATCTTTACCAGCTAGGACTAAATGGATAAGTTGGTGTCTAACTGGTTTTTTTCCTAATTTTTTATATATCTCAAGCACTTTTTTCCCAGGAAGTCGTTTTTTAGTTTTTATGTATCTTGTAAAAATATTTTCTCTAAGCAAAATATTTGCAACACCTTCTATTAATCCTTGTGAAACAGAATAAAAAGTTACCCGATCTGGATTTAAACTTATTGATCCATCACCATCAAAAAAACCAGATATGAAATTTCTGACTGACTTTTTATCACCATGATAAACTATTTCAGGAACCATTTTTTCATATGCAGTTGAACCTGCTGCCCAAATATTTGAAAAAAGTAGGTATAATACCCGCGAACAGTATATATATCTGCTTTCTTGCTTATAAGGAATTAATCCAAATAAATCTTTCATTTTTGATTTTATATTCTTTTTAATTAGTTTATTTTCGTTTCTAAATGCAACATGGTAGCAAGAACTATTTGATCTGCACCATCCATCTGCGCAGTATATCCCGAGTATCCAAAAAAGAGATTCTATATCATTTAGATAAACAGGAATATTTATATGATCTCTTCTAAAACCAATCGTAGTTTCTTTTGGTAAATCGTCAAATCTGATAGATGTCTGCTCACAAATTTTTTTATAATGAAGTAAAGGCACACTCTTATACCATCTACTTAAATTTTTTTTAAAATTACTATCCATATTACAGATTTTTATGATTTTATCTCGTCCAATTTCTCTTACGAGATTTTTAAAAAATTGCCTAGAATTTCTGAGTTTAATATTTATTAATAAATTATCATTTAATTTCAAAAGAGATTTAGCAACATTTATTTCGGAGATTATAGTTTCACATGGATTTATTAGTGATAAAGGAATTTTATCTCCTATTTCAAGCTCAATGGCCTTTTTAACAATTAAATCATTATTTTCAGTTATTATTGTAATGTTATGATCAGGAGTAACTTTGATTTCACGGTTTGTACTCGTTTTTATTCTAATCCATTTATTTGTATTTCCCTTGATAAAACATTTTATTCTTTTCTTTTTGATTTTTCCTGTTTTAGAGTTAAGACAATAAGCAAATAGATTGTCTGATGATGTTAGATTTATTTTTCTAGTCCCATAAGAATCTATTATTTTTGAATCATAATTTTTAAAAAATTTTTCAACTATTTTTCCAATTTCATCAGTGATGAATATATCTTTATTTTTATCGTAAATTAAAACTCGATGTTTATAATCGAAACAATTTCTCCTTTTTGCCGCGTGATAAAACGGATGAGCATAACAAACCTGGGCATCAGTAAAACCAATTATTCTGGAAAGAGCACCAGCTGATGTGTGAGGAGCAAGCCCTACCACCAAATGTCCTATTAAATCATTTAATTTTTTGATATTATAGAAACTTTTCAATCCATAAAATTTCACCAAAAGATCATCAATGAATCTCGAAACCTGGACAAAAAATTCCGCACATGCCTTTGAAATTATTACATCCTGAACCTTTAGCTCACATATTTGATCCTCATTATCTAGTTCATTACCAGAATAATCTTTTTTATAACCTAAATTTTTTAACTCATTTATAGAAACTCCTATTTCGCGTGGTTTAAAATGTGTAATTGGTGCATCAGTCATATCAAATCTTATTGTACCGTCTTTAAAAACAGGCACATTGTGTTTTGCTCGTAAGATACCTTTTTCTAGTGGTTCAGGGGTTTTATTTTTTGAAATTATCCCTATTACACCTTTTATTGTTTCAGGCAACGTCCTTTCATCAACTTTTTTTTGTGCTAGTTTTAGTTCTTC
>Ga0315291_10002100_pt1 | contig 26314 bp, 23 predicted proteins | sample YL17G12_20_MG_FD_203070 | JGI IMG/M metagenome (GOLD analysis project Ga0315291, IMG submission 203070) | Sediment microbial communities from Yellowstone Lake, YNP, Wyoming, USA - YL17G12_20 | ecosystem: Environmental > Aquatic > Freshwater > Lake > Sediment | place: USA: Wyoming | collected...
CAGCGGTGAAAGCCAAACGGAATAAGTTGATAAGGAAAGTTCCGCAAAAACCGAAAAGAACTGTCAGCAAAGAGGAAGATCGGCTAAAACCACCTCTCAAGCCAACAAAAAGCGAAACAAAAAACAACAGGAAACTCTGCCACCCCAAACAATTCCAAGTAACCCAAACGTCTTTGCCATTAACGACAACCCCGGATGCAAATTTTTCAATCTTCAATCCCGGCAAAAATGAAAGAACGGCCGCCAAAAGTTTGGCGACATAAGGGATCCAGTACTCTTCAAAAACGCGATAGAAACTGAAATGCTCAAAAATTCTAGTTAAAAGCTCATTAAAAGAAGTTGCAAAAGGCAAAACTACCAAAGTCGCCGCCAAAGCAATAAAAAGCAAACTGAAAGTACTTTTTTCTGGCATTTTGTTTTTTAGCATTCCAAAACCAAAATCCTTTCTTTTCGTCTGTTCAAAATTCTTCTAATAAAAATTGGAATAATTATGGCAATAGGGAGAAGTAGAATCACCAGTTCTGGTACTTCTTCTGCTCCAAAATCAATTATATGGTCTCGTCCGGTTTCATAATCAGCCTTCCACCAGGCAGCACTTCTGGCAGAAGTTTGAATCCTAATTTCATCCATATTTCCGGGCCAAAAATATGTGGCCTGGGGATTGTCTTTAGGAGAATAGCGGTCACCAAGCATCAGGCCGGTGTTTGTACCCGGCGTTGTACTGGATGTAGTGCCCCCGTTGGAAACTGCTGCGCCATCAACGTACATGGTAGTTGTGTTTCCGCCAGAGAAGACAAAAGCAATATGGTGGAGAGTCGTACCAAGACAGGTAGCGGTTGCTTGATTATAGTTACTGCCACCATATCTGTAAAAAGCCCCGACGCAGGTCTTAACTGAGCTATCCGCATTATAAGTCTGATAGATATCATAATGGTTATTGGTGTCAACATACCTACTAACCATCACATATTTGTGAGCCGGACTAGCTGTTCCATGTTGAAACCAGCCATCAACTGCAAAATTGGCGGTCAAATTGAGACTGGCAGCAGAAGCTGCGGTGATAATATCGTTGGAGCCGTCAAAAGTTTGACCATTGTAGATTTTTATAGCGGCGACTGCAGGTTCTGCTGCACCAGCTTTCGTACCATCACTCCCATTTGTCGTGCTGTCCTGAACCGTTGAGGTGTTCGGATTATCGTCCATATGAGCAACTAATTTAAAATTACTGTCCCAGACATTGGTGGCTGGAGAAGCGCCTTCGCTAGTCCCTATATATGTAGTATTGTTAGCGTGGGTGCTGTCATAGTAAAGGTAGAAGTCGGTATTGGCAGCAGTAGTAATTGTCCAGTCGGATTTACTGACCCAAATCCAAGCCGTACTTGTACTCGGTGTACCAGTATAATTCCAGTTCTCAATTTCGGCATACATTTCAGTCGTGCCATCATCCTTGGTAAAAGCAATCTTTTGACTGCTAGCACCAACTTCGGTAAAGACAGCGGTCACATTATCAGGGCCGTAACCAGCTGAAGAGCTTAAATGAACAAGAACTGGGAAATAAAGCAAATCGGCAGTAACATCCGTTTTGTCAATCGTTAGCTTAATTCGTTTACCCCAACCAGTAAGCCAGCCTGCAGCTTTGACTGGTTGAACATAAAAAACTAAGGTGTTGAAAAGAAGACAGGTAATAATTACTAAAACTAAACTTGCTTTACCAATCCAAGGAAGCCGCTTTCGCAAAACCTGCCTATTTTGACTATTGTTGTTGATAATGTTGTTGACAAAAAGAAGACTGTAGGCTGATGAGGCTTGTGGAGCTTTTCCCCAAGGAAAAATTTTCTTCCAAAAACGTTGAAGTTGAACCCTGCCAAAAACATCAGTAATCAAACCGGTCTTTGGGGTTCTAAACCATGGTCCTTCTTGATTTTCAAAAAGTCCCTTGACCGCCGCATAAGCTTGAAACGGCACTAAAAGATAGGTCATGGCGACAAATGACAAAGTCCCTAAAAAATCTTTCCTTTCCCCTTCTTCCAAAAAAAGGCCGGTCAGATTCATCAAAGGCAAGGCCAAAAGATTGGTTAAAACCAAAGACCAGCCAAAGGTGGCTGTCCAAAAAGGCAGGCGGGTGTGAAAGACCACTTCGGAGGCAAACCAAGCGAAAGAACCTAAGAGAAAAAAAGTTGCTTGGAGGTAATATGGTGCCAGATAGAGAAATTCCAGTTTTTCAAAAAAGGTTAAGTTTGGGGAAAAGAATAGGCGGCCAAACATTTTTTGATATTGAAGGTGTGGCCTTCGGCCCAGCGCATCCTTTGGCGGATAAGCCTTCTGATGGTGGAAACACACTCGGATGGTGTTTGAATATATGGAGTGTAGCAAACTTTGTAGCCGGCTTCGTAAAGCTTGAGAGTGAGCTGAAAATCCTCAGTAATCGAAGTTCCCCAGCCGATCCTCTCCAAAATCTTTCTTTTGATCATGTAAACCGAGCCGGCAATCATCTTCAAACCGCCATAAAGTTCTGTCCCCGCCCGCTCAACCACATATGAACCGGAAAATTCACTTCTTACTCCCCGGGTAATCCAATTCTCGGATTTATTGAGAACGTGCCATTGATAACCCTGGACGACTGCAATCCGCTGGCTCTCTGTTTTCAGCTTTCTGTTCTCTGCTAATTGGAAATATTTCAAAAATTGCTCAATTGTATCTGGATAAGGAATAAAGTCAGCGTCAAGCACCATAATATATTCGGCTTGCGTGTCGGTCTGCTTCAAAGCTTCAGCCAATGCCCCACCTTTAAAACCGGTTCGATCAGCCCGATGGATCAGTTTGATTTTAGACTCGAGGTTCCGATCACTAATAAACCTTTTAATAATCTCTGTTGTCTCATCGGTCGAATCATCAGCGACAATAATTTCAAAGTTGGGGTATTCAATATCAGCACAAGCCGTCAAAATCCGCTCTACTACCTTCTTCTCGTTATATAAAGGAAGATGAATGGAAACAAAAGGTTGACGCTCCAAAGTTGCTGGTGGTTCAGCCACTAAACCTAAGGGTTTTGCTTCCTCTTTTTGCCCTCCGGTAAATCCCAAGACTCCAACCATCGTTAAATAATATTTAGTCGAATACAATAAAGAAGACAAAGCCAAAAAAGAGAGCAGTCGTGGCAAAAACTAAACCTGGTGCGGCCGATAATCCTGCCTGGGATAGAAGTCGAAGCCATTGGATAAATGCAAAAGTAAGGGCGGAAAATAAGAAGAAAAAGAAAATAGTAACCAAACTTAATTTGGGAATCGTTTTAAAGGGTGAAATCTGCCACCAAAGTTTTTCCAGAGGTGGAGCAAATTCTGGTATTGGAATTGTTGGCACAGGTATAGTTTGGGGAATTCCGGCCCAAGCATATCTTCGATCCATAGTATTCAAACCATATCGCACTAGAACATTTTGAACCCCATGATGACCAACAACCGGTCGTCCTTGATACTGTGGTAAATTTTGGTAAACTTGGTGAACTGAATAGGCTGGATTAACCTTAACAACTTTCAATACTTCCATTTCAAGATCTCCAGCCAGTTTGCGTGGGTGTTGGGAGAGTTGCCAAGATCTGTCTTTTAACCGCTCAAGTTTTTCTTGAGTTTCATCTCGAAATCGCTTCAACCATTTATAGAAGGTTTTCCGAGAAATGCCAAAATTTTCACAAACTTTGGCAACTGGTCGATTCTCACGCAAAACTTGCTCAATCACCATTAAACGCTCTTGGGCAGATAACCATTTTTCGCGTTTAGTTTCAGGTTTTTCTAATTTCGATTTTTGATAAGCTAAACGCTTCTCATAAGTATTCAAACTATATCTTTCCAATACGTTCTGAACCCCATGATGGCCAATGCCAAGATCACTAACAATTTCAGCGATCTTGTGGCTAGAAAATTCGGGGTGCTGGCTAACAATTTTGAGAATTAGCTTCTCGATTTCAAATTGAATTCTTTTGGGGCTGTGGATTTGAGTTGGTTTTTGAGGCTGAAGAGCTTTAAACTTTTCAAATTCAGAGGCCTGGTCGAACCGTTTCTTCCACTTATAGAATGTTTTTCGGGAAATTTGGGCTTGGTGGCAAACTTCGCTGACTTTTTGGCCGGCGTTTACTTTTTGAATTAAGGAGACTTTTTGACTGGTCGTTAATTCGGGTTTCATTTCCAACTTTTGGAAATTAACCCAGCTGCCCTAAGTCGCTAAATTTACTTCCGAGTTTCCAGCCTGCAATTTTATGTTACCACCACATGGGTACTGAATGTCAAGAGCCTCTTTTTGGTAAAAAAACAGATTAGTTAAAGTCCTCCAATTTTATGATAATTATTTTTTCACAGTGAAAATTAAATTTTTGGACCAAAGGAAATATTTATTAAAAAATGAAAAGTTATACCAGAGGCAATAACTGAAATCGGCAGAAGATTAACTTTAATTCCTTATATATATCAATATCATTCTAAATATAATTTATAATATCATTCAGGTCACATCAAACTCAAGCTTGATACCATTTTTCCGCAAATTGTGAGCCACCCAGTTAATCACCTTCCCCTTTTTATCAACCAATAACCAAATCCTCAAAAACCATTCTCTGGCTTTAAAAAAATTCCTTTTTTTCGAACGATTATACTCTGCCAAAATGCCAACCTCACTTTTTGACTTTGAAAGCACGTCTTCAGCGGCGGCAAATTCAGTTTCAACTTGCCGATTTTGGTATAAAATTTTAATTCTTTTTAAATGTTCTCGATCAGATAAGACCAAAAGCTTTTTTGCTTTTCCAAAAACCAAAGGCAGTGAAAGATTGATTTCATCAACCGTATCCAGCGCTTGATCATCAATAATCAGATCGCTCTTTTTGACTCCATATTTTTGTAAAAATGGAATACTCAACTTTGTCACCGAAGGTCTATCCTCACCCAGCAGTTTGCCGGCAGTCAGGACAATTTTGTCAACCTTTCCGCTCTGGTAAAGTTTGGCCGCCGCCAAAAGTCTAATCTTTGCCCCAAGCTTAAGTTCAAATTTTTGGATTTTTTTATCAAAATAGGCGGAGCTGTTATGAAGAATCAAAACCTTTTCCATCCAAATTTTTCCAGATCAATTTTACCATTTTTAATCTTAACTCCTTCACTCTCCAAAAGTCTCCTTTTTTCCTTTAAACCAAAAATATAACCACCCAAACTTCCATTCGAGGAAATCACTCGATGACAGGGAATGCTAACCGGTCTGGGATTTTTCTTCAGTGCCTGACCGACTGCCCGGCTAGCTTTGGCTTTGCCAATCAAGCCGGAAATCTGGCCATAAGTCGCTACTTTGCCTTCGGGGATTTTTCTCACTAATTGGTAAACTCGACTATCAAAATCTCCTCTCATTGCTCACTTGATACTTGTCACCCCAAAACTACCCAGCCGCGAAGATCTTTTTTGGCAAACTGCGGGGGAACCAAAAATTTTCCTACCGAACCAATAAAAATTAAGGTGGCAAAGTTAACTTTTTCCCTTGCCCGCCAAAAATCCAAAGGCAAGGCCATTTCTTTGCCAAACTTCTTTTTTAGCCAATCCAAATCTTCCCTTGTTGGATGGTCAAAAAAAATGACGTGGTCAACCAGAAAATGACCAACAACTTTTTCTCCCCTCTTTTTCATAAAGACCAAATCACCTTTGGCAATTTGGCTAAAGGGCGGGAGTTTAATTTTTGAGAACCGGCTTTCAACTTTGCGGCGGCCGGAAATAATTGCCTGCACGCCATCTTTATCAAAAATCGCCAAATGCTTTATCATTTTTTAATCAGCTAGAAATCGAGGCGAAGATTTTTGAGGTATTTTCCAAACTCGCCATTGGTTTCTTCATTTTGCAACCCAAACTCAACCACCGTCTTTAAATAACCAATTTTTGATCCACAATCAAAATACTTAGCATTTTGTATTTCCAAAGCATAAACCGGTTTCCCCTTCTTCATCAAAATATTGACCCCATCAGTGTAGTAAAGTTCTTTTCCTTTATCAATGGTTGCCGGAGCTGCTTCTTTCAAAGCGCCAAAAATCTCCGGGGTAAAAATAAAACCAGAAACCACTGCCAAGTTTGAAGGCGCTCGCTTGGGACCGGGCTTTTCAATCAGTTTCTCAACCTTGACAATCCCGTCAAGCTTTTCACCAGCCACGTAACCATATTTGAGGGTATCTTCGTCTTTTTCTGTTCTAATGCCAGAAAGAATTGTTCCACCGTATTTTTGAAAAGCCGCAATCAGTTGTTTGGATCGGGAAGGATTGGCCCAAATAAAATCGTCTCCCCAAAGCATCAAAAAAGGTTCTTTACCAATTACCTCTTCGGCAACTAAAATCGCATGACCATTGCCTAATGGTTCTTTTTGACGAACGTAAACAAAGTCTGCTAATTCGGAAATCTTTTTTATCTCTTCTAGTTCTTTAGTCTTGCCGTTTGCCTCAAGTCGTGCTTCAAGCTCAAAGTGGCGATCAAAATGATCTTCAATTGCCCGTTTGTGCCAACCGGTGACAATAATCACCTGCTCAATTCCGGCCGAAACCGCTTCCTCAACCACATATTGGATGATTGGTTTGTCAACAATCGGTAGCATCTCTTTGGGTTGGGCTTTGGTTACCGGCAAAAAGCGGGTTCCAAAACCGGCCGCCGGAATAACAACTTTTCTCACCCTTTTATTTTTTTTCATCGATTGAATAACAAATTTAATTTTCGCTAGCGATCAAATTATATTTGATGTAATTCTCACTGGCGTTCAAATTATAGCAGATTTTTCCAACCTTTACACCAGAAAGCCACTTATGCTAAGATAAACCTTTGCCAAAATGCCAAACCAGATTTCAAATCTTAAACCAGTCACTTTTCTGGCTGAGGTTAAAAGCGAGCTGTCAAAAGTTGTCTGGCCAACCCGCGCTCAGGCAATCAGACTGACAGCCATCGTCATTGGCGTCTCAGTGGCAGTTGGTCTTTTTATTGGCGTTTTGGATTTCTTGCTAACCAAACTGACTGAAATTTTTATCTATCGATAGCATCATAAGGAAATTTGATGGCTAAAAAAACTAAACAGTCGACTGACGAGAAAAAGGAAGAGCAAATAAAAACCACTTCACCAAAGAGCGAAGAATCAAAGGCTCAAAAAGGGAAAATAGTAGCCAACTGGTATATCGTCCACACCTATTCTGGTCATGAAGCCAAAGTGGCTGCCGCTTTAAAGCAGCGGGCTGAATCTTTAGGGTTAAAAGATAAAATTCTGGAAATTTTGGTTCCCACCCAAGACAAAATCGAAGTGCGGGAAGGGAAAAAAGAAACGGTTAAGGAAAAAATTTTCCCTGGTTATCTTTTGGTCCGGATGATTCTTGATGATCATTCTTGGTTGGCTGTTCGTTCCACTCCGGGCGTAACGTCCTTTGTTGGAGTTGGCAACCGGCCAACTCCCCTACCTGATGAAGAAGTTAAAACTATTCAGCGCTTTATGCAAATGGAAGCACCACGCTTTAAGACCTCTTTTTCGCTCGGCGAGGCAGTCAAAATTACCGACGGGCCCTTTACTGAATTTTTAGGAACAGTCAATGAAATTGATGACGAAAAAGGCAAAATAAAGGTTTTGGTTTCAATTTTCGGCAGAGAAACGCCAGTGGAATTAGATTTTTTACAAGTTGCGAAACTTTAAGGGGGTGAAAATTTTGGCTAATAAAGAAAGGCTAGAGACGCGGCGTCCGCTTATACCAACACCAAACAGGGAGCGTCTTGAAAGAGAGGTAAAAGCTTTTGCAGCAGCCGTAAGGCAAGATTTTATAACCGGCTGGAAAGCAATCATACCACCTACTGCCGGCGAAAAATCAAGACCACTGGATTAACTAAAATCTAATATGAAAGAACAATCAATTGTCAGTGCTACCCGTTGGACAAAGGATGAACTAATTCCTCACATTGCAAAACGTGAGGCGATTGGTGTCAGTAATGGTGAATTTATCAGAGATGTTTTTACGGCAATTAGGGTAATCCATGCTCAAGCAACTCATTTGGCAAGGGCCTCAAGCGCTTTGGTAAGTTATGGAGAAAAATTAAATACCGATCTAAAAAATAAAGGTTATTAAAAATGGCAAAGAAGATTAAAACTATTATTAAACTAAATATTCCTGGCGGAGAGGCAACACCGGCACCGCCGGTTGGACCAGCTTTAGGCCAGCACGGCCTGCCAATTATGGATTTTGTTAAAGCTTTCAACGACAAAACCGCCGATCTTAAAGGAACAATTATTCCGGCCGTCATCACCGTCTATGAAGACCGAACTTTTTCTTTTGTCACCAAAAAACCACCAGTGGCCGAGATGATTAAAAAAGAGCTGGGTTTGGAAAAAGGTTCGGGCAAAACCGGCCGGGAGACAATTGCCAAACTTTCAGCTGACCAAGTCAAAAAAATCGCCCAAGCCAAAATGGAAGATCTAAATACTTCTGATTTACAAGTTGCAACTCGCATCGTTTTGGGAACGGCTAAATCAATGGGAATCGAAATTGAATAGCTTGCCCTGATCCGCCAACTGGTGGAGAAGGGTCCAAGGCACTACCCGCTCAATGAGAATAGAAATTGAATAACTCCTCTTAAAGGGAAAATCACCAATTGAAAACGACCATTTGATTGAACTCTTATCTCCGCCGAAGCGGGGAAGCTGCTGTGACCGAGCAGCATTCAGAAATTCAACAAATGGTCGCGATGGCCACCGGCTTGGTTTTTCAGTTTTGCTTGTTTCGGCTTCGGGTAGATCAGCTGCTATCTTGTTTAGGGTAGGAGGGGTCTCGAATAGGACGGTTCCATGAGGCTGCCTGGTTGACGCAAATGAAGACCACATCGAGGTAGTTGACTGAGGTTAAGGTATTCAGCCCTGGAGGAACTTTGGGCGAGAACCCAAGCCACTCCCCAGATACTCCATCGAACTTCCAGATCGCAGTCAGCGCCTCAGGTGGGCTTACTCCAATTTCCACCATAACGATAGGGGTATGGTCCGGTCCTGTCCAGGCAGCAGCTGTGCAAGGAGGAACAACTGTGATGGGATACGAGTCAGCATTGACTCTCTTTGCTTGACTCGTGAGCGCCAGTGCAACCGTTATCATCAGTGCCATAGTTGTCAGTTTCATCGTGCTGTCTCCTTTCGTAACAGCTTGATTGATCCTTACCGATTAGGTCTATTCTGTTGTCAAGGTGCAATACTGAAAAACCTGAAACTCCCTTCAGCCGGTTTGCTGGTGCTTGTACCAGTACCAGTTGAAAAGAGTGTTGCTTTCGGGCAGTTGAAGGAGCAAGTTTTGCCAACTCGCAAATTGAGTGGTTACCACTCCCAATGCTCAAAAGCAGAGTGGATTATACTCGCATCTGGGTTAAATGTCAAGGCCGATAGTCTTTTGAAGACAAGGGTTGACATGCTCAAACAATTATTGCTAAGCTTGACTCAAGAACTGGCTTCTGAAATGAAAAAAACGGTTGAGTTTAATCATAGTTTCCCCGAGTTTGTTCTTCTTTGTGCATTTATCTTTTTCACCATCATTCTTCTTATTCCAAGTTTCTTAGGACAAGAATACCAAGTTATCAAAGCCCAACAACCTTTGTTTGCCTGTCCAGTGGAACCTCAAGAAGAGCTGGGGCAAAAACCAGATTTGCAAAAAGCCAAACTTGCTGCCTCAAATCTGCAAAATACTACTCAAAGTCTTTCCCAAAAATATCAACAATTTAAAATAAGACAAGGTTCAAAAGAATTAGAAGAATTAAAACAACTGGCTATCACCCGGAAAAAACAACTTTTAGAAACAATGCGCCAAAATCCTGACGCCGCCCTTTCCTCTTTCCTTTCCCCAAAAGACCAAAGCGAATTATCTTCGCTTTCCCAAAACTGTATTGAAACCCCAGCAACTTTTGAAGGTAGCCTCAACATTGTTCATACCGATTTTTTTGAGGATAAGGTGAGTTCTACGGATTATACCCTCACGACTGCCAATGGCCAAAAGATCAAATTTCACCCAGCCGGTTACCTTCATGTGCCTTTAGAATCTCGTACCAAAGTCAAAGTCAACGGAATGCTTGTTGATAACGATTTGGCTTTTGATGGTACCAGTTCACTTTCTAAGGCAAAAGGCTACCGGGGAGGAATTGATGTTTCATCTCAACCAAACAATCCACCAGTTCTGGGGCAACAAAAGGCGGCTGTCATACTAGCAAACTTTGCCAACACCCCTATCCCTCCCGTTAGCAGAACGGATGAGTCTAATTTTATTAACGGAGAGTTAAACAATTTCTACCGCGAAAATTCCTATAATAAAATTAGTATCAGTGGCGACGTCTTTGGTTGGTATACCCTACCGATTAACCAAACTTGTGATATATACCCCGTTAGAACAGAGGCTATAAAAAAAGCCGACAGTGATATTTATTTTCCAAATTATAGCCGCTTAATCATCATTGCTCCTTTTGGCCCAGACTGTGGTGGGTGGAAAGGAATGAGTACAATTGGCAAGGAATATGTTTCTACCGCAGACGGTCAAGTGACGATGTCCACTTCCTGGATATTTTCTCATGAAGGTACGTTTATTTACGCCACCAGTACGACATTAGTAGGACATGAATTAGGTCATGGTTTTAGTCTTTTGCATGCAGATGGGGTGAGTTGCGGTGGGGTAACTCTTACTGCTAATGCTCCGGATGATTGCCAAATTTATGTATACTATGACCCTTATGATGTTATGGGTAATTGGGCCGCCAAACATTTTAATGCCCCCCACAAGGAATATGTTGGTTGGTTTGATTCTGGCAACCTTCAAACAGTTACCGCAAATGGTAATTTTGTTCTTGAGCCAATTGAGACAGTTTCCTCAAATCTTAAGGCTATAAAAATTCCTCGACCCAATAATAACTTTATCTATGTTGAATACCGTCAACGAATAGGTTTTGATGCAGGAGAACAAGCAAATAGTGATTTTGATAAAGGCGCCCTGCTGCATATTCTTATCGGTAGTCAAGCCAGGACTGGGCTTTTGGATCCAATTCCTGATAACGATCTTTTTACCACTATATCATTACATCCTGGTTCATCTTTAACCGACCCGGCTACCGGCACAAAAATAACCGTCAAATCAGCAACTTCGACGGCTTTGACAGTTGAAATTACCGGATTTTCATCTCCATCTCCAACTCCAACTCCCACCACCTCTCCAACTCCCACGCCTTCCTGTAACTGTACTGAATGGGTTGATCAGGGTTGCGGTATTTCATGCCCTTCTACTCAGATGCAAGCCACTCGCACTTGCAATCCCCCAGGATGTTTTTATGAAACTACCTGTTATGACAATCCATTATGTACTGGTCCACATCCTGGGTTTGGTATCACTTTTACTCCTCCGTCACAGTCAGTGACGGCCGGAGAAAGCGCCACCTATAAACTTTATGTTGCATTTAACCAAGATTGGATCAATCAGGGTTTGGGTAGTATTTCCTTAACTTGTGCAGCCCAAAGATCAAGTGGGGCAACCGAACCGACAATCTCCTTTTCTGATTGTGACGGTACTGCTTCACCTCCAGGCGTTAACGGCAGACCTTTCACTGTCTCAACCAGTACCACCACTCCTCCAACGACTGGAATAGCAGCCGGTGACAATCCTGATTACAAAATTATTGTCACCGGCTCTCATGATTTGGGAGTAAGAACAAGGGTCGGGTGGTTAAATGTTAAAGCAAGAATTGCCTGCCCGGTTTCCCAAACGTTTGACTGGTCACCTCCAAGAACGCTTCCCAGTTTAGGTCAAAAACTGAAAGTTGTAGATTCGGTAACTTCCGAGGTTGTTTTCAACAAAGACAAATTGTTTTCGCCTTATACAGTTGGCGGCCTTAAGCCCAAGTATACCTATAATTATTCTGTTTACGCAGCTTATGCACTTTCTCCGTATTATCAAAGTTCAAAAACTACTGGTCCTTGTTCAGCTCCACCTTGTTACTTTACCAACTCTAAAGGTCAACAACAGGGTTATGGTGATATCGATAACAATGGGATTGTTGACTATACTGGTGATGTTACTCTGGCTGCTCAAATCGCCGCCAACAAACTCACTCCCACCCCCGACCAAAAGAAAGCGGCTGATGTTGATGGTAACGGGATAGTTAACTTTGTTGGCGATGCGATGCTTGTTGCCCAATATGCTCTTGGGGTGATCTCAACTTTCCCGATCTGCTCAAGACTGTGACCGTAATCCCTTTATTCTTGACCAAAAATCTAATTTCCGCTATACTTCATTCCGAAATTAATAATTCATAATTTATAACTCCTCCGAAGGAGGCAAACGTGGGAACAACGAGAATTAAAGTCATAGATTTATCGGGCGGCGAGGAACAACTAAAAACTTCCAGAAAGCGCGCCGAGCGTGGTCTTAAACCAGTGGAAGCTGAGAAATTAAAAGCAGCAAAGGGACCAAAAAAACCAAAAGTAAAAGAGGAAGAGGCAAAGGTAGAAATTAAACCAGAGGCTGAAGAACAAAGGACAGAAGTTGCAGTTGACAAAAAAGTAACCACCGTTCCAATCCCAATTCGCAAAAAAATCCGCAGCCGCCGCTATCTTGAAGCCAAAAGATTGATTGAAAAAGACAAGCTTTACCCCTTAGACCAAGCTTTAGAATTGGCTAAAAAGGTTTCTGTCAGTCGCTTTGATGGCAGCCTTGAAATTCACTTAGTGGTCCAAAACCAAAATCTTCGAGGGTTATTGAAACTCCCCCACCCATTTGCCAAAAAGGCTCAAAAATTACCAAAAACTTTAGTTTTTACTACTAAAGTTGACGGACTTGATGAAAAAGATGAAATTATTTTGGGCAACCAGAGTACAATCGAAAAAATCCGCGAGGGCCAATTTGTCCCCCGCCGAGATTTTCAAAAAGTTTTGGCCACCCCGGACTTTATGCCCCAGTTGGCCAAAATTGCCAAAACTTTAGGGCCGGTCGGCTTAATGCCCAATCCCAAATCAGGTACTTTAGTTGAGGATGTGGGAAAAGCTTTAAAAGAACAAAAAGCCGGTCAAATTGAATACAAAACCGAAGCAAAAGCGCCGATTATCCATCTGGCAGTTGGCAGGCTTTCTCAAAACCCAAAAGAGTTGGCAGAAAATATTCTCGCCCTGGCAACTGCCATTGGTCAAAACCAAATAAAAACCGTCTATCTTTCCCCCACCATGGGCCCTTCAATCAAAGTTGACCCGACAACTTTGGCTTCTTGACAAACAAATTGCCAATTCGATATACTCTCTTGAGTCCAAAGACAGTAGGGGCCTGATCCGCCGGTTGGCGGAGAAGGCTTAATTTCCTACCGAGGCCATAGTAGCACTCAGCTTACAGACTACAGTCTACCGCAGAAAGACTGCCTCTATAGACTTGTAAGTAAAAATCGCGCCTCGGGCGCGTTTTTTAATGGGATAAATAATAAAGATGGCAAAAACTAAAAACGAAAAGCGCCAGACCGTTCAAGATTTAGTCAAAAAGCTTCAGGCGGCAAAGTCGGTCGTCTTTGCTGATTACAATGGCTTGACTGTGGTTCAACTGACTGAACTTCGGCAGAAACTCAAAAAAAGTGAGGCCGAATTGGCAGTTACCAAAAATACTCTGCTCAAACGGGCTTTGACGACAATCAACCGCCAAATCGATGAACAAATTTTGGCTGGACCAACGGCTACTATTTTTGGTTTTGGCGACCAGATTTCCCCAATTAAAATTCTTGCCATTTTTGCCAAAAATTTCGGTTTACCAGTGACCAAAGCCGGTTTTTTGGATTCCCAACCAATCAGCAAAGATGAGGTTGAACAACTTGCCAACTTGCCAGAACAAAACCAGCTCCAAGCTCAAGTGGTAGCTTACATCGCCAGTCCGCTAGTTGGGATAGTCAACGTCCTAGAAGCCAATATTAAAAACTTGGTTTACACTTTAGAGAAAATAACAAAAAAAAATTAAATGGGGTCCCCATTGCGCAAGCAATGGGGTGAATAAAAGGAGGTGAGCAAAGCAAATGACTGATAACGATCAAAAAACGGCAACCACTCAAGAAGAAAGTCAGACTTCCCAGGAGGAATCAACTCCAGAGGAAAAAGAAGAAAAACCAGAGGCAAAAACGCCAGAAAAACCCCAAGAAGAAAAAACCCAGGAGCCAAAAACTGAGGAAAAGGCTGAAAAAGAAAAGCCGAAAGTCCAAGTTACTGCCAAGCTTGAGGGAATCATCAAGTCAATCGAAGGACTCTCGGTCTTGGAACTTAGCCAGTTAGTTAAGGCCCTCCAGGAAAAATTCGGCGTTTTGCAAGCACCAACAGTGGCTGCAGCTGCACCTCAAACCGGAAGCCAAACAACAGCCGAAGAGGGACTGTCAGAAGGCCAAACAACTTTTAACGTCATCCTTGCCAATTCCGGGGCCAACAAAATTTCCGTCATCAAAGCGCTGCGGGAGATTAATCCCCAATTGGGTCTGAAAGACGCCAAAGATATTGCTGACGCCCCGCCCAAAGAAATTTTGACCGGTGTTAACAAAGCAACCGCTGATGAGGCAAAACAAAAGCTGACCACCGCCGGCGCCACAGTGGAGTTGAAATAATCTCCGAGATCGATTGACTTGCTGACAAGCAAAAACATGCTGGAGTCAGCTAAATCTAAACAATGATTGTTTTCAATCTTTTTTGCTGACGGAGGCCTGAGCGAGGCGGCAACCTGAGTAACTAAATTTTTCCCAAGATTGGCCGAGCGTTTTTTGATGGCAGCAAGACAATCAAGAGTTGATAAATTCAACTCATCAGTTCTGAAAGGCCAACCGGCTTAAGACCTTTGTTTCTCAATCCATCCAAAATCGCCTGGAAAGCTTCAATTGTCGAGTGGCGGCCAAAGTGTAAAAGGATAATATAACCGGCAGTAGCATTGGAGACGATGGAGGAAGAAAGCCAATTTGGATCAGTACCCGCCTGCCAATCTCGCAGGTCAATACTCCACAAAAATAAGCGAAAACCCAAATCAGCAGCAATATTGGCTACCCGTCCATCATAAACTCCGCCTGATGGCCGCAAAAATGGTTTGGTGGTCAGATTATTCCCAACGATTGATTTGAAAATTTCTTCACCACCTAAAATTTCTGCCTTCAATCCCTCGTCGGCAAGGTTAGTCAAAGTCCAATGATGGGCGCCGTGATTGGCAATTTCCTGCCCAGAGTCAACAAACCTTTTGACCAGATCTGGGTTGCTTTGCATCCAACTGCCGATCAAGAAAGTTGTCACCGTCACGTCGCGGTTTTGGGGCTGGGTAAGAATATCGGCAATTTCGGGAGCAAAACCCCAACCATCGTCAATGGTGATTGCCACCTTCGGCTTATCAGTTGGTCCACACCTCACCGGCTGGACAAGAACTTCCCTTGGCCATTCTGGTCTCCTCCAAGTTTTGGGCAACGGCAGTTCTCCCCCATCTTTAACCACACCCGGCACACCAAGATGATATTTGCCGTCCGGACCAGGAGTAAAAAATGAAGGTTTTGTCGGTTCAAGTGGTACAATTTGATCAAAATTTGGCTGCCAAGTCTCAGGTCTTAAACCGCCAAGATAAGCCTCACTTTCTTTACTTTGACCAAAAATTGCAGTAGCCAAACCAACTCCACCAACAGTTAAGGCTCCTTTTAAAAGTGATCGCCGCGAGATTCTTTCCTTAAAAAATCCCATAGATTTTCGATCTATTTTACCACTAGTTCTAAAAAGATCAACTATTGACATTAAAGTTTAGCTTATGATAGAGTTTGACGCTGAAAGGATATTTTTGATAAAGATGACACTAGGTGATGAGTGGCCGGATTTATTAACGGTTAAAGAAGTTGCTCATATCTTGCGGGTTTCGCCCCTAACTATCAAACGCTGGGGCAAGCGGGGAAAACTGCCAGCAATTCGGATTAACTCCCGCGGTGACCGCCGGTATAAGAAAGAAGCAGTATTGTGGTTATTAGGTGTGACTGCTAAACAAGTTTCCTCTGAAACGCAAACCTAAAAAGGTTAAATTCTTTCTTGATTTTGCCAAACGTTCTTACTTCGCAAGAAGCAAAATTAAAAAAGAGGCAGTACTCTGGCTTTTGGGTGTGACTGCTAAACAAGTTTCCTCTGAAACGCAAACCTAAAAAGGTTAAATTCTTTCTTGATTTTGCTAAAAATTTTCGCTAAATTAAGATTTTAGTTTTTCAAAAGCCAGTTTTGCTGCGCCAAAAATCCCCGCATTATCGCCCAACTTGGAAATTACCACCTCAACTTTTGGCGGTTTGGCAATAATTTCCTCAGTCATCTTGCCCTTGGCTGCCTCAAGAAGTGGCAAGCCCAGTTCTTCAGCCAGTCCCCCGCCTAAGATTATCAATTCTGGATCGAAAGTATTGACAATGTTAGCCAGTTCAATCCCCAAATATTCACCCAGTTTTTGGGTGATCATCAAAGCTTTTTGATCTTTTTTTCTCACCGCCTCAATTAAATCCCAATGGTCAAGACCCCAGTCACGCCGAACTGCCGCCAATCCCAAGTATGATTCCAAGTCGCCCCGATTGCCGCAGCGACACTTTGGCCCGTCTTTGTCAATTATGGTGTGACCAAATTCGGCGCCAACAGCATGGGAACCGCGAAAAAGTTTGCCATCCAAAAGTATTGCTCCACCAACTCCAGTTCCCAAAGTGAGCATTACCACATTTTTCTTGTCCTGGGCCGCCCCTTTCCAAGCTTCACCCAAAAGGGCAACATTAGTATCCCGCTCTAAAAATACCGGCAGATTGAACATATTTTTTAAAAGCTCGACAATTCCCACACCTCTAAAAGCGACAAGATTGGGAGTTTCTTTTAAAATTATTCCTTTCTCTAAATCCAAAGGCCCGGGCGATCCCAGACCAACCGCCAAAATTTTCTCACTTACCAGTGGGGCAATAAAATCTCCCAGTCTATCAGGGGTTGAGGTTCTTTCCTTAATTTTTTTCTCAACTTCCCCATCTTCACTGACAACGCCAGCGCGGACATTAGTCGCTCCCAAATCAATTCCAATCGTATAATTCATCTTATTTTTCTTATTCTTATTCTTATCAATTTTAATGCCAAACTAAATTTACTTGCGGACGATAAGGTTCCAGGGCTTGGGATATCAAGTGTTTGATTTCTTCCAAACGCTGGGGTGTTTTGGCTTCAGCTCTGATTGAAAGCCTTGGTTCAGTGTTTGAGGCCCGCACCAATCCCCAACCGTCAGCAAATTGGACTCTCGCTCCATCAATATCCAAAACATCGGAAAAATTTTTCTTCCACTCGCCGGCAATTTCGCCAACGATCTTAAATTTTTTCTCATCAGAACAATCAATCCTTTCCTCTTGAGTGGAAAAATATCCAGGTAAAAGGCTGGAAATTTTTGAGTCAATTTGGGAAAGTTTTTGGTTACTGGAAGCCACCAGCTCGGCCAACCGAACAGCCGTATACAAGGCGTCATCAAAGCCGAAGTATCGATCGGCAAAATAAAGATGACCGGAGATCTCCCCACCCAAAAGGGCGTTTTCCTGACGCAATTTCCGCTGAATATTAGGATAACCGACCTTCCAAATAATTGGCACTCCTCCAACTTGTTTGATAAAATCAATTACTGACTGGGAATTAACCACATTGACAACCACTTTAGAACCTGGATTTTCTTTTAAAATCTCTTTGGCAAAAATGGCAATTAAAACATCTGATCCCAAAAAATTGCCTTTCTCATCACAAACATTAAACCGGTCAGCATCGCCATCCAAAGCAATTCCCAAATCTGCCTGATTTTGTCTGACCAGCTCCACCAGTTTTTGGTAATACTCCACTTTTTGCGGATAAGGATCGTGATTGGGGAAATTACCATCAGACTGGCAAAAAAGTTCCAAAACTTCACAACCCAATTGGCGAAACAAATCTGGCGCAAAAACGCCAGCTGTCCCATTACCCGCATCAATTACTACTTTCAAAGAGCGTTTTAGGTGAACTTTACCAATGATTTCGGCAAAATAGGGCTTGGTTAGATCGGCTTGGCGGATTTGACCTTGGCCTTTTTCAAAATGGCCTGATTCAATCACGTTGGCAATTTTAAAACCTTCAACAATATCTTTTTTCATTGTTACTTTAAAACCGTTAAAGCGGGCTGGATTGTGACTGGCAGTCACCATAATCGCCGCTTCGGCCTTCAATCCATACCAAGAAAAATAAATCATCGGTGTTAAAGTCAGGCCGACATCACAAACATTACAACCGGTTGAAAGTAAACCTTTGATCAAAGATTGGGAAAGTGAAGGTGAAGAAATTCGATTGTCGCAACCAACAACCGCCTCGCTGATTTTGGCTTCCCGAAATAGGGTACCAGCTGCCCGGCCAATAGCCTCTGCCAGCTCCTCGGTCAGCTGTTCTCCATAAACTCCCCTGATGTCATAATCGCGGAAAATTGAGCGGTCGATTTTTTCCATTACCACTATCCACTATACCCCATCTTGCCAATTTTTGCTAAAACTTGACATTGTCCCTAATTCTATCCTAAGCTTAAAAATAGATGGCAAATCCTGCCCGACAGTCTGACGAAAATAAAAAACAGCCGCCGGAATCTCAACCGGTGGTCTTGAAAGGCTCTCTTTTCTCTTCGCTTTTTTCCCCTCCAACTGCTTTGATTCGTTTAACCTTGGCCCTAATACTTCTGGCAGTCTTGGTAGCCGTCATCTTTTTGACAATTTACAAAATAAGCCGACTCTTTACCCCATCGTCACCTCAACCAGTTTCAAGCAAAGAGCCAGCGATTGTCAATCCGGAAGGCAAAGCGGCTTTCAAATATTTCCCCCAAGGCGGTAATGCTCCTGATTTTCGCGATGGTTCAAATGGTTCATTGGCTGTGACGATGGAGAGGGCGGGCGAACAAATCACTTTCAATTGGGATCCAAAAGTCAAAATTTCAGTGGTTAAAGTTTTTGATCTAGGCAAAATCTATAATTTTAAAGACAATAAGCTTGTCTGGCAAATCGAAAATTATGATCCCAAAAACCCCAAACCTCAAAACCAGACAAAATTCATTACCTCACCTTACGAGCTAGGTACCACCCCTGACGGTTTTTTTCTTGATCCCAATTCAAATAAAGAATTAGAATTAAAAAAAGAGGGGCGTTATAGCGTTGAACTTACCGGTCTTAATGAAAAAAACCTGCCAACTTTAGGGGTTTATACTTTTGATTATTAAAATGAAAAAAATATTTTTTCTCTTGACCTTTTTCTTTCTCTCATTACTCTTCCTTTTTATTAGGCCGCAAACTTCTTTTGCCACCGACGCAGCAGGTGATGTCTGGACCTACACTGCCACAGGTACTGTCTCTCTCAATTCCAAAACTGTTGCCGGAGCTAAACCAGTGGGAGTCGCCCCCTATCTTTCTGGCAGCGCATATGTTCTTTTTGACAATGGTGAGGTCTGGACCTATACCTCAGGCTCTACCAGCCCTTTCAATTCCAAAACTGTTGCCGGAGCTAAACCAGTGGCGATCTCTACCACCTTAATTTCTGGCAGCGCATATGTTCTTTTTGACAATGGTGAGGTCTGGACCTATACCTCAATCTCTACTAGCCTTCTCAATTCCAAAACTGTTGCTGGAGCTAAACCAGTGGGAGTCGCTGTCTATGGTTCTGGTATCGCAGCTGTTCTTTTTTCCAACGGTGAGGTTTGGAAGTATCCTACTCTTCCTGCCTCTACCAGCCTTCTCAATTCCAAAACTGTTGCTGGAGCTCAACCAGTAGCGATCTCTACTTCCTTAATTTCTGGTAGCGAATATGTTCTTTTTTCCGGATTCCTAGCCACCCTCAACGTCAAAGTTTTTGATGACCAGAATGGCGATGGACGTTTAGATCCAGGTGAAGATTTTGGCAACTTCTCATCTTCAATCGCCGAAATCCAATTAAGTGGCGTTGGCTCGATTACCTCTGCTTTCAATGGCAGGGGCGAAGCCAATATTTCCGTCGATCCCTCTACTACCTACTCTTTGACAATTTCATTCCTTGGCAGCGGTTGGCAGGTAACTAAATGGTCGGAAGCCGGAAGTTGTCCTGGTGGTTGTAATTATTCTCCAAACGTCACTAGTGGTTTTTCAGTCCCGACCACTGTTTATCTCGGCATTGCCTACCCGCCTAATTTGCAAATAGTTGATAATAATAATGTTCAAGGCCAAATCATCTCATGGTCAGGCAGTAAAAGTGGATCTCAACCTTTAGTTGGGGCTACTTTTCAAGAAACAGAAGCAGTCACTGCCACTGTCAGAATCGAAAATGTTGCTCCCGCTTCCGCCGGCTCGGGCAAAATCTATTGGTACCATGAAGGTAGTGGTTGGACTCTGGTCACCTTTAACGGTGGTAGTCCTCCTCCTAACCCGATTGATTTGGTGGCGGTTCCGTTTATGGGCGCAAATGGTAACCAGCCACAAGTTATCGTTCTTAATGCCGATGGCAATTTGTATGCTGCCAATCCCAATGGCGGATGGGGTAGCATTGGTTCCGGTGGTCCTGTAACCACTGCTCCTCTACCATTTGACTATCGTTCCGACCCACCGATAGCTGTGGCCAGTACCGCCGGTTTTACGGGTCTTGGCAGTGGATGTGGTTTTTCTTGCGGGAACGCTTTTGTTCTCACTGACTCTGGCAATATTTATTGGTACCTTGAAGGTGGTAGTAATTGGGCTCAAGTCACCTTTACCAACGGTAGTCCTTCTTACGCGATTGATTTGGTGGCAACTACGGGAGTCAGTAATGATTATCAAGAACCACAAATTATTGCTCTTGATGAGGATGGAGAATTGTATGCCGCAGCTCCCAGGGGAGGGTTCCCTGTTGTTTCCAGTCGGGTAGACAGTGGAGTTCCACCTTCCAAACCGGTAGCCGTGACCAGTGCTCAAGCATTTATGAATGCTCCATGTTTTAGTCCTAATTGTGGGAACGCTTTTGTTCTCACTACCTTTGGCAATATTTATATGTACAGTCAAGGCAGTGGTTGGACTCAAGTCAACTTTACTACCCCTCCTCCTAATCCGATTGATTTGGTGGCAGTTCCGAGCAGTACTCCCGACCAGCCACAAGTTATCGTTCTTAATGCCGATGGCAATTTGTATGCTGCAAATCCTAAGGGAGGCATTCCTGTTTCTAATCCTGTAAGTAGTGGAGTCCTACCTTTTGCCAACCCGACAGCCGTGACCAGTACTGCCGCTTTTGGTATCGGTACCGGGAACGCTTTTGTTCTTAATGGGGCTCGGGGCTTGGCCGAAGGCTTCTATACCTCAATTTATAATAATAAAGATAGTAATCAGGTTGGTTTTGGATCATCTCCGGCTAGCTGTAATGTCACTGGCGCTTCCTCGCCTAACCATTTCACTCCTAGCCTCGCTCCAGGTGACCCAGGAGAAACTTTTGACCTGACTTTTAAAGCCACTAAGGGTAACAATATCCCAGTGACTGTCAAAGTTGACGATGGCGATAAAGGTCAAAAAAATTTTCCCTCTTACTGTGATGTTTTTGAAGGGGTCAATTATTCCCAAGAAGATGGGGACAATTTTGCCACTTTAATCTATACTGGCACTCAAGCAACCGGTCAAGCCTGGTTTCAAGTTCTAGATGGCTCAATTGCTGCCGGAGGCATGATTGCCAATCGTGGCTGGGTAGCCCCCAATTACACTGCCACCTATTCGATTGCCGGCGGCTCGCTTGGGACAGGAGCAGTATCCCAAAAAGGTTGGCAACTTAACAATTACGACTTGAACGCTCCCAAACTGGCGAGTTATGAGGATTTATGGAATAAATTTGGCCGAGATTGGGCAACAACTTTCAATTGTGGTGCGACCGCCAATGGTTGCCAACTCCCAAGTGGAAGCCAACCTGCAACCGACCCGGGCAAAGTTTATCTCTACAATGGGACGAATCTGCCGTTTACTATTAGCACTGCCAACTCCAACACCACTTATACTGGTCCACCAGCGGTGGTTTTCATTAACAACCCCAGTCCCAGTGGAGTTGGTTTGAGGTTTGAAAAAGATTTCATCTCAGCCACCTCAGGCGGGGTGATTTTTGTGGTCAATGGTAATGTTGAAGTTGCCAACAATGTTTCTCCAGCCGTAGCGCAAATCGATGCTTTGATTTTTACCCAAGGCACTTTCTCCTCTGGTAAAATGGTATCCTACACAAACCTAAACGGTCAGATTTACTATCGGGGTGGGACTGGGTGGAAAGATTATCTTTTGGGCGGCATGACAACTCCAACAATGACCGCTTTTGAACCCGGTCAATGGGTTCATAATGTAAATCTTCCTGACCAAATGTTTGGTCTTGGTGTTTCCGGTAAGGTTTACCGGGTGCAAAATCCTATCTCTAGTTGGAAAATATGGGATAACGGAGATCCACCTACTCCTTTAGTTAATATCATCCTTGATAATCCAGCTACTAATCCTCAGGCAGTTGATTTGGAGATGAAAACTAATACCTCCGACTATCAAGGTGTCGTTCTTGACAACAAAGGTCATGCCTATGCCTTTCAGAACGGAGTAGGTTGGAAAAGTTTCGCATGGGGGTCTCCTCCACCAAGTGAGGATTTTGTCGACTTTGAACCAGCCCAAAGCGATTTTTTAAGACTTAACGGCCTGACTAAAAACGGTCATCTTTACCAGCTCAACTGGGCTTGGTGGTGTGCAGGAGGGGTCCAATGCGACAATCCGTGGATCAATAATACTTCGTGGCCAGCTAGTCCTGCTCTTGTTGGTCCTACTGGTTCTTGGCCAGTGATAACTACCAGCGCTTTTCCAGAGAGTGAGGCAGTAGCTTTGCAATATGCTGATCGCGGTGATGGATTGAAAAATTATGTTTTGAGCAAAGGTGGCAACATTTACAAGTGGACTGGTTCGGCTTGGGAAAAAGTTAACACCCCATCCTTATTCTTCCCCGATTCCTCTCTACCGGTCGATTTTAAATACCATACTGACGGACTTTTTTACGTCTTGTCCCAAACTGGTTATGTTTACAAGTTGAATGTTTTGGGTTCTGCTTGGGAAACGGTTCATGATAAAACCGCCTTACCAATCACCACTTTTACCGAGCTTGAATATTCTCCTAAGATCAATAATGGTAATCCCGCTTGGGCACTGTTGGTTACCACCCCACCTACAATTTCAGCCGTTCAGTTAGTAGTCAACGGCGGGGTAATTGCCATTGGCGGATTTACTCTGGGCAGAGATTTAAGCACTGGCAACGCCAACCCCGCCGAAAAATTTGTCGCCGATCCCAAGTATTACGTCAACTTCAAAGACTTATTTTTCGAGAAGAGGACAATCTGGAAAGAAGTGCCGTAAATTAGGGACTAGGCACTAGGCAATAGAGACTAGGGATTAGGGAATAAAATATCCAAATCTTACTGTTTAACTTTTAATTCTAAACCTTAAATCCTTTCAACTTCGTTGCCCAAACCCGCAAAGCAAACTCCGGTAAAGCCAACTGGCGCTTAAGCCGCCAGGGTTGAAAGATTAGCCGCCAAAACCACTCAAAACCAAAACTTTGGATAATTTTTGGCGCTCGCCTTTGCCGACCTGCCAAAAACTCAAACGCTCCCCCAACTGCCATCAATACCCCAACGTTAATTTCGGCAAGATTTCGCCCGATCCATTCTTCTTGTTTGGGCGCGCCGTAAGCCACCAACAAAAGGTCTAAATTGGGCAAATCCTTTCTGATTTTTTGATCAAAAGTTGAACTTGGATTGCCAGCAGCGGCAAAAATGATTTTTAAACCGCCATATCGCTTTTTAAGAACTTCAGCGGCCCGGGCTGCCACTTTTCCCTTCCCACCTAATAAACCGATCCTCCAGCCATTCTGGACCGCTCTCTGACACAACCTTTCCATCAAATCCACCCCGCTTACTCTTTCAATCAATTTTGAATTTTGCAATATCCTGCTTGCCCAAACCAGACCAACACCATCAGGAATCGCCAAGTCAGCCTGATTAAGAATTTGTCGGAAGTGATGATTTTTTTGCGCAAGAATAATCTGTTCGGGATTGGGTGTAACTATGTAATGCTTTTTGCCATCAGCCAAAAATTTTTCTACAGTCTTGAGCGCCTCTTTAAAGTTTACTCTGGAAATCTTAACTCCCAGAATCTCGACCTTATCCATTTTGTTTTCTTCCGATCTTTTCCAAAACTGCCAGGGTTTCCCTCGCACATTTTTCCCAGGAAAATTTTTTGGCCTGGGCAAGTCCTTTTTGTCTTAACTTTTGGTATTGATCAGGTTTTGAAGTATAGTAATCGAGGACAGTTTTTATTCCCTGGGCAATTGAATCAACACTTTCCGGATCAATCAAAATCCCTGCCTCGCCAGCTACTTCCGGCAAGCTTGAAACTTGGGAAACAATTGTCGGACAACCACAAGCCATTGCTTCCAAAGGTGGCAGGCCAAAACCTTCAACCAGTGAAGGTAAGACAAAAACCAAAGCGCCATTGTAAAGCAACGGCAAATCACCCTCATCGACGTAGCCTAAAAATTTAATCTGCTTCTCCACCCCTAATTTTTTGGGCAACTGGTAGACCTCGTCTGCCAGCCAGCCTTTGGCACCAGCTAAAACCAACTCTATCCCCTTTCTCCCACTTGGTCCCTTTGTCCCATTTGTCACCTTTAATACCTGGGCGAAAGCTTCAATTAACCGACCGACGTTCTTGCGCGGCTGAATGGTCCCGACAAACAAAAGATAAGGACTTTTTATTTGATATTTTTTCAAAGCCTTCTCAATTTTGAACTTTGAACTTTGAACTTTGAACTTCTGATGGTCTACTCCTTCATAAACGACTTCAATTCTTTCCTCTTCTGCCCCTAATTTTTCAATTAAATCTTTTTTGGTCGCAAGCGAAACGGCAATAATTCTGGTCGCAAATTTAACTGCAAAATTGGTCGACCAATTTAAATAAATTTTTTGGGGAAAGGTGTGATACTGGGGCAAAAACTGGGCACCGAGATCGTGAATAGTGACCACTGTTTTTAATTTTGATCTTCTGACAACCGGCAAAGTATGAGCAGGAATAAAAAGAACGTCGGGTGGTGATTTAAAACACTCAAAAGCCAGCCCGGCTTGAGTCCAAAGACGAGGCCAGAAAATTATTTTGCTTTCAAAGTTGGCCGGCCATTTTTTCGGATGATTTTCTCTTAAATAGAGCCGAAAGGTATCTGAAGTCTTGATTTTGGCAAACTCACTTATTAAGTGATAAGAATAGTTTTCAGTTCCCGTTCGCAAATTCTTAAATGCCCGGCTGGCATCAATTCCCAAAAGCATAGTTAACGCCTAGTTATATTTCGTTTATATAAATCGAGGTGATCCAAGGCAACTCCAGTCCCATCGACAACACACAGCAAGGGATTCTCAGCTACATGACACGGTACACCGGTTGCTTCAGTCAACATTTGATTAAAGTTCCGCAAAAGCGCCGTCCCGCCTGAAAGAACAATACCCTTATCAATAATATCAGAAGCCAGTTCAGGTGGAGTGACTTCCAGTACTTTTTTAACCACATCAACAATTGCCGCCAGCGGCGGGGTAATTGCTTCGGTTACTTCAGACGAAGTTACTTCAACGGTTTTGGGAAGACCTGCCAAACTATCTCTGCCTTTTACTTCCATTTTTTCTTCCACTTCTAAAGGCAAAGCCGAAGCGATTTTGATTTTAATTTCTTCGGCCATCCGATCGCCAATAATCAAATTGTGCTTGCGTCTAACGTGAGAGGTTATTGCCTCATCAATCTTAACTCCACCCACTCTAACCGAATTGTTTACCACTACTCCGCCCAAGGAAATCACTGCTGCGTCAGCCGAACCTCCACCAATATCGACAATCATGTTTCCCGAGGGCTGGGCAATGGGAATTTTTGCCCCAATGGCTGCCGCCAATGGCTCATCAATCAGGTAGGCGGTCTTGGCACCAGCCGACAGTGAGGCGTCTAGGACCGCTCGTCGCTCGACTGAGGTGACTCCAGCTGGTACACAAATCATCACTTCAGGTTTGAATAAACGAGCCCGGCCACAAGTTTGATCCAAAAAGTACCTCAGCATTGCCTCGGTAATAATGTAATCAGCAATCACCCCATCCCTCATCGGTCTGGAGGTCATAATATTGCCCGGAGTCCGTCCCAACATCTCTTTCGCTTGGTTGCCAACTGCTATCACTCTTTGATCATCAGTTGAGATTGCCACCACGGTCGGTTCGTTCAAAACAACCCCCACTCCAGACAGCCAGACTAGAGAATTGGTT
>Ga0315291_10002101_pt1 | contig 26312 bp, 29 predicted proteins | sample YL17G12_20_MG_FD_203070 | JGI IMG/M metagenome (GOLD analysis project Ga0315291, IMG submission 203070) | Sediment microbial communities from Yellowstone Lake, YNP, Wyoming, USA - YL17G12_20 | ecosystem: Environmental > Aquatic > Freshwater > Lake > Sediment | place: USA: Wyoming | collected...
TCAAATCTGGCCTAAAATTTTCCAACATTTCTTCAAACTTCTCGGCAATGTCAACTAATTCCCTTTGAGGATTATATCCTTCTACTCTCTTAAGTTCCCCAGTTCTTTCTCTTGTTTCTCTATCATTCTCCAATAATGTTGAATTTTTATCTCTTAAAAAACTGGTGTCAAACAGCCTGGACTCCAAACCTGCCTGTTTTGCAACTCCGCCAAGAACTGCAAGAGAAGCCGGCATGAATCCTTCTTCAAGTTCGTTATGGTAAACAAATAATATTTTTTTCATTTTATAACTTCGAGGGTATACAATTTAAAAATATTTATATATTCTCCTTCTTCTCTTGCCTTAAATGATACATCCGACTATAACAAATTTAATAAACATAAAATATCAAAAAAATAAATGAGGATCTTGGTTATTGGAGCAAATGGTTTTCTTGGAAAGAAAGCGGTAAAAATTTTTAGAGAAAATCATGAAGTAATTGAAACCTCTAGTTCTGATAAAAATATGATAAGGATGAATTTAACCAATAAGGAAGAGATTATGGGGGTTTTAGATAAGTATAAACCGGATGTAATATTCAATTCAGGAGCAATAACTGATTTAGATTTTTGCGAAAAGGAAAAGAGTATTGCTTGGGAAATAAACGTCAGCGGCCCAATATTCTTAGCAGAGATATGTAAAAAGAGAAATATAAAATTCGTTGCTATCTCTTCTGATTATGTTTTTTCAGGAGACAATTCACCTTATTATGAAAATAGCGTAACAAATCCAAAAAGTTTTTATGGATCCACAAAAAAAATTATGGAAGAGGGAGTTAGTCAAGTTAATCCTGATTCTATAATAATAAGACCATCTATATTGTATGGGTTTAATTCAATAAATGATAAAGATAAAATAGTAATCCCCCTTTTTAAATTTCTAAAAAATAATCAGGAAATCTTTATAGAAGATATTAGGCCAAAATATCCTGTATTAATTGATGATTTTGTAAAAAACGTATTGTTATTAATAGAAAAGGGATGCAGGGGATTATTCAATTTTGCAAGCGAGAGTCCAATAAACCGTTACGAAATGGCAAAGATTGTAGCAAAAGTATTTGAACTTAATGAAGAAATTGTTAAAAAAGCTGATTTGATATCAGATTTCAAAAATAAGCCTTATGATGTGCAACTCATTAATGTTCGGGCTCCTTTTTTGAAATTTGTTTCCTTTGAAGAGGGAGTAAAAATTATAAAAAAACAAATGGAGAACAAAAATGAAGATAATTAGATTGGATAGTATAACCCCCGAAATAAGAGAAGATGGAAGGTTGATTTATTCTATTTTAAACTATAAGAATCTGGGAAATTTGGAATCTAAATTTTTTAGAGTGAAGATACCTGCAGGAATTATAGAAGATGAGCATTTTCATAAAGACTCAAACGAAATATTTATATTCTTAAAACCGGGTAAGATTAGGATAAACAAAAATTTATATTCCTTTAATGAAGGAGATGTTGTGATTTTGGAAAAAGGAGAAAAACACAACGTTATAGCAGAACAGGAAATGGATCTTTTTGGGATAAAGGACCCAAATTTAAATGATAAGGTGATAGTAAAAGATGAAAATAATTAGAAAAAAAGAAATTAAAACTGAAGAAAGACCTTTTGGAAGAACAGTTCAAAAACTTTTGAGTCATAAATTTAAAGAGCCCAGAGATTCTATGGCAATGTTTTTATCTTTTGTTCCCAAAGGAAAACTTGATAAGCATTATCATTCAAATACAGAAGAAATAATCGTATTTCCACAGGGGGGAAATATAGAAATTAATGGTAATCTGTATAAGATGGAACCTTGGGATTCTGTTTTCTTAGAACCAGGAGACAGGCACGGATTTGCAGGGGAAGGGGGAGAGGATGTATTGGAATTCGCAATGCGTTTTCCAGATAACGAAGACAAGGTTAATGTAGAATGAAAGCAATCATATTGGCTGCAGGACTGGGTACAAAATTAGACAGGTATGCTCTCCCTAAATGCTTAGTTAATGCTGGGCAAAAGACAATATTAGAAAGAGAGATAAATATTTTAAGAGAGTGTGGGATAAAAGATATCATAGTCATTATCGGAGATAAGGGTGGATGTTGGACTATTGAGGCTAAAAATAAAATAAACGAGATACATGATAGGATACTGGTTAATAAAGACAATATCAACACTACAAGTGCATATAGCTTACATCTTGCTTTAGAGGAAATAGAAGAAGATTCTGTTTTGGTTATTGATGGAGATACCTTATTTGAAAAAACAATAATAAATGAATTGGTGAAAAATCAACATCAGAATATAATGTTTTCTAAATACACAAACAACCCTTTTGGAAAATTTACCAGATTAATATTAAAAAATAGGTTTGTGGTTGAGATTGGTGAAAAAGAAAACTCAAATTTAATTTATGCTGGCTTGATGAAAATTGGAATAGAATTATTTAAAAAATTAAAGACAGAATTAGCAGACAGTAAATACTGGAACAGTTCTTTGGCAATACCTCTGAATAAACTTTGTAAATCAAATGAAATATATAGCCTCCTCTTTGGAGAAGAAACAGTTAAAGAGAACGTTTTAGACACTGCCCCTTTGCTTGGAGGTTCGCATTCTCAGACAAAAGTTATAAATAAGATAGTTGAAATTACAAAAACTTTAGTTAGAAAAGAGGCATATGACGAAGGTAAAGAAAAGTTAATTGATGAGGTAAAGTGGCTAATAGACTTACCAACCGATCTTAAGCCATATTTTCCAACTGTTCTTGATTATAATATAAATTCAATCCCATTATATTTTGATATGCCCTATTATGAATTGACTACATTAAGAGAAATTCTTATAAATGGAGATATAGGCGGGGAGAAGGCTGTTGAGATATTAAAAGACATAATGGACTTTATGTTCAAAAAAATGTATACTAAATATCAAGATAAAGTTGAATCCGATTATTTAACAAAAATACACATAAATAAAACCTGGAAAAGGTTTGAAGAAACAAAACAAAAATCAAAAATTCTGGGGAAAATTATAGATTGTAAACATATTTTTATTAATGGGAAGAAATATATAAATGCTCCAGAAATAATAAAAAAGATAGAAAAAAGTTACCGGCTTTTAGATTTATTAAAACCGCCTTTTATATGCAAAACACATTCAGATTTGCATTTTGATGATATTCTTGTTGATATAACAAAAAATCCTATAAAATTTATATTAATTGACCCGAGAGGTTTAGACCACACATATAGCTATGAGTATGACCTTGGGAAACTATTCTTTTCTTTTGATGGGCTATATGATTTTATGCATGAAGGTCTTTTTGATTTAGAGATGAAAATAGAAGAAGATAATGCTTTCTTTAAATATGAAATAAAAGAAGGTTCGGTTTTAGAAGAGTTTAAAAAAATAAGCAAAGAATTTCCAGAGATATTAGGGAAACAGCCTATGTTAGAGAAAGATAAATATTGGAAAGAAAGAGTAAAATTTACAGAAGCAATGTTATTCCTTTCTAATGTTCCATTTCAACTTAGAGGGGATGAAATTGAAAAAAATCCTATTGCACAATATATCACCGGTACAAGATTGATAAATGAATTCTGGGATTGGTGGACTAAATCAGAAGAATTCACAAAAGAAGATGAAGAGGTTTTAACAGAAGAAGAGGAAAAAGAATTAAAAGAAAAATTAAAGTATTATGGCTATCTCTGAAAAACCAAATATTATAATATTAATAAGTGATGCATTAAGACCAAGAGATCTTAGTCTATATGGTTACAACATAGAAACAGATCCTAACATTAAAAAAATTGCTTCTGAATCTCTTATTTTCTGTAAAAATTTTTCAGCATCCAATGCATCTGACCCATCTGTTAATTCTATATTAACCGGAAAATATCCCGCAAATAATGGAATTATTCATCAGCATCCGAATATGAAAGATGAAGAAATTGAAAAATTATTAGAAGATTTTGGAGATGTTAATTCATATCTATTAATGCCAAGAACATGGCAGGAAGCAATCATTACTTATTCTGATTTAAGTGACAAAAATGAAGAAAGAGTAGACCCAATATGGAAAATTAAAGATGCAATGGAGAGATATAGGACTAACCCCCAGATTGCAGATCCTGTTTTTGTTATTGCACATGAAAGAGCTATAAATAGATTGACTAATCTTTGTTATAAAATTGATAACGCTCAGAAAGGAAAATTAACAGAATCAGAAATGTCAACATTTTTCGGATTTCTTTGAGAGAAGAGAATCAATTTTTCTTTCAAATTTACTAATAAAGATACATAATCTCTAAAAATGAAAATCTCGGAGAAATTGATGATTTAATCTTAATTAGGAAAGTCTATGATTCTCCTATCTAATATTCTATCTTTTTCCTTAAAAGAATAAGCCTCTGAAAAAGCAGAATAAATTATTCTTTTTAACTCTTGATCGCCTTCTGCCTCATCCAGTCCCTCTGATAATCTTACCAGAAGTAACAGTGACTTTGAGTAACCAATATATCTTTCTGGTTTTTTTGTCCAAGCCACATCGCCGGGTCCAATCTCTAATTTTTTTCTTTCCTCTTCTGAAATATCTTTATATCTTAACATAAATTCTTTAGAGAAAGTGAAAGCATTTGATATCTTTTCCTTCAGAGAAGCAGAAAGCTTGTTTTCCACCCTTAATAAATCAATAACTCTCCAAAAGGACATTGGATGATAAACATAGTTAGAAAAATTTAATAATAATCCTTTAAGTCCTTCTTTAGACATATGTGGAGGTGATGGTAAGTTTAATACCATCTCTTGTTCAAATGTCTCTTTCTCTTCATGATCTTGAAGAAGATAGCCTTTTTTAACGCAATAGTCTCTTAACAAAGTTCCAGGAAATGGTCTTAGAAATCTCATTAAAGCCTGTTCTGGCTGAATACGATAATTTAATTTTATTGTATCAAAAATCATTTCTTCTGTTTCTGTCGGAAATCCCAATATATTATAAAGGGCAATTTTTATACCCTGCTCCCTTAATAATCTTGCAGCTTTTTCCAAAACCCCATTTTTCATAGGTCTATTTAGGATGTTCTTCCTAAGCTCTTCATTTCCAGATTCTGCACCCATGGCTAGCATAACACAACCCATTTCTTTTATTATTTTTGCTTTTTCAGGGTCTCTAATAAGATACTCCGCTCTCCCCATCGTGAAAAAACCAACCCCCACATCTTTTTTATATAAATCAGATAATTCCCTTAGCTCTTCTATTGGAAGTGCAAGAATATTGTCATCTAAGAACTGAACATGGTTAAATCCATATTGGTCTTTATATTTCTTGATTCTTCTTACAAACTCTTTGGGAGAATGATATCTATAATAGCCTAATATCTTTCCATCTGTACATTTCATCTGATGCAAGCTTGAATTTATACAGTAACTGCAGCTAAATGGACATCCTCTGCTTATCTCAAAAAAACCATAATTTTTTAGTTGGCCTTGAAATGGCCTTATTCTATGCCTCTCATCAAATAAATCCCAGTCAGGCTCTGGAAGCTCGTCTAAATTTTCTATTTGTGGCCCTATGGGATTCCTTATCACTCTGCCATCTTTTCTAAACCATAAACTTGGAATATCATAGTAATCTTGTTTTCTTTTTATTCTTCTTACTAATTCCAGAAGGGGCCTTTCTCCCTCACCAATACAGATTATATCCACCTCTTTTATAGCACTTTCTGGAGAAGTTGTTGTATGTGGACCCCCAACAATTAAAGGTATACCCATTTTTTTTTTAATTGGATTTACAAATCTTAGAATGGGCTTAAAATTATATGTTGTTGCTGTTGCAGCGATTAAATCAGGCCTAAATTTTTCCACTACCTTTTCAAATTCTTCTTTTATATTTACTGCTTCTCTTTCTGGATTAAATCCTTCAACCTTCCTATATTCTCCTAATTTTTCACCTACCTGTCTTACATTTTCTATAACCTTTGATGAGTTATCTTTCCAGAAACTTGTGTCAAATAATTTTGTCTTTATGCCATTTTGTTTAAGCATTCCTCCAAGAAATGCGATTCCCTGGGGCATGAATCCTTCTGATAACTCATTATAGTATACAAATAATACTTTTGCTATGTTAGACTCCATATTCTTTTACAGTCGAGATTATAATCTCTCTCCCATTTATATCTTTTAGCATATTTTTTTAAAAAGAGAGACTCCTTTATAAATTTGTGCGATTTGAGCAGCTATATTCTTTGATAAAGAGCAAGGATTTAAGAAACCTACAGGGTTTAAATCTTTTTTAACAAAAGTGCTTAAATAAAAATTTAAAAGGGAGCAAATCCAAAAAAGAATCATGGGAAAAATATTTGTTCTTGGTATTGACGGGGCATTTCCGGAATATTTTTTCGGAGAATGGCTTAATGAACTCCCAAATATAAAAAGGTTAATTGAAAATGGAGGGTATGCTAGATTGAATAGTACAATTCCTCCATTATCAGTAGTTGCATGGTCATCAATATATACTGGAAAATCCCCTGCAGATACAGGCATATTTGAGTATGTTCAAAGAAAAAATTTTTCTTACAATGATATTCATGTAATTACCTCTAAAAATTTGAATGAAAAAACAGTCTGGCAGATTGCTTCAGACAATAATAAAAAATCAGTTATTTGTTATCTTATTCTAACTTGGCCGATAAAACTTTTTAATGGATATTTAATTGGAGATACATTGGCCCCTTCTGGAGAAAATTTTCAATTAACCCATCCCCGAGAACTAAAAGAAGAAATAAAATCTTTTTTGGGAGAATTTCCCCCCTCAACTTTTTCAGCATTTAGGGATACTTCAAAAAATTCTAATTTCAGAGAGATATCAAAAGAAGAATCAATAGAAGGAATATATGATTTAACAGAAAAACAAATAGAAGTAATCAAGTATATGATTAAAAATAAGCAATGGGATTTATTTTTTGGGATTGTTGGTTTAAGTGACAGAATGAATCATGCATTCTGGAGATATATGGATAAAGGGCATAGAAAATATGAAAAAGGTTCTAAATTTGAAAATGCTTTAAGGGATTATTATAAACTTGTTGATAAAAAAATAGGAGAATTGATAAATCTTCTGGACAAAGATACTAAAATAATTATATTATCAGACCATGGTATAACAAGAATGCATACAAGAGTTAATCTAACTGATTGGCTCATTAAAGAAGGTTATATGATTTTGAAAGAGCCAATTAAAGAAAAAAGTGTGTTTAAGTCAGAAATGGTTGATTGGGGAAAAACAAAGGTTTTTGCAATTGGTGCTTATGAAGGCCAGATATTTATAAATCTGAAAGGCAGAGAACCAGAAGGAATTATTGAAAAAAAAGATTATGATGGGATAATTGAAGAACTGGCAGAGAAACTAAAACAGATAAAGGGGGATGATGGAAAAATCCTAAATACCAAAATTTTCAGAAAAAAGGATTTTTTCATGGGAAAATGCGAAGAAATTTCTCCTGATTTGATTGTTTATTTTGATGACTTGCAATATGGGTGCAATACTTCTTTGATAGGCAATGAAACCTTATGGTCTCCTCAAACTGCAAGAGGAAGTGATGATGCAGCACATTCTCAAAAAGGAATATTTATTATTAAAAATAATATTTTCAAAAACGAAGATTTGGGGGAAATTAGCTATTTGGATGTAGCCCCAACTATTTTAAATGAACTAGAAATAGAAATTCCAAAGGACATGAAAGGAGAAATAATAAAAACAAAGAATAAAAATGTCAGATAAAGAAATAAAAAAAATAGGGATTGTTGCTATGTTTAATCTCTCTGCAGGGGGAGGGGCACCAAGAGTCACTATTGATTTAGTTAATGCATTAAATTTAATGGGGAAAAAAGTTTATCTTATGAACCCTTTTAATATAAATTTTGAGAAGATTAAAGAACTTTATGGAGAAATAAAAGTAGAGAAGATTTATTCTATTGGAAAATTAAAAGCATTTTTTTGTAGGGGGAGAGTTCTACCGAGAAAGATAATGAAAAAAGAATTTCAGGAAATGGTTAAAGAAGTTGATTTTATAATTGACCTTGATGGAGGAATTGTTCATAAATATCTTCCAAAAAATTTTGATAATTCAAAATATGTTATATGGAGAATCTCTTGTGCAAAACCTGCCTCAAAGAGACCTTGGATAAAAATGAACTTTAAAAGAAAGATTAAAGAAAAAATTCTCGATATTTTGGGAGAAAAGAGATGCATCCCCAGTAAAAATTATAAAATTTATGCGGCAGATAAATGGACAGCAAAAGAATTAAAAGAAACTTGGGGTATTGATTCTGAAGAAAATTATTTATACCCTGAAATCAAGGTTGATGAGTTGATTCTTAAAAAGGGAATAAAAAAAGAAGACCAGATTGTCATTTTTGGGAGAATAGCCGAGAATAAAAACATTGAAGATTCTATGAAGATTTTTGCAATTGGAACAAAAAAATCCCCAGAGTATAACTTGGTTATAATTGGAGGAGATACTGCAGATAGTGAGGGGTATATTAAAAAATTAGAAAAATTAGGGGGAGAGTTGAATATTTTTGGAAGAGTTAAAATCATAAAAAATCCTTCATTTGAAGAAATAAAGAAAATTCTACAGGAATCAAAAATTATAATAGATTCTCAAAGAGAAATAAGTTTAACAATGACATCAATAGAAGCTATGGCTGCAGGAAATGTTGTAATAGGATATAAAAACAGTGGGGGTTATATAGACATATTAGAAAATGGAAAATATGGTTTTGGTTTCTTAACCATTGAAGAAGGAGGAAGAGAATTAGAGAACGTTTTAAAAAAATTAGAAGGGGGAAAGATAGATAACAAAAAGATGGTTAAAAGAGCCCAAGATTTTTCAGGAGAAAGATTTAAAGAAGCTTTAAAGGAGATTCTAAATGAAAATGGGATTTGAAAAAGATTATGCAAGATATTATGATTTATTTAACCAGGGAAAAGATTATACGCAAGAGTGTGATTTTATAGAAAATACATTTAAAAGATTTGGGAAAATTGTTAAAAAAATTCTTGATTTAGGGTGTGGGACAGGATTGCATGATAAGGAGCTAACTTTAAGAGGTTATGATATCACTGGATTAGATTTATCAAAAGAGATGATTGATATTGCTAAAGAAAGAAATCCTGAAATGAAATTTGTCGTTGGAGATATGTCTAATTTTGAATTAAATGAGAAATTTGATGCTATCATTTGTATGTTTTCAGCTCTGGGTTATTTAACAGAGAATAGGCAGTTGGAAAGATTTTTTGATTGCGTAAAAAAACATTTGAAACCAGAAGGACTTTTAATTATCGACTGTTGGAATGGGTTAGGGGTCATGAGAGAATTACCCTTGAGCAGAGAAAAAAGTGTTGAAATAGATAATTTAAAAATAATTAGAAAAAGTTTTCCAGATTTAGATGCTAAAAATCATATCAGCAATGTGAAGTTTAAAGTAAAAATATTTGAAAATGGAAATTTGATAAAAGAATATGAAGAAAACCACAAGGTCAGATTTTTCTTTCCTAAGGAACTTGAGAAATATATGGATGATGAAGGATTTGAATTAATATGTATATGTCCTTCTTTTAAAATAGACGATAAATTAAGTGAAAAAGATTGGAATATGGTTCTGGTTAGCAGACTAAAAAGATGATATGTATCTAAAATACTGATTGAAGTTCCTATATCTATTTAAATTAAAATCTCCCGTTTTGTTTGATGGAAAAGAAGAAGGCGTTAATTACAGGGATTACTGGGCAGGATGGAAGTTATCTTGCTGAATTCTTGCTAAAAAAAGGTTATGAAGTTCATGGAATTGTCAGAAGAGCCAGTACATTTAACAGGGAGAGGATAGAACATCTAACAAAAAAGAATAAATTTTTTGAGAATTCAGAAGGTCCCCATATATACTATGGCGATTTAACAGATTCTTCTTCTATTAAAAAAATAATGAAAGAAGTAATGCCTGATGAAATATACAATTTAGGTGCACAGAGCCATGTTGGAATAAGTTTTGAAATCCCAGAGAATACATCAGACATAACCGCTTTAGGAACATTAAGAATATTGGATGCTATGAAAGATATTTGCCCTAAAGCGAAATTTTATCAAGCTTCTTCTTCTGAAATGTTTGGACAAGTTGCTGAAACTCCTCAGTCAGAAAAGACTCCTTTCCATCCAAGAAGTCCTTATGGTTGTTCAAAAGTTTATTCCTATTACATAACAATAAATTACAGGGAATCCTATGGTTTGCATGCTTCAAATGGTATATTATTCAACCACGAATCAGAAAGAAGAGGGGAGAATTTTGTAACAAGAAAAATAACAAGGACCCTAGCTCGGATTAAACTCGGTTTATTGGACAACCTGTTTTTGGGTAATTTAGATGCAAAAAGAGATTGGGGGCATGCAGAAGATGCAGTAGAGGCAATGTGGCTTATTCTACAACAAGATGAACCAGATGATTATGTAATCGGAACAGGTGAAACTCATTCTGTAAGAGAATTTTTAGAAGAAGCTGCAAAAGTTTTAGGAATGAATATAAAATCAAACGGGGAAAAAGGAAAGGAAGAAGAATACATTGATGAAACAGGAAGAGTAATTGTTAAAATTGATGCAGAATATTTTAGGCCTGCAGAAGTAGATCTCTTATGTGCTAATCCTGCAAAAGCAAAGACAAAATTAGGTTGGCAACCAAAAACTAAGTTTAAGGAACTTGTAAAAAGAATGGTAGAATATGATTTAAAATTAGCTCAAAAAGAAGCTTATCTATCTGGGAAAGAAAATGAAGTTGGAGAAAAAATAAATTCTGCGATAAAACCTCTTCTGGAATTTGCTAATAAATATGGGATTAAATTAGACTCGAATAAAAATTAAGATGGAATTTGGAAGAAAAGTAACTCATTGCAGAATGTGTGATTCCTCTAATTTATATGAATTTTTAGATTTGGGATTTATTCCTCCTGCAGACGGAATTCTCTCCAAGGAAGAAGAGTTAAATGAACCAGAGATTTTTTTTCCACTAAAAGTTGCACAATGTCAAGATTGTGGTCTAACTCAATTGACATATGCAGCCAATCCAGAAATATTATATGGTAAGAAGTATCTCTATGAGTCTTCAATTACAAAATTGGGAAGGGAACATTTTTATGAAATGTCTAATTATATATGCAAAAAATTTAACCTTCAAAAAGATTTATTAGTTGTAGATATTGGAAGCAATGTAGGGGTTTTGTTGGAAGGCTTTAAAAAAAATGGGATGAAGATATTAGGAATTGATCCTGCTCCAAAAATTGCTAAGATAGCAAATGATAATGGAATTGAAACCTGGCAGGAGTTTATAAATTTAAACGTCGCTACAAGGATAGTTACAATAAAAGGAAAGGCGAAAATTGTGACTGGAACAAATGTATTCGCACATATTGATGATAAGAAAGAATTAATGGAAAGTCTAAAAATTATGCTCGATGACGATGGAATTTTTATTATAGAAGCACCATATCTTGTAGACTTAATAGAAAATTTGGAATATGATACAATATATATAGATCATTTAGAATATATTTCTGTTAAACCATTAATTAATTTTTTTAATAAATGGGGAATGGATATCTTTGATATAGAAAAATATGACATTCATGGAAGTTCTATAAGAATCTTTGTGTGTTGGAAAGGTAAAAGAAAAATTGAAAACAGTGTTCAGGAGTTTTTGGAATTAGAAGAGGAAAAAAAGATTTATAAAAAAGAAACTTTAGACGCTTTTGCCCAAAAAATAAAAATTCATAAAGAGAAATTTATTGAATTATTAAGGGAATTAAAAAGACAGGGGAAGAAAATTGTTGGAATTAGTGCGCCAGCTAAAGGGAATACTCTCTTAAATTATTGTAAAATTGATAGTGATTTAATAAGTTATCTAACAGAGAAATCGCTAATAAAGATAGGGAATTATACTCCTGGTATGCATATTCCTATAGTCAGTGAAAATAAAATTTTGGAGGATAATCCAGATTATGGGGTAATCTTCGCTTGGAATTTCACAGAAGAGATAATTAAGAACAACAAAAAATTTTCTGATGCGGGTGGGAAATTTATAATCCCTATAACTCCTCAAGGAATAGAGATAAGAGATTATATAAACCTAAATGATAAAAATAATTAAAATGGAAGGAGTTATAATTAAAAAAATAGATCCTGTGTATCACGACGAGCGAGGGGCTATTGTAGACATATTAAATGAATCTGTAAATCATGTAGGATTAATCAAAACAAAAAGGGGAAATGTAAGGGCAAAACATTATCATAAAAAATCAGTTCAGTATAGCTACATTTTGTCTGGGAAATTTGAAGTCATTCTTGCAAAACCAGATAACTTAAAAGAAGTTGAAAGGATTTTGCTTAATTCAGGGGAAATGATAATTATCAATCCCAATATTGTTCATGTATTTGTGGCATTGGAAGATTCTGATATGATTGATATAATCAGTTTGTCAAGAGAAGGAACAAGCTATGAAGACGATGTTGTTAGGGTTGATATTAAAGTATGAATCAACAATAAGATTTTAAATAAAACTATGAATTTAATTTAAAGATAAGATGCCAGAAAAAGGTATAGAAAAAATTTTAGATGATAAAGGAAGAATTTTAGCGATAATTGGAAACACAAAGGAAATGGAAGGAAAATCTAATTTTATAACTCCTGACTATTTTGGTTTTCAAACAGTTGTACAAAATATAAATGAGGAAGATTATTTCAAGGCTCATGAACATAAACCTTTTGATAAAATAGACTCTTTAAGTGCCCAGGAATTCATTTATGTTATAAGGGGGGAATTGAATATTGGAATTTATTCTGGAAAAGAGAGAATAACAGAAAGAAAACTTGAAGAAGGAGATTTTATAATTTTGAATTCGGGGCATGATATAATTGGCTTAAAAAAACCAACTCAGTTTATACTAATAAAACAAGGACCTTATAGGGGAGAGGGGGAAAAGATTTTTTTGAAATAAAATGATTCCTGTATGCAAACCCTGGCTTCCTGGGAATGAAAGAAAATATGTCTTAGATGCTTTAGATACTAATTGGATAAGTAGTGCTGGAAAATATATAGAAAAATTTGAAGAAGATTTTGCCAAATTTTGCGGAACAGATTATGGTGTATGTTGTACAAGTGGTTTAGCTGCACTGCATTTAGCCTGCGCAGCAATTGGATTAAAAAAGGGGGATGAAGTAATTGTTCCGACTTTTACAATGGCTGCTTCGGTAAATGCAATTATTTTTACAGGAGCAAAACCTGTCCTAGTTGATTGTGATAAAGAAACTTACTGTATTAATGCTGATAAAATAGAAGAAAAAATTACAGAAAAAACAAAAGCAATAATGCCGGTCCATATTTATGGACATCCTTGTGAAATGGATAAAATATTAGAATTAGCGAAAAAATATAATCTTTTTGTAATAGAAGATGCTGCAGAAGCACATGGTGCAGAATATAAGGGAAAAAAATGCGGTGGTTTAGGCAATATTGGTTGTTTTAGCTTTTATGCTAATAAAATTCTTACTACTGGAGAAGGGGGCATGTGTGTTACAAATGATAAAAGACTCGCAGATAAGATGAAAAAATTGAGAAACCATGCCTTTGATATTCCAAGGTTTACTCACACAGAGGTAGGATTCAATTATAGATTAACAAATGTTCAGGCAGCAATAGGTTGTGCTCAGGTTGAAAATGCCAAAATGTTAGTTGAAGCCAGAAGGAATGTTGGAATAAGATACAATTTAATTTTAAAAGATATCCGGGGGATTATTCTTCCTGTTGAAAAATCAGATATGAAAAATGTTTACTGGATGTATGGGATAGTTTTAGGTGATGAAATTAAATTAACAAAAGAAGAAGTTATGGAAAAATTGAAAGAAAAAGGAATAGAAACCAGAAGTTTTTTTATCCCAATGCATCAACAACCAGCATATGTTAATAAAACAGTAGAAAATGCTCCAGATTGTTCAGGAAAATTTCCTGTGGCAGATAAAATAGGTTCAAGAGGCTTTTATTTACCTAGTTCAAGCAACTTGGGGGATGAAGAAATGAGATATATAAGTAATGCTTTAAAAGAGATATTGAAAATCTCAAATTAATTGTTTATCATTTTGTCAGCAGGTTTTATAACTTCTAGCTCAAAATTTATCCAGTGTGATGGAAAAATGTTAAATAAAAATTTTGTATAAAATTTTGAATTGATATTTGGAATAAAACTTAACCATCTTAAATATTTATTAGGAGAGAAAACATACTCTCTTTTTAAAATTTTAAATTTAAAATTTCCTTTTAAATATGTATTGGGGGGGTTTCTTCAAAATAATTAAATGTATTGTAAGTTATAAATGTTTTAACAAGCGGGTCTTGAGCTGAACAGAAATTAGGAAATGCTGCATCAATAGTTGTTATTTTTGCTCCGTTTTTACAGATTCTACCAAGCTCATTCATAACTTTAATTAAATTGTCTAAAAGCATAAAAGTCCCGCATTCATAAATCTCCTCAATAGTATTGGTTTCAAAAGGATAAGGAAATTTGTTTAAGTCAAATTCCACATAATTAATCTTATTTAAATCTATGTCAATTTTTCTTTCTTTAAGTAATTTCTTTATTCTCTCTTTCGGAATAAAATCTACATTAATCCAACCTTCTTTTAAGTCTAATCCACATCCTAAATTAAGTTTTAATGATTTGTCTACAAAATTTTGGGGGCGTTTTTTATATGGAACCATTATCCTACTACAGAAATTTTTATTTATAAAGATTTATTTGATTTTTCAATTAGTTCTTCAATTATTTTTTCTATAAATAGCAGTATAATTTATTCCTCCAATTAAACCAAAAACTGCCAATATTCTTTTTATTAATTTTTTATCATTCATCATTTTTTTTCTTAAATCGTAAATATTATTTGTCTCGCTATAAAGGTCTTCTCCAATTACCTGTTTGTCTATAATAAAATATTTAAAAATTATTTTTTTAAGTTCAAAAAGGCTAAACATATAAGGGTGATGAATATTAAATATCCTTTTTCTAAATTTTTTATTGATAAATCTCCATATTTTTGCTAATAGTATAAATGTTTCTTGATAAAAATAATTTTCTATATAAAAAACCCCCTCCTCCTTCAAAACTCTCTTTATTTCCGATAGAACCTTGTCAGGAGACTGTGTATGGTCCAATACATTTGCAAGAATAACAATATCAAAAAATTTGTCTTGGAAAGGAAGGCTTTCCCCTATTCCTTTTTTAAGATTGGCTTTTTTATAATCAAAATTAAATCTTTTCTTATAAAAATCTGATAGTGGGTCTATAGAGTATTTTTTACCAATTTTGATGCAATTGATTATATCAAATGGGCCACAACCTATCTGTAAAATTCTGGTATTTTTGTTAATTTTTATTTTTTCAAACCATCTTTCAAATAAAATTTGTGTTTTTCTTTCATAATTCTTTTTCATTTCTTTCATGGACTCTTCTGTAAACTCTCCCCAAAATTCTTTTTCAGAATCCTGGGCAATATTCCATCTTTCAGAACCAACTTTTCCAGTGTTATAAGTAAATTTCATGATTAATTTTTATAAAAAGAGGTATTTATAGATTTATGTTGGAGAAAATCACTTTGTCTGGATTGGCTGAATAGTTTGCGGTTTTTTCAAAAAAATTCGTATAAAGTCAAGTTCCTCTTTACCAAATCCTTTCATGAGAGTTAAAGAAGTAAAATAAATGACCATTCCAAGAAGAATAACGAAAATTCCCTTAAATATGTTCATGTCTCCTAAAATTTTTAATAAAAAGTAGATAAATATGGACATTATCAAACTGGAGACAAGGGGTTTTATAAGTTCCTTATTGATTAAATTAACTTTGAATTCTTTTTTTAATAGAAAAATTGAGGAGATTAAATAAAAAAACCAAGTTACTAAATTAGCTAATGCTATATATATTAAAACAGACTCTGGTGAAATATTCGAAAAAATCTTTAGGAGGATATAATTTAAAATTAGAAGGATTAGGGTTGGTAAAAATATTACTTTTACAAATATTTTGGGCTTGCCTTTAGCAGAAAAAGAAGTTAAACATAAATCTGCACCCACTATACATGGAATCATAAATGAAAGAATACTTAATATTGGGGCTGCAATTAAATAATCCTCTCCATAAATCAGGAATACAAAAAATCTTGATAATAATGCCAATCCAAACGAGATTGGAATAGTAATCGTCATAAGTAATCTAAAAATCTTCTGCAATCCTATTTTAAATTTTAATCCTTTAAGTTTTGTTAAAATTGGCAAGAAAATATATGAAAGACTTAATAAAGTGTATATACTCAAACTGAGAATAAGAGAGGAATTGAAATACCCAACATATTCTGCAGATAAAAAAATTCCCAAAAAGATAATACTTGCCTGAGAAAGAATTATTAATAGAATATTTTCAATATTCAGGAAAAAAATAAATTTCGAAATTTTCTTTTTGTTAATCTTTTCTTTAGACTTTTCGAATAAAAATGGATAAAATCTCTTTGATAGAAAGAACACAAACAATAAAACCAGTATAGATATGATTAGATAAGAATAGAAAATTCCTATAATTTTAAATTTAGATGCGATAAAATAGAATACAAGAAAGACCGCTAAAATTCTAGATGACTGAAAAATTGTCTCTTTCAAAGAGATATATTTCACTTGTTTCTTCACGAACAATAAAGATTCAAAAAACCCCTCTAAAGACATAAAGAAAACATAAAGGCTCAGGATAAGAAGAGGAATAAATAAAGATTGATTTTTTAAGATATAAAAGGATAGAGGATATGAAATCAAAAGGAGTATAATTGAAGCTATAGAAGTTATAAAAAATCTTACCTTAAATAAATATTTAAAATATGCCGCTGCCTTACCATTATTCTTATCTATTTCTGAAGCAACATGTCTTATGAGTGTTTGATTTATTCCAAAATCAGAGAAAGTTGAAAAAAATAAAGAGATAGTCATTGCTAAAGAATATACCCCAAATCCTTCTGGCTTTAAAGCTCTTGAAATAAGAATAATAAGAATAATCCCCCCGGTCCGGTTTATCAATCCCAAAACTGTATTCCAAAAACTATTTTTAATAACCTGTTCTTTTAAATCCATATTCCTTAAATTTATTAGATATAATATATTTTTAAAGCTAATGAGAGAATTAAAGATATCTAAAATAATTAGAATAAATAAGATTTATAAGTTAATCTAATTTCAAGAGGCTATGAAATTTTCATTGGTGATTCCGTTGGGACCAGGAAGAAACGCAGAAGTGATAAATTCTATTAAAAAATCCGGTTACCCTAAAAAAAAATATGAAATAATAGTTAAAGAAGGATTAAATCCAAGTGATAACAGAAACAACGGTGCTAAAGAATCAAAAGGTGAAATTATTGGTTTTCTTGACGATGATGCAGTTATTGATAACAATCTATTAAAAAACGCAGAAGAATTTTTTGAGAAATATAGAGATATAGATATAGTTGGAGGAGCACAACTCACACCAGAGTGGCAAAAAGGATTTGCTAAGATTTCTGGGTATGCTTTATCATCCAAATTTGGAGCTTGGAATATGGGGAGCAGATATAGCCAGCAAAAGCTAAATCTAAATGCAGATGAAACTATGCTAACTTCAGCAAACCTTTTCTGCAAAAGAGAAGTTATGAAAAAAATCCAGTTCGATTCAAAATTATTTCCTGGAGAAGACCCAAAATTTATAGAAGATGCAAAAAAAATTGGACTTAAAGTTGCGTATTCTCCAGACTTGATATTATACCATAAAAGAAGAGAGACAACAAAGGCATTAATAAAGCAGATAGCAAGTTATGGAAGAACAAGAACAATAAAAGAAGATTTTTTCAATACATTAAAAATGCCCTTTTTTCTTATCCCTTCTCTTTTTGTAATATATTTATTTTTTCTTTTAATCTTTATTATTTTAGAATTTTTTAAAATAAGTTTAATCCCTATTGAAATTCTATCTTTTCCTTTAGTGTTTTATGCAGGATTAGATTTAATTTTCTCTATTTACGAACCTATAAAAAATAGACATTTAATTGCGTTCATTCCCCTACTATTCATATTTCCAGTGATTCATTTGAGTTATGGATTTGGAATGATTAAGGGATATTTTGAAAAACTTGGCTTTTAAGGCAAGGGATTGTATGCTTCCTGTTCTTTAACCCATTTCCATGTGGGTTTAAGTCCTTCTTCTAAATCTACTTTTGGTTTATAGCCCACTTGTTTTTCAGCAAAAGAATTATCAAAACATTCACGTTGTCCTTTTTCACCAGGCCTATAATCTGTGTATGTTATTGGAACTTCTTTGCCTGCAACTTTCATGCACATTTTAGCAATATCTTCCATATGCCATTCAACACCTCTGCTTACTTGGAATGTTTCCCCGATGACTTTTTCTCTTGGAGCTTCTAATACCCTAATCCATGCATCTACAGTATCACTAACATAACAGGGATCTCTTGTCTGTTCCCCTCCTTCTATATTGATAGGTTTATCATTAAGAATATTTTTTAACCAAATATAAACAAAAATTTGTTTTCTCATTCCAGGACCATAAACTATTCCATTTCTCATAACAGCAGTTGGGATATCATAACATCTTCTATAAGCATGTGCTAACAATTCCTGGCTTGCTTTTGTGGCTGAGTACGGATTATGAGGCACTACAGGGTGCTTTTCATCTATGGGGATATATAAAGGTCTGCCAATGACATTTCCTGTACTCGCCAGAACAAACCTGTCAAGAGATTTATTCCTGCAAGCTTCCAATACAGAGATTGTCCCCATTGTTTCTTCCCATCCTGTCCAGAAAGGGGCTGTAAAACCCATTGGAACATCTGCTTGAGCAGCCATATGAATTACAGTATCAATCCCTTTCAAATCATCATCTTTAATATCTTGCACAGATTTCCAACGATAATCTATGTCTTTGATTACGCCCTTAAGTCTCCATGCTTCATTTGGAGCGATAATATCAATAGTTCTTACTTCATGTCCTCTTTTTAGGAGCTCCTTAGCCAAACCGCTTCCACCAAATCCAGCTCCACCAGTTATTAAAAAACTCTTTTTATTAGTCATTCTTAATTCATAAAAATAGACATTTAAAAAGATTTATGTAGTAAAAATATTGTTTTCACATTTTGATTATTAATTTTGTGTTTAAATTATTAAAATCAAATTGTATCTAGGTTAGTCAATTTTCTAAAAGTAAAGAGATCATAAATAACAGAAAGTTTGCCGAATCTATGTTCAAACATTATTTCTGAGATAAAATCAACAAACAAATGAAAAAGAAATCCAATAAAAATAAGATTAAAAATTGGAGATAAATAAAACCCTAGGAAAAAAAGGATGATTAAACTCTCTATTCCATGAAAAAAATAAAATCCAAGATAAACTTTTTTTTTCTGCTCCTTGTTCATAGAATAAAGTTTTCTTATATTTTTTATATACCACTTATGAGCTGTAAATAGATTCAAATCTTTTTTCTTAAAGATATAATAAACGTAATGGTCTATGTCTATAAGAACTGATGATAGAAGAATAATCGCTAAACCGAAAATAGAAATTATTGGAGAAAAAAGGAAGTATAAAAGAATGACAAAAATAATTCCTAAAATAAAGTGGGTTTGTGGCAGCATCTTATTCCTGAATCATATTTATGATGTCTGCAAATGCAGGTCTTGTAATTAAAACCCCTAAAGTAATTCCTATTAAAGTCATAATCGCGAATCCTTTCAACAAACCTGCTCCTGCCCATAAAAGAGGCAATAGCGAGACTACTGCTGTGAAATATGCTCCTAAAATTATTGTGAATGCTCTCTTTATTCTTTGTTTAACACTCAAAATTTCTTTGTTTTTCGCTTCATCTAAAACAACAATCTGATCATCTACTCCTGTTCCTATTGCAGCAAGAATTCCTGCAATTCCTGCCAAATCCAAATCCTGTCTTAAAAGTGCTGCTATGCCTAACGTAATTATTATTTCAGAAGTGCAAATGAGCAAAGGAGGAATTGCTAATCTGAATTTTTTGTATCTTATGAATATCACCATTGCTACAGAGAGCAGTGCTATAACTCCTGCAAGAAGTATATATTTTGTAAAGTTAGTTCCAAGAGTAGGAGAAACTGTCTGAAGTTTGACAATTTCTAACTTGAATGGCAGGCTTCCTGTGATTAGAATTGTCTGAAGATTTTTCATTTCTGCTTCTGCATCTTTTACTGCATCTAATTGAGTCTCTCCAGAACCACTTCCAGAAATCATAATTTGTGTTGTTACTCTGCCCTTTAAGTTTTCACTTATTAACAAGCTGTCAACTAAACTATCATCTAAATACAAATCTAATTTTTTAGAAAGATAATTTCCCTGTGCAGTAGAATTGACACTTATATTACTTGTTATTGCAGCGTGTCTCTCTGCAGCTGCTTGACTTAAGTATACAGTAAATCTAAACTCGCAAAAATATCCTCCCTGTGAATTCTGGTCACAAGAATAAACTCCTGAATCCTGTCCTCCTCTTGCTACATCAGAAATATCCTTTTCCCCTCCAATAAAAACAGTTTCATTTCCTATTTTGGCTTCAAATTTTCCCTGTTGAGAAATTAAATTTTCCAAATCTTTTGGAGTTGCTCCTGCAATTTCTACCAGCATAAAATAATCTCCTTCTAAATCCCTAATTGGCCTTACAGTAATGTCGGAGATTCCATAAACATTAAATCTGTTACTGACTACATTTACTAAATCATTAACTTCATTGGAAGTTAATTTATGATTTTCTGCCTTTACTAATGCACGAGAACCTCCGCTTAAATCCAGCCCTGTTTTCAAATTGGTTTTTGGGAGATTAGAAACAGTTATTTCTAACGAATTATTGGAATAGATCACATATTCTCCTTTTGTTGTAGTTACTGTTGTCTTTATTTTTTCATTGGAAATAAATTTTTCCTGTATAATTCTTGAATAATCTTCGACACTGCTTATGGTCTTTCCATCTATTGCAGTAATTACTTGTTTAGCTCTTATTCCTACTTCAAAAGCAGAGGAATTTTGTTCAACGCTAGTTATTTCAATTCCTTTTTGCATAAAATTTGGAGTAATAAAAATAGAAACTAAAGCTAAGGCTAAAAAAATCAACCAAAGCCAAATTCTAAAGGTGAATTTAATTTTCATGTTTGCTCTTTAGTACATACCATTTAACTATTGAAACATTGGTAAGCCAGGTATTAATCAAATCAAACATTAAACCAATAAGCATAATTGTAAAAATTTGGGAGAGTATAGAAGAAAATGAGCCTATGACAATTAATGCTATTAAAACAGAAAAGATGGCTGTTAGGGTCATTGTTATCCCTGTTTTGAATGAATCAAATATTCTTCGATTTAATGTTCCACCATCTCTTTTTATTGCTTTTATTGTAAGCAAAATATCTGTGTCTACACTATATCCTATAAGCATTAAGAATGCGACAATACCTGCACTTGAAATCTGCATTCCAAGAATGTTAACTAAAACCAAAGTCATGAATATGTCTGCAAAGGCAGAAAAAATTACTGCCATTGAAGGAATGCTATATTTTGTGTAAAAGAAGAAATTTACCAAAAGAATTATTCCTGAAAAAATAAATGCCTGATTAATTGAAATTACATGAATAGCAAAAAAGAGAAAAGGAATTAATAAAGACAAAAATGCCAATAAAATTTTAATTTTGATATTCTTTGAGAAAATAAAGAAAACAACTGTCCCCATAAAAGTGAATGCAAATAAAATTGCCAGCATTAATTGTGAATAAAATCCTTCACTGAGAGTAGAGCCTGTAAATTCAAAGCCGCTATTTTCATCATTTAACTTATAACTAAGATAATCTTCAAGAATTTCCCTTGTCTGTGAATCGTTGCTTCTTGTTTCAATTATAACTGCAATCTGTTTTTGTGTTATCAAGTCAGAAATTTCCCTAATCTGAACTCCTTCGAGTTTGCTTGAAATTGCATTCCTTAAATCTGTTAAATCAATCTTTTCGTCATTGATAGTTACAGATGTTCCTCCTGTAAGAGAAATATCCTTATACATAAAATCGTGGTGTTGCGAATAAAAAAACCCCATATAAATAAAGCTTGATATAACTAAAATTAGCGGAATTAAGAGCAATAACTTGTAGTTTCTATCATGAAACTTTGTGAAGTTTTCTTTGAGTTTTTCTTTATCCATTTTTAAATAAATGCGCTGATCGGGATTCGAACCCGAGTCATCTGCTTGGAAGGCAGAGATTCTGCCACTGAACTATCAGCGCGCTGATACTATAATAAAGCAAGGTGTTTTAAATATTATTATTTAGAGAAAAACGCCCTTGACAGGATTTGAACCTGCAACCTACACCTTACTTCGAAAAGCAGAGCTTTTTGAAAAGACAAAAAACCTGCGGTTTTTCGTAGGGGGGTGTCGCTCTATCCAAATTGAGCTACAAGGGCTCACTTCATTCACCCTTGTTCCTTAAGATCACAAGGGCATAGTTTTTAAATAGAAACTTGATTTAAAAAACATGTTGGTTAAGGCATTAGGAGTATTGGATTTTGTTGGAGGGTTAATTCTTCTATTCGGTGCAGGAATAAAAGTTCCTGTTCCAATTCTAATTATTTTAATAGTAATCTTTTTGATTAAAGCAGGAATTGGCTTGCTAAAAGATTTTGCAAGCTGGATAGATTTAGTAGCAGGAATTGTCTTTATTCTTATGATATTTTTTCCTGTTTATTGGGTTGTTTGTTTCATATCGGGAATTCTATTAATCCAGAAAGGAATAGTTAGTTTTCTATAATGCGGAGTAAAGGATTTGAACCTTCGCAGGCACTAAGCCACGAGAGCCTTAATCTCGCCCATTTGACCACTCTGGCAACTCCGCAGATATCTTTTAGAGAGAATTCACGATATAAAAAGCTTTATAAATCACAACTCTTCTATAAAATTGAAGACGGCCATAATAGGTTGGAAACACCTGTTCCCTTTCCGAACACAGAAGTTAAGCTTCCTATGTTGACTGTGTTAGTGCCCGACAAGGCGCCAAGCAATCAAGCTGTCTTCTACTGATTTTTATAAGAACTAACTAAAGTTTTTCCTTTTTCCCAAAGAGAAACAGTTAATCTAGCATCTTCTAACATTTCTAAAAGACGCGGGTTTTTAGACAAATCATATTTTTCTGGATTTGAATTGTATTTAACAAGAACAAATTTAGCAGCTAAATAATCTGTATATTGAAGAAAAAATCTCTCAATTTTTCCCAAAAGAGTATCTAATCTTTTCACGATTAAATAAGCATCACGACTTTTATAAAGATTTGTTGCTTTTGATGAAAATGAAAAAGATTTCTAAAACAGGGGCTGAAAAAGAGATAAAAGAATTTTTCTCAGAAATTAAAGACAAAACCCAAAAAGATATTAAGAAAATAAAAAGACTTGCTATGAGTCACAATATTCAATTGAAAGAACTGGGGAAAGAATTCTGCAAGAAATGTTATAGCCCAAACCTAAAAATTAGGAGCATAAAAAACAGAATAAAAACAGTTGAATGCAGGAATTGTGAAAATTTGATGAGATGGAAAATTAAACATTAACTTTTCTTGAATTTTCCGACAAGTTCAATCAAATCCGTTTGTCCTAAAAACATACTTCTGCAGCAAGCTCTTTCCAACCCAAGTTCATCCATTACCTTTTTTGGATTTTCGCCACTGGCGATTCTTTTTTTGTATTCTTCCCAAAGGTGTCCTATTGGCTTTCCACAACTAAAACAACGAACTGGAATTATCATAATATTATGCCTTATTTTTGGTTTATAAAACTTTGTGAGTAGATTTCAATTACACAAGATTTAAATAAATTCCAATAAGTCTGGAGACAGGATGAAAAACGACAACATAATTGAATTAAAAGACGTTTGCAGGTATTACAAACTTGGAGATGCAGAGATAAAGGCGCTTTGTGATGTAAATTTACAGATTAAAAGAGGAGATTTTCTTGCAATTGTCGGGCCTTCTGGCTCTGGAAAAAGCACAATGATGAATCTTGTTGGAGCATTAGATTTGTCAAGCCATGGAGATATCTTTCTTGATGGACAAAATATAGAACATCTTCCAGAATCAGAGCTTGCACAGATAAGAGGAAAAAAGATAGGGTTTGTCTTTCAGACATTTAATCTAATTCCAACATTAAATGTTGTTGAGAATATTGCTCTGCCAATGATTTTCCATGGAGTGGGAAAAGAAGAAAGAATGAAAAGGGCAGAAGAAATTGTAAGAGAAGTTGGTTTAATGCACAGAAAGAATCATCTTCCAAAAGAACTTTCTGGAGGAGAAAGGCAGAGAGTTGCAATAGGGAGGGCACTTGCTAATGATCCTGAAGTTATTCTTGCAGATGAGCCAACTGGCAATTTAGATAGTAAAACAGGAATTGAAATCATAAATCTTTTTGTAGATTTGAACAAGAAAGGAAAAACAATAATCCTTGTAACACATAATTTAAATTTGATAAAATATGCACAGAAAGTTTTAAAAATATCTGATGGAAAGATAATCGAGCACAGGAAAGTAAAAAATGGAAAATAAAATAAGAAACCGGTTTTGGATTTTGTTAACAGCAATATTCTTAGCACAAATCTATTTAGTTTCCTCTTTAACAATTAATTCTGTTAGTAGCAATCCTAATGAGGTTCAGCCAGGAGAAAAATTCAGTTTGGATTTAAAGATAGAAAACAATTTAGATGATGATATTGAAAATGTTATTGTTAGTCTAGATTTAGAAAAAACTCTTTATTTTGCGCCTTATCAATCTTCAAATGAAGTAATGATAGATGAAATAGGGAGCGGGGATGACGAAAAAGCAAGTTTTGATTTAATTGTTTCTTCAGATGCTGTCTCAGGAACTTACAATATTCCTGTTCAGATTACTTATTATAATTTAACAACCCCCGAAAAATTCTTAGTCAGTGTTATAATAAATGCAAAACCGAAAATAGATGTTTCTTCTGAAGGAGAAGTTTTAATTAAAGGAGCAAAGGGAAAGATATCAGTAAAAATAGTAAATTCTGGGCTTGGAGACAGTAAATTTTTGAGTGTTAGTTTGAATCAAATCTCTGGAGTGCAGATAACAAGCTCAAATAAAGTTTATATAGGAAATGTAGACAGCAATGATTTTGATACAGCAGATTTTAATATTCTTGTAAATGCAGATGCACCCTCTTCAATTAATCTGCCTGTTCAATTGACTTACACAGATTCAAGAAACAATGAAATAACAGAAAATAAAATAATTTCTATAAAGATTTATACTGCAAAAGAAGCTACTGACTTGGGTTTGATTGGCAGAAATAACACTTTTGCAATTATTATTTCTATTGCTGGAGTTTTAGTTTTATTTTTAATCTACAGAAGAATAAGAAAGAGAAGAATTAAAAGAAACGGGCAATAATTGGCAAATGAAAGACCATTTTTTTCTTGCTTTCTCTAATCTCAAGAGAAGGGGGTTGAGAAGCTGGCTCACTATGATTGGAATTTTTATAGGAATAGCTGCTGTTGTTGGATTGATAAGTTTAGGACAAGGTTTACAAGGAGCAATCAATGAACAATTTGAACAATTAGGAAAAGACACGATTGTTGTGCAAAGCAAAACTATTGGTCCTCCAGGCAGTGCAACTTCTGAAAAATTAATTTTGACTACAAAAGATTTGGAAACAATAAAAAATGTGAGGGGAGTAGAAACTGTAGCAGGAATATTAGTAAAAACTTCTGTTGTTGAATTTAGAGAAGAAACAGAAATAGAAATGATAATAGGAATTGCTCCTGAAGACATATCTTTATTTTCTGATATGCAAAGCTTCAAGGTAATTGAGGGAAGAGACTTGAAAAAAGGAGACGGATTCAAAGCAGTAATCGGTTATAATAATGGAGTGGATGAAAAGATTTGGAAAGGGGGAATTGAAGTTGGAAATACAATTGTTATAGAAGGGGTAGAATTCAAGGTAGTGGGAATATTAGACAAAACAGGAAATCCATTTAATGACGCAGCAGTATATATTCCAAAAGAGACTTTAAGAGAAATTCTCAATGTTGGGAATGAAGAAAGTGAAATAGATGTAAAAACGCAAGAAGGATTTAATCCGGAAGATGTTGCAGAAGCAATAGAAAGAAAATTGAGACAAGAAA
>Ga0315291_10002102_pt1 | contig 26310 bp, 20 predicted proteins | sample YL17G12_20_MG_FD_203070 | JGI IMG/M metagenome (GOLD analysis project Ga0315291, IMG submission 203070) | Sediment microbial communities from Yellowstone Lake, YNP, Wyoming, USA - YL17G12_20 | ecosystem: Environmental > Aquatic > Freshwater > Lake > Sediment | place: USA: Wyoming | collected...
TGGGGCAAGGCGAAGGACCAGGTTGCTATTGTTATCCAAATACCATAGTCAGAAATTACATCGAGAAACTGGCATCCAATTATAAATATGTGGTGATCGATAATGAGGCCGGAATGGAACATATTTCGAGAAGGACCAACGGAAATCTGGATGTCTTGCTTCTCGTTTCCGATCCTTCCCTGAAAGGTATTCGAACCTGCAAAAAATTGGAAGATTTGGTGAACAAATTGGGCTTAAATGTAAAAAAACTCTATCTCATTCTTAACCGAGTCGTAAATGGAATTCCTCCTCAGGTCGTCGAGGAATTGGGGAGATTGAAATTGAGTTTATTGGAGGTCATTCCCGAAGATAAAAATATTATGGATTATGAACTGAAAGGCATTCCTATGTTAAACTTAGAAGACAATAGCCTTTCGGTAACGAAGATCAATGATACGATGGTGAAGATTTTCTATTAAAACGTATTAAAATGTGATCTTATGTGAAATTTTTCGTAAAAGGGAGGGAGACTATGATACTGATAGGAGAAAATATTCATATTTTGGCAAAAGTCGTATCCGATGCTTTAAAGGCGAGAGACGAAAAACCATTACAGGAACTTGCCCTCAAGCAAGCACAGGCAGGAGTCGATTATATCGACCTCAATATAGGCCCTGCAAGGAAAGATCCAGATGTGATGAAATGGCTTGTCCAGGCAATTCAAGAAGTGGTGAAAAAACCGTTGTCATTGGACACTACAAATCCTGTAGCCATGGAAGCAGGGCTCTCTGCATGTAAAATTCCCCCACTGATCAATTCCGCCTCTGGCAAACAGGAGAGCAAAGATAAGATGCTGCCTTTGGCTGCAAAGTATAATTGTGATGTCGTCCTCTCCGTCTTAACCGATGCCGGCATACCCTCCGACTCCTCTTCGAGGGCAGAAGCGATTATGGAGAGCGTCGCCTATGCCAACGAGATAGGAATTCCCAATGAGAGGATATGGGTTGACCCTATCATGATGCCCATCTCAGTCGATCAGCCCCAGGCGAGTGAATTTCTTGAGTTCATGAAAATTCTCCCCGATATCTCTCCTGGATGCAAATCCACATTAGGGCTTTCCAACATTTCGAACGGTGCACCAGCAGAACTAAGAGGAATACTGAATCGTATCTATCTGGCGATGGTCGGTAGGTACAATATGTATTCTTCAATTGTGGATAGTTTTGATGATGAATTGATTAATTTGCTGAGAGGAAAACTACCCGATATTACGAATCTGATTTACAAGGCAATGGATGAAGAATTGGATATATCGAATCTTTCAAAAAAAGAGACGGAGATCGTCAAGACGGTCAATGTGCTCATGGGAAGATCACTCTATTCCCATTCATGGTTAGAAACTTAAATTTTAGGATTCAAGGGGTCAAGTGGCCACGGGTTCAAGTGGTAAATGCTTTTTACTTGAACCCCAGAACCCTCGAATCCTTGAACCCTTTTAAAAATTTTTTGCAGAAGGAGGCGATTATGCAACCAAGTGACCTTTTTGAACCTTATAAGGGTGAAGTTAAAGAGTTGACCATTGGGCCTTCTGAGAAGGCAGTCAAGGTGGGGGGTGAAAAAACACTGCCCTTCCATGCTTTTGAAGGAAAAGAAGGAACGCCGGTAAAATTTGCTCTGGAAGTTTATGATGTTCCCCCAGAAGGCTGGTCCCAACATCTTATTTCTTCCTATTCAGATGTCCTATCCGATCCCATTGCCTGGGCCAATAAATGTATTAAAACTTATGGGGCGGACCTCATCTCTCTTTATTTAGCAAGCCTCGACAGTGAAAATTACGATGTTAAGAAAATCGCTGAAAATGTGAAGAAGATTGCAGAAAGTATCTCCGTTCCACTGATCGTGATAAGTGTCGGGGACAAAGATAAAGATGCTAAGGCCCTGGTAGAGATCGCAAAAGTCTGCGCTGGCAAAAATCTCCTCATGGGTCCATTGGTAAAGGAGAATTTTGAGGAGATTGCCAAAGCGGCACTGGAGGGAGGTCACAGCATCATTCCTCAAAGCCCTTTAGATATTAATCTGTGTAAAGAACTCAATGTGAAGCTTGGCAAATTCTTCCCCAAGGAGAAGATGGCCATAGACCCCTTATCCGCTGCCATTGGCTATGGTATTGATTACTCCTTTTCGATTTTTGAACGACTCAAGCAAGTCGCCGTTATCCATAACGACGCGATGATGAAGAACCCCATCATTGCGAATATTGGAAAAGATTGTTGGAAGACCAAGGAAGCAAAAGAAGATAAAACTCAGGGGATTATGTGGGAGGCACTCACTGCCTTCACCCTGATACTGGCCGGAGCCAATATTGTGATTATGCGGCACCCGGAGAGTTTGAGGTTGGTGAAAAAATTAGTTTCTTGAAAGGAGTAACTCATGAGTAAAGGAAAAAAGAAGCAAGAGGAGAACAATAAGATCATCAGGGCTGAAGATCATTGGGAACCCATCGGCCCAACCCCAATGCCTGAAATGTCAGATCTGCGCCGATGGGATATGAGGCTGTTGAAGACTTACAAACCTTTCTATGCACCCTTTTGCGACCTCTGTTGTTTCTGTACCTATGGAAAATGTGATTTAACCGAAGACAAAAAAGGAGCCTGCGGGATCAATATCAGTGGTCAGCAGGGAAGATGGGCATTGATGTTCGCTCTGATGGGTTGCTCAGCCCATGGAGCTCATGGCCGCCATCTCATCGATTACCTCATCGATAAGTATGGTGAAGATTACAAGATTGATCTGGGCGGTCAAGTGGCAGTGGAAGCCCCCCATATGAGAACGGTCATGGGATTAAAACCTGAGACCCTCGGAGACTTAAAAAAAGGGATAGAATATGTGGAGCGAGGAATCATCCACGGGGTCTCAGCCACCCATTTTGGACAGGAAGGAAGCAATCTCGATTTCGAATCAAAGTCTCTCCATATCGGCATGTTAGACCATGTCGCCATGGAGGTCGCCGACATTGCTCAGACCATAGGATTTAAATTTCCAACATCCATTGCAGAGACTCCCCTTGCCGGTCTGGGTTGGGGATCAGTGGACAAATCGAAACCTGTTGTGACTTGCGTGGGCCATAATGCGGCGGTGGCTACGGTCATGATTGATCATCTGATGAAAAAAGGGACTTATGATCAAGTGGAGGTCACAGGGATCTGCTGCACTGCCATAGATAACACCAGATATTCGGATAAGACAAAGATTATCGGACCCCTTTCAAAACAGTTGTTCTTCCTGAGAACCGGCATTGCGGATCTGGTCATCACCGATGAACAGTGTGTCCGGTGCGATATTCCTGAAATCGCCAAATCAGTGGGAAGTGCCTTAATCGCTACTTCTGACAAAATTTGCTACGGACTTGAAGATGTCACCCATAAAGAAGTGGATGAGATCATCAAGATGATCACTGAAGAGGGGAAACAGGTTCTCATCCTTGATGTAGATAAGGCAGGGGAAGTGGCTGCAAAAGTTCTACCCATCGTAGCCAAAAATAGAAAGAAAGAAATCGTCACAAAAGAGAAGGCCCAAGAATTGGCCAAAGAATGCAAAAAATGCACGCTCTGTGATCGAGCCTGTCCTAACCTTCTTGTGATCTCCGATGCCATCGCTGATGTCAAAGAAGGAAAATTCGAAAAGATGACTGACCTCTTCGCAAGATGTATCGGTTGCGGAAAATGTGAACAGGAGTGTGCCAGAGGTGTCCCCATCATCACGATCATGCAGGCGGCTGCCTCATGGGATACCTATAATATAAGAGTAGGAAGAGGACCAATCCAAGACGTAGAGATCAGAAAGGTGGGTGCACCCATTGTCTTGGGAACGATACCGGGTATCATTGCCATCGTTGGCTGCTCCAATTACCCCGAAGAGATTGAAGAGATCGCTGACATTGCAGAAGAGTTTGCAAAACGTAAATATATCGTAGTGCTTTCCGGTTGCGCCGCTATGGCCGCTGGAATGAAGAAGGATGCGGAGGGTAAGACGATTTATGAAAAATACAAACCCGATTTCGATGCAGGGGGGATTTTAAATGTGGGAAGTTGCGTGGCGAATGCCCACATTACAGGGGCCGCCATGAAGGTCGCCAACATTTTTGCCAAGCTGCCCCTTCGTGCAAATTATGAAGTGATTGCCGATTATATCCTCAACCGAGTCGGAGCAGTTGGACTGGCATGGGGTGCCTATTCTCAAAAAGCTTTCTCCATTGCATCTGGATGCAATCGGCTGGGCATTCCTGTCGTCCTGGGACCCCACTCGGCAAAATATCGAAGGCTTTACCTCTCCAGGAAGGAAGAGGATGACTGGACCGTGATGGACGGAAGGAAGAAGGAATTGGTCAACACTGAAGAACCTTCTCCAGAGCATCTGAGTATCGTTGTGGAGAGCAAAGAGAGAGCCATGATCACCCTTGCAAAACTCTGCATCCGGAAGAACGATACCGCCCAAGGCAGGCAGATCAAATTGACCCATTACATTTCTCTTTATAAAAAGCATATGGGATCCCTTCCGGATGATCTACAGAATTTTGTAAGAAACGACAGGGATGTCCCGATCGTCTATAAAAAGGAGGTAGTAGAATACCTGAAAGGTGTTGGATGGAAACCCAAACCCATCTTGACCTTACCCACCTTTATCGGGACCTATGAAAGCAATATCCCAATCGATGCGGTGGTCAAATGAAGTTGCTTATTCTTTACGATGGGGATTACGGAAAGCGATTTTGGGACAATATCAGTAAAAATGCCCCCAAGGCATGGGAAGTTCAAGGGTACCACTATACAAAGAGTCTCCCTCCTTTCACTGAGGAGCTCTCCGATTATGTTCCTGAGGACCTTCCCTCTTGTGACTTACTGATATCGGTCCAAGAACATCCGATCGTTGCTGAATTGATCCCCTTATTCATAAAAAAGATAGGGGCGAAAGCAGTGATCACTCCCATCGATAATAAGGCTTACCTGTCCTCTGGTCTGGCAAGACAGCTCAAGAGAAAGTTGGAAAAAGAAGGAATTGAGCTCCTTCATCCAATGACCTTTTGCACGTTGACAGAGAAGAGTTCAAAGAATGAGCTGGTCTTAGAATTTGTCAAATATTTTGGTAGGCCAGTAGTCGAAATCGAATTTGAGAAAGAGAAGGTCAAAGAGGTCCGGGTCATCAGGGATGCTCCATGCGGAAATACACGGTATGTGGCTGAGCATCTGATAGGAACGCATGTGAAGGATGCCGTGGAAAGGTCTGGCATCTTACATCACAACCATCCCTGTTGGGCCACCATGACCATGGATCGAGAATTGGGCGACACATTGATGCACCATGCAGGCTTACAGATGAAGCTGGCTGTAGATGAAGCCATTAAAGGAAGAAAGTAGGGTAACGGTTTGAAACCGTTCCCTACCGTAGAAGAGGCGATGAAAAGAAAACAGCCATAAGAAATGGAGGAGAAAAAATGAGCGTACCATTACATCATGTCAATGTCTTAACAGGGTTCAAGGCATGTCGAGTCATGGAAGATCCTCAGGCCTTAGCAAAGATCATCAAGAAGGCGGAAAGACCCCTGCTGGTGTTTGGACCAAGATGTCTCGAAATCTCTCTGGATGGAAAGCTTGCCGTCGAATATGGGGTCGAGATTGCGAAAGCTCTTGGAGCAGCGATCTGTGCCACGGCTCACACAAAGAAGAAATTACTCGAACTTGGGGTGATTCCGGATTCGACGTATGACATTATCGAGATCATCAATCACTTGAAAGATCCAGCATGGAAGGGTGTGAAAAAACAAGGCAACCATGATGTGGTGATGTTTTTAGGGATCAGGACGGATTTGGGTAACCAGGGGCTATCCACGTTAAAGCACTTTGCCACCCATTTAAAAACAGTCACCCTCTGCCCATATGTTTATCCCCACGCCTCATTCTCCCTTGCCAATTTGAAAAATGATAAATGGAAAGAATACTTAGAAAATTTAGTCCAAAGTTTAAAATCCTAAATTTGAAATAGAGAAAGGAGGAGCAAAATGTTTTCAGTCGATGTAGGGCCACAATACGAAGGCGAAACAGTACGGAAGGAAGATTTTCAAATCGAATTCGGAGGACCGAAGCATAAGTTCAAGGCTGAGTTGGTAACCGTCAAGCCTGCTGATCAAGTGGAAGACGAAAAGATAGAGATCATTGGAAAGGATATTAAAGATTTTGAAGAAGGTGCCTCCGGTCCCATTTTTATGAAAATTGATGTGGCAGGGGAGCAACTCGAAAAGGATATGGAACCCGTCTTCGAGCGCCGCGTTCACATGTATGTCAATTACATCGAAGGCTTCTGGCACATGGCCCAGAGGGATGAGATCTGGATGAGATTACATAAAGACAGTTTTAAAAAGGGCCTTAACTCCCTTGAGGAAATAGGGAGAGTGTTAGTCATGCTCTACAAAAATGAACTTTCCATCATCGAAAAAATCCAGATCACTTTCATTACCGATCCTGCATTAGTTGAGAAAGAAGTCCTTGAGGCAAGGAAGATCTATCAGGCGAGGGATGATCGGCTGAAAGGGATCACCGAAGAAGAAGTGGATGAGTTCTATGGTTGCTCGCTATGCCAATCCTTCGCACCGACCCATGTCTGTGTCGTCACCCCGGAGAGGGTCGCTCTCTGTGGGGCGATCAACTGGTTCGATGGCAGGGCCGCCTATAAAATGGACCCCGAAGGTCCTCAATTTGCCGTCCAGAAGGGAGATCTCCTGGACCCAGAGAAATTCATCTATTCTGGAGTCAATGCCATTGTGGCGGAAAAATCCCTCGGCTCAATTAGCAGTTTCTGCCTCCATAGCGCCTTGGAGAGTCCTCCTACCTCTTGCGGCTGTTTCCAGGCCATCCTTTTTTACATTCCAGAGGTCGATGCCTTCGGAATTGTGAACAGGGATTTTTTGGGTGAAACCGTGACGGGAATGAAATTCTCAGGCATCGCTGGAGAGGCTTCAGGTGGAAGGCAGAACGAGGGAATGTTAGGAATGGCCGTATCTTATTTGAGATCGAAAAAATTCATCAAGACAGATGGAGGGATAAAAAGGGTCGCCTGGATGCCTAAGGCCGTAAAAGAGCAGGTGAAAGATGTACTGGAAGAGGCTGGTATGTATGACAAGATCGCCACGGAAGAGGATGTGAAAAATGTCGACGAATTGACAGAGTTCTTGAATCGAGTCGGTCATCCTTGGATTACTGGCCAAGTATAAAAAAGGAGGGTTCCAATGGCACTTAAAGCATCAGACATTCAGAAAAAATTGCCAGAGGGTGGTAAGAAGAATTGTAAAGAATGTGGATTTCCAACCTGCTTTGCCTTTGCAATGAAATTGGCATCAGGTGCTATCTCTGTTCACAAGTGTCCGTATTTATCTGAGGAGATTAAAACCGAACTAGAAGAGGCACTGGCACCTCCCATCAGAATGGTCACCATCGGTGTGGGAGAGAACGCCCTCAGCATCGGCGAAGAAGAAGTAATTTACCGGCATGAGAAGACCTTTTACAGGCCTCCTGGAATTGCTCTCCTCATCTCTGACAAAGAAGAGGAAGGGGCCATCTCTGGAAAAATCAAGAAGATGAAAGAATTTCAGTTTGATCGGGTTGGTCAGAGGCTGAAAGCCAACTTATTCACTTTAAAATATACAGGGAACGCCGATAAGTACCTGGGATTGGTCAAGAGGGTCGCGGATGAGGGGTATCCTGTTGTATTGATTTGTGAGGATACAAACCTTCTATTTAAAGCAAGAGATTTGATTGCGGATAAGAACCCCCTCCTCTACCCCATTACAAAAGATAATTTTGAAGCAGCCATCCCCAAGATCAAAGAGAAACCCACTCCCGTCGGTGTCAAAGGAAAAGGAATCGAAGAGATGATTCCCATCACAAAGCGATTTAAAGAGGAAGGGATTTTGGATATCGTCATTGACCCCTCCCCCAAATCGTTAAAAGAGATGGTCAGGGATTACACCCTCATTCGAAGGGCAGCCCTTAAAAAGACTTTCCGGCCATTGGGTTATCCCATCATTTCCTTCCCCTGCATGATGACAGAAAATAAAATGGAGGAGATTTTATTGGCATCCGCGGCCATACCGAAGTATGCCGGGATCATTGTCCTTTCTGATTTCGAAAAGACCACTCTCTATCCATTGCTCGTGTTGAGACAGAATATCTATACCGATCCAAGAGTTCCGCTTGCTGTGGAGCAGAAGATTTATGAGATCGGAGCCGTGGTAGCAGAATCGCCGGTCTTGTTGACAACGAATTTTGCGCTGACCTATTTTGCAGTGGCCAGTGAAATTGAAAATACGAAAATCCCCTCTTATCTGGTTGTAAAAGATACGGAGGGTTTATGCGTTCTGGCTGCTTGGTCAACGGGGAAGTTCGTTGGAGATACGATCGGACCCTATATTAAAAAGACCGATCTTGGAGATAAAATCAAAAATAAAAGGATCATCATCCCTGGATTTGCAGCACGGATCAAGGGAGAATTAGAGGATGAATTACCCGGTTGGGAAATCATCGTCGGTCCTCGTGAGGCAAGTGATCTGAGCACTTTTCTTCCCCAAACTGTAGAAAAATGGAAAAGTCAGAGCAAGTAGAAGAGATATTGGGGAGGTATTCTTCAGAAAAGGAAAATCTACTCCCTGTTCTGCAGGAGATCAATGAAAAGGCAGGCTATATCTCAAGGGAGACGATGGAACAGGTGGCTCATTTTTTCCGCCTCCCTCCTTCCGAGATTTTTGGCATCGTCACCTTTTATAAAAAGTTCAGGAGAAAACCCTTAGGGGAAAACCCCATCCATGTATGTCTCGGGACTGCCTGTTACCTCTTGGGCGGGAAATTGATCCTGGATGCCTTTTCAAGGGAACTTAAAATCGAGATGGGGGATACGACGGAGGATAAAAAATTTAGTCTCGATGCAGTGGCCTGTTTCGGTTGTTGCAATGTGGCACCGGTGATTAAGATCCATCAGCAAATCTATCCCAAAATGACTCCTGGAAAGGTGGAGGAAGTGATTATCAATCTCCAAGATGAGAAAAAGAATAATGATCCAGTTTAACAAAGAGAAAGATGAACTATCCAGAAATCAAGGAGGAAGCAAAACGGTACCACAGAGAAAAGTTAAATGATGGGGTGTTAAAAATCTTTGTTGGGTGTGCGACTTGTGGAATTTCAGTTGGAGCTCTCGAAGTTGCTGAAGCATTTAAAAATGAATTAAAAAAACATGAGATCCAGGGGGAACTCATTAAAGTTGGGTGTCTTGGAATCTGTTTTGCCGAACCCCTTGTGTATATTATGAAGAATGGGAACCCTACCATCTGCTATAAAAACTTGAAGCCAGAGGATGTATCGAGGATCGTTTACAATTATTTTATTGAGGACGATCCATGCCTTGATCTTGCCATAGGAACCTTGGAAATAAAGGAGGGTGATATTCCCTATATTCCTGAGCTCGAAAGATTTGAAAAAGAGGAAAGAATCATCCTTCGATATGCAGGGACGATCGATCCTGAAGAGATAAGAGACTATATTGCTATGGGTGGATATGAAGCACTGGACAAAGCCTTTACGATGTCGAAGGAAGAAATCATCAAAGAAGTTCAACAATCAGGACTCAGAGGATTGGGAGGAGCAGGTTTTCCCACAGGAACAAAATGGGAAGAATGTTTTAGGGCAAAGGACCATCCGAAATACGTCATCTGCAATGGGGATGAAGGAGATCCAGGAGCCTTTATGGATAGAGTGATCCTTGAAAGCTCTCCCCACCAAGTGATTGAAGGAATGGTGATTGCAGGATACGTCCTCGAAGCAAATCAGGGTTACATTTATATCCGATCAGAATACCCTCTTGCGATTGAAAGGTTCAACACTGCTTTGACTCAAGCAAGGGATTTTAATCTCTTAGGCAAAAACATATTGGGAAAACGATTTGATTTTGACATAAAAGTCTTCCCAGGGGGTGGGGCATTTGTATGCGGTGAATCGACGGCGTTGATGTATTCGATCGAAGGGAAACGGCCGATGCCGAGAGTCAGACCGCCCCACTCTGTGAAGGAGGGTCTATTAAAAAAACCCACTCTTTTAAATAATGTAAAAACCTTTTCCTGTATTCCCCCTATTCTCTTGAAGGGGGGAAAGTGGTTTTCAAAGATAGGGACCATGAATTCTAAGGGCACGACCGTTTTTGCCCTGGCTGGAAAAATCAAGGATTCAGGTTTGGCTGAAGTGAGGATGGGGACGACACTGGGAGAAGTCATCTACCAAATTGGAGGGGGAATCAAAGAAAACAAAAAGCTAAAGGCCATTCAGGTGGGCGGGCCTTCGGGCGGATGCATTCCTGCTGAGTTTGTGGATACACCTGTCGATTTCGATTCATTAAAATTTCTTGGATCAATGATGGGCTCCGGTGGAATGATCGCTGTGGATGAAGATACCTGTATGGTCGATCTGGCAAGATATTTTCTTGCCTTCACTCAGAACGAAAGTTGTGGAAAGTGCACCTTCTGTCGAATTGGAACAAAACATCTCCTTCTTTTGCTCGAAGATATTGTGAAGGGAGAGGGAACCCTGGATCATCTCCAGTTATTGAAAGAATTGTCAGAGTCTGTTGTAGAAGGTTCGTTATGTGGCCTTGGCAATACTGCCCCAAACCCTATCCTGACCACGTTAAGATATTTTGGAGATGAATATACCGCCCATGTCATTGAGAAGAGGTGTCCTGCCCTCTTTTGCCGAGATCTCATCTCTTACTATATCCTTCCTGAAAAGTGCCAGAGGAGTTGCGATCACTGTATTCTCAAATGTCCATCAGAGTCAATCAAACCGAATGAAAAGAATATCAAAGTCATCGACCAGACGAAATGTCTCAAATGTGGAATCTGTCTCGAGGTTTGTCCCAAGGAATATCATGCCGTTATCAAAGTCTCACCGAAGATAGGGGAGGTCAACGCTTAAATCCCCTCACCCCTCCCTCTCCCCTTTGGGGGAGAGGGGAAGGGTGAGGGGGAGGATGTGTTATGCCATCCGTGATCATCGATGGTCAAGAGATAACAATAAACTTAGGCGAAAAGATTCTTTGGACAGCCCTGGGTTCAGGGGTTTATATCCCTCATCTGTGTGCCATCCGGGAAGCTGATCTTCCCTTTGGAGGATGTCGATTATGCTTCGTTGAGGTTGAAGTGGATGGGAAAAGAGAAATGGTCGCATCCTGTTCCGAACCGATCAAAGCAGGAATGAAAATTTATACCGATACAGAAAAAATAACAAGGCTAAGAAAGATGGCCTTTGAGCTCATCATGAGCGACCATCATATCGATTGTAAAAACTGTGCGAAAAGAAAGGAATGTGAGTTAATCAAGATCGCTTCCTTTCTTAAAATGAAGCTCCAACCCAAAAGATTGAGGAGCATTGCTCGTGATTTTCCCATCGATGATTCCCATCCATTGTTTACCTACGATCCGAGAAAGTGCGTGAAATGCGGAAAATGTGTCTGGATGTGTCATCAACTCGAGAGATCTTTTTTGGATTTTGAAAATAGAGGATTTGAGATGATCCCCGCCACGTTTGATCATATCCCCCTTTCTTCAACCGGATGTGACTCCTGTCTTGAATGCGTGAGGGTATGCCCCACAGGAGCTCTCTATCTTAAAGAGATGGGAGACGCAAAAGATGGTTAAAAAATATATGACCCTTAAGGAAATCGAAGGGGTGATTGTCCATGATATCTATCTCAAAAAAGAGGTGGAAAGAAGAGTCGAAGCCTTTGAATATCTCGATGATCTCAATAAGATGGTTGAATCCATTGGGGGTGAATTGGTCAATCCACCGCCTGTCCGGTGTGATTGGATGTTAAGGAAGGTATTCTTCCCCGAAGTGGAATGCTATTTCCTCTATCATCATAAAGACGAGGAATTCCCAGGTTCCATGCAGATTCTTTTTTCAGGGGAAAGAGTGAAGGAGTTGAAAGGAGACGATCTGGCGGTCTTGGCCATCACCGCCATCAATCACATGATTCGATATATCAAACGTTCACATCCTGAAAAGTCTTTACCTGAGATATGTAGTATTGTTTAGGAGGACGCTGAAAAATTTTTCTATCCTGTCATTCTGAGCGAAGCGAAGAATCCCTGTTTTAATGCAATCAGTAATTAATAAGATTCTTCGTCCTCCACGACTCCTCAGAATGATACATTCTGGGCTTTTTCAGTAATCTGTTGGAATATTCAAAAGTTTTTAAGCGAGAGGTAAAACGTTGGCAGAAAAAGATGTCTTGATCGTTGGTGGAGGGATCTCTGGTATCACAGTCGCTTTAGAATTAGCTCAAGTAGGAATCGCATCCACGCTTGTCGAAAGAGAACCTTCCATCGGAGGACTCTCTGCCTCCTTCTGTTGTAAGGCTTCGGAGTCATGCAACAAGTGTTTCGCCTGCGTGGTGGATAAGAGGATTGCTGAGATCCGTAGTCGTCAGGAGATTTCGATCCTCACCGGGACCGAACCCATTGGCCTCCATGGAAGTCCAGGACAATATACCGTATCCCTCAAAAGGGGAAAGCAGAGAATCGACCTGACCGTTTCAGCCGTCGTGGTCGCAGCAGGGATTGATCCATATGAGGCCTCTCAGAAAACTGAATATGGATACGGCCGGTTCAAGAATGTGATCACTGCCAAGGACCTCGACGGAATGCTTCGATATCAGGGTAAACCCTCCCGTCCCTCTGACGGAAAGCTACCAAAGACCGTCGCCTTCTTCCAATGCGTAGGAAGTCGGGATGAGTCGATCGGGAACCTCTACTGTTCTCAGGTCTGTTGTGCTTACGCACTCCGCCTGATTAAAGCCATCCGGTACCAGTCCCCGGAGATGAAGGCCACTTTTCTTTATCTGGACATTCAGCCTGCAGGAGCATCCTTCCAGGAATTTTTGACGTCCTGTCGAGAGGACAAAGGGATTCGTCTCATCCGGAGCCTTCCTTCGAAGGTTTACCATTCCCCGCTCTCCGATACGCTGAGGGTGCGATTCATCGATCCTCAAAAGAACGAGCTGGTAGAAGAACCTTTCGATCTGATTGTTCTCTCCGTTGGAATGGTGCTGAAAAAAGAGGCCAAATCCCTTACCCAGCTTTTCGGTTTGAGCCTGACAGAGGATGGCTTTATCGCCTCTCCGCCATCCCATACAGGCATCTTCATTACAGGCGCTTGCACTGGACCAAAGGACATTGATCGTTCGATTCTACATGCGAAATCTGCGACCTTTCTCGTGCATCAATATTTGAAAGGAAGGAACTAAATGGTTCGAATCGGAATCTTCATCGACACCTTGCAGGGATCGATTCCTGCCTCTTTCCGAAAAAGGATCACCACCACCATCCAGAGACTTCCAAATATTGCTTTCTGCATAGAGGAGGAAAACCTCACCTCTCCTCAGGGCTTGGAGAGAATGTCCAAGCGTCTTAAAGAAGGAGGAGTGGAAAGGGTTGTCATCATCGGAGGAAGTCCCAAAATATATGAAACCTCCTTCCATAAATGGGGATATCCCCTTCCCCTCAATCCTTACCTCTTTGCAGTTGCTAATGTCAGAGAACAGGTCCTCTGGGCAATAATGGATGAAGATGCCGCCCTCGAGAAAGCAATGGTGATCATTACCAAAACCATTCGCATGGTCTCAAGCTCCCAACCCATCGAAGCTCAATCTCTTTCTTTGAAACCCGAGGTATTGGTCATCGGAGGTGGGATCGTAGGAATCTCCATCGCCCAGGAATTAGCAAATTCTAAGGCCCAGGTTATCCTGTTGGAGAAAGGAAAGAGTCTTGGTGGAAAGGTTTTTGAACTTCGAAAATTTTATGACCGCCCTGTCGAAGTTCAGAAATGGATCGATGAGAAGGTTTCAGAGGTTCATAAAACCCCGAATATCACCGTCTTCACCCAGGCGGAATTAAAACGTCTCGACGGTCATCTGGGTCGATTCCAGGCCAAAATCCAAAGGCAAGATGGAATGGAAACGGTTCTCTCTGCTTCAGCCATTGTTGTGGCCACAGGATATGCGACAGAGCGTGAAACGAAAGGCATCTATAGCCACAAGAGAGTGATCACTCTTTCGGAAATGGAGAAACTCCTTTCAGAGACCACAGGTTCCTTTCTCCTATGGGAGGGAAAGAAGGTTGAGACGGTCACGTTCCTTCTCGATAGCGTGAATGAGGATACCAAGGTCGATTCGATCAATGCGATCAAACAAGGTCTTCTCCTTCAAGAAACGTTACAGTGTCAGGTCACCATTCTCTGCAAAGATGTAAAGGTTGCCGCTGATGGAATGGAGCGTTTCTATCGGAAGGCAAGGGAGAAAGGTGTTCTCTTCTTCAAATATGAAGAACCTCCCAGACTTTCCATGGTCAATGGTCAGATCCAGGTGGATGTCAAAGACACGGCTGCCATTCAAAAGACAGATCAGTGGTCGGTCTCCATTCTTTCGGATCTCATTGTCATCAGCGAAGCCTTTATCCCTGCTCTAGAGACTGAGGCCCTTTCGGGAGTTCTCAGACTCCATCTGGGAAACCGAGGCTTCCTCATGGAGGACAATCCTCAACTCCTTCGGGTTCGATCAAACCGGAGAGGGATTTTTGTCGCGGGGGCATGCCGGTTTCCTCAGGAGGTTTCAGAATCGCTGATCGAAGCGAGGGCAGTGGCTCAAGAGGTGATGGCTCTCCTTTCAAAAGGCACCTATCTATACGATTTGGCTGTGGCAGAGGTAGACCCAAAAAAATGTGCGGTCTGTTATACCTGCCCAAGGCTCTGCCCTCATTCCGCCATCACGGTAGAAAAATATGCAGAAGGAAACGTCTATAAGACCTTTGGAATAGAGGAAGGGATGAAATGGGGAGCAGCCAAAGTCGATCCAGTAGCCTGTTACGGATGTGGAATCTGTGTGGCTGAGTGTCCTGCAAAGGCCATCACCCTTCACCACTTGACGGACGAACAGATCTATGCGCAAATGAATCTTCCGGGGTGATCGTATGATGGAGAGATAGGGAGATAGGGAGATGGGGAGATCGGGTGAGAAAGTGATTTTGGATTTTGAACTTTGACATTCATTTGACATTTGGATTTTGACATTTGAACTTTTTATTTAAGGAGTTAACATGTCATCTTTTGATCCCAAGATTATTGCTTTTTGTTGTGATCAATCTGGATATCCAGCAGCAGACATGGTAGGGACTTTGAAATTAAAATTTCCCAAGAATGTTGAAATCGTCCGAGTCCCCTGTGCGGGCCGCATTGAAACAATCTATCTCTTAAAGGCTTTAGAGAAGGGTGCCGATGGTGTCCTGATATTTGCCTGCTATGAGGAAAATTGTCAGTTTCTACGAGGAAACCTTCGGGCTAAAGGTCGTCTCTCTTATGCCCATCGGATGTTGGAGAAGATCGGTCTGGAAAAGGAACGATTGGAAATCTGCCACCTTGCCACAAACAGCGGTGTAAAGTTAGCAGAAGCCCTTCAACGAAAAACAGAGCAGTTGAAAAAATTGGGACCCAACCCAGTTGTAACTCAACCCTTCAGGGTTGATACTGGTCAGGGCTAAAGCCCTGAGTTACAGAATTGGAGGAATAGATGATCAAAGCTGAGCAGAAGCCGATGGATGAAATCCTGAGATACCTCGACCCCTACAATAAGATCCTGTTGGCAGGTTGCGGGGCCTGTGTCACTGTTTGTCATGCAGGAGGCGAGAAGGAGGTGGCTCTCCTTGCTTCTGGTCTTCGAATGGCAAGGAAAAAAATTGGAAAATACATAGAGGTTCTCGAAACAACGCCTGCCCGTCAGTGTGAACCGGAGTTCGCATTAGAACTGGCTGAAACGATCGAAAAAGTGGAAGCGGTTGTCTCCATCGCCTGCGGAGTGGGTGTCCAGACACTTGTCCGCCATTTCTCCAAAACTCCTGTTTTCCCGGGTGTCAATACCACCTTCATGGGTGAAACAGTGACGCATGGTGTTTGGGAGGAGCGTTGTCAGGCTTGCGGAAACTGCATTCTCGAAAGGACTGGAGGAATCTGTCCCATTGCGCGGTGTGCCAAACAACTCTTCAATGGCCCGTGCGGTGGTTCCTCCAAGGGGAAATGCGAAATCAAACGAGAGGTCGATTGTGCCTGGCAACTCATCTACGACCGGCTCAACGCTCTGGGCCAACTTTACAAAATGGAGGAAATTATTCCAGCAAGGAGATGGGGTGTGGAATCGAGGGATAGTGGACCGAGAAGAATCGTGAGGGAGGATCTCAAGGTATGAAAGCAGGGAGCAATCTAGAAAAGATTCTGGAAAAAGGACTTTTTGCCGTCACCGGTGAGCTGGGTCCTCCAAAGGGTAACGACGTCAGTGTGATCAAACGAAAGGCAGACCTCTTGAGAGGGTATGTGGACGCGATCAATGTCACGGATAATCAGACCGCTATTGTCCGGATGTCGAGCATCGCCACCTCTTCTCTACTGATTCAAATGGGATTGGAACCGGTGATGCAGATGGTCACCCGCGACCGCAATCGCATCGCCATCCAAAGCGACATCTTTGGCGCAACGGCACTGGGGATCAAAAACATGCTCTGTCTCACAGGAGACCACCATACCTTTGGAAATCAGGTCGACTCAAAGAACGTCCACGATCTCGACTCTATCCAATTGATCGACTGTGTCCGGACCATGCGAGATCAAGGGACTCTCCTCGGTGGAGAGGAGAAGATCGAGGGGGAGATCAAACTCTTTATCGGTGCAGCGGAAAATCCCTTCGGAGATCCCTTTGAATTTCGAGCGATTCGATTAGGGAAGAAAGTGGCCGCAGGCGTGAACTTCATCCAGACCCAGTGCATCTATGATATGAACCGATTTAAAGAATGGATGAAGATGGTCCGAGATCGAGGACTTCACAAAAAGGTCTACATCTTGGCGGGTCTCACTCCCCTCAAATCTGGAGGTATGGCCCGGTATATGGCCAAGAATGTGTCAGGCATCACCATCCCTGATGAGATCATCGATCGAGTGGTGAAAGCGAAAAAACCGGCTGAGGAAGGAATCAAGATCTGTGTGGAACAGATCCAAGAACTGAAAGAGGTCGAAGGGATTCATGGGGTTCATATCATGGCCATCGAATGGGAGCAGATGACGAGTAAGATCACTGAGATGGCCGGATTGTTACCCCGTCCCAAAGTAGAATAAGATAGGGGTATCGGGTGATCAGAGAACCAGGAATCCATAAACATAAATATCAAATTAGGGGTATAGGGAGATAGGGGGATAGGGTGTGTTTTCTCCCTAAATCCCCATCTCCCCAACTCCCTATATCTGTTCTGCTCAGGGAGAAAAGGCCATGACATTAAAAGAACAATTGGATTCAGGGAAATTTGCAGTTGTCGTTGAACTCCAGCCTCCAAAGGGAAACGACCTTTCCGAGGTTTTGGAAAATACAGAGCGCCTCAGGGGCCGCGTGACTGCAATCAATGTACCGGACCTTCAGAACGCAATCATGAGGTTGGGATCACTTTCTGTATGTGCCCTTCTGAAGGCGAAAGGGATGGAGGCGATCTTCAATCTCTCCTGCAGCGATCGAAACCGTTTGGCACTCCAATCTGAACTCCTCAATGCCTCTGCCCTCGGTTTGACGAACGTTCTGGTTCTTCAGGGGGATCATCCCTCCATTGGAGATCACTTCGAAGCCCAACCGGTCTTCGATCTCGATGTGATGGGTCTGCTCGGCGCGGCCAAACGTCTCCAAGAGGGCTATGACCTGATGGGCAACGATCTCAAGGGAAAACCTCGGTTCTTTGTAGGCACTCAGATCAATGCAGCAGCAAAAAACCATGTCCTCGATTTGGAGGTCATGGATATGGAGAAGAAAATTCGCCTGGGGGTTGATTTCTTCTTCACCCACTCGATCTACGATGTGAGCCTATTCGAACCCTTTGTCAAAAAGGTTGGTCACTTCAAGGTTCCTATCATCGTCGGCATCACCCTTCTTAAATCGGTTGGCATGGCTCGATATGTCAATAAACACGTGGAAGGGGCTTCCATTCCTGACTCGATCATCGACCGATTGATAAAGGCCTCAGATAAAAGGCAGGTGAGTATTGAGATCGCGGGTGACCTCATTAGGCAACTGAAGCCGCTTTGCCAAGGGGTTCAGATCATCCCCATTGGATGGGAGGATTTGGTACCAGCGCTCCTTGATCATGTAGGACTGTAAGAATCGTAAAGTTCATGGTTCGACAAGCTCACCATGGTTTCATCCTGAGCCTGTCCGCCACGTTGATTTCATCCTGAGCCTGTCCGCCACGTTGATTTCATCCTGAGCCTGTCGAAGGATGACATTTTTCATTGAAGCGAAGCGGAACTGGTTCCCTTGTCAACCCTCAGGGAGATATGATACTTTGGAAAAGGTATGCAGATCAAAAAACCTTCTCCATCAAAGAAAAAAAACAAAACGCCTGACCGACTCACTCCTCCCCATCAACGGGAAGAGGCAGAGATGTTTCAGTCCATTGCTGAATTGGGAAACGATGGTGTACTGGTATTTGACGAACATCATCGGATCGGATTTGCAAATCATATGGTCTCTGGGATCACCGGATATTCAAACGAAGAGTTGTTAAAAATGACAGTCCTTTCCCTATTGGGTGAATCTAATCACCCCTTTCTCAAAGATATCTTTGACCATCCTGAACATTACGGAGAAAAGGTTTGCACGGAGATCCAACTACCCACCTCCAAGGGGGAGGTCAAAGAGGCCGAAGTCTGTATCGCTTTAGCCCAGACATCTCTCGGAGTTCGAAAAGTCTATGCCTATCTCCGGGACATTACTGAAGCGAAGCAAATGGAGCGAAAGATTCGGGAAGCCACCCAACAGGTTGAGAAGATTGCAGAGATGGGTGACGACGGGATCGTGGTCTTCGATCAGGCCTTTAAGATCATTTTCGCTAACCAGATGGCCTCCGAAATCACTGGCATCCCTAAGGAAGATCTGATCGGAAGAAACTTCTTCTCTGTCATCGGCAAAGAGGACAAAGAATTCCTGGAAGGGACGGTGACACGGGGTGTTGGAATCGGTGAAAAGCTCTGCACAGAAATGACCATTCTGACTCCTAAGGGAGAAGCCAAAGATGCAGAGGTCTGTATCGCTTTGGCTAAATCGGATACGGGCGAGGTCAAGACCTATGCCTATATTCGAGATATCACTGCCCGGAAAAAATTCGAAAAGGATCTTAAGGATTCCGAGGAGAAATTACGTACCCTGTTCGAAAGGGTGAGACATGGCCTTTTTATCAGTTCAAAGGAGGGAAAATTTTTAGACTGCAACCAAGCCCTCCTCGAAATGTTGGGCTATTCAAACAAAGAAGAATTTCTCAGCATCGATATCGCTCAGGGTCTCTATGTGAACCCTGAGGACCGTCAGATCTTCCAGGAGAGAATAGAAAAGGATGGCTATGCCAAAGACATGGAGGTGGAATTCAAGAAGAAGGACGGGGATAAGATCACTGTCTTGCTGACAGGCCATCCCATTAAGAATGAGGGGGGAGAGGTCGTTGGCTACCAAGGCATTAACTTAGATATCTCTGAGAGAAAACGGATCGAAAATGAACTCCGGGAGGCCAATGAATTCTTCATGAACCTGATCGAGAGTTCTGTTGATGGAATTATCGCGGCGGATATGAAGGGAAATATCTTTATTTTCAACAAAGGGGCGGAAGCGCTGACTGGATATAGGGCAGAAGAGGTGATTGGGAAACTCCACATCACAAAGATCTATCCCGAGGGCGTGGCGAAGGAAGTTATGAAGAAACTCCGAAGTCCCGAATATGGCGGTATTGGGAAATTTGTCCCTACCCAGCTGAATGTCGTCAATAAGTTTGGAGAAGAAATACACGTCCAGCTTTCCGCCGTCCTCATTTATGATGGAAAAGGTCGGGAAATTGCGAGTGTTGGCATCTTCACCGACTTGAGGCCCCGCCTGATGATGGAGAAGAAGCTTCAGGAGACCCACCTTCAGTTAGTTAGCTCCGAAAAGATGGCTTCTCTTGGGAAGCTGGCAGCGGGTATCGCTCACGAAATCAACAATCCATTAGGCGGCATTCTTATCTATTCCAGCCTGATGATGGAGGATCTCAAAGAGGAAGACCCCAAGAAAGGGGATTTGGCTCGGATTGTTCAAGAGGCTGGCCGTTGTAAGGAGATCGTCAAGAGCCTCCTTGAATTCGCCCGACAGACCGAACCGAAGATGGAGCCTAACGATATCAATCGGGCCATTAATGACGGCCTTTTTTTCTTAGTCAATCAGGCTCTGTTTCACAATATCAAAATCGTTAAGAAATTTGATCCTTTCCTGCCTTTTGTCAAGGGGAATGCCAGTCAGTTGAAACAGGTCTTCATGAACATCATTGTCAATGCCGCAGAGGCAATGCATGGCAGCGGGACGCTTACCATTTCTACCTATCCTGCCCCAGATCGAAAGTCAGTTCTCGTGGAGTTTACCGATACCGGTGAGGGCATTCCTGAAGAGAACCTCACCCGTATCTTCGATCCCTTCTTCACCACTAAGGATGTGGGAAAGGGCACCGGACTCGGACTGGCAACCTCCTACGGTATTGTTAAAGAGCATGGAGGTAGGATTGGTGTAAAGAGTAAGGTCGATGAAGAAACCACCTTTACAATCGAACTACCTACTTATCCAGAAACTCAACCCATTCTGGAAGGACAGTCCTTCCATGAGACGAGGTGACCCCTGTTAGAAAGGACAGGGCTTTAAACCCTGCCCTTTCTAACAGGTATTAAAATTATGATACACAACCCCCGCTTTAAAAACCGGGGCTTTCTAACGGGGTGAACAATGAATCTCAGTCAGGAGATAATCCAAAATGTGAATTCTTTTTTATCGGAGGTTATTCAGGTCAGCGGTGAAAAAATCCAGGCCTGTTACCAGTGCCAGAAGTGTTCGGCAGGGTGTCCGGTTGCTTATGCCATGGATATCCTCCCGAATCAGATCCTCCGTCATATCCAATATGACCATCGAGAAAAGGTTCTCTCTTCAAAGACGATCTGGATCTGTGCCTCCTGTTATACCTGTAGTGTCCGATGCCCGAATAACATCGATATCGCCAAGATCATGGACACCTTGAGGGGACTAGCCCTTCACTCCGGGATCAAACCCGGTGAAAAGGATATTCCAATTTTTCATTCTGTCTTCTTGGACACCATTAAATCGAAAGGCCGAATCCATGAATTGAGTCTCATTCTTCAATTTAAATTAAAGACCAGGGATTTTTTCAAAGATGCTGGGTTGGGTTTGAAGATGTACCGCAAAGGGAAGATCAAACTCTTTCCATCCAAGTTCGGAGGGGGAAGAGAGATTAAGGAGATCTTCAATGCTTTTGAGAAAAGGGAGAAGTAGATAAACAATTGTCAATGATCAATAAAAATAGGAGGAGAGTGTGAAAGAGATTTCCTATTACCCAGGGTGCTCCCTCCATGGGACAGCCAGGGAATATGATGATTCGATTCGAGGCGTATCGACACTCCTTGATATCCAACTCCATGAGTTAGAGGACTGGACTTGTTGTGGTGCCAGCTCTGCCCACTGTACAGACGAAGAACTGGCGATCGACCTTGCCGCCCGAAACCTTGCTATCGCAGAAAAAAGCAATCGGGACCTTCTTGTCCCATGCGTAGCATGTTACAGCCGATTCAAATGCGCTGAGAAAGAGTCTAAGGAGCATCCAGATAAAATCCATTTCTCCTACCAAGGCAATGTTCCCATCCGATATGTCTTAGATTACTTTTGTGAGGCATCCATTTCAGAAGAGATAAAGAAAAAGGTGACGAAACCTCTTTCCGGACTTAAGGTGGTTTGTTACTATGGATGCCTTACGGTTAGGCCTCCAAAGGTGACAGGCATCAAAGAATACGAAAACCCTCAGCATATGGACCACTTGATGGAATTATTGGGTGCTGAGCCCATCCCTTGGTCCTATAAAGCTGATTGTTGTGGCGCAAGCCTGGTGATGACTCGTACAGATATCGTCAGAAGGCTGAGTGGCAAACTCCTCTCTATGGCTAAGGAGGCAGAAGCTGACTGTCTGGTGACTGGCTGCCCGATGTGTCATGCCAATCTGGACACCCGCCAAGACGAATTAGAAAAGGAAGGTGGGGAAAACTTTAATCTCCCCATCCTCTATTTTACAGAATTACTGGGTTTGGCCTTAGGTCATAAAGATGCAAAAAAATGGTTGGGTCGTCATATCACAGACCCTATTAAGGTATTGAGTGACAAGGGGTTAATGTAATAAAAATTTCAAATGTCAAATGCCAAAATGCGTAACTCAACCCTTTAGGGTTGATATTACTCAGGGCTAAAGCCCTGGATTACGAAATTTGAAATTTGGATTTGATTTGACATTTGCCTGCCTGCGGTAGGCAGGAGCTTTGTCATTTGGCATTTTCACTATTGAAAGGTGTGTTATGGCCGACAAAGTAGGAGCCGTGATGGTCGTCGGAGGTGGCATTGCCGGTATCCAAGCATCCCTTGACCTTGCCGAATCTGGCTACTACGTTTACCTCGTAGAGTCATCACCTGCTATTGGCGGAGTGATGGCCCAACTCGATAAAACCTTCCCGACCAACGATTGCTCCATGTGTATTCTCTCACCTAAGCTCGTTGAGGCAGGCCGTCACCTCAATATTCAAACCCTCACCTACTCTGAGGTCATGAATGTAGAAGGCAAACCTGGAGACTTCGAAATCACGGTAAGGAAGAAACCTCGTTACATCGACCCGACCAAATGCACAGGTTGTGGAGAGTGCCCTCAGGCTTGTCCGGTCAACATCAAAAGTCAATTCGACGAAGCCTTGGTGGATCGAAAGGCAATCTACAGGCCTTATGCCCAGGCTTTTCCCAATATCTTTACCATCGAAAAGGGAGACCGAGCTCCTTGTATCCTCACCTGCCCCGCAGGAATCAATGTTCAAGGTTATGTCGCCTTAATCGGAGCTGGAAAATATAAAGAAGCCCTCTCTTTAATTTGGGAGAATTTGCCCCTTCCTGGTGTATTAGGTCGAATATGTCCTCATCCATGTGAAAAGGAATGTAATCGGAAGGATTTGGATGAACCCATAGCGATCTGTGAATTAAAAAGATTTCTTGCAGATCAGGTTCCTGTAGGGGCAATTCATGCCATGCCTGCCGGCAGGCAGGAATTGCCCCTACAAAGTATTTGGGAACAGCCAAAGGAGGAGCGAATAGCCATTGTCGGCTCTGGACCAGCTGGACTGACCGCTGGAGCTTATTTAGCTTTAAAAGGATACTCGGTCACGATTTTTGAAGCCCTCCCAGTCATCGGTGGAATGCTTTATACAGGTATTCCTTCTTATCGTCTCCCAAGAGACATTCTTGCGGAAGAGATTAAGACCATTCAGTCCCTTGGTGTGGAGATTAAAACCAACGCTCCCATTGGTCCTAACCTTACGATGGATGACTTATTCCGACAAGGGTATCGAGCTGTCTTTCTTGGCGTGGGTGCCCATCAGGATCAAAAACTGAATATTCCTGGAGAAGAAAACCCCAATGTCATCCCAGGGGTCGTCTTCTTGCGAAAAGCCAATCTCGATGAGCAGGTGGAAGTAGGGAGACGAGTGGCAGTGATCGGCGGAGGAAACGTGGCAATGGATGCTGCCAGAACTTCACTGCGCAAGGGTGCCCAAGAAGTCACCATTATCTACCGTCGATCCTTAAGTGAAATGCCTGCTAATGAGGAGGAAATCAAAGAGGCTGAGGAAGAAGGAATCAAGTTCCAGTTTCTTACCACTCCGGTGGAGATCATTATAAAAGACGGGAAGGTCTCCTCCCTCCGATGCATTCGTATGGAATTGGGTGAGCCGGATGCTTCAGGCAGAAGACGTCCCATTCCCATTCAGGGATCAGACTTCTTCGTTGAAACGGATATGATCATCCCTGCCATTGGTCAGACACCTGATCTTTCCTTCCTCCAAGCGATGATGATTGAAACGACTCCTCAAGGGACGATCAAAGTCGATCCCACAACACTTCAAACTTCTAAAGAAGGCGTCTTCGCCGGAGGCGATGCGGTCTCTGGACCTTGGATCGCCATTGAAGCAGTCGCCGCAGGGAAAGAGGCAGCTCTCTCCATCGAAAGATACCTCCGGGGAAAAGATCTCTATGAAGGAAGAAAAAAACCTCCTATCGAGAAAGCTCGATTCGAAGAGATCTATGCCGATCAGCCTAAATCACCAAGAGAACGGATGGCAATGATCCTCCCAGAGGAGAGACGGGCAAATTTTTCAGAAGTGAAGAAGGGTTTCTCCGAAGAACAGGCAAAGAGAGAAGCCCTTCGTTGCCTCAATTGTGGTCTCTGTTCCGAATGTCTCCAGTGTGTCGCCCTTTGCAAGGCAGGTGCCATCAACCATCAGATGAAAGAAGAGATGATCCATTTCAGGGTGGGATCCATCATCTTGAACCCGGGTTTTGATGAATATGATGCAAACCGATTGGCTGCTTATGGATATGGTCGACATCCTAATGTCATCTCCAGCATTCAATTTGAGCGGATTCTCAGCGCCTCAGGTCCATTTCAGGGAAATCTTCAGAGACCGTCGGACAGAAAGGCACCGAAAAAGGTAGGTTGGATCCAATGCGCTGGTTCCAGGGATATGACCGGCAACGGTGGGAACGAATACTGTAGTTCTGTCTGCTGTATGTATGCTATCAAAGAGGCGGTGATCGCAAAGGAACACCACCATGAGATAGAACCCACGATCTTCTATATGGATATCCGTGCCCATGGGAAAGATTTCGATGCCTATTATGAAAGGGCAAAACGGGAATATGGTGTCCGATTTATCCGGTCGATGGTCTCCCGGGTAGCGGAAAGACCCAAGACGAAGAATCTGATCATTTCCTATGTTGATTCGGAAGGTCACGTGAAAGAGGAAGAATTCGATCTCGTTGTCCTCTCCGTTGGATTGACACCCTCTCAAGGGGCAAAAGAACTTGCTCAAAAACTTGGGTTACAACTCGATTCCTATGGATTCTGTAAGACCGAGGAGTTCTCGCCCCTTCAAACCAGCCAACCAGGCATTTATGTGTGCGGAGCTTTTCAGGGGCCTAAGGATATTCCTGAGACCGTAGCACAAGCCAGTGCAGCGGTGGCAGGTGCTTCCAGTCTTCTTGCCGATGTCCGTGGTTCCCTCACAAAGAAAAAGGATTACCCTCCTGAGATCGATGTCAAAGGACAAGAGCCCCGTATTGGAGTTTTTGTCTGCCACTGTGGAATCAATATCGGAGGGGTCGTCAATGTCCAGGAAGTAAAAGAATATGCCAAAACCCTGCAGGGAGTAGCCTTTGTTGAAGAGAATCTTTATACATGCTCTCAAGATACTCAGGAAAAGATCAAAAAAGCTGTCCAAGAAAACCAGCTGAACCGGGTCGTCGTCGCCTCCTGTTCACCAAGGACCCATGAGCCCATGTTCCAGGAAACGATTCGGGAGATGGGGCTCAATAAATACCTTTTTGAAATGACTAATATTCGGGATCAGTGCTCCTGGGTTCATATGCATCAGCCCAAAGAAGCCACTGAAAAGGCAAAAGAACTTCTTCGGATGGCCGTGGCAAAATCCAAACTCTTGCAGCCTTTGAAAGAGCCTGTTGTAGAGGTCACGAAAAAAGGGTTGGTGATCGGAGGCGGGCTCTCCGGGATGAGGGCAGCCTTGGAACTGGCCCGACAAGGACTAGACTGTGCCCTGGTGGAAAAAGAGTCTGAACTGGGTGGGAACCTCCGTCACATCTATCACACCATCGAGGGCAATGATCCGCAGGGACTTCTCCGAAAGACGACTGATGAGGTTATGAATCATCCTCGCATCCAAGTTTTTACAAAGGCAACATTAAAAAGCCTCAGCGGTTATGTCGGCAATTTCAAATCCACCATATCGACCAATGGTTCTGATAAAGAATTTGAACATGGAGTGGTCATCGTCGCCGTTGGAGCCAAGGAAAGCACTCCAACGGAATACCTCTATGGCCAGGATGTACGGGTGATCACACAAAAGGAACTGGAGGAGAAGATCGCTCATCACTTGGACGAGGTGAATCGATGTCGACATATCGTGATGATCCAGTGCGTGGGTTCACGAACCCCAGAGCGTCCCAACTGCAGTCGGATCTGCTGTTCCGTCGCTGTTAAAAATGCATTAAAAATTAAGGAAAAGAATCCCAATGCCAAGGTCACGATTTTGTATCGGGACA
>Ga0315291_10002103_pt1 | contig 26309 bp, 31 predicted proteins | sample YL17G12_20_MG_FD_203070 | JGI IMG/M metagenome (GOLD analysis project Ga0315291, IMG submission 203070) | Sediment microbial communities from Yellowstone Lake, YNP, Wyoming, USA - YL17G12_20 | ecosystem: Environmental > Aquatic > Freshwater > Lake > Sediment | place: USA: Wyoming | collected...
TCGGAACATGCACGGTGAGCGGCGGCATCTATGACAACTACGCGGTCGTCCAGGGGATCGACTCGGTCATTCCGGTGGACGTCTATATCCCGGGCTGCCCGCCCAGGCCCGAGACCGTCTTGGACGGATTGCTGAAGCTCCAGGAAAAGATCCGAAAACAAAAGCAGGACTGGCGATGGAGCCGGAAAGAGTGATCGGAGACCTTGAAAAGAGGTTCCCGGGGGAAATCGTCGAGGCCTCCCGGGACGGGGTGGATCTCGTCTTGGTCATCCGCCTGGAGGCCTTGCTCCGGATCATGGGTTCCCTGAAAGAACCTCCTTATTCTTATAAACTCCTTCTCGATCTGACGTGCGTTGACTTCAGGAGGGACGCCGGCTCTTTCGAAATGGTCTACCATCTGTATTCCCTGGACGCCGGCCGCCGGGTCCGGGTCAAGGTTCGGCTGCCCGCTGACGCTCCTTTAATGGATTCGCTCGCAAGTCTCTGGCGGAACGCGAACTGGCTGGAACGGGAGGTTTACGACATGTTCGGGGTCGTCTTCAAGGGCCATCCGGACCTGAAGAGGATCCTGATGTATGACGGATTCGAGGGGTTTCCGCTCCGCAAAGACTATCCTTTGCGTCGCCGCCAGCCGAAAGCGGATAAAGGGAACACAACATGACGTTCGAGCCCCGGCCGGAACGGAACTCCATGCTCCTCAACCTGGGTCCTTCTCATCCGGCCATGCACGGCACGGTCCGGATCATGGTCGAACTCGAAGGCGAGAGGATCCTGAATTCCGAGGTGGAGATCGGTTACCTTCACCGCGGCTTTGAAAAGACCTGCGAAAACAGGACATATTTCACTCTGCTTCCTTATACGGACCGCTTGAATTACGTTTCGCCCCTCATCAACAACGCCGGATACGCCTTGGCCATGGAGAAGCTGCTCGGGATCGAGGCCCCCGAGAGGGCCCAGTATATCCGTGTCCTGATGTGCGAGCTGTCCCGGATCTCGGACCACCTGACCTCTGTCGCCGCCATGGGGATGGAGTGCGGGGCCTTCACGGTCTTTCTCTACATGATGAAGGCGAGGGAGTATATCTGGGACGTCATCGAGTTCACGACCGGGGCCCGGATGACGGCCTCTTACATCCGGATCGGAGGCGTACGGGCGGACCTTCACCCGGACTACCGCGCCGCCCTCGAAAAGGCCGTCCGTGAAACCCGAAAGGTCCTTAAGGATGTCCATGGGCTGCTCGACGGGAACAAGATCTTCCTCGACCGGACAAAGGGCCTCGGGGCCCTGACCCCGGAGGAGGCCGTATCCTATGGTTGGACCGGTCCGTGCCTCCGTTCGACGGGGGTCCGGTATGACGTGCGGAAATCCAGGCCCTACTTGGTCTACGACAGGCTGGACTTTGACGTGCCCCTCGGCTCGAACGGCGACAACTACGACCGGTACATGGTCCGGATGATGGAGCTCGACCAAAGCCTGAGGATCGTCGAGCAGACCGCGGCCGCCCTGCCGCCGCGGGCGCCCATCGCGGCCGGCGACCGCCGGCCCGTCGAACCTTCCGAGGCCATAAGGATCTCCAGGGGCCAAAGGGTCGTCGGCCCTGTACGGCTGTCCCCGAACCTGGAAGGAAGCGAGAAGGATGTTTATGGAGATATCCAGACGGCCGACCGGCGCTGGACCTTGCCGCCCAAGGAGGACACCTATACGACCATGGAAGGGCTGATCAACCACTTCCTTTTTTTCATGCAGGGCCGCGGCATCAGGCCCCCCAAAGGGGAAGTCTATTTTTCCGTGGAAGGGGGGAACGGGGAGCTCGGATATTATATCGTTTCGGACGGAACGGACAGGCCTTACCGGCTCCATCTCCGCGCTCCTTGCTTCCACATCGTCTCGGCCCTCGAACGCTTGATCAAGGGCCGTTACGTGGCTGATGTCATCCCGACCTTCGGCTCGCTCAATATGATCGGGGGGGAGCTCGACCGATGAGCCACGGATTCGCTCCCGCGGTTCTGGACGAGGTCAGCGCGATCGCCGACCGCTATCCCCGCCGAGAGGCCGCCCTCCTGCCGGTCCTCCGGGTCCTGCAAAAGATTTCTGGGGTACTCGGCCGCGCCGAAGAGGAGCTGGCAGCCGAGCTCCTGGGCCTCGAACCCGTCCGGGTCAGGGAGGTCGTGACGTTCTATTCCCTTTTCAAACAAAAACCGGCGGGACGGCACATCATCCGGGTGTGCATTAATTTAAGCTGCTCGATGGCCGGGGCGGAACGTTCCCTCGCCGGCCTCCAAACCAAACTCGGCATCGGACCCGGGGAGACCACCCCGGACGGAAGGTTCACGTTGCTTACGGTAGAATGTCTGGGTAATTGTGACCAGGCCCCTTGCCTCATGGTCGACGATGACGATCACGGGCGCGTTCAAGAGGAACAGCTGGATGAGATCCTGGGAAGATATCCATGATTCGAGAACGGCCGGAACTCTTGGACCTGACGGAGCACCTTTTCGAGCTCGATGTCTACAGGAGCCGGGGGGGATATGACACCGCCCGGAAGGCCCTGGGAATGTCCCCGGACGCGGTCCTGGCCGAGGTCAGGGACGCCGACCTGAAAGGCAGGGGAGGGGCGGGCTTTCCAGCCGGAGTGAAATGGGGGTTCATCTCCAGGGATGACGGGGGGCCCGTCTATCTGTGCGTCAACGCGGACGAGGGTGAGCCCGGCACCTTCAAGGACCGCTGGCTGATGACCCACGACCCGCATCTCCTCCTCGAAGGCATCATCATCACGGCCTATGCTGTGGGGGCCCATGACGGTTTCATCTATGTTCGCGGAGAATACGAAGCCGCGGCCCTGAGGCTCGAGCGGGCGATCGACGAAGCCCGTTCCGCCGGGTTCCTGGGCGAAGGGATCTTCGGGACGGAATTCGGCCTGGAGGTCATGGTCCACCGGGGGGCCGGGGCCTATATCTGCGGCGAAGAGACCGCCCTCCTCGAGTCCCTCGAAGGGAAGAGGGGCGACCCGCGCTTGAAGCCTCCCTTCCCGGCTTCGGTCGGCCTCTTCCGGTGTCCGACGGTCATCAACAACGTCGAAACGGTCTCAAACGTGCCCCGCATCCTGCGGGACGGGGCGGAGGCGTTCCGTAAGCTCGGTCGGCCCGGGGACGGGGGGACGCGCCTCTTCAGCGTCAGCGGCGCGGTCGTGAAACCAGGACTCTACGAGGTCCCTGTGGGCGTTCCGTTGAAAGACCTCATCTTCCATCTCGCCGGAGGATTGCCGCCCGGCCGGACGCTCAAGGCCGTCATCCCGGGCGGCTTGTCCGCCCCGGTCCTCCTAGCCGAAGAGATCGACCTCCCGCTCGATTGCGACTCCCTCTTCCGGGCCGGTTCGATGATCGGCTCCGGCGCCGTCATCGTCATCGACGACGGCATGTCCATGCTCGACGTCCTCGGGATCATGACGAGGTTCTACGCCCACGAATCCTGCGGCCAGTGCACGCCGTGCCGCGTCGGGACGTCGTGGCTGCACAAGACCGTTGTCCGGCTGGCTTCGGGGAACGGAAACATGGAAGATATCGACGAGATCGCCCGCGTCGCCTCGGCCATCAAGGGACGGACGCTTTGCCCCCTGGGAGACTCCGCCGCCCTGGCCGTCCTGGCCATCGTCACGAAGTTCAGAACGGAATTCGGGTCCCGCATTGAAGAATGCCGGGCAAGGAACCGATCATGGTGAAGATCCGCATCGACGACCGCCTGCTGGAAGCCGCCGAAGGTTCGACCGTGCTGAAGGCCGCCCTGGCCGCCGGGATGGATATCCCTCATTTCTGCTTCCATCCCGCATTCGAACCTGAGGGAAGCTGCCGGATGTGTCTCGTGGAGATCGAGGGCGCCCCCAAGCTTGAATTGGCCTGTTCTACGAGGGTGAAGGATGGGATGAACGTTCTGACCTCGAGTCCGAAGGTCATGGAGGCTAGGAAAGAGGTCCTCGAGTTCCTGTTGGCCGAGCACCCGCTGGACTGTCCCATCTGCGATAAGGCTGGAGAGTGCCGGCTCCAGGATTACTACGAACGGTATGGGCGTTTTGACGCCCGCTTCCGGGAACCTAAGGAAAAACGCGATAAGATCGTTCCCATCGGGAGGAGGCTCCTCCTGGACAGGGAGCGCTGTATCCTCTGCACGCGGTGCGTCAGGTTCCTCCGCGAGGTCACCGGGGCGGGTGAGCTGGGGGTCTTTGAAAGGGGGGCGCGGACCGAGATCGGCCTTTACGAGGACGGGAGGATCGATAACGCCTATTCGGGCAATTTGGCCGAGATCTGCCCCGTCGGCGCCATCACGGACACAGATTTCCGTTTTAAGACGAGGACCTGGTTTCTGGAGAGGGGCGCCTCCATTTGCCCCCACTGCGGACGCGGCTGTAACATCGATATCGACTTCCGGCTGACGACGGAGCAGGCCGTCGCGGAACGGAGGATTTTCCGGGTCCGGGCGCGCGAGAACGCCGCCGTCAACGGACATTGGATCTGCGACATCGGTCGTTATGGCCATCCGTATTGGACGGAAAACCGTTCCCGTTTCGTCCTCATGAACAAGGACGCGAAAACGACACGGCTCAGCTGGGACAAGGCCTTGATCATCCTCTCCGAGAAGATCAAAGGCCTCTGCCTGCGCGGTAAAGGCGGGCGCCTGGGCCTCGTCCTCGATTCGTTCCTCTCCAACGAGGAACTCTACCTCATCGGACGAATCTTCAGGGAGGCTGTCGACCTTGGGAACTTTTGGTTCGCCGATCCGAAGCCTCAAGAAGCCGACCGGCTCCTCCTCACCGCGGAACGGAGCCCGAACTTGAGGGGCGCCCGTGAGCTCGGCTTCGAATCGCGCCCGCCCGACCTCAAAGAGATCGTAAAACGGATCGAGGTCCTCCTTGTTATCGGTTCAGGCCTGCGGGAGGCGTTTGCCGTCGGAGATGTCCGAAAAGCCCTGGACCGGGTCCCGGCAAAGTTTCTGTTCGCGGCGCACACGGGGCCCGGGGACGATGCCTATGATTTCCTTCTTCCAGCCGCCCTCATTGCTGAGAAGCCGGGCTCTCTAACGAACACCTTGGGACTCGTCCAGGAGTTCCAGCCTGTCTGGCGCCCCCCGGGGGAAGCGCGGCCCGAATGGGAGGTGCTTGGTGATTTGGCCCGTGAGCTCGGGTCCGGGGAAGCATGGACGGACTTGACGTCTATTCGGGAGGCCATGGCCCGGGAATATCCTTTCTTCAAGAAGAGCCATGAGTGACGTCCTGATCATCCTCGTCAAGGTCGTCCTGGCCCTGGCCTGGCTCCTGACCTTGACCTTGCTCATGACCTGGGTCGAGCGGAAGGAAAGCGCGGTCATCCAGGACAGGATCGGAGCCAACAGGGCCTCGATCCTCGGCCTCCGGCTCTTCGGCCTCTTTCAGCCGATCGCCGACGCCATCAAGATGATGTTTAAGGAGGATTTCGAGCCGTCCTTCACCCGGCGCTTTCTACATACGCTCGCCCCGTTCCTGTCCTTCTTTTGCGTCGCCGTGACTATTGCGGCCATTCCCTTTGGACCGGCGGTCCGCCTCGGGAGCCGGACCGTCACCCTCCAGGTTGCCGATCTCGAGGCCGGCCTGCCGTTCGTGTTGGCCATGCTTTCCCTGGGGATCTACGGGATCGTCCTGAGCGGCTGGGCTTCCAACAACAGGTTCGCCCTCCTGGGGGGCATGCGCGGCGCGGCCCAACTCATCTCGTATGAGGTCGCTCTCGGCCTTTCCCTGGTCGGGCTGGTCCTTGTCTATCCCTCGCTCCGGATGTCCCGGATCGTCGAGTTCCAGGGCGGGCTCCTCTTCGGCTTCCTTCCCAAGTGGGGGATCGTGCTCCAACCGCTGGGATTTATCGTCTTCTTCATCGCCGCCCTGGCGGAAACTAAGCGGGTCCCCTTCGACCTTCCCGAAGGCGAGTCCGAGATCATCGGATTCTATACAGAGTACAGCGGCCTCAAATGGGGCCTTTTCATGATGACGGATTTCCTGGAGGTTATCATCGTCTCCTGCCTCGCCGTGACGTTCTTTTTTGGAGGCTGGCAGGTCCCCTGGCTGGGACCTGGGGGGTTTCGCTTCCCTTGGGGAAGCGAGTGGGCCCTCAGGGGTTGGATCGTCGTCGCCCTGCAGGTCCTGGCGTTCAATGTCAAGGTCGGCTTTTTCTGCGGAGTTCAGGTCCTCATCCGCTGGACGTACCCGCGCCTCCGCTATGATCAGCTCATGGACCTGGGGTGGAAGGTGCTCGTCCCCCTTGGCTTCCTCAATCTCCTGGGCACGGGCCTCTTGGTGAGCGTGTGGAAATGAAGAGTTGGGGCTATCTCGTCGAGATATTTAGGGGCGCTCTCATCACCACCCGTCACTTCCTGGTGAACATGTTCTTCCACACGGTCGCCCTCTTTGGCCTGAGGCCCCGACGGCCCGGGGCCGTCACCATTCAATACCCGGAGAAACGGAAGGAATTGGCCGACCGCCATCGCAGTCGGCATCGCCTGACACGGAGGGAGAACGGCCTGCCCCGCTGCGTGGCTTGTCTGCTCTGCGCAACGGTTTGCCCGTCCGAGTGCATCACGGTGGAGGCCGCCGAGGACCCGGACCCCGAGGTCCAGAAGCGCCCGGAGCGCTTCTCGATCGATCTCGGCCGATGCTGCTTCTGCGGCTTCTGCGTTGAAGCCTGTCCCGAGGACGCCATCCGCATGGATACCGGAGTCATCGAGCTTGCCGAAACCCGCCGGGAAGCCCTCGACTACGGCCTCGAGGATCTGCTCCGATGAGGATGGAGCGGACGGATCCGCAAGGCCGGGAGACGGTTCGTTTTCGCGCCCCTCGAATGAGTTGACTTTACCTGGTATCTTTTTTTATGATGGGAGTTCTTAAAGTTCTTAAGGAGGACACTGAATGAAGAAAGTCACTGTCGAAGAGTTGTTGGCGAAAGCCGAACAGCCGTCAAAGGATGCGATGCGTCTTCATGCTTTCTACAAGGGAAAACTGGGGACAACGCTCAAGTGCCGGGTCAGGGATTTTAACGATTTTGCCATCTGGTACACTCCGGGCGTCGCGGCTGTCTGTAAAGAGATCGCCAAGGATAAAGAGAAGGCCTACGAGTACACTAACAAGTGGAATAATGTGGCCGTCATCAGCGACGGCACGCGCGTCTTGGGACTCGGAGACATCGGTCCCGAGGCCGGGCTGCCTGTCATGGAAGGGAAAGGAATTCTCTACAAGTATCTGGGCGGAGTTGACGCCTTTCCGATCTGCCTGGCCGAGCATGATGCGGACAGGATCATCGAGATCGTCAAAGCCCTCCAGCCGTCCTTCGGCGGCGTGAATCTCGAGGACATTTCCCATCCGAAGTGCTTCAAGATCCTTGACACGCTTCGGGCTGAATGCGAGATTCCCGTTTGGCATGACGACCAGCAAGGCACGGCCTGCGTGACGGTGGCGGGCTTGATCAATGCCCTCAAGATCGTCAATAAGGACATCGGAGAAGTGCGTGCCACGGTCATCGGCTCGGGCGCCGCCGGTATCGCCATCGCCCGCTTGTTGATCGCAGCCGGCGTCGATCCCGCAAAGATGCTCTCCGTCGACTCCAAAGGCATCCTGGCCAGGGACCGCTCGGACCGTGAGGACCTCCAGGTCAGGTTCAGAGAGAAGTGGGACCTCTGCCTGAGGACAAATCCGAAGAACGTTAAGGGGAACGTCCCCGATGCCATCAAGGGCGCCGATGTCCTGGTGTGCGTCTCGAAGCAGGGACCGGGGACCATCAAACCCGAATGGATCAAGACCATGGCCCCGGACGCCATCGTCTTTCCGGAGGCCAATCCCGTTCCCGAGATCTGGCCCTGGGAAGCCAAGGAAGCCGGCGCCCGTATCGTGGCCACCGGACGGTCGGATTTCCCTAACCAGGTCAATAACTCGCTGGGCTTCCCCGGCATCTTCCGCGGCGCCCTCGACGTCCGGGCCACGACGATCACTGACGAGATGTGCATCGCGGCCGCCAACGAGCTGGCCAAGGTTGCCCAGGACCACGGCATCAGCGAAGACTACATCATCCCCAACATGGACCAATGGGAGGTCTTCCCGCGTGAGGCCGTCGCCGTGGGCATGAAGGCCATCGAGCAGGGAGTCGCCCGCAAGATTCTCTCGGCGGAGGAACAGTTCAAGATGGCCGATGAGATCATCCAGAAGGCCCGGGCCGAAGTCCAATGGATGATGAAGGAAGGGTTTATCATCGATCCGGATAAATGAGGGACGGAGTTCATAGATGTTGACACGGCGGCGCGAATGTGCTATAAAATCAGGCAATCGTTACAATGGTGAAAGTGTAGATGCGAGATAGCGTTTCAATTCCCGTCGCCGATGTCCTCGGCCCTCCGTAATCCTGAACGTCCGATCATCGAAAAAGCGAGAATCCACATAAGGGAAAGACATCCGGTGTTTAGATCAAGAGCTTCGAGAGAGGAGGTGGAAATCATCAGAACGCAAACACAAAAAGGGCAATCGGATAATGTCAACGCACTTAAAATTCAAAAAAAGGAGGTTATGAAGATGAAAAACTTCATGAAGGTTTTAGCGTTTGGTCTTATGGTTGCTTTCGTTTTCACGAGCTGCGCCAAGGTCCCGACCCAAGCCATTGACACCGCCAAGGCTGCCGTGGACTCCGTGGTCGCGGCGAAGGGCGACATCTATGCCCAGGACGAGCTGAAGATGCTGAACGATGACATGACCGCCGCCAACGACGAGGTCACCGCCCAGTCCAAGAAGTTCTTCAAGAAGTTCGGCAAGGCCAAAGAAATGCTGGCCAAGATCGTTACCGACGCCGACTCCGTCAAGGCCCTCATTCCCGCCAGGATCGAGGAAGCCAAGAACGCCGCCGTTCAGGCCCAGACCGAGGCCAAGGCTGCCGTTGACGAAGCCAAGGCCCTTCTTGAGAAGGCCCCCAAGGGAAAAGGCACCAAGGCCGACATCGAAGCCATGAAGGCCGACCTCGCCGGCATCGAGGCTGCCCTCGCCGAAGTCCAGACCGCCATCGACGGCCAGGACTATTTTGGCGCCAAGGATAAGGCTGTCGTCGTCAAGGAAAAGGCCACCGGCATCTGCGACCAGGTCAAGGCTGCCATCGAGAAGGTCAAGGGCAGGTAAGCCCGTCGAAGGACAGATTTTTTATTTTGTGAGATATCGAAGAATTGCCTTATATTTCCTAGCTGTTTATCTCACAGGTTGTAAGACACCACCGGTTCCTCCAGAGGTCGAGAGAGCTTCCGTCCAGGAGCAGCAACTCTGGAGGGCCGGTGCTTCCGTCTATGCCCCCCGGGAATACGGGGGGTATCTGGAGAACATCAAGCAGGCGCGGCAGGCCTTTACGAAAGAGAACCTGAAGCTAGGCTGGTTTAGAAGGTACGACCTTCTCCGGGATCGGTTCCGGACGGCGATCGATTCGGGGGACGCCATCCTCGCCGGGATCCGGAAGGAGAAGGAGGAAAGGTCCCGCCGGATCCAAGTCGAGACCGCTGCCCTCCAAAGGCGGTTATCCACCCTCAGCGAAATCACCCTTTCCCTCAATGAGTGGGGCCGGGCCCGTCAACGCCTATCCCAGGCGGATGTCATGCTCAAGGAGGCTGGGTTGATGGCCGGCCAAGCCAAGTTTGACGAAGCCGACGGCAAGCTTAGGAGCGTCAGGGACATCATCAAGGAAGCGGAGGGCGTTTGCTTGAGGCTTCTCAACCGGTACATGGACCAGCGCCAGATCGACTCCTGGAGGCGGATGGCCGAAGAGACGGTCGCCGAATCCAAGGCCAAAGGCATAACGGCCATCGTCGTCAGCAAGCTGGAAAAGAGGATGGTCATCTATATAAAGGGCCTGGCGGTCGCGGAGTTTGACGTCGGGCTCGGCTTCAACGGGCTTTCCGACAAGCTCCACTCCGGGGACGACGCCACCCCGGAAGGCCGCTATCAGATCACGAAAAAGAACTCCTCCAGCCGCTTTTACAAGGCCCTCTTGATCAATTATCCCAATGAAGAGGACAAGCGGCGTTTCGCTGCTGCCAAGCAGAAGAGGGAGATCCCGTATTGGGTCGGCATCGGTGGCCTCGTCGAGATCCACGGCGGAGGGGAGGACAGCCTGACCCGGGGCTGCATATCGGTGGACGATAAGGTCATGGACGAGCTGTTCAGCATGGTCCTTATCGGGACGCCTGTGACCATCGTCGGGACATTGGACAGGGAAGGCTCGATATTCAAGGCCATCAAGGACGAATGAAGACATGTCCGTGAAACGATCGGTCCTGTTCGGCGTCAGGCTGGCTTGTATCGCAGCGGTCCTCGCGGTCGGATATGGCTATTTTTTAGGGATTCGCGATTTCTCCGGCTGGAGGAAGAATATCCACGAGGCCCCTGTCCAAGCGGACCCGGCCAAGAGCCAGGCGGCGAACGCCGCCCTGAAAAAGAAGTTCGAAAGGCTCGTCCCGAAAGGCGTCTACATCGTAATCGACACCGGCGCCAACAGGTTCTATTTGAAGAAGGGAGCGGAGATTGTCCGACAGGGCCTCGTCTCCACGGGGAGCGGTGATATCCTGCCGGACCCGAGCGGCAAGCGGCAATGGGTGTTCGACACGCCGCGGGGGGAATACGCCGTCACATCCAAGGTCGAAAACCCGTACTGGGTAAAACCGGATTGGGCCTTTATCGAAGAGGGCGAACCCATTCCCAAGAACAAAGATGACCGGGTCGTGGGCGGCGAATTGGGCGATTATGCCCTGGGCTTCGGCAACGGCTATTTCCTCCACGGAACGCTTTACACGCGTCTCCTGGGAAGGAACGTGACCCATGGCTGTGTCAGGATCGGTGACGAGGACCTGAAGTTCCTCTTCAAGTCGGCCTCGATAGGTACGAAGATCTATATTTATTGAAGGATCATGCGTCGACCCGTCGTTTTTCTCTGCCTCGTCCTGCTTAGCGCCGCGGGGACGGTCATCTGTGCTCCCTTGGAGGACCCTGCCTCGACCTATCGGCAAAACAAGTTTCTTGAAGAAGAATACGCATTAGCCAAGGCCCCCGGCTTCTATTTCCTTATCAACCTCAAAGGTAAGAGGATTGAATTGAAATCGAAGGGAATCGTCCTCAGGACCTGGGAGCCCCAAAGGATCCGTTTCTGGGGGGGCCCCGTTCCCTTCCGAGCGCTCGCCGTGACCAGGAAGACGGCCTTGACGCTCCCGCAAAGAAGGATCATCAAACCCGGCGAGGAAGAAACGGTGCCGAAACCTCAGGCTAAACCCGGAGAATTCGAACTCGAAGCCCTAGAAGTCAAGGACATGCCCCGGCTTTTCACCCTGGAGCTGGAGAATGGGACCACGATCTCTGTGGTCGGCAAAGAAAAAGGGGCGAAAAAGGTCTGGAGTTCGTTGAAATGGCATATTGGAATGCCGCTCAAGACCCTCAAGTTCCATCTGAAAAAGCGGACCATGAGCTTCATCCAGATCGGCTTCGATGATTCGAAGGAAGGCCAGGCGCTCTATTGGGCCCTGACCGAAGGCATCAAAGGCCTGATCTGGTTTATTTATCTATAGGGTCAAAAACATTTCCCCATATGCAGGCAAACCTGTAAGAATTTTTTCATAAATTACTTGACATAAAGACGCTCAGCTTATATATTATTAACTTACTAATAGAGGAGGATATTCATGGCAAAGATCATCGGAATCGACTTGGGGACGACGAACTCCTGCATCGCCATCATGGAAGGCGACAAGACGACCGTCATTCCCAACGAAGAAGGCGGGAGGACGACCCCTTCCGTCGTCGCTTTCACGCCCAAAGGCGAGATTCTGGTCGGGCAGGTCGCCAAGAGGCAACGGGTCACGAATCCGGAGAACACCATTTATTCCATCAAGAGATTCATGGGAAGGCGTTTCGCCGAAGTTGGACAGGAGATCAAACAGGTCCCCTTCAAGGTCAAAGAAGCCAACAACGGCGGTGTAGAAGTGGAGGCCCTCGGCAAGGGATACGCTCCACCCGAGATCTCGGCCTACATTCTGCAAAAGCTGAAAAAGGCCGCCGAAGACTACCTCGGCGAGAAGGTCGAGAAGGCCGTCATCACCGTCCCGGCCTACTTCAACGATAGCCAGAGGAAGGCCACCAAGGACGCCGGTAAGATCTCCGGGCTCGATGTTGTCCGGATCATCAATGAGCCGACGGCCGCTGCCCTGGCCTACGGCATGGACAAGAAGAAGAACCAGGTCATCGCCGTCTATGACTTCGGCGGTGGGACGTTCGATATATCCATCCTCGAGGTCGGAGAGGGGGTCGTCGAAGTCAAGTCGACCAACGGCGACACCCATCTCGGAGGCGACGACATCGACCAGAAGGTCCAGGACTGGCTGGTCAACGAGTTCCGGAAGGAGTCGGGGATTGACCTGACCAGGGATAAAATGGCCCTCCAGAGGCTCAAAGAGGCCGCCGAGAAGGCCAAGATCGAGCTGTCGACGACGATGGAAACAGAGATCAACCTGCCCTTCATCACGGCCGATGCCTCGGGTCCCAAGCACCTTCTCATGAAAATGACCCGGGCCAGGCTCGAGCAACTCATGGAGGACCTCGTCCAGAGGTCGGTCGCTCCCTGCAAGCAGGCCCTCTCCGACGCCAACCTGAAAGCCTCGGAAATCGACGAGGTCGTCCTCGTCGGCGGCCAGACAAGGGCCCCGCGTATCCAGCAGCTGGTCAAGGGCCTCTTCGGCAAGGAGCCTAACAAGGGCGTTAACCCGGATGAGGTCGTGGCCGTCGGGGCCGCCATCCAGGGCGCCGTCCTATCCGGCGAAGTGAAAGACGTCCTTCTTCTCGACGTTACGCCGCTCACGCTCGGCATCGAGACGCTCGGTTCGGTCTTCACCAAGATGATCCCCCGCAACACGACCATCCCGACCAAGAAAACGGAGATCTTCTCGACGGCGTCGGACAACCAACCGAGCGTTGAGATCCATGTCCTTCAGGGCGAACGGGAATTGGCCACGGCCAACCGGACCCTTGGGAGATTCCACCTGGATGGCATCCCGCCCTCGCCGAGGGGCATTCCCAAGGTCGAGGTGACCTTCGACATCGACGCCAACGGCATCCTCCATGTCTCGGCCAAGGACATGGGGACCGGCAAGCAGCAGGCCATTACCATCACCGGCCACAGCGGCTTGGACGAAAAGGAGATCGACCGGATGGTCAAGGACGCCGAGGCGCACTCGGATGAGGACAGGAAGCGCCGGGAGGTCATCGACGCTAAGAACCAGGCCGACCAGCTGATCTACAGCCTGGAAAAGCTCCTCAAGGAGAACAAGGACAAGATCCACGCGAATGACGCCGAGAAGGTCAAAGAGGAGATCGAAAACACCAAGAAGGCCATCGAGACAGAGAACGCGGACGCGATCCGGAACGCCATAGAAGCCCTTTCCAACGCTTCGCACAAGCTGACGGAGACCCTCTACCGGCAGGCCGGTCCCCAGGAGCAGTCCGGGGCGGAACACGCGCATGGGCCCTCACCCCACGACGGCGGAGGGGCGTCCTCCGGCGGCCCCGAAGAGGAGGTCATAGACGCGGAGGTTGTGGACGACGACAAAAAGAATTAAACTGGACTCGTGAGCTGCGGGAAGCCGGCCCCGCCGGCTCCCCGGAGATGAATGCATGGCCAAAGATTTTTACGATGTCCTTGGGATTCCCCGGAGCGCCTCCCAGCCCGAGATCAAGAAGGCCTACCGACGGCTTGCCCGCAAGTACCATCCCGACCTGAACCCCGGGGACAAGACTTCGGAAGCCAAGTTCAAGGAGATCCAGGAGGCCTATTCGGTCCTTATCGACCCAAAAAAGAAGTCCCAGTACGATCAGTTCGGGTTCGCCGGCGACATGCCGCGGGGCGGGGGCGGTCCGCGCGGCCCCTCCGCAAGCGGTTTTGAAGGATTCGATTTTTCCGACTACGGGACCTCTTCGTTCAAGGACTTTTTTGAGAACCTCTTTGGCAAAGGCGGCGCGGCCCGGCCTGGGGAAGAGGTCCCTCTCGAACGCGGGGAGGACCTCCACTACACGATGAACATCGGTTTCGAGGATGCCATCAACGGAGTCCAAACCCGCATCCGCCTGAACAGGCTCGTCAGCTGCCCGTCGTGCCGGGGGCAGGGCTCAGCTTCCGGCGGCGGCCGGAAATCCTGCCCATCATGCGGCGGCAGCGGCCGCGGTTTCGTCCAGCGGGGATTCATGAAGTTTTCAACGGCCTGTCCCGCCTGCGGCGGCACCGGGAAGACGGCAGGAGCGGCATGCTCGGATTGCGACGGCCGGGGGCTCGCCCAGAAGTCCGAGCTGATCTCGGTCCGCATCCCCGCCGGAGTGGATATGGGGTCCAAAGTGAGAATCCCCGGGAAGGGGAACGCCGGCAGGAACGGCGGGATGCCGGGAGATCTCTATATCCAGATCGAGGTCGCCCCGCATTCGTTTTTCCGACGCGAAGGGGCCAATATCTATCTCAAGCTTCCGATCACGGTCCCGGAGGCGACACTTGGGGCCAAGATCGAGGTCCCGACGCTCTATGGAACCATGGCCATCCGCATCCCGCCCGGGACGAGGTCGGGACAGAAGTTCCGGCTCAAGGACAAGGGCGCTCCCAGCCCGGGGAAAAAGGCACGGGGGGACGAGTTCGTCGAGGTCTCGATCGTCCCGCCCCCGTTCGGCGATCAGAGGGTCCGCGAGCTGATGAAGGAACTGGAGAAACTCTCCGGCCCCAACCCGAGGGAGGACCTGGGAGTGCACTGATATGAGGAAAACCAAAGACGCCAAGGAACCGAAGCGCTACTATCATATCAGCAGCGTCGCCAAGATGTACGACATCCATCCCCAGACGCTCCGCCTCTACGAGAGGGAAGGTCTGCTCAAGCCCTCCAGAAGCGAAGGGAACACGCGCATGTACTCGGCAGAGGACCTGAAGCGGCTCGAGGTCATCCTGAACCTTATCCGCGACCTGGGCATCAACCTGGCCGGGGTCGAAGTGGTCCTCAATATGCGGCAGAAGATCGAGGAGATCGAGGGAGAGGTCAACCAATTTCTCGAGCTCGTCCGGAAGGAGTTCTTCGAGGGCAAGGACGGTGAGTTCGAGGCCCGTAGGAACGCCCTCGTCCGCGTCAGTCCGGCTCGCATCGTCAAGATCGATCGATCGGACCATTGAGGATGGACAACAAGGATTGGATGGATTCCCGGAATCTGAAACTCTATCTTGACCAGATCGCCAAGTTCCCGACGTTCAATGATGAGGAGGAGAAGAAGGTCGGTGAGCGCATCCGCAAGGGGGATATGGACGCCATGAGGCAGCTCATCGAGGCCAACCTCAAGTTCGTCGTCTCCTACGCCAAGAAATACCGGGGGATGGGGCTCAGCCTGCTCGACCTCATCAACGAGGGCAACGTCGGCCTCATAGAAGCGGCCAAACGCTTTGACCCGAACCGCAATGTCCGCTTCATATCCTATGCCGTCTGGTGGATCCGCCAGGCCATTATCCACGCCTTATCCCAGTATTCCCGGATCTTTAATATCCCGCAGAAGCTCTCCGACCAGATCTCGGCGATGAAAAGAAAGACGGCCGAGATCAAAGCCGATCTGGGGAGGGACCCCACGCGGGCTGAGATCGCCAAGAGGATGGGGATCCCGGAAGAGGACATCGACGACCTGGCAGTTCTCAGTGAGAGAAATATCTCGCTGAGCGACAGGATCTACGACGACGGTCTCGAGGTCGAAGACAGGATCAGCGACGAGATCAATCCCTCCGTGGAATACCAAATCATCAAGAGCTCGGTCCAGCACCAGATCCGCCGGATGCTCGGGGAGCTGGATGAAAAGGAAGCCCTTGTGTTAAAATTGCGCTTCGGGCTGGATGATGACCGCCCCAGGACCCTCCAGGAGATCGGAAGCCTCCTGGACCTGACGCGGGAGCGCATCCGGCAGATCGAACAGAAAGCCATGCGGAAGCTCTCGCGCTCGCACAGGCTGCAACAGCTCAGAGGATACTTGAATTGACCGAAAACAAGATCTGCGCCAAGTGCCAGGGGACCGGGTGGATTCTCGAGAACGCGGGAAAGGGACACGTTGCCAAGAGGTGCGGCTGTTTTGTCGCACGGCAGGCCGAGGTCCTCCTCGAGCAAGCCAACATCCCCAAGCGCTATGTGAACTGCAGCCTCGCCAACTACGAGGGCCACAACGATTCCCTCAAAGACGCTCTGGCGATCGCGAAAAAATTCGTCAAGAATTTCCCGGCCCAGGAGATCGGCGTCCTGTTCATCGGGCCGTGCGGAGTGGGGAAGACGCACCTGGCCGTCGCCATCATCCAGGAACTCATCCGGAAAAAGAGCGCCCGATGTGTCTTCTACGATTTCCGCGACCTCATCCGGGAGATCCAGAACTCGTTCTCGCCGGATTCCGTGCTGACGGAGTCGGACATCCTGGCGCCCATCTTCCAGAGCGAGGTCGTTGTCCTTGACGAGTTGGGGGCCAAACGGACGACCGCCTGGGTCGAAGAGACCATCTTTTACGTCATCAACCACCGCTACAACCACAAGAAGACGACGATTTTCACCTCGAACTATCCGGACACCGAGGAGCGGGAGGATACGCGCGAGTCCTTCTACAAGAAGGGCGGCGAAAGCCTCGTCGACCGCATCGGCGTCCGCCTGCGCTCCCGCGTCTACGAGATGTGCAAGGTCGTCGACATGTGGGGCGACGACTACCGCAAGATGGCCAAACAGGCCGGTTACCGGCTCTAGCGCTTCTCGGCTTCTTTTTGATGTCGCCACAGGCATAGAATTTGATTGCCAACCCGGATAAAAAATGCTATTTTATCTGAGCCTTGCTCCTCGGTAGCTCAATCGGCAGAGCGGGTGGCTGTGAATATCGCAGCTTCCACGAGAGATCGTGGTTGAAAAACCGGGTGAACTCAGGGAAACCTTCCCTCCGCCGGGTGCGGAGAAAGGCGATCCTGAGCCAAGCCCCGGCCGTCGCGACGGCCGGGGAAGGTGCAGAGACTAGAGCTTCGCTCGTACTCCGGGAACTTTCCCGGGGGAAGCGCCCGGCGCCCCAATCCCTCTTCGGGACGGGTGATGAGATAGTCCAAGCCCGGAAGAAATTCCGGGGCTCTTGTAACCACTAGGTTGGGGGTTCGAGTCCCTCCCGAGGAGCCATTCTTTAGAGTTCCCTAAACCTATTTTGTATAGGGATGCAAAGGGTTCGTTGATCGTAAACTTAAACTCTCCATCCTTGACCACGACCTCGTGAAACAGGATTTTCAAGAGCCGGTGCCGCTGTTCCGGGCCAGCCTTCTCGAAGGTCCCCTTGAGGTCCTGCACCAGGTCGAGCACCATCAGGCCTTGGTCGACGAACTGAACCGTGTCCTTCTCCAGCCGCTCGAGCTGGGCCTTGATTTGGATTTGACGGGTCTTGATTTCGGCCACCTTGAGCTGGATGGTTTCTTTGTCAAAAACGTCCGCCAGCCGGTCATCCAAGAGCTTGAGTAGGGCGGCCTGGCACCGCTTGGCTTCATCCTGAAGCCGTTTCTGCTCGCTCTGGAAGAGGCCCCGCTTGTCCTCTGCGGTCGATTGGAGGACGGCCTTCATCCATTTGTAGAGGTCCTTGGAGAAATGAAAATGCCCCAGGGCCTCTGAGAACTTCTTCTCTATCAACTCTTCCCGATAGCCCTTGGTCTGCTCGCACCGGCCACCTCTGGGATGGTTCGAGTAGTAATAGGTGTGGCCTTTTGCGTCGTAAGCCGACACCACCCGCCTGCACTCTCCGCACCTCAGGAGGCCCCGATAGACATAGAACTTGTTTCTCTGAGGATGCGGGTGAGTCTTCTGGCCGAGGATTTCTTGGACTTTGTCAAACACGGCCCGGTCTATGATCGCTTTATGCTGGCCCTTGATCCACTCGCCAAGCTTATGTTCATTGGCGACGTATTTGCTTTCCTCAAAGGGCCACACAACATAGCCGAGAACCACAGGATTCCGCAGGAGAACAGAGAGGGTAGGAACGGAGACCTGCCCGCCTTTTCGCCGCCGGAGTCCGGCCTGGTAAAGCTTTTCGGATAATGAAAACTCCGACTCCATGCCGGTCGCATAAAGATCAAAGGCCAGCTTCACGAACCCTTCCTCTTTAGGGTTAGGTTCCAGGAGATTCCTTTTACACAGGTAGCCCAGTGGCGCGTTGCCAGAGGGATAAAGGCCCCGGTCAAGACGCCCCTCATAGCTTCGTCGGGCCTTGTCCTTGAGGTCGTCGATGAAGAGGCGGGCGAACGCGACCTTTACGGCCCAGAACGCTCTTCGGTCTCCGGTCGTATCTTTGTCTATCGTTTCGCCGCTCTCAGTGAAGTGGATGCAAAGGAACTCGCGGGTCAGATCGTCCAGGTCCACCATCCCACGGAAGTCTCGGCTCAGGCGCTCGACGTTCAGGACCATGAGATGCCCCACGTTATTCTCGCGGATGAAGCCGACCATACCCTTGAACTGTCGGCGCTCCTTGTCCTTATAACCGCTCTCGACGATTGACCAGGGCTCATGAACGATCCGAAGGCCTTTGCCCTTCGCATACTTCTGGTTGTACTCAAGCTGAGTCTGGAGTGACCAGCGATCGCCCTGGGGCGCTGTCGAGACTCGGCAGAAGATTACTGCGGAGTTATTTTCCATTTGCCCTGATCTCGCTCACTAGTGATAGGAAGCCACGGAATGCCCGGACGATCCCCGTAGCCTCCTCGTCCGAAATATCCCGTCGCAACTTCCTCCCCCAAATTTCTTTCGTGTACTTAATAAGGTCTAAAGGACGGCTGGAGATTCCGAACAACCGGTTCCAGCCATCGGACTGCCACCACCGCTTGAATCTTTCAAACAGCGGTTGTAGTTTGAGACGCAAGGCATCATCCCATACAACGGGAGGCGTCCAGAACTGTCCGGATTCTTCCCAGGGCAGGTCCATTTCGTAGGCATCGTTTGCAGGGGAATAATTTCTTAAACACCGCCGGTCGTATTCATAGTCAGGAGGTGCGAAGCGAATCATGTTTCACCTGCATTGAAAGTTGACGCTGGATATAAAAATTTTCATTTCTTTCCCAGCCTTTCATTGTATGCATGTAGCTCAGCTTCTGCTTTTGCCCGTTCTTCTTCCATCCCAGGTTCGAATAGAGCCAGCTTCTCAGCCAACGTTAACTGCTTGTATGGCTCCTCTCCTGGCTCTGGCTCCGGCGGAGGCACTGTTAGTTCTTTCTCTAAGACATGTAGAGTTGCTATCACATCCAGCGTTAACCGCTCTCTCGTAACCGAGTCTCTGGCATGACAGAGCTCAGAAATTTGGTTGTTAAGCTCCTTGCCTATGCGCTTCAGTTCCCATCCAGCGGACCGTTCCTGAACCACGTCCCGTTGCGAGTGGAAAAGACAGCGGGGTGGCTCCACGCTGCTCAAAGCAAAGGCTAAGCATCTCGTACCATCAGCCTTGATAAACTCACACTTCTTGGTCATAACTTAAACTCCTCATTAGATATCGCCAAAAAGCCCTAAGACCACCCTGTTTTTACCGCTTTTTCCCGTGTGTAACGAGCGTACGCGCATTTTCTCTGGGAATTGGGGACTATATAGTGGGTCGTCATCCTTTTCCTTATTTCGCCGGTTTACGCTAAGCGTCAAACTTCTGCCTCCTCACCTTCAGCCTTTGGGAACTGGCGTTGAATCTCTTGCCGTGCTTTGAGAACTGCGGCCTCTTCCAACTTACGCTCAATTTCCTTGCATTCCTTTTTGGACCTCAGCGTCTTGACATCTTCCAGGATGAGTTTCTTGATGTAGTAGTCGCCCTCCTTGATCTTGTGCTCGACCAGGCGTCGCTCAATTTTCTGGATGAAGCACCAGCTAGTGTCTCTGGGCGAGATCGGGATCAGCCGGGGAATGTTCTTTTCGCTATGGTAAATTTGGCCCGCTACCTGAATACCTTCGGTCGCTGTGCCGTCGATGTTCAGAAACTCTAGCATGAGCATGTCCGGGTACGGCCACTCCCAACTTTTATTTTCGGTGAGGCTGACCCTGCCCTGGTCTTTGAAAACCAGTTCACTCCATCTGGAGAATGAAGTTTTGGGACTTCTGCTTTCTACATGTCGTGCTTCGCCAGGCTCCAGCCTGACGAGCTCCTTTCCATACTCAAAAACCCGTACGGCGGAGTCCCTCTTGTTCGTAAAACGTGTCTCATAAACCATGCTTGTCCTCCTTCTCATTACTCCTTCTTATACGCATCGGCGGCATAAGCCGCCACAGCGGCGAGATCCGTTTTACTCGCTTCCGGCGGCGTTGCCGCGAAGTATGTTTTCCCTGGCTGAATTATTACCCACTGCCCTCCAGTGTAAAGCCCCTGGGGAATGGCGGTGTCGTTTTCCCACATCACTCCGCCTTCTACTGGTGTCTGTTTCATGCTTTCCTCCCCAAAAGATATTCCTTTCTAAACTCCAGATACCCTTTTCGATATCCGGCCGCAACCGCCCCAGCGAATAGGGCAGTTAATTTGGCGTCATCGCCCTTGGCATTTATGCCGTCCTGGAACTGCTTTAGTGAGCCCTTAAAGCCCGCCGCGAGGGCCATCTCGTAACGCCGCTCCTCTTCTATCTTGTCGCCTTCACTGTCTCCGCCAAACTTCGATTCCATTATCCGCAGGACACCCGCATCAGGAACGCTTGGACCGAGCACGAAGTCACCGGGTGACCTTAGAACGAAGTCGGCGTTGACTTCATCGAAAGTAACTTTCTTCCCGTCGACCACTTCCTCTTTTGCAGTCGTAGTGCCATGACCACGAGAACTCATACCAATCCAACCGCCCGCCTTCACGACGACTTGAACATTTTTTCCTTTGGTCGTTGGCAGAACTTTTATTACCCCCACGCATGCGCCATCGTTTTCCATACTAGCTGATTCCCAAAGATGACTGACATCATCAACCTCACCATTGTCTTTAGGATGAAAGGAACTACCGTAAATCTTTCCCTGCTCCATTAGCGGAGCCAGGCGGATGATCTCGCGTTGTAGAATTTCTTTGGAATACCGTCTCTTGTTGGCATTTATGATCCCGGCGTGTTGCCATTTCACGCCCAGCCTCATTACGCGTTCTTTTGTCGCCTCGTCGATGGATTCCGAGAGAATCCTGCACTGCGGCGATATAATTTCTAAAAGTGACTGCATGTATCTACTCCATAAAATTCAATCATGCCCTCAGCCAATCGTTCATCGGCAGAGGGGCCTCGGGCCGGGGCCGGGAAGTCGAGTCGCGGACGGCTTTATACGCCCGAAACAACCGGTCCCGGCCGTTGGCTTGGAAACTAAAACCGCACTTTTGGAAAGAGCCGAAGATGCGTCGGCCCTTCAAAAACGTTAAGAGGTTACAGAACATGTTCGATATCTTCAATGCCTGTGGCGAACTTCTCTAGTTCCTCGGCAAGCTCCTTCAGTTCGTCCTCAGGTCGGTCTATGAAGACGTCCTTCAGTTCATCGACAAATTCGTTATAGTCCGGAAAAAACGATGAGGGCTTGCGCTCCATGATTAGCTTAATTTCCATCTTGCAATAGACAGCCATCGGATCTTCAACCTCAAGCTCGAACGTCCTGTGGAGGCCTTTCGGCAGGCAGACTTCCCGTCCGCCGATGATGCGCCTTTGAGGATCGTGTCCGTCAAGGTTGATAACGGTCAAGAGCCATTTGCTTTTCGGTGCAGGATACTCTGGGTTTGGCGTAGTCTCGATCGTCCCGTCTTCCCGATAGACTACGGAGGAGAATGGAGCGAACAAGGTCCCCGGGTTCCAGGTCTCAATCGTTTCAGAGTTTCCTGGACCAAGTACCATCATCCCTGAGCCTCGATGGTCCCAGAGGACAACGCCAGTTTTTCTTTCGTTCCTAATAAGCGTTTCGAACGTCTGCTCTGTCATCGTTTTATTCTCCTCTACTATATATATAGAATTGAGAACCAAGAATTTGGTGTTTTTGGCGATTTTGGCAAAAATAGTTGAAAATAGTTCTAGCGCGGGTTGTTCTTTTCGATAGCGTCCTTCAGCTTCCACTCATCCTCAAGCCTAAGCTCTGGATCGTTCTGGCGTTCAAATTCTCCCCGATACTCCGACTCAAGTTTAGCTATGGAGGCCAGGTCTCCCTTGAGACGTAACGTTTTGACCTTCTTCTGAAGTGCCTTTAGCTCTCTTCCAAATTCCGTCCGCTCCCGAGCCACTTGGTAATCGGTCTCATGGGCCTCATCTTTCCAGCTTGTGCTCGGCACGTTGTATCCTTTTCGTTGTTCGCCGGTGATGGCAAAGTCGTCATATGATACGTGGTTGCCTTCGTCATCTTCAATTTCGGGAAATTGCTCGGGACGGGAAACTTGGCCTGGTTTAGGAATTTTGCCCATACCCCAACAAAGCTGACAAACGAAACCATCTTTCATTTGACGCTTGCCCTTGCACTGCGGACAGCGCTGTTTACTTGGATTTCGTTTCACCCGCTCGTAACCTACGTATGCCCTGAATCGATTTCGGACCTGGCGGATGACTTCATCATCTGACGCCTTAGCAAACGTTTTCTCCTTTTTGTAAAACCATTTAAAGCAGTCATTGAAAAACTCCTCCACGTCCTCTGGGAACGCTGAGGGGTATGCTAAATAATTCACCACCGGTTGGGCTTCTTCTTCTGAGATGTTCTCCTTTCTGGAGAGCTTCCTGAATATCTCAGCTATTTCCTTATCGGTCATGTCACATTACCTCTTTCGCCCGTCTGTAACGAGCGTAGCGAGGTTTTCTCGGTAGGTAAGGAGACTTTATACGGACCCTCCATAATTACCCGGCCACGCCCAAAGCACATGTGGCATGTACGGCCCCACCCCTTCGTCTCGATAAGCCCGATGCCTTGGCATTTGGGGCAGAGTCGGGTGCGGGGGCGCTCTTTACTCATCCATCACCTTCCCAATCATAGACCGCAAGGTCTCTTTATCCTGTTTCTCTTGTCTGAGCATCGCCCTATACTTCGGTATACTAAGGTTTTGTTTAATTGCCTTGCGAAGAAGCTCCTCCAGCTCTCCGGGTTCGATGGCATCAAGCTCACAAACGTCGTCCCCTTGGGTCTTCTTCCACTTTAGAGCTCGAGTATCTCCCTCTTTGACCATCTGAGGGGGCAGGTCGTACTTCAAGACCTGATCCTTGGTAAGGGCCACATGAACTATCTCGAACTCCGGTGATCCAAAAAGTTCAAGCGCATCTCGAATGTTGTCCTTGAACATGAAGCCCGCTGGATCATAGTCGGCAAGGAAAAGGATCACTGCCGGTCGACCATCCCAGCTCAGGCGCTCCGACAATTTCTTCCTACAGGTCAAGCTGAAACTTCCCTTGCCAACAACCAAGCCCACATGGAACTCTTCACAAATCGGACGAAGGATTCCCGACAGCGCATCTTTCTCCAACCAGACCTCCAGCCGGCTCGGTTGTGTTTTCTGTCGATCAAGTCGGTACTGGTCAATGGTGTCTTCAAGAGCTCCTTCTATGTCCTTCACTGAGTAGGGTAAGTAGAATGGGCGGGACGGGTCCTCGATCGCCATCCAGTCGATCGCTCCCTCCAAACGTCCCGTGGCGACTCGAGCACACACTCGGTCGTATTGCTTGATGGTGTTCTCACAAAGGTTCCGAGCCACCAGTTGATAGAAGACCTGGCGGACCGTCATCCGACGTCCTTTAGCGAAGTACTCCGCGATCACATCAGCGACTTCTTTGATCTCCGCAACGAGCCTGGCTCCATGCTCTGTTTTCCGACCATAGCTTTGTTTCATTTCTTCCTCACTTATAGATCATCCTCGTCGCCTTCGATGGCCGCGTTGGCCCGGCGGTCCATCTTCACCTTCTCCGGGCCAGCAATGGTGACGTAGACCTCCGAAGAGAGCACCGACACGTGCCCCAAACGCTCTTTAATTTCGAACGCCGAAAGACCCTTCCTAGCCAGCCTGATACCGCACGTGTGCCGGAACTGATGCGGATAGATCGCGGGCATCCCCGCCACACGTCCATACTTGTGCGTCAGGAAGTTGACACTGTTGGTAGAAATGGCGGATGCCTGTCGGGTCACGAACAAGTGGTCGGTTTCCTCGGAGTGTGAGTACCCGCGCCTGTGCTTCAGCCAGTGTGTGAGCCTCTGCTCATCCGATTCCGACAGGTCGTAGTGGGCACCATCTCTCTTCCTCTCCACTCGGACCTTCTCGCCGTTGACAGTCGTGACGCATTTTTTCTTTACCCTGGTAACGAAAATCCTGGCTGGTGTGGCTTTGAGGTCCACGTCAGCGCACCTCAGAAGCTTCACCTCTGCACAACGTAACCCTAGTGACAGCATCAGGTGGAACAGACACAAGTCCCTCGCCCTTGTAGCTGGGTCCTTCACCTGTCGCACTGCCTCGAAGAACCTTCGGACCTCGTCGTCGGACAGGTGTTTGATCGTCTTGGTGGAGCCACCTGTCCATCCATTAGCGTTTGTCATTGTTTGTTCTCCTCCTTAATTGTGATAGAATGAGGGCCGGGTCTTGGGCATTGAAACGGGGCGTTGGGATAAACGCGTGGGAAATGCTGGACCTTAGCCATTGCATCTCCCGCCTTTGACCCGGCCCTCGTGTTCATGACTTCCATCCTTGCGCCTCACAAATGGCCGGGACTTCCCGCGCCGGACAGGGGCACCATAGAATCTCGCGATCAACTTCTATGACCCCGTTAGCCTTGACCTCGCATAATTCGGGGAGGCTGAAGTAGCCCCATTCGGCGTTTAGCATGTCGCCGTTCAGGATCACGAATCCGAAAAAGAGTTCCTTCTCTGGCGAGTATTCGGTCGCGTACCAATCACTACCACCGAGGAAGAAATGCATCTGGATAACCTTATCCTTTACGTCGATGTTCTCGGTCGAATACATTGCCGGTAACTTTGCCAGTTGCTTTTCAGTCGGCTTATTCCACATCGAAGTACTTCATGCAGGTCTGGAGCAGGTGGTCGTAATTCCCACTGGTAGCTTCGTGCATGAACTCGTCGATCTTTTCCTGGGGCCATTCAGCTTTCTTTGCGGCTCTCCTTGCCAGACCAAGAACGTTGAAGGCGTTGCCATCAGCGCCTACTAATCTCAACCGGGGAAGTACTTCTTTCATCTTACCCCTCGTCGGTGTAACCACCGTTCTTGACGACCGGAGCCGGGATCGCATGAGTCTTCTTCGTCTCTATCGTGCCCTTGCCCTTTGCCTGAGTAGCCACGACGTCCTTCAGGAACGACTTGTCAGCCTGGACTGCATCGATGACGACCTTCTCGCCTGACTGTCGAAGACCTGCGAGCATCAGGACCTCGTCGATCCACTTGCAGGACCAGGTCTTGGGAAGCACCCTATTCAATGCGGCCCCGGACTTCTTTCCCTTTAGATCAGCCCAGGCCTTCAGGATCGTCTGGGTGTTCGCCTTAATGAAGACCAGTCGTTGAGTCTGGCGATCATCCTTCGCCTTGACCGGGGCCTTCTCAGTGACCTTCGCCTTGCCGTTGACGACAGGCTTGTTCAGAACATCCATGACCTTCGACGCTGTGGCCTTGAACCTGGCAACCGATGCCTCTTCCTTGGCTTCCCTGGCAAGAAGCGTCTTGCTCTTGCCATTCTTAGTCCCCTTGTTAAGGGCCTCTGCCTTCCTGACCTGGTCAATCTTTGCCAGGCCCAACTTGCGGTCCATCGTTGACATGACACTCTCCTTATCCGCGATTGGTTTGCCGACCATTCTCGCCCTTGTTCTGTTCACCATTTTGTCCACCTATATAAAGTATAATGTACTATTCCGATAAAATCAATAATTATTTTATAAAATTGAGAAAGAATTTTATGAACTCCCAGCTACCTCATATAGCGTGGTAGGGTGGGAGCTAAATCAGGAGGTCAGTAAAAGAAATAACTGTCAATCACGCCGAAAAACCCTTACCCTTTAGTCCTACCTCGCTGAGATCGCCCGTCCTACGCGTTCCTACAGGGTCGTTTCATGGAGTGTTAGGGTTCTAGGGGTCTTTTACGGCTATTGAAAACTGCCCTCCCCATATAGGGGCTCACTATGATCTTACTAGGGCTTGCTGTGCATCTCATTTCTTCCTTTTGTTTTCGCCTTTTGGTGAGTCTTTTGGTAGCAGGGGACGGCGTAGGGGATGTGTGTGTAGGCCCCCTATGGGTTAAGGGCTTACGAGGATTCCACCAATATCATGGCTCTATTGAAAACAAACA
>Ga0315291_10002104_pt1 | contig 26307 bp, 26 predicted proteins | sample YL17G12_20_MG_FD_203070 | JGI IMG/M metagenome (GOLD analysis project Ga0315291, IMG submission 203070) | Sediment microbial communities from Yellowstone Lake, YNP, Wyoming, USA - YL17G12_20 | ecosystem: Environmental > Aquatic > Freshwater > Lake > Sediment | place: USA: Wyoming | collected...
AAATGAAACCTTCGGGTAATCTTCTACCATCCCTTCCAGAAAACGGCAGAACGTATTTAATATTAATCACCCTACCCTGTAAACAAGAAAAGTGACGTTATCTATGAAAAAAAATACACCAGAACAACTCGCCTCTCAAATCCTAGCATTCTACAACCAATACGACCTCAGGGTCGCAGGGAAAATCAACGACCAGACCGCGTACCAACTCATTGAAACCATCGAACAAAAATTCAAAACCGATTCACTACGTCTCTCTGACGGTACCCGAATTTGGAACCTCCTCCGAGTGTTCCTGTATTCAAATTTCCAGAAACTCGGTAAAGGTACCACCCGGAAAAAACTTAGTAAAAATAGCATCAAATCAGTTCTTTCTCTTTTCAAAGAAAGTTTTATTCCCCTCCGTCTTCCAAAAAATATAACAGTCTGCGGATTCTCCAGCAGCGAAAGCAGAAAACTCTACAACAACACCTACTACGACATCTACCTCGACCCGCTCTACGAGATATTAGGAGACAAACTCGCGGTTTTCGAATGGCCGGAAACCACCGGGTACCGGAGAAAATACGACCATCCCGTGTACTCACGACACCATGTCCCCATGCACATTCCGCTCTCCACAAAAACCTTCTGGAACCTGCTCTTCAGTAGACTCACCGGTCGCAAAAACTTTACAATAGAATCAGAAGAAGTCCTCCAAGATATTATCACATACATTAGCACCACCGCCTCTGTTGATAAAGACAAACTCACCAACGACATCTACGACTTCATCACTGTCTTCGTCCACATCAAACACTTCCTCCACAACATCCTTAAAAAGATAAAACCAAAAGCAGTACTCATCCGATGCGGATACGGCAGATTCCCCATGGCACTCTCCCAAGCATGCAGGGAACTCGGAATTCCACCGATAGAACTCCAACATGGTCTCATCACCGCGTACCTCCCCGCGTACCGACGAGCAACCCCTACAACAAACAAAGACTGTATTCCTGAATATCTACTTGCGCACGGTGAAATCTACGCAAACATAGTACGAAACGGTAACCTCTTCGACAAAGACAAGGTTATCTCAACAGGATACCCGTACCTTCAGCGTACCCTGATGCAAAGAAAAATAACCCCTTCTTTGAAACAATCATTCTCACCATTTCCTCATAATATTTTATTTACCTCCCAGTGGATTGTCGCAGCTGAAATAAAAGACTTTGTGATCAAAGTCGCAGACCAACTTGAACGCGCGAACATGAATGTCGGGATTCTTTTCAAACCACATCCGTATGATAAAAACGATTATGCTAACCTACGAAAGAATAAACATATTATCTTAATCGATAAGTACGAAGATACCTTCAAGCTCTTCAGTCTTGTTGACATCCACTCTACCGTCTACTCTACGAGTGGACTGGAAGCCATGGCATTCGGGACACCAAATATTTTCGTCGACATCTACAACATGGCACCCAACACAACAACACCCTATATCGTGGCGTCTCCGACCCGATTTCTCGAATCAGCCAAAACCATCCTTTCATACTATCAAGACGAGGTTGCTGAAGCCAAGGCAGTTGCAGACCTTTTCTTTACCCCCGCTGCTGAGAAACGACTTAAAAAATTCTTCACTGATATCGATATCATCTGAAAAAGCTTCTTGGGGGAAAAGTATTTTATTGAATTGAATATGTTACTGAACGAATAAACGATATAAATATAATGATTATCCGCCTGAGTTAGAGAACATGAACCAAATTCTTGCAGTACTACCTGCTAGACTGTATCGCCTATGGGGTTCCGGCAAAAGTGGTTAAAAAAGTAGGAGAAAAAAAGTAGGGAGCGTGAAGTTATGAGATATTGTAAACGATGTGTGATGCCTGATACAAAACCTGGTGTTATATTAGATAACGAAGGTGTATGTCAAGCTTGTCGTGCATATGAACGAAGAAAAACGATTGATTGGAAAGCAAGATGGAAAGAACTCGAAAAACTTTGTGATAAATATCGTCGGAAAGATGGGTATTATGATTGTATTATTGCTGTCAGCGGAGGAAAAGACAGCTATTATCAAGTCTATGTGATGAAAGAACTTCTTGGAATGAATCCGCTTTTAGTTACTGCTCAATCAACGTTTAGTTGGACTAAAACTGGATTGCATAATTTCAGCAACATAAGTGATGTATTTGGTTGCGACATTGTCGCACTTCATTTGAACTTGGATGTTGCACGGAAAATGACTAGGGTGGCTTTTGAAGAAACAGGTTTTGGCGCCATGCCTATGGATCTTGCTATCTATGTGTTCCCGATACGAGTCGCTATTAATTACAATATACCGTTCATTCTCTATGGTGAAAACGTAAGCTATGAGTACGGTGGTGTCCAAAAAGAAGAGACGTATTCAGCAAAAGATCAAATTTATAACACGGTCGCCACGCCTATTAATCTTAAATACTGGCAACAAAGAGGAGTCACAAAAAAAGATTTGAATGCACTGATATATCCCTCGCAAGAAGAAATAGAAAAGGCAAAATTAGATCCCGCATTTCTCAGTTATTTCGTTCCCTGGGATGGATACCAACATTATGAAATTGCTAAGAGATATGGTTTCAGGGATGCGACACATGAATGGAAACGAGAAGGGTACATCGAAGATTACGACCAAATAGATACCATTGGATATCTTGTAAACGCATGGCTTAAGTATCCAAAATACGGGTTCGCTCGAGCAACCGATGTTTCTTGTTACTGGATCCGATCAGGAAGAATCACACGAGACGAAGGAATACAATACGTAAAAGAACACGATCATAAACTCGATCAGATTATGCTTGACGACTGGCTCGCCTTTACTCGATACACCGACAGAGAATTCTGGAACATCGTTGAAAAATTCTATAACCGAAATATCTTTGAAAAAGTTGATGGAATCTGGCAACTAAAAAACCCTATTTGGAAACAAGAACCCATTAAGGACCCAAAAAAATTAGTTTCTGTGAGAGGTTATTAGCAGTATTATAAGTCAATTCTTAAGTAATAGCATCACGATAGCGACTATATGGAAGAGAAATCAGCTAAAAAACTCAAGATACTTTTTTTCGGTTTAGGGTCTATCGGGAAAAAACACGCAAAAATTCTAAATGATCATTTTACAGTTGAGCTATATGCGTATCGAACCAAAAAAGGACAAGAAAAAAACGCCTTATCCATCCAAGAATTCAGCACACTCGACGATGCATTCTCTATACAACCAGATATCGCCCTTATCACCAACCCCACTTACCTCCACATACCAACAGCCTTAGAATGCGCACAAAGAAACATTTCCTTATTCATAGAAAAACCTCTTTCCCACTGCCTTGACCACCTCGATGAACTAGAAAAAGAAATCCAAAAACGAAAACTCTTTACGTACGTCGCATATAACATGCGATTCCACCCTGTTATCAACTACCTAAAAAACATCGTATCCACTGGTGAACAACCCATCTACTTCCGAGTCGTATGCAGCTCCTATCTCCCAAAATGGAGACCAGAGCAACACTACGAAAACTCCTACAGCGCACAAAAAGAATTAGGGGGTGGAGTAACCCTCGATCTCTCCCACGAATTCGATTACATTGTATGGATATTCGGCGAACTACAACATATCACTGGATATTGCGGAAAAATAAGTAATCTACAAATAAACAGCGAGGATCTCACCGAAGCACAAATAACCTGCACGCAAAACTTACGTGGAACACTGCACCTTAATTATTTCAGCCTCTACAACGAAAGAAAAATACAACTCTACTACAACACCAAATACATCGAAGGCGACCTCATACAAAACACGGTTACCACCATCGAAAACAACAAAAAACCACAAACAAAAAAATTCCAAAACACCACAAACAGCACCTACACAAAACAACTGCAATATTTTTTTGAACAATATCATAAAAAAAATCTACAAAATATGAATAATTTCTCAGAAGCATTAAAAACGTTCAGAAAGATAATGGAATTCAAAAAGAAATATTGTAATATTTAAAGAGGACAGACTAAATGAGGATTTTAGCCATTATCTGCGCAAGAGGAGGATCAAAAGGAATAAAAAACAAAAACATCCGACCTCTACTCGGTAAACCTCTTATCGCATACACCATTGAATACCTTAAAAAATGGGGGAAAGGAGATAAGATTGTCTGTTCAACTGACTCTGACGAAATCGCTACCATTGCACGAAAATACGGGGCAGAAATCCCTTGCATGAGACCACCGGAGTTAGCCATAGATACCGCACCAAAACTACCGGTGCTCCAGCATATGCTCAAAATCTGTGAACAACAGGACAATACCACCTACGACTTTATAGTAGACCTGGATCCTACAGCGCCATTACGAAAACTCATCTTTATCCAAGAGGCCTTCCAGAAATTCATCAAAAGCGATGCCTATAACCTCTATAGTGTGAGTAAAGCTCGTAAAAACCCGTATTTTAACATGGTAGAACTTGATGAAAAAGGATATGCTCATCTCTGCAAGAAAAGCAATGCAACACGCCGACAAGATGCAAAAGCAGTGTACGAACTCAACGCTTCTATCTATATTTATCACCGTGATTTTTTACTCCGTGCTCATAGCATTCATTCTGATAAAACCATTATTTATGAAATGCCAGAAATAGCTTCGATTGATATTGATAGAGAGATAGATTTCTTATTTATTGAATATTTAATAAAAAACGAGGTGTTCATCTTTGACTGAAACCATATTCCCCGACAAGTTTTCATTACATGAAAAAACAGCAGTTGTAACAGGAGGAACTGGATTAATTGGAAAACCTGTCGTAACTGGTCTAGCTCAAGCAGGTGCCAAAGTATATATCGCCGATATCGACGAAAAAGCAGGTAATGAACTCGAAAAAACTTTACATAAAAAAGGGTTATCTAGTGAATGGATACGACTCGATATCACCGACATCTCCTCTATTAAATCATGTATCAAAACAGTCATAGAACGTGAGAAAAAAATCGATATTTGGGTGAACTGTGCATACCCTAGGACGACTGATTGGTCAACCAAATTCGAGGATATTAAATACAAATCCTGGAAAAAAAACGTGGATATGCATCTCAACGGATATTTTCTCTGCTGTCAGCAAATAGCTGAACAGATGAAAAAACAGAAGAAAGGATCCATCATTAATCTTGGGTCCATCTATGGCGTCGTAGGACCTGATTTTTCTATCTATGCGGGTTCGAATACGACGATGCCTGCTGCGTATGCCGCAATAAAAGGAGGAATCATCAATTTCACTAGATATTTAGCAACATATTACGCAAAAGATGGCATTAGAGTGAATGCGGTATGCCCCGGTGGTATCTACGATAATCAGCCTGCAGTTTTTGTGAAAAAATACGCGGAAAAAACACCGATGGGCCGAATGGGATATCCTGAAGAAATCGCAGGTCCTGTAATCTTTTTAGCATCAGAGTCATCATCCTATATTACCGGGCATATCCTGATGGTAGATGGTGGCTGGACTGTTTGGTGACTGTAGCAATGAAAACAATACGTATCGCAAACAGAGTAGTAGGCGAGAATCAACCCACGTTTATCATCGCAGAAGCTGGTGTAAACCATAACGGTCAACTAAAACTCGCAAAAAAACTCGTTGGCGCAGCAATCCATGCAGGTGCTGACGCGGTGAAATTCCAGACATTTAAAGCAGAAGAAGTCGTCACCAAAAAAGCAGAAATTGCAGACTATGCAAAAACCAACATTGGTAAGAATATAAAACAACTTCATATGATAAAAAAGATGGAACTCACCTACGAAGACTTTCGAGTTCTTAAAAAGTATTGTGATACGAAAGGTATCATATTTTTATCGACGCCTCATTCCTTTGACGCAATCAATTTTTTAAAAGAACTTGTCCCTGCTTATAAATTTGGCTCAGGGGATCTAACCAATACTCCTGCATTACGGCATGCAGCAAAAAAAGGAAAACCGATGATCCTCGGGACTGGAATGGCGACCTTGCAAGAAGTTAAACATGCCGTGAATGTCATCAAATCAGAAAACAACACCCAAATCATCCTTTTGCATTGTACCACAAATTATCCATGCCCCCTCGAAGAAGTCAATCTCCGAAGCATGCTTACCATGAAAAAAGAACTCAAGTGCCTCGTAGGATACTCAGATCACACCCTAGGCATCCTCGTCCCAGCAATGGCGGTAACACTCGGTGCAACCGTGATAGAAAAACATTTCACCCTAGACAAAAAATTACCTGGTCCTGACCATAAAGCATCCTTGGAACCAGATGAGTTCAAACACATGGTTATTGAGATCAGGAACGCTGAACAAACACTAGGGAGTTTTATCAAAAAACCTACTGCTTCTGAAAGAATAATCATGAAACTGGTACGAAAAAGCATCGTCGCTAACCAAGACATCAAAAAAGGAACAGTTATCAAGAAACACATGCTTACTATTAAAAGACCAGGCACCGGGTTAAACCCTGAAAAATTACATACTATTATTGGAAAAAAAGCAAAACAATCCATAGAAAAAGACGAAATTATTCAAATACATATGGTAGAATAAATATGAGACAAATCGCGGTTATCACAGGAACAAGAGCGGAATACGGTTATCTCAAACCCCTGATGCAAGCTATAGAAAACGATAACAAATTAGAGTTATTCCCCATCATCACAGGTATGCATCTTCTCTCTGAACACGGGAATACCTATAAACTTGTCAGAAACGATTTTCCTCAATCCTTAAAAATCTCTATGATTTTAAACGGTGACACCCTAAAAGATATGGCTGTGTATCTCTCCATAGGAATCAAAAATTTTGCAGAGTTTTTTTCTAAAAACCCGCCTGATATCGTTGTGATTCTTGGAGATAGAAGTGAATCATTAGCAGCTGCGCTGGCGGCACTGTACTTAAACATCCCCATCGCCCATATTAACGGCGGCGATGTAACCGGTACTACCATAGACGAATCTATTCGACATGCGCTCACAAAAATCGCTCATATTCACCTAGTACATACCAAGAAGAATGGAGAACGAGTGAAAAAAATGGGTGAAGACAAGAAAAGAATTTTTGTTGTAGGTGCTCTTACCCTTGATACAATACTTCATACTCCGTTAAAATCAAAATCTGAAATTTTCAAACAATGTCATCTAGATCCCAAGAAAACAACCTTTCTTGTTGTCCAGCACCCTATCACTACGATAAAAGACCGCGGATATTCTCAGTTAAAAGAATTATTCCTAGTGTTAGATACCATGCAAGAACAAACAGTTTTGATCTATCCAAACTGTGACGCTGGTGGAAAAAAGTTTGTACAACTCATCGAGAAATATAAGAAAAAGCGATATATTCACGCGTTTAAAAATCTCTCCCATGAAGATTACTTAAGTCTCTTGAAATCAGTTGATGTACTGATAGGAAATTCAAGCAGCGGTATCATTGAAGCGCCATCATTTAATATACCTGTGATCAACATCGGGAATAGACAACAAGGGAGAGCACGTTCTCAAAATATCATTGACGTTGAACCAAATAAAAAGAGCATAACAAACGCCATCAATGTTGCTCTCCATGATAAGGAGTTTTTAAGAAAAGTAAAGACGTGTAAAAATATATTTGGCGATGGAAAAGCATCGCAAAGAATTGTAAAAATTTTAAAAAACATACAAATTGATGATCAATTGATTCAGAAACAAATCACTTACTAAAAAGAGGATATTGAACATGAATGAAAAAAGATTTACCGGTTGGCAAAGACCAGAAATAGAGGATCGAAAACTTCATCCAAAATACTATTTCTTGGTTCATTACACAGAGAACTTCGAGTTGGGAGAAAATACTGATATCGGAGCGTTTACGTATATCAACGCGAAATACGGTGTCGTCATTGAAAAAAATGTCCAGATAGGTTCTCATTGTTCAATTTATTCTCTTTCCACCATTGATGATAAAAACGGCAAAGTAGTCATCAAAGAAAATGCACGGATCGGCACCCACAGCACTGTGATGCCTGGTGTGACCATAGGTAAAAACGCGGTTGTTGGAGCACACAGTTTTGTTAATATAGATATTCCTGATAACGTGATTGCGTTTGGTAGTCCTGTAAAAATTATAAGGAAGAACACGAAATGAATTGGAAGATACCGTTATTTAAATCCTATTGGGAAGAAGACGATATAGATGCGGTTGCAAAAGTGATCAGAAGAGGCACCTATTGGTCTTCCGGTCCTGAAATTGAAACACTTGAACATGACCTAGCCAGTTTTGTTGGTGAACAATATGCTTTATCATTTAATTCTGGTACCTCAGCGTTACACGCTCTATTATTAGCACATAAAATAACCACAGGGGAAGTCATTGTACCCTCTTTTACCTTCATTGCCACAGCGAATACGGTCGCACTCGCTGGCGCAAAACCAGTATTTGCAGAGATAGAAGAACAATCCTATGGGTTGGATCCTGAGGCTGTAAAAGAAAAAATAACCAAGAAAACACAAGCGATCATCCCCGTTCATTATGGAGGATTCCCCTGCAAAGAAATACAAGCGTTACGGGAGATCGCTGATGACCACCACCTTTTACTTTTAGAGGATGCTGCAGAATCCCTTGGAGCAACAATTAATAAACAGATGGTTGGAACGTTTGGTCAGTCTTCGATCTTTAGTTTTTGTCAAAATAAGATTATCACTGCTGGAGAAGGCGGAGCAGTAGTTACCAATTCAAAGAATATCTACCAACGATTGAAGCTTCTTCGATCCCATGGTCGTCAAGAAAACGAGGAAGGATATTTCTCAACAACAAAAGAGTTAGACTACATAGAAGTGGGATATAACTTTCGTCTGCCGACCATCTGCGCAGCATTGGTTATATCTCAATTGAAAAAAATTCAAAAAATTATCACAATGAGAAGGGAAAAAGCTGCAGCTTTCACCAAACAATTATCGCCAATAAAACAGATTAAAACTCCCACTGAAGCGAAAAACCACTTCAGCGTTTATCAAATGTACACGATCCAATTCAACGATCAGAAAACCAGGGACACCGTTCAAAACCACTTAACCCAAGCAGGGGTAATGACCAAAGTCTATTTCGAACCTGTTCATTTAAAAACGTTTTACAAAAAACAATTCAAATATAAACCAGGTGATCTCCCCAAGACAGAACGCATAGCAACAAAAGTTCTTACATTACCGCTCTATCCAAGCTTAACAGATACTGAGATAGGATATATTACTGATACGATTAAAAACTGTTGTAGGTGATCATAAATGGAGAAAACATTAGAAAATATGTTTAAAAATAAAAAAATACTTGTCACTGGAGGAACCGGTTTTATCGGTGGAGAAATCGTTCGTAACCTACTCGGATATAATCCAGCGGTAGTGCGTATTTTCAGCAACGATGAAGATAACACATTTCGATTAATACAGGAGCTCGGTGTTAAAAGTGATATCCGCTTTTTAATCGGAGATATACGAGACAAAGAACGACTGAAACTTGCGATGGAAGGTATCGATATCGTGTACCATGCAGCAGCGTTAAAACATGTTCCTCTCTGCGAATATAACCCTTTCGAGGCGATTAAAACAAACGTCCTCGGTACACAAAACGTAATCGAGGCAGCATTAGCAAACAGCGTAGGCAAAGTTATCGCGATCAGCACTGACAAAGCAGTAAACCCGGTCAATACAATGGGTGCGACGAAATTATTAGGAGAAAAACTCATTATCGATGCGAATTATTATAAAGGGTCCAGTAAAACCATTTTCTCCTGTGTTCGATTCGGGAACGTCATTTTTTCCAGGGGTTCCGTTGTCCCTGTTTTTGAAGAACAAATTAAACAAGAGAAGATGATCAAGATGACCGATGAAGCGATGACGCGGTTTATGATGTCTATAAAAAACACTGTTGATCTCGTGTTTAAAGCAACAATGTTATCCAAGGGTGGGGAGATTTTTATCTTGAAAATGCCTGTCGTCCGACTCGGGGATTTAGCAGATGTCGCAATAGAACAGTATGTGAAGAAATACGGGTATAAAAAGGAAGAGATCACAAAGAAAATCATCGGTCCAAGACCTGGTGAAAAAATGTTTGAGGAACTTATGACAGAGACAGAAGCTAAAAAAGCGTTTGAAACAGAGACGATGCTGATTATTCCTCCACCAGTCGGTTTCACTGATAACATCGCGGCACCATCAGATTATCCAAACGCTCGACTGAGTACCCTTTCGCGATATATTTCAAAAGATGTTGCTCCTTTTTCAAAGGAAGAAATTCGTCGATGGTTCATCTGATTCTGCCCTAATTTTAAAACGTTCTTTGCATTCATTTCAGGAATTATTCCTTTGTGTTGGAATTCTTCGTCCACTACTTTAAGAAATAACGCTGATCTCACAAAAGGCCACATGAGAATATCGTCATGGTTGAATCTAAAATCTAGAAGATCTTTATTTGTTTCAAAAGAGAGTAAATCATCATAAATCATACTCGGTGAATCTCCTCTTATTCATAGATCAGTAACCCTTTTTTCAGGAGAATTATTTCAAATCTACTTTCTGCATGAGTTTAATATTATAATACAGCGGGTTAGTCAACCCGTCAATAATAAAACCATTATTGTACGCATCTACTAATGTTTGTACTCCTTCTTCGATGGAATATTTCGGTTTGAACCCTAACACTTTCCATATCTTATCAGAGTTAATGTGATACGACCGCATATCATCAGTAGGGACATACTCAAAAACAATGTTGTTATCATTCACGACTTTTTTCACTATTGTCGCTAGTTCTTCAACGGTTCTATTTTGAAAACCTGCATTGAAAATTTCACCATTGATTTTTTCACATGGTGCACATAAAAACAGTTGATACACTCGTACGACATCCTTTATGTTGATGTTTGGCCGGAGTTGTTTCCCACCAAAAATCTTAATTTTTTTATTTACTAACGCGTTGATTGCAAGGATATTCACAACGAGATCAAGGCGGAGACGAGGAGCGTACCCGCATACTGTTGCAGGTCGGACAATCACATGTTCAACATCTGGGTTTTTCTCACCGAAGTCCAATAGTATTTTTTCACATTCCAATTTATATTTTGAATAATCTGTAAGAGGTTCACAGATAGACGTCTCCCGAACATTTTTTTCCTTTTTCACTCCGTAAACACTCGAGGTGCTCGCGTAGATAAATCGTCTCACATTATTGATTCGGGCTGCTTCAATTAAATTATAAAATGCATCGTAATTAATCGATTTCCCAAGTGCTGGATTCAATTCGTAACTTGGATCATTAGAGATACAAGCTAAATGAAGGATGGTATCAACATTTTTTGTTGCATCAATAAATTTCTTTTTATCTCGAATATCCCCTTTGATTTGGACGAGATTAGGATTATTTTTAACTAAGGAAAATATGTCGCCATACAGATATAAATCATACACAATAACCTTGTACCCATCCTGCAGTAACTCTGGAACCAACGCACTTCCTACATACCCTGCACCACCGGTTACCAGCACAGTTTTCGAATTTCGCTCAGACATCTGTTTTCTCCCTCCGTATCCTCATCATTTTTTTTGATAGGTAAATTTAAAATACGATGCGATAAGATGAGTGGTCGCAAGGTGAATATCCTCTACCATCTCCATAAAATTACAAGGGACATGGATCGAATATTTCACCATCTTTTTCAACTTACCACCATCGTACCCTGTAAAACCGATAGATACAGCGTTATGGGTATTTGCATACTCAATACCTTTTAGGACATTCGGTGAATTTCCACTCCCACTAATACCAATAACAATATCTCCCTCTTTCATAAGATTTTTCAACTGTTCAACAAAAATATTTTCATATCCCAAATCATTTGCATACGCAAGCATATTCGGAATATTATCAATGAGGCCTACCGCCTTGAAACGTGACCTCCCTTCAACCGTCGCCCCCTGAGACAAACCGTTGACAAAATGTGATGCGGTCGAAGCACTCCCACCATTCCCCATGGTAAAAATTGTTTTCCCTGTCTCTCGAGCTTTTTCAAGTACATTGATTACAGATTTAATGTCATTTTCATTTACAAGCGATATCGTCTTTTTAAGATCGTCCACGTATTTTTTGATAAAATCCATACATTTCCCTCTTTACTATTTCATGACATAGTTGATAAAGGTAAAAAGATCACTTGGATTAATAGGTTCTTTATTACCCATGGTTTTGACTTTGAGACCACCGACAACATTCCCCACAAAAGGTATCACTTTCGGAGGGGCCTTCTTTTTTGCTAACAACGACGTGATCGCTAAAACTGCGTCGCCTGCTCCGACAGAATCCACAACACGATCAGAAAATATCGGTACATAGTAGGTTTTCCCATCTTGATAGTAGATACTCCCAGACCCTCCTAAGGTGATATTTATTCGTTTACACTGCGTATCCTTTGCAACCCTGCGAATGAGTGGTTCTATTTCCCCAAATTTTGCCCTATACGGGAGTCGAAGCTCTCGTTCGTCAATAGAAATATAATCAACATTACTATATTTGGTGATCATGTTAAAACCAAAGTTAATACTGTTCGTCTGAGCATTCACCGCGGTGAATTTCGATTTTTTACTAATCGTTTCTTGTATTTTTGGAGTGATTAACCCATGACCAAAATCCGCAACTAGAACCATATCATATTTTGGTATGTTATTGTTAAGATAAGAAATCACAGATTCCTCTACCTTCTGATCAATGAACTCATCGTTTATTTGTGAAACCTCAAACAACTTCGACCGTTCGAATTTTTCCAAGTACCTGGTTTTTACAATAGTTGGCGCATATTTCCTATAAAAAAACTTAGACCGTATATTATCCCGTAAATGTTTTTTGATATACTCTTCCTTATTATCGTTCCCTAGACATGAGACTAATTGAACGTTTTTTACGAATCCCGCTACGTGATTAGCCACTGCCAGGCATCCGCCCGCATAGACCTCATTATACAAGAATTTTGTTGAAACAACCGCAGCTTTTTCAGGTTTACCAACAGCTTTGCAAAACACATACTCATCTAAGATAACATCCCCAATGATGAGAACATTCATGTTGTTGAGACTTTTTAAGATACGAACGATATCACTAGATGTATAGTCTCTTTTCAATGTTTTCAAATACTCTTTTGCATCTTTCGACAGAATATTAAAACGTTCGTTAATGATGCTCGATGAAGAAAACGTAATCTCATCGGTAAATCTGATTTCCCCTCCGATTTTCTTCACTGCTTTCTCTTCTAAAAGGATTGTGGACGTTTCACCTTCAGTACTATTGGAATACTCCTTTCCTTTTACATAAAAATCCGGTTTCAAAAGTTGGATTGTATTCACTACTGTCTCGTCTTTCTCCAAGGCAACATAATCAACATCAGCTAATGATGCCACTGATTCGGCTCGAAGATGTTCGTTAAAAACCGGTCTCTCAGGGCCTTTTTGAACAAATCTATCAGGGATTATCGTTACGATGAGAATATCCCCGTATTTTTTCGCTGCTTTCAGATGGCGAATATGACCAGGGTGCAGTAAATCAAAACAACCACGAGATAGAACGACTTTTTTCTTTTTTATTTTATATTCTCCACAAATTTTTGCTAAATCGTTGAGACTTATAATTTTCTCGTCGCTACTCATATGAGGTCACTTTGAAAGATACCGGAACCAATCTTTAGTTGCTTTATTAATCTTCTCGGGGGTCCAGAGAGGAGCATTTTTCCAGTCCTGGATATGATCAAGCATAATTTGTACCCCTATTTCAAATGAAACGTTGGGTTTCCAATGGAGTAATTTTTGGATTTTTGTAATATCTGCCTGGGTGCAATCAGGCTCACTTGGTCTCTTTGGTATATGGATTACATCCCCTCCGAGGAGTTCTACTAGGCGATTTATACTATACGTATTTCCACTTCCTACGTTTAACACTTCGCAACAGATGTTTGATGCTGCAACTTTTACACACGCATCAGCAATATCAGTAACAAACGTAAAATCCCTGGTTTGTTTTCCATCCCCAACAACCGTATATGCTTCTCCATGGAGTTTTTGAGCAAGAAACACACCGAACACTGCACCATATGCACCAGTGGTACGTGATCGAGGACCATATACGTTGAAAAATCTCAAAGACATCACTGGTAATTTGTACACTTTTCCCCAATGAAGCACAAGTCGCTCCCCAAGAAACTTAGTAAGAGCATAGGGATACCCAGTTCGTATCTCAGCGGTTTCAGGAGTCGGATATACATCAGGTATACCATAGCAGGAGGAAGATGCTGCGTAAACGAATCGTTTAATATTTGTTTGTCGTGCTGCTTCAAGCACTGAAAACGTCCCATCAACATTCGTACGAAAATATTCCTGTGGTTTTTGTATAGATGGAACGATATCGGCTAATGCCGCTAAATGAAACACCCAATCTGCTCCCTTAAACTGGTTCAATAAAGTGTCTGTATCAATCACATCTGCCTCAATTATCGATAAATCTGGATTTTCTTTCTGATGGTTGAGATTTTCAGAACGACCTGTCACAAAATTATCAATTACAATAACCTGATGACCATCAACTAATAGTCTGTCAACGAGATGACTGCCGATGAAACCGGCACCACCAGTTACTATGGTTTTCATTTTTCTCATAGGTTATTCACTTTGTTTTACTTAGTGTTTTCATGGTTTCATGCAACCCGTTCATAATGGTTTCAATTTCCCAGTCCTGCATCTGTGGAGAGATTGGTAACGCGAGCTGTTCTTTAAACCATATATGTTCACATACAGGGCATTCACCGATGTTATGTCCTCTCATCCGCATGATCCCACCAAGGTGTATCGGCCAGAATCGAATCACCAACCGTACATTATGTTCATTTTCCATATGCCGAACGAATTCATTTCGATCGATTCCTGTTTTATGATTGAGGAAAAAAGTGAAAAGATGCCATGGATGCTTGCATTTTGGTAGGATCTTAACTTTTCGTAATCCGGAAATACTGTCAATCGTCTCGTTGTATCTTTTAGCAATTTGATCACGTAAAGCAATAAAGTTATCCAATTTTTTAAGTTGCACCCGTCCTACTGCAGCTTGTGGCGTTGACATTCGATATGTTGACCCGACTTCTTCAACTTCAATCCAGTCGTAATCCCATGCATCTCCTGCATGCATGAACGCAGGTGATTTTGGTTTAGGATATTCTCCAAGGTTTGATACTGAACGTTTTATTCGCTTACCATAGGGATAATTTGTTCTCAGACCTCTCGCCATCTCTGCGTACTCATCATTATTCGTGATAAACATCCCACCTTCTCCAAGGGTACAAAGGTTTTTTAATGCTGAAAAAGAGAAACAAGCAATCTCGCTATCATTTCCAATTTTTTTTCCTTTGTATTCACCTCCAACAGCATGGGCTGTATCTTCTACCACGGTTAGATCATGGTCATTGGCAATTTCACGGATAGGTTTCATATCAGCAGGGTTGCCACCATGATGTACCACATAGATTGCTTTTGTTCGAGGTGTGATTAACGATTCGATTTTTTCAGGATCAATATTCAGGGAGTCCGCGTCAATATCAGCGCATTTAATCGCAATATTGCGTTCAAGCAGATGGACGATCGTCACCCAAAACGCGTTAGCCTGGCAAATCACTTCGTCCTTGGGTTGAAGATGTAATACTTGTGTAGCGAATCTAAGTGCTGCTCCACAAGAACTGACAGCGACTGCATGTTTGGCATGGCAATATGCAGCAAATTCTTTTTCAAAAAGATCGATATCTGGTCCACGGGTAAGAGCAACACCTGATTGAAGGACCTGGCGTATCGCTTCCACTTCTTCATTATCAAAGAGGGTACCTACCGGGTATTCGTCTATGATTTTTTTCATGGTTTTCCCATGGTAAATTTTTTTATCACTATTACCAGACACTCCATCATAGCTACTCTAAATCCACCATACAATGAATGAACTCATGATTCACTTTTTTTAAATATCATACTTAGAAACGTGAAATCATATCCATTAAAAGAAATAGTTTTCATAGGAGACTGCTCCATATTCTTTTCCCCAAGTAAATTAAAACCATTATCCCAAGCAATCTTTATTATATCTTCTATTTCCTCCTTTGAGAAGATAACCCAATCTTCCTGATGAACTTTTATTTTCTCAGGCCAATAATCAGTTGATACATACAATAAACCATACTTCTTCAATAAACGATACATTTCCTTGAAGAATACTTCAATATCTACCCCATGCTCCACTACACTTACAGATGTGATGATATCATAAAAATCAGAGCTACATTTAGAGACTAATCCATCTCCTCTTTGCAGATGGTATGTTGTTCCGTAGATCAGTTTCCTTCCGAACCAGAGATATAAATCATTCAGATAACTTCTCCTATTATATTTCGAATCAAGTTCGTAGAGGTCTATACCATAGAGATTCCTGAATCCCATCTTATAGCAAAGGTTTATTACCGCGCTTTCACGACATCCGAAATCAAAGATATATGTATCTTTATCCATATCCTTTACAATGTTATAAATCTGCCATATATCCCAATTCTTCATCGGTGTCTTATGGATTGGCATATGAAGATTGATAAGGTTGTTATATGCTTCTCCGATTTCATTCCAAGAGTTCAATATCTGTATCATAATATCTCGTTCATACGACGTATAAGTTGTTCTTTCGAGTAATCCTTCCGCATTATCTCAATATTACTTGCATACTCCTTCCAGTTAATCTTATGAAACTTTGATAAAAGCAGGAACAGCGACTCCTTATCATCAGGCAAATAGTTCACCCCGATATTATAGGTGTCGAAATAATACTGGAATGGAGGTTGATATGGAGCGATGATGGGTTTCCCGAATTTCATAACATCCCAGAATACACCAGACGCAGCAGGGTCTCTTGTTACCCTATATGGAAAAATCACAGTTTTTGCGATACTGATAAGATACTCGTATTCATCCCGTTCCAGATGACGGAAAATGAAATGAAGACCAACAAGAGGGTTTTTGAAACCATTAATCTTTTCATTAAGTTGGTTCACAAATTCCTCATCCTTCTCAGGAACCATCCCACCTGCAATCATAACCTTTAACGGAACACGTACATCAGACAATACATCAACAAAAATATCAACACCCTTGGCTTTTTGTATTGTCCCGATGAAAAGAACATCAACATCCCGTATACTACCAAGTTTATTGTTCTTGTTAGCTTCTGGTGAATATTCAGGTAGATAATAATTCGGAAGAACATGAATATACTCAGATTTCACTCCATAGTGTTGAATCATATACTCCTTGTAGCATTCCTCAAGAACAACAATTGCTTTCACCCGACTAGCGATAAGTCTGATTCCTACCTTCCAGATAAATTGTTTCAGATTACGATGAATATGAAGCACACGGATGCCACTTTCTGCACTATCGTGATGTGTGAATATGAATTTCCCAACAGTTTTTTTAGAATAAAAAACACTCAAGAAATAGATGAGCAGACCACCCGATCCATGAAAATACATGATGTCATAGTTCCTGCTCATTTGGAGAATAGAGTTATGCTTCTTGATGTTCTCAGAAAGGTTTTTCAATAATGAGAATAGTTGTTTTCCGAGGGAGTCTTTTGCTGGTAAAATGAACTGTGTCATAGGATGTTTTGATAAATCCTTAATGAATACTTCGTATCCTGATTCTTTAAATAATGTTGAAAGGAAATTCATGTAAGGGATAGGATGCCCGAAAGTATCTGAGCTGGTGTTCACTATGCAAACTTTCACCATACGCTCCATCCTCCGTCAACGACGAGATTTTGCCCAGTGACATATGATGAAGCATTTGATGCTAAAAAGACAACAGCTCCTGTTAAGTCCTCGGGTTGGCCAATGCGACCCAAAGGGATTCGATAGGTAAGCCCGCGGATATAATCAGGGCGTTCTGGGCCGCGTTTTGGTGGGAAATGGCCTGGGCTGATAGCGTTGACTCGAATGTTTTTTTCTGCCCATAACATAGCAAGATACCGTGTCATCTGTAGAATACCCCCTTTTGCTACGGAATAATGAAGAGGTGATTTTTTTCCAAGCGGTACAAATATTCTTTGGTCAGTCCCTAAAAAACTGTATATGGAGGCGATGTTAATAATTGATCCTTTTTGTGCGGTAAGCATGGTGGGACTTACTGCTTTGATACAGGTGAAATAATGAGTTAATGTATGTTCAAGTGCGTTGTTCCATTTTTCTTTTGTTAGTTCTTCAAATGTTTCTTCTTGTTTTCCATAGGCGTTATTCACTAAAATGTCAATTGATTTATACTTTTTTATTATCGTATTCACAACGGTTTGGAATTCATCTTCATGAGTTACATCACATACGTGATAGTCACAGTTATTTTTAAAGAGTGATTGATTGTGGTTGAGAACATCTTTTAATTTTTTTTCGTTTCTCCCTATTAATTGAACGTGTGCTCCAAAACCAGCTAAGGATTTCGCTATTTCAGAACCAAGATACCCATATGCTCCTGTGATAATTGCTACTTTTCCTTCGAGTGAGAATAGTTTTCGATATTGTTCTATTTGGTCCAACATTTGTTCCTATAACCTTTCTGCTCTTTTTAAGGTTACAATTTCGTTTACCTTTTTAATAATAGTGTTCTTATCAGGATAAAACACATCCTCTAATGAGTAGCTGCATGGGTGTGTCGCATGGGGGAGACCTATTCGTTTTATTGGAGCTTTCAGTGAATCAAAATGGTTCTCAGCTATTCGTGCAGCGATCTCAGCAGTTATCCCTGAGTAAAGCCAATCGATATCCGCGATGACGAGACGTCCAGTTTTTTTCACCGATTCTGCGATGATGTTTTCGTCAAGTGGATACGATGTGCGAGGGTCGATGATTTCAATATCAATGCCCTTTTTCGATAGTTCCTCTGCAGCTTTTTCCGCTTCGAGAACCATCTGGGAGTATGCGACAACAGTAGCGTCATTTCCTTTTCGTACTACTCTTCCTTTCCCTAGTGGAATCGTATACATTTCTTCCGGAACTTCACATTCCTTGTTGAAGAGAAATTTATGTTCTATGAAGATGATAGGATTGTTGTCTTTGAGTGATTGTAGTAATAACCCTTTTGCATCATATGCGTTTGACGGCAGAACAACTTTCAATCCCGGGAAATGTGCGAACACGCTATGAAAACTCTGAGAATGCTGAGCTCCTTGACCCCATCCTCTGCCAACGATCGCTCTTGTGATGAACGGACATTTCACATGGCCCCCCCACATATAAGAGACTTTTGCCGCATGATTTGCGAGTTGATCTAAAGAAAGGAGCATAAAATCTATTCGTTGATGGACCATGATAGGGTGCATACCTGCTATCGCTGCGCCAACTCCGACGCCTGCCATCGCATTTTCTGACATCGGCATGTCAGCGACCCGATCATCGCCGAATGTTTTCGCAAGATCTAACGCGATTCCAAAAACTCCTTTAGCAAAATCAACTCCTTCGCCATACACAAAAACAGATTCATCTGCTTCCATGGCTTGTTTGATTGCTTCCCGTATGGCATCGTTGAAATTGAGCATTCTCATTGAAACACATCCTTTAGTAATTCATCTTCTCCGGGTAACGGTGAAGTCCGTCCAAAAACAACCGCTTTTTCAATTCGATCGTGTAGTTTTTCTCGTATCTCTGCATCCTTTTTCTCTGTTAACATCTTCTTTTCCAATAACATTTTTCTAAAATTATCGATTGGACATTTCTTTTTCCATTCGTTTAATTCTTCTACTGTTCTCATCTTTGGATCGATATCATCATCAATACCGCAATGTGCTTTAAATCGATACGTGATCGCTTCAAAAAGTGTCGGTCCTTTTCCTTCTCGAGCTCTTTTCACAGCCTCTACTGTTTCCGTATAGACTTCAAGAATATCCATGCCGTTGATTCTTTTTCCCGTAACACCAAACGCCTCAGCACGTTTAGCGATATCTTGTACCGCTTGCCGAGCAGACACTTTTGAAAACGATGCAAAAAAATTGTTCTCACAGATATAAAGAACAGGGAGTTTTTTCAGAGCTGAGAAATTCAGTGATTCATAGAGGACGCCTTCATCTGCTGCTCCATCACCAAAGAACGATACAGCAACATTTTTCTTTTTTTGTAGTTGAAATGCCCATGCTGCACCAGCAGCAATTGGGATACTCCCGCTGACTATAGCGGAACTCCCCATATGACCAACGCTTGTGTCAACTAAATGCATGGAGCCGCCTTTCCCGCGAGAACAACCATCAATTTTAAGATACATTTCAGCCATAAACTTGTTCAAATCTCCGCCTTTGGCAAGATAATGACCATGACTTCGATGGGTACTGAACACGTAATCATCTTTGGTTAATGCTGCACATACACCAACAGCAACCGCTTCTTGACCAATATAATAATGATGCGGGCTTTTCATTAACTGTTCTGGATGCAAAGTGATACATTTTTCTTCTGCAAATCGAATTAACAACATGTCCTCATACATTTTAACGAGTTTCTCTTCTGGAATATCCAATTTTTTTATTTTCATCGTTTTCTCTTCCTTGCAGCATGACTCAATTCAATAATTGCTCTGCAAACATGACCTGCTTGCATATCCTCTATTGCAACATTAACATCATCCAATTTATATCGATGCGTAATCAACTCATCAATTTTCAGTTTTCCCGCTTTATAGAAGGCAATATACCGAGCAAAATCAACATCAGGTCGAGTATGCCCACCATGGCCACCTATGAGTTGTTTTCCATAATGGGTTTGTACAGCATCGATACAAATTTTTTCATTATGTGTAGGGTTACCAACAAGATTAATCAACCCGGTATTACACGCTGCCTGATACGCTTGTTCCATCGTCTCTTTTAAACCCGCGGATTCAAACGCGTAATCAACGCCTTTCCCATCAGTTAGTTCTTTTATTTTTTTCACAGGATCTTCTTTTTTCGCGTTTATAACATGAGTCGCACCGAATTTCTGTGCCACATCTAATTTATCAGCATGAATATCAACCGCGATTATCTTTAATGCATTCACTAGTGCTGCGCCTTGAATGATATTCAAACCAATCCCACCAATCCCAAACACTGCTACAGACGCCCCCGGTTGGACTTTCGATTCATTCAACACCGCTCCAAGACCAGTCGACACCGCACATCCAATAATAGAAGCAACATCGAATGAAACGTCATCTCTAATCTTTGTAACCCGATTCTCAGATGCGACCGTATATTCGTTAAACGTAGTAACAGGTCCTGCATTTATCTTCTGTGAACCCTTCATATATAGTGGTGTTTTCGCGTTAAAACCTGGACCTTGAATCCATGTTAAAATAACATGGTCACCAGGAGCAACATGAGTGACCCCAGGACCGATTTTTTCTACAACACCTGCTCCTTCATGGCCAAGAAGGTGCGGTAAGTAGGGATCCGCACCATATTTTCCTTTCACATTGTCTAATTGTGTATGACAGATACCGCTTGACATTACTTTTACAAGTAATTGACCCATTTCAAGATTAGGGACTTCTATATCTTCTATTATAAGTGGTTTGTTAATTTCATATAAAACCGCAGCCTTCATTTTCACAGCATCAACCTCTTAGCCTTAAATTATATTTTTATAGTTTTTAAATAAATTTTTTATCATTCTCCCTATCGGGTTTGGACAGGGTATACATTTTTACTATAAATAAATAACTCTAAAGGTAGTGTTATCCGTATATCTTGTGATCTCGGAATTTAAAAATTAACACACCCTTTATCGTTCACAAAAACAAAAATTGTGTCCCTATCATCAGAGAACACTTCCTTATATCCATTCTTCAAATAAAAACCCCTTGCACTATTAGTCTTAGCAATAAACAACCCTTTATATTTATTATGAATCTCCTTAAGCAATTTAGAAGCATAACCCTGATTCCTGTCTTTCTCTTTTGTAACAACCCAACTAATACCATAAAAACCAGCGGCAATTTTCACCAAAAGAATATACGATGTATCAGTCATCTCAAATAACTCAACAGGATATTGAGACATGATATGTTCAATTACCGAGCCAACATTTCTCGGAGGTTTGTTAAAGACTTCATCAAGAAGTTTGTTATATCTCAGGAACTTTGATAACTCGTTCATTTTCCACCCATCGGTTTCTTCAATGTCCATATAATATGACTTTTTATCTTTATATGTAAAATTATCATTATTAATATACAATCACAAATAAAACCTATATAGATACTCGAATAACCGAGATAGACCCAACAAATAATTCCTGTAATACACACGAGCACAGAAATTATGGGATCTATTTTTATTCTAAAAATTCGGACATAATATTTTCGTATTATCTCTTTATATTCTTTTTCAGTATATTTAAATTTAAGAGGTATTTCAGTCATCTCCTAAGTCAGATAATCACATATCTTTTCTTTCTTTAAAAACATATTCTTAAGAACTCCATAATATGCCACCAGAAACGACTTACGAATATATTGATAGAGGCAATTATGGTCAATGTGCAGGATAGATTTTTGTATTTAAACCACTACTTTATGAACAAAGCCATTTTTTTTAATTTTCCAAAAATCTAAATATTACTTTATTGTATAATCCATCAGATGTTAGATGTTGATTCAATCGATATATATGTCTCTAATAAAATTGTTACAATTAATAAAGCAAAAAAAATTATTGATGAGATAAAACAACAAAAAAAGACAGTTGGACTGTGTCATGGAGGATACGATCTTCTTCATCCCGGTCATATCAAACATTTTGAATCTGCAAAAAAACTCTGTGATGTATTGGTTATATCAGTAACCTCGGATCGGTTCGTCGCTGAAAGAAAAGGGAAAGGACGACCGATTTTTAATGAGAAATTGCGAGCGTATTCAATTGCTGCCTTAGAATCAGTAGATTATGTGGTTATCAGTGATAATAAACGTGCAACTGACATCATCTCTCACCTAAAACCGTCGTACTACATCAAAGGACCTGATTTTATTCAAAAGACAACACCTGGAATCACCAAAGAACGCCAAGCCATCAAAAATGTTGGTGGAGAAATGAAATACACTCGTGATCCGACGATGTCAACAACGAAAATAATTGATTACATTATTACACAGGTTTCTCGTGATGAAATATTGATGATTATTGATCGTGATGGTACGCTTGTCGAAGAAGTGAAGTTTCTAGGAACAGAGAAAAATTGGAAGAAAGCTATACGATTAAATAAACATGTGATTGATTTTCTTTCAGCAGTTCAGACGAAGGTAAATGTAATCCTTATGGCAGTTACGAATCAGGCAGGTGTTGCACGAGGATATTTTAATTGTAAACGCGTAGAAGAAATAAACGCATACATCGATACTTTACTCAGAAAAAATCGTATTACTATTCATGCTTGGGAGTATTGTCCTGATGTTGATCGAGTGTACGCAGAAAAAACGATGATAATACCATTCAAAAAAGAGTATATCAAAGAAAAAACGAAAAGAAAACCGTGTATTGATATGGTTCTTGATGGATTAGCCCATCTAAAGAAGAGTTTAGATGATTTTCAAAAAATCTTCGTTGTAGGGGATCGACATGAAGATAAAGGGTTAGCAGAAAATCTTCATGCCCACTATATTGATGTAAAGGGGAGAACAACGGAGGATATTCTTGCAGAATTTCATAAAAAAATAAAGAAATAAATTAGGGTTCTTGTTGAAGAAACCTAATGACATTTGCTTTCTGGTTTTCGATAATGAATTTCTCCCGGTTTTTTTTCACTGACATGAGTAGTAATTCATAATCACACTTGTTGATGTATGTTTTAATGTTTCCAATTTTGTTTAACGGAATTACAACACCAAAGTTATTCGTTGTGATAATATTCGCTATCGATGTATGTTCCGCATCAATGATGATGGGTAATCCAGCAGTAAGGTAATCGTAAATTTTTACTCCAGACGCCATTTTTGCTTGGAGATAATCATGATGAGGTGGTATAGATAAGGAGATGCCGAAATCGTATTGCGATATATCATTGATAAGTTCTTTATGGTTGGTGATATACTTATGGATTTGAAGATTTTTGTGATAGGTTAGTGGTTGAAGAACCTCAGGGGAATGCGAATAGACATGAAGGACGATATTTTTCTCTTTTAAAAGCTCTGCAAATACTTTGTAGTTATTATCACCCGATGGAGCATTTGACATTCCCCCGATAAAAACGAGGTGGGTAATATCTCCTTTTAAATTATTGATTTTTTTTTCTACCAAATCTTTTTTTTCAATAAGGTAGTTAAATACAAAATGGGGTTTCTCTTGAATTTTGTATACCGTTTTGAGGTAGTCAAGTTCATTTTCAAATCCTTTGGTAATGATTTTATGAGCGTTTTCAAAGCATATTTTATCAAAAAATAATGAAAGCCAGCCATGAAGTTTAACCTTGATCCGTAGTTTTTCTTTTTCAATATAATAATGATATTTCAGTTCTTTTGGGAACTGGTACACATGGATGTCGTAGGGGAAATGAATTCGTGTTATGTGAGGAAAGCAGATTTTTAGCAGTACCATGAGCAGTCCGTTCTTGATGAAATGGTTATGGTACGCGACAAACGATTGTGTTCTTTTATCTGAAGCGATTCGGAATGCAAGGCAAAAAAACCGGAGAAAGTTATACATCTTTTTCAATGGTGTTCCTGATTCAGTATCGATAAGAAAAATTTTATCGCCGAGGTTTTTTTTAATTTCAGTATACTGGCCTTTTCTACTGTAACTAAGAAAGTAGACAGTATAGTCGTCCTTTATGGTTTCTATGAATATCCTAAGGACGGTGTTTGGATAACCACAGATGAAGATGTTTTTTTTCATTGTTTTCACGGTTATGAAATATTTTTTGTGTTTTTTACTTTTCTTTTTTTATTTCGTCTCTCATGTATTTCCACATTTTCTTTATACTCAGAAGGTCGAGAATGAAATCAAGGTCTTTTCGTGTGAATTCTTTAAGAACGAAAAGAATGAAAAGGTAGATTCCTAGCCCTATCAAAGAATATCCAAGGAGAACATACCACCGTTGGATAGGTAAAAATTTCATGAGTTCATACAGGGTAATCCCCATAATAAAAGCGGAGAAAAGGTGGAGAAAAATTCGAGGGTTAAAAGGGTTTTTTGCGAGTTTCCAGGCAGCAAATCTACAGTAAATAAATCCTGCTGCATAGCCGATGACCGTTGCAATAGACGCTCCGAGCGCCCCCAACCCAAAAAGTTTGAGACCCAGGCTGCTAATATCCCTGGGAATAAGGATAAGATCAAAAAGGACAGTGAGACACACTATGATAAGGATTCTATTTCGAGCAAGAGCAGGTTTATTCATACCGATAACTTCGTACATATAAGGTTGTGACAATGCTTCCAAAATCACAAAAAAAGGTAACACCATTAAGATAGGTACCGCCGGGTAAAATGATGAACTGAGGAGAATACGGACAGTGGGTTCAGCGAGTACAACAATCCCGATGACCATAGGAAAGATCAGCATACTGATATAGCGTTCTGAGAGAAAGACAATTTTTTTTATACTTTCAATATCTTCCTTACTATGATAGCTAGATACCGTGGGGAGAAGAAGAGTACCAACAGCAGATGCGGCAACAAGTAGGAACTGAACAATACGGAAACTGGCGAAATAATACCCGACTTCTTCTGAGGTCCAGAATAGTTGGATAAGCACTTTATCAGCGTTGGTGATAATGCTATACGAAATTCCCACTAAAATGAGAGGCATAGCAAAAACATAGTAATTTTTAAAACATTCTTTTGTTGGTTTTTTTATAGGGGATCCTTTAAAAAATAGGATTGAAACAAACAAGAAAATAATCTCCCCGAATACATATGTCCATGCTAACGCAAGTGCGCCGAAACCAGAGACAGCAACAAAGATTATTGCAACAGTTCGAGCGACGGTTCCAATAATGAGCGGTATTTGAGCTTTCGCGATTGCTTTCGTTGCAGTGTACGTGTAATAGAAAAATGTTCCGATGCTATTGACTATATAATATCCTAGAATTATATAGATAGCGAGTTCATGAGTAGAAGACTCAAACCCACGACCGAGGATGAATTTCCAGATTACAACTACCCCAACGACTATAGATACTAATAATAATACAAACCCAATTTTTGAGAATAGGTAGGTGCCGATACAGGTAC
>Ga0315291_10002105_pt1 | contig 26303 bp, 19 predicted proteins | sample YL17G12_20_MG_FD_203070 | JGI IMG/M metagenome (GOLD analysis project Ga0315291, IMG submission 203070) | Sediment microbial communities from Yellowstone Lake, YNP, Wyoming, USA - YL17G12_20 | ecosystem: Environmental > Aquatic > Freshwater > Lake > Sediment | place: USA: Wyoming | collected...
CACACCTCGCCATGATCTGGGACGACCACGCCGCAATGCGGAGCATCTGGGTAATCACAGGGGAGAATGGTTGGGAAACACTCGTCAAATCCCGTGGCGAAGTGACTCGCATACTCGGCACCGTAGCCAGGCCGAGAAAACACTCCATCCGGTGGCTGCCACAGGTACTCATAGCCAGCACGGCGGCTGAAGAAGGAAGCGATTTTCCCCCCAATCTCTGGAAGGATGAGGGCGGCAAACTCATCCGTGCTGATGCTGAGGCTATACGCCAAATCGCCTGTGCGCTGGATCGCCGTGATAGTCATTGGATTTCAGCCTGCCGGAAGAGGGGGTTAATCTACACCAAAGAATCCGCCCTATTATGCATTCTGAACGAAATTCTGTCAAGTGCCGATGTTGTGACGGGTGCATTTCAATTCTGGGGTAATCAGTGTAGCGTAGGCCCTTGTGGGTGTGCTGGCCGCATGTAGCAGCGAAGCATTTGCCCGCGATACCTCTAACAAGCGAAGGGCCGCCAGGCAAACGCTTCGTCCCTATCTCAACGCCCACGCTACCCAGAAGCGAGGTGGCCTCAAACTGAGTCAGGCAAATGGCCGAGGAAAACTACCACTTCTACGTCACCTTGGCTCGATGTTGGCAAAGGCAGGATGTTTCCCTGAATCAACTGCCCGCCTACCTGGATGGAACCCCCCTCCCCATCACCGACCCTTTGCACCAAAATGCGGTAACGCACACCACGAAAGACGCGCGTGGCCCTAAACCCAGACCAATGATGGGGAATGGCAGGATCAATCTGCAAGCCCTGGAGCGTAGGACGGATACCCAGAATCCACTGCGTGATGGCTACGTAGTTCCAGGCCGCCGTGCCGGTCAGCCACGAATTCTTGGCCTCGCCGTGGGTCGGGGCATCGCGCCCGGCGATCATCTGGGCATATACGAATGGTTCGCAGCGATGGAGTTCGCTCAAAACCTCTCGAGCGGAAGGATTGATACGGATGTAGTAGTCATGTGCCTGGTCTCCATTCCCCATGATGGCCTCGGCGATCATGATCCAGGGATTGGTGTGGCAGAAGACTCCTGCATTCTCTTTGTAGCCAGGCGGATACGAGGATATTTCACCGAGGTGCAAGTAGTAGCGAGAGTAGGCAGGCTGGAGCATCACAATCCCATGGGGCGTAGCCAAATGCTCTCTCACCGATGCCAATGCTTTCTCTGCGCATCCATCGTCAAGCCCAATGCCTGCAAGTACACACATTCCCTGTGGCTCAATGAAAAGCTTGCCCTCCTCACACTCGCGAGAGCCCACCTTTTCGCCAAAGGCGTCATAGGCGCGCAAGAACCATTCGCCGTCCCAGCCATGCTCGAGGACAGCCTTCTCCATTCGCGCTGCCGCCTGCTCATAGTGGCGACCTGCGTCCTCGGAACCGCGCCATCGCGCAATCGCCGCCATCTCCTTCGCTGCGGCCACGAACATCGCTCCAATGAACACCGACTCGGCGGTCTTGCCATCCCTGGTGGTCGTCGTCTGGAAGGACTCGCCCGACTCGCTGGAGAACGTATTGAGGTTCAGGCAGTCATTCCAATCCGCGCGCCCTATCAGCGGCAAGCCATGTGGCCCTAGCCGATGGAGGGTGTACCGCACACTGCATTGCAGATGCTCGTAGAGAGATTCCTCCGAACCTTCCTCGTTGTCGTAGGGAACCAGCTCCTCCAGGATGCCCCAGTCCCCTGTCTCCTTCAGGTAGGCGGAGACGCTGAGCACGAGCCACAGCGGGTCGTCGTTGAAGTTATCGCCAATGGCTTTGTTGCCGCGCTTGGTGAGCGGTTGGTACTGGTGATATGCACTGCCGGACTTCATTTGTGTGGCCGCGATGTCCAGAATCCGCCTGCGGGCCCTCGCCGGAACCATGTGAACAGCGCCAAACAAGTCCTGGTTCGCGTCGCGGAAGCCGATGCCTCGCCCAATCCCCGATTCAAAGAATGAGGCCGAGCGTGCCAGATTGAATGTGACCATACACTGGTAGGCGTTCCAGATGTTCACCATGCGGTTGGTGTGCTCGTCCGGAGTTTCTACCTGGAACACGCCCAGAAGGTCATCCCACTGGGCACGCAAGGCCCCGAAGGCGGTGTTGACTTGCTCCGGCTCAAGGAACTTGGAGATGATTGGCTTGACGGTCCGTTTGTTGATCGTCTGCGAGTCGGGAGGATCGAACTTCTGCTCTTCTGGATTCTCGTGGTAGCCCAGCAGGAATATGACCTGGCGGGTTTCGCCTGCGTTCAGAGTGATCTGGACATGATGCGAGCCGATGGGTGCCCATCCGCAGGCCATGGAATCGAATGAATGACCGCGCTCCACGGCAGCCGGATGATCCCAGCCGCCATACGGGCCAAGGAACATCTCACGCTGCGTGTCAAACCCGACCAGTTCCTCTGAGCAGGCGAAAAAGGCGAAGTGATTCCGCCGCTCGCGGTACTCAGTCTTGTGGTAGATTACTCCCTCCTCGACTTCTACCTCGGCGATGTTGAGATTGCGCTGGAAATTCGTGGCATCGTCCCACGCATCCCACAAGCAGAACTCAACGGAAGAGAAAACTGAGAGTTGGCATGGCTCCTCGCGATGGTTTGTCAGAGTGAGCTGCCATATCTCCAGGCTCTCGCCCAGAGGCACGAAATATCTCGTCTGCGCCTCTATCCCGTGATAGGTAGAGCCAATGATGGTGTAGCCCAACCCATGTCGGCAAGCATAGCGCTCCAGATCGCGGCGAGTGGGCTGCCACGACGGCGACCAGAACTCGCCGCTCCCGCAATCCCGCAGGTAGATGTAGCGCCCACCTGTGTCTAGAGGAACATTGTTGTATCGGTAGCGAGTGATCCTCCGCAGGCGCGCGTCGCGGTAGAACGAGTAGCCACCGGCAGTGTTGGAAATGAGTCCAACGTAGGCCTCACTTCCCAGATAGTTGATCCACGGTAGTGGGGTGTCCGGTTGGGTAATGACATACTCGCGATTCTCGTCGTCAAAGAAACCGTAGCGCATGACCTTTCCTCAATGTGCGTGTTTTCCGTCGCCCATGACCACTTCAATCTGATGGGTCTTGCCCTCTTCTAGAATCGGTACCACGTTGCCGGGAATCCCCTTGCCGTTGACCTTCACCGACCTCACGCCCTTGCAGACGCCATCGGGGTTCTGGACACGGATCTGGTACACGGCTCCCCGAAATGCCCGAGTGACAGTGAAGCCATCCCAGAAAGCGGGGGTGCAGGGATCTACCCGCAGCCCAATGTAGGTCGGCTGGATGCCCAGGATGTACTGGGTGGCGGCCTGGTAAACCCAGGAAGCTGTGCCTGTGAGCCAGCTGTTGCGAGCCAATCCGAACTGGGGATGCTCATCACCCAGGATGTTTTGAGGATAGACGTAAGGCTCGCACTCGTACTCGTCAATCCTGTCGTTCTTGGTGGCAGGATTGATCTGCTCGTAATACTTGAAAGCGCGATCTCCGTTCCCAATCATGGTCTCGGCGATAATGACCCAGGGATTGGCATGCAGGAAGATACCGCCGTTCTCCTTCGCGCCGGGAGGGAAGGTGGTCACTCCGCCTTTTCTCGGGTCGTACCCGCTGTAGCCCGGCGCGCTCAGTTTGATGCCGTTCCGTGTGTTGAGCCGAGTATACACTGCGTCCAGTGCCATCCTCGCCCGCTGGGGCCTGGCAAACTCTGAGATCACTGCCCAGGCCTGGCCACCCGCATAGATCTGCCCCTCGGTGTTGGATTTGGAACCCAAAGGCTCCCCGTCGGAGTCAAAATAGCGGATGAACCACTCACCATCCCAGGCGTGCTCGTTGAAACGAACCTTCATCTCTTCGTAGTACATGGCACAGCGTTCTTCCATCCCGGCATCCCCCAGATGCCGGGCCAGATCAATCATCTCCAACAGTGCTCTGCCATACAAGTTAGCCACAAGCATGGACTCGGCGCCAGCGGCGAGATTGACCGTATCGTTCCAGTCTGCAAAGCCAAGCAACGGGAGGCCGTGTGCGCCCACGTTGCCGCGGGTGAACTCGATAGCCCGCTGCAAATGCTCCAGCACCGTGCCCGACTCAATTGGCTTCACCTCCCCATCTTTCTCGTAAAAGGGAATTACCGTGTCCAAGAAAGTCAGATTGCCGGTCTCTTTCAAGTAAGCACTCACAGCCAGGATGACCCACAAGTGGTCGTCACTGTAGTACTTGGGAGCGCCCTCGACTTCTCGCGAATCTCCCTCGTTGGCAACCATGGTGAGGGCGTAGAACTGGTGCATGGCCGATCCATTGCGCCTTTGGACGTGCAGAAGCTGCTCTATCAGCGCCTTCGCTTCCTGCGGCGCGAGTGCCGTGACGCCCATCACGTCCTGCGAACTATCCCGAAAGCCGATGCCCCTTCCACCAAAGCCAAGCTGGTATAGTGAGAGGTCGCGAGACCATTGTTTGGTGATGTAGCACTGCCGTGGGTTGTGTATGTTCAGTATACGGTTCATGGCTGAGGAGGGTGTCTGGATCTGCATTCTGGAAAGGAGACCATCCCAGAATCGCCGCAGTTCCTCAAATGCCCCATGCACCCGCGATTCATCTCTGAATGCCTGTATCTTGGGCAGCGCTTTCTCAATGCTCTCTTCCTGGCCCAACTGGCTAATCAACCGTTTTGCCTCGCCAGGCTGGAGTTCGCCCAAATGGTGAAGCAGCGCGCCGATGTTGTCGCCCCGGTTTGCTTCACCGTTGCTCAACTCGGCCTGCTGCAAACTCATCGGATTGGCCCACGTGCCGTACTCGTTATCGCCCAGGAATTTCGCGCGATCCGACTCAAACGACGAAACCGGCAGGTTGGATGTGAAATAGTTGATAGCGAAGTCTTTGCGCATGAACGCAAACTGGGTGAGTATCCTTCTGCCATCCCCCTCTTCGTACACGCGGCTCTGCATGGTTTGCGGAACCCAGTCCGCGTTGGTGAGCTGCTTGAGGGCGTCAAAGTGCGTGTATTCCACAACGGGTATGGCATCAATCTCAACCGGCGCTCCGGACACGTTGGTGATTGCGACATCCTGGAGCATCTGGCTGCCATCGAGAGGCACGAAGATGGTGACATCCGTTCGGATGCCGTAGAACTCAGAAACAATCCGCGTATACCCCAACCCCACATGACATTCGTATCGGTCGTAGGTATCCAGGGTTGGTACGAAAAAGGGGGAAAAGACATTGTAGCCATCCTTCTGTCTGAATCTCAGGTACAACGTCGTCCCCTTGAACTGCGAGGCTGGCAGCTGCGGAATGTATTTGGTGATTCGGTTCAGGGCGGGGTCACCCTTGCAGATCAAAGCCCCGCCAGTGTGATCCACGAAACCGCCGAAAGCCAATGTGCCGATGTAGTTGATCCACTTGGTTGGCGTCCTGGGATTGGTGATCACATATTCCTTTTTCTCGTCGTCAAAGTAGCCGTACTTCATCCCATCCACTCTTGGCAGGCCTTACTCAATCACGCCACCGCTATCCATGACGCTGCGATACCAGCGCGCGCTGGCCTTTGGAATGCGGCGCTGTGTCCGGTAGTCCGTGTACACGATGCCAAAACGTTTGGAATAGCCATGCGCCCACTCAAAGTTGTCCATGAGCGACCAAACGAAATAGCCGCGCATGGGCACTTGGGCAGCAAGCGCTTGGGTCATCGCCTTTAGATGCCCCTTGAGATAAGCGATTCGCTTCGGGTCGTCCACACGCCCATCGGGGCCGATCTCGTCCGGGTAGGCAGCACCATTCTCCGTGACGTATATGGCCGGGAAGCGGTAGCCGTGGTGCAACCGCGCCAGCATCTCATAGAAGCCCTCAGGATAGACTTCCCACCCCATTTCCGTCCGCTCTGCATTGGGGAACAGGGTTCGCGGCTCGTTCTCAGACTCCGGAATCACGCTGCTCCGCACTATGGTTCGGAAATAGTAATTTGCACCAAGGAAGTCTATTGGGGCTGCAACCGCTTCCAGGTCGCCGGCCTGGACAAAAGGCATGGGGCGCTCATAGTGCTGGACGACGTCATCCGGATAGCCGCGGGCCGCAATGGGGTCAAGAAACCATCGGTTGATGATGCCATCCTTCAACCGATCCGCGGCCCGGTCGGCGACGCTGGGCGAGGCGGGGACGGTCGTGGTGAGGTTGAGCGCGATTCCCACCTGCGCACCTGGGCCGTTGCGGCGGAGGACGGGCACGGTCCAACCGTGCGCAAGCAGAAGGTGGTGAGCCGCAGCCAGTGCCTCGTCAATGTCCGAATGTCCGGGCGCGTGGCGGCCCTCCAGATAGCCTATGAAGGCGCTGACATATGGCTCGTTCAAAGTCATCCAGTGCTTCACCCGATCACCCAACCAGTGCGAAGCCAGGTCCGCGTACTGGACAAAAGCCTCGGCAGTAGAGCGAGCAGGCCAGCCGCCCTGATCCTGCAGTGCCTGCGGCAAGTCCCAGTGGTAGAGCGTTGCAAAAGGCTGAATGCCGGCCGCCAGCAATGCGTCCACCAGGCGGCTATAGAAGTCAAGGCCAGTGGAGTTGGCACGACCGCGGCCATCGGGCAGCAGACGAGGCCAGGAGATGGAGAAGCGATAGGCGCGCAGACCCAGTTCCTTCATCAGGGCCACATCCTCGCGCCAGCGATGATAGTGGTCGCAGGCCACATCGCCTGTGTCGCCATTGGCGATCCTCTCAGGCGTATGGCTGAAGCGATCCCAGATGCTTTCGCCTTTGCCGCCTTCGTTCCACGCCCCTTCAATCTGATAGGCTGCCGTGGCCGCACCCCAGACGAAGTCGGAGGGAAACCCAGCCGGTGAGGAATACGCCTCAGTCATCGTCCACTCTTCCACCTTGATATGTCACAGGGGATTCTGTTGGATGAAATCTATCAGCTCATCAAGTCGCGCAAAGGCCAGACACGTGACTGTATCTGCCCCGCCGTAGTAGATCGCCATGCGACCTGTTGGCGGATCACAGAGGGCGGCACATGGGAAGACCACGTTCGGAACGTCACCAACACATTCATAGTATTCCCTGGGGCTAAGAAGGTATGGACGTGTTCTGGCGATCACTTTCCAGGGTTTCTCAAGGTCCAACAACGCCGCACCGAAACTATACACGAACCCATTGCACGAAGTGAGCACTCCATGGTAGAACAGAAGCCACCCTTCTGACGTTTCTATCGGTGTTGGCCCCGCGCCCACCTTCGTGGCTTGCCAACCCCACGTAGGAGACATGATGTGTCTATGATGTCCCCAGTGGGTCATATCGGGGCTCTCGCTGTAGAATATGTCGCCAAAAGGCGTGTGCCCCGCATCGCTGGGGCGGCTGAGCATCGCGTATCTTTCGTTGATCCTGCGCGGGAAAAGCACGCCATTCCTGTTGTAGGGCAGAAACGCGTTCTCTAACTGATAGAAGGCCTTGAAATCATGCGTATAGCCCACGCCGATCGTCGGGCCATGATAGCCATTGCACCACGTGAGGTAGTACCGGTCTTCCAGCCAGCACACCCGTGGATCATACCCATAGACGAAGTGGCCGATTTCTTCGTCGTCACACATCAATTGAATGCGCTTCGGCTCAATCTGCCAGTGGATACCGTCTTTACTCACCCCTGCGTGGAGCTGCATGCGTCTCGCCGTGTCGTCGCATCGGAATACGCCCGCAAAGCCGTCTCCAAAAGGCACGACGGCGCTGTTGAATATGCTGTTTGTGTGTGGCACTGCATCGCGGGTGATGATTGGATTCTTCTTAGAACGCCACAGGACTTCTTGGCCCCCAACCGGGCGTTCTTCCCAGGGAATGTTGGGCAATGCAGGACCCCCAAGCTCCACTCTTGACATGCCTTACCCCTTGCATATGGTCATCAATCCCCGGCCCACTTCCTGTCTGGGCACGGAACAGAAGCCAGAGTCGCATTATACATCCATTGAAGATGAAGCCCATAACGGCGCACTTGGTTCGATCTCCAATGAACGACTCTCGGCTTCTTGGAGAAAAGGCCCTGCACGCTCACGTTCCACCCGTCAGTTTCTTGATGCGCTGCATGACTTCCAGGCATGCCCGACCGTTGTGATATGGGGTCTTCCAGGGGCCAGCCTTCTCGCGGTCGCACGGGCGCCCCGTCTCGTCAACGCCCCAGAACCAATCGCCGTGGTCCTTGTCCACGATGTACTTCTTGATGAAACGCCAACTGGCCAGCGATGCATCCAGAAAGTGCGGGTCACCGCTCAACTGATAGGCGTTCAGGAACCCCACCATCGCCTCTGCCTGGGGCCACCAGGTCTTGCCTCGCCTGGTCACCCCGGACGGGCTGCCCTCGTCAAACACCCCGCCGTTGGCGTCTATGCCCTGTTCTAGCGTAGCGTGAGCCATCTGGAGCGCTGCCGCCCGCACCTGAGTGAGCAGTCCCTGATCCCCCAGAACCTCGGCTGCCTCCACCAGCAGCCAGCTCGCCTCAATGTCGTGGCCATAGGATATGGAATCCGAGAGAGATTTCCACTCTTGATCAAAAAACAGCGACAAGTGGCATGTGTCGGGGTTGAGAATGCGACTCAGCATTATGTAAACTATAGACTCTAGGCTGGCTCTCATACCCCTGTCGTCCCAGGCGCGCAGCAGATTGGTGTACGCTTCTAGGAGATGCAGGTGGGTATTCATTCCCTTCACGACGGGGAGATTGGTCTCATCCACGCGCCGGCCCGGCGCCGCACTCCAGTCTCGCTGGCGGGCTTCCCAGTATCCGCCCTGCTCCGAATCGCGGCAGTGCTTTTCCAACAGGTGGTAGATCCCTATTGCCCGCTCAAGGCTCTCCGTGTTGCCGCTGGCTAAATAGTCTTCCGCGAGACCATAGATGGAAAAAACCTGTCCGTAGGTGAACTTGTCGGTCTGGAGAGGCTGTCCCCGGTAGTTCACCATCCAGAAGAAGCCATCATGGCCGTTATCCCGAAACCACTTCAACAAAGCGTTTCGCGCATGGGAAATGACTGGCAGGTAGTCGGGCCCGCCTAAGATGCGGTGTGCGCGAGCAAAGGTCCACAAGATTCGGCTGTGCTGTACCAACCCTTTCGGGGCTTCCCTCTGAACCGTTCGGTCGTTGGCAACGCGGCCGTAGAAGCCCCCGCGCTCCCGATCCACGACGAAATGCATGGAAAAAGGCAGGATGTTCTCAGTGAGTTCCTGGAAAACCTCGGCTCGAAGATGTCTCAATTTGTCCATGGATCGTCGGGTCATTCACGCTCTTTTACTCATACCAGATGGTCCGGCGCCATCGCTGCCTAGCCAGACCTTCATGCCTTGCCGCCCAGATGAGACAGGGCACACGCCACATAGTGATCGCCTTCCGCCTGAAGCAGCGGGGGGTTGTGTCTTTCGCAATCGGCGTTCTTGCCTGCGATTGGACACCTTTCGTAGTACACACAACCCCTTGTTTCTGGCCGCCGCCCCTTCGTCTCGACTTCTGCCTCTTCCCATTTCTTGTCCAGGCGCGGAACACAGGCCATCAACATCCTGGTGTATGGATGGAGCGGATTGTAGTATATCTTCTCCGTAGAGCCCATCTCCACAACACGTCCCCTGTGGAGAATTATCGCTCTCTCACTGATGTAGTACCCCAGTGAGAGATCGTGCGTGATGAAGAGGACCGACAAGCCACCAGCCTTGAGATCTGCCAGCAAGTTAAGAACATCAATTCGTGTGGACGCATCCAGCATGCTGATGATTTCGTCTGCGACGAGAAACTGAACGTCTAGCAGTAACGCGCGCGCTATCAGGAACCGCTGGAGCTGCCCGCCGCTCAATTGGTGCGGGAATTTGTTCAGGACGTGAGCCGGATTCAAGCCTACGCCTTTCAATGATCTCTCTAACTTATCGCTCCATTCCGGCCCTGTCATCTCGGGGAAGAACTCGTCCTTGATGATCCTGAAGACCCGATCCGCCTTGAAGATTGGGTTGTAAGAGCTGAACGGATCCTGGAAGACACCCTGCACGCTGTGGTAGTACTTCTTCAAATCCTCGCCCTGAAGGGTGGAGACGTCAACACCGTTGAAAACAATCTGACCCGACGTCGTTGAGATCAGTCGCAGAATCATCTTGCCGATCGTGCTCTTCCCGCTTCCACTCTCACCAATAAGAGAGACAACTTCTCCATCTTTGACGTCAAAACTGACGTTGCTCACTGCATGGAGTTCCTTCCCTCCGAAGGTTCCAATCTTGTAGGTCTTTGACACTCCATCAAGCGTGAGCATTCGTCTCGAACTCCTTCCAACAAGCAACGAAATGACCGCTCTGGATTTCCATGAAAGGCGGCACCTCGCAGCATTTCCCAAAGGCAACGGGGCACCGCTCTCTGAAGCGACATCCAGCTGGAGGGTCGAGAAGCAACGGCGGTTTTCCGGGAATACCGGCCAGCCTGGCCTCAGCGTATCTCACGCCGACCGTTGGCAGGGAGGAAATCAGCATCTTTGTATACGGGTGCCGAGGGCAGTGTACGATCACATCAGTGGGGGCTTTCTCCATCAGCTGTCCTGCATACATGATCATGATGCTATCTGCGATTTGGTACAATATGGAGATATCATGGCTGATCACCATCGCGCTGTTGCAGCATTCCTTGTCCCGAAATTCAACAAGCATCTCTGCAACAGCCTTCTGACTGGACACGTCCAGCGCCGAGGTGATCTCGTCAGCGATGAGAAGCGAGGGGTTCATCAGCGTGGATATCACCATGACCATCCTCTGCTTCATGCCGCCCGACATCTCTATGGGGTACATGTCCAGCACATCATCTTGCAGTTTGACTAGATCCAGTCTCCTCTTCAGCTCAGGCAAGTTGTCTTTGAAGTTCACATTTCTGGAGCCGAGCAGTTCCTCAATCATCTTCCCGACCTTCCGCGTCGGATTCATGGCATTCATGGCGTATTGCGGAATGATGGAAATCTTCTTGAATCGAAAGGAATTCATGCGCTCCATGTCCCAGATGGGCAGCTCTTCGCCGTCAATCTGCACACGGCCCTGGACGAATCTCATGGGAGGAGTCAAACGGATCAGGCTGTGGCCGAGCGTAGTCTTTCCACAACCAGATTCGCCCGCCAACCCCATGATCTCTCCACCCTGGATGGAGAATGTGGCACTCTCCAGCGCTTTGACATCCCCTCTCAGGGTTTGATAATAGACTGTGAGGTTTTCTACTTGTAGGCTCACGCTTTCACATCTCTCTGAGTTTAGGGTTGAAGACCTCGTCCAGTCCGACGTTCATGACATACAACGCACCAACGATAGCCATGATGGCAAGGCCCGGTGGAATGAACCACCACCACGAGCCAAGCTGAAGAGCGCCCCAAAGGACCGAATACTGCATCATAAGCCCAAGAGAAACCGCATTTGTCGGGCCGAGTCCGATGAAATCCAGTGTGGCAGCATTGAGAATCGCTCCGCCAAATTGGAGGATGAAGGTCATGACCAGATAGGACAGCATATTCGGCGCAATCTCTGTCAGGATGAGCTTTCTATCTTTCATGCCACTCAGCCTGGCGAGATCGACGAACTCCCTGGCCCGCAATGAGAACGTCTGCGCTCTGATAGCCCTTGCCGCCCAAGGCCAGGCTGTAAACCCAATGAAGATGCACTCCATAGGAATGCTCCGGACTTGCAGATAGGCCGCAATAATGAGAAGCACTGCCAGCGTCGGAATGACCAGGACGATGTTCGTGAGTACATTTAGTATCTCATCCACAATCCCGCCACGATAGCCGGCAGTAAAACCAACCAGAATTCCTATGAGGGTACCGAGTCCTCCGGCAAGGGCTCCCACGAGGAAGGTCGCCCGGAGGCCATGGACAAACTGTGCGAAAACGTCCTGTCCGAAAAATGTGGTCCCGAACCAGTATTTGGCCGATGGTGGTTCAGCGCCCATTGGATTCACATAGGCAAATGGCGCATTATGCGCGAGCACCGGTCCAACGAATGCCAGCACCAGAAAGAAGAGCACAACGGACAGCGCAACCCGCAGTTTCTTGTTTCTCAGAGCAAAGTAGAGGAACTCGTTTTTCTTCTTCTGTTTCGTCATGCGGTTTCGCCCGTCATTCCTCTTCGCGTTCTGGGGTCAATGATGACATAGGTAACATCAATAATGAAATTGGCAACCAACACGCCGATAATGATGAAGAGGAAGCATCCTTGTATGAGGAAGTAATCCTGATTCTGAATGGCGGCAAGAAGCAAGTAGCCGATTCCTGGGTACGAGAACACGACCTCTGTTACCAAAGCGCCTGCGACGACGACACCCAGCGACAGCGCCAGCCCGGTGATCTGAGGGAGCATGGCATTCCTGAACGCGTACTTCCTGACGAGCCGCCGTGGCGCCCCGAGCGCTTCTAGGTAGTGAGAGTAGTCCGCTTCTAGTTCGTAGATGATCATGTTCCGCATGCCGATCGCCTGACCACCAAACCCTACCAGGAAGAGAGACATGAACGGCAAGAACCAGTGATGCAAGACATCCCAGATGAAAGTCCATGAGAGATGAGGCCGCAGATTGAAGCCATATGCACCGGCGATTGGGAACCAACCCAGAACAATTCCGAACAGCCAGGCGAGCAAGATGCCAAGCCACATGTAGGGAGTTGCCGTGAGGATATAGCCGATTGGCGATACAGTGTTGTCAAGCCACTTGGATCGCGCCGCGAAGGCGCCGAATTTGTTCCCCGCGTACCAGCTCAGCAGGATTGAGGGAATCAGAAGAAAAAGGTCATAGGGTACAGCACGCATGAGCACCGTGGTCACAGGAGTCGGGAACAAGTAGATGCTGATCCCCAAGTCGCCGTGCAAAAGCGAATTCCAGAAATTGACGTACTGCTGCCACATAGGAAGATCTAGTCCAAAGATGTGCGTGTAGTAATCGCGCATCGCCTGGGCAGCAGCAGGGTTCACCACTGCGCCAATCCTTGCCATCACATTCGCGATGGGATCGCCGGGCATGAAGCGCGGGATCATCCAATCAATGGTCGCCGCAAGAATGAAGGTTAGCCCATAGATGAGGATTTTTCTACCAAAATAGCGGCGCACGGTGCCTCCCCCTCGAAAGCGCTTGGAGCAAGAGGGTTGCCCCTCCTCCTAGATAGAAGGAGGGGCAACGAACAAGCAGAACTGCACGCTTACTGCACTGGCTTGAGGTTGATGAGTGTCATCAATCCACCCAGCTGCCAGTATCCTGACCAGGTTGTGGGAAGGGTTGGGCTGGTTGACTTCTCGGTCGGCCAGTTCGTCCACGCCGACTCGCTGAACTGAGCCCACAGGCCGTTGTACCACAGCGGAATCATGGGCATGTCGGTCAGCATGGCTTCCTGGATCTTGGCACATGCAGCCTTCATACCCGCCTCATCCGTGGTGGGCACCTTGGCCAATGCATCCACCAGGTCAAAGACCGCCTTGTTGTTATAGCGGCCGAAGTTGCCGCTCTGCATCTGCTCCTGGATCGGGTGCCGGAACAAGAGGTTGTACAGCGTCCACGGGGTATTGCTCATGCTGGCCCAGTTGTTCAGGGTCATGTCGAACGTGCCGCCCTGGAGAGCCGTGTTCCAGGCGCCATAGTCCGGTGTTACAGCCTTGATGTTGATCCCCGCAGCCTGTGCGCTTGAGGCGATGATGTCAATCGCCGCCATCCAGTCCGACCATCCGAACGGGCAAGTAACTTCCAGCGCGAACGCCGAACCATCGGGGGCCTCGACGAACTTGTCGCCATTTGTGTCCTTGTATCCGGCGGCGGCAAGCATTTGCTTAGCCTTGGCTGTATCGAAGCTGTAGCCCAGTTTCGCAAGCACAGCCGCATCATCAAATCTGCTCAGAGACGGAAGCAGGCCAGTCGGGCTTGCGGCCTTGACGAGTTGGGCGTATGCGATGTTGACGATGGATGGAACGTCAATCGCAAAGGCAAGTGCCCTTCTGAACTTCGCATCATCCATCGGCTTCTTGGTTGTATTGAGGAACAGCACGGCCGTATTGGCAGAGAGCATGAAGGGGGCGTCGGCAAAGTATGTCTTGACGTATCCCGCCTTCGCCAGCGTTGCCACGCCGGGCAGGAAGTTGTTGCTCAGATCGATATCGCCCTTGATGACCGCGCCGAGAGCAACGTTGTTGCTGGAGAAGCGAATGTCGACGATCCTCTTGGGAGCGGGCTTGCCAAACACTGCGATGCCCCACCAGTTCTCGTTTCTGACCCATACGTTGCGGTCTTCGCCGCGAGTGTCGTACAGGTACGCGCCCGAACCGACAGGCTTCTCATTCGCCCCGCTGTTGGTCTCCTCCGCCGTTTTGCTTTCCCAGAGATGCTTCGGAACGATCGGCAGGTTGTAGAGGTAATTGTCCCATTCCTGGTACAGGGGATCCTTGAAGGTGAACGTCAGATGGGTCTCGTCGGCCGCTGTAACGCCGGTCAAATACGTCCACAGTGGCGAGAACCAAAGCGCAGCATTCTTCTGACTCAGTTCGAAGGTGAACTTGACGTCCGCGGCAGTCAGAGGCTTGCCATCGCTCCAGGTGAGACCCTTCCTCAGTATCACATCGTACGTAGTGGCATTGGTCCACTTGCCACTCTCCGCGAGCCAGGGCGTCACCTTACCGGTCTGCGGGTCAAAGGCAAACAGGAACTCATACACGAACCCGATTGTTCCCGTTGTGTTCGCAAGGCTCCCGGGTTGGAAGGGGTTCCAGGTTGAGGCTGGTCCCCACGCTGCACCACTCACGTAGATAGTTTCGTTCCGCGGGTACACAACCTCGGTGGGTTTTTCGGGCACCGCCGTAACCACGACCGGCACCTGGACTGTTTCCTTGACGGTCACCGTTTCCTTGACGGTCACCGTTTCCTTGACGGTCACCGTTTCCTTGACCGTTACCGTTTCCCTGACAGTGATCTTCTCTGGAGTTGGCGTAGGGCCGCACGCAGTCAGCACCATGGTCAGAACCACCAACAGCGCTACAGTTGTAGATAGCACGCGTTTCATCTTAAACTCCTCCTCGGTTTTCAGTCTGAATCATCCGACGATCCTACTTGTCACTGCGAATCAAACACGGAAATGCGAAACAAACCAGTGCTTTCTTCGGCTGTTCCCCTCCTTTCTTTCTGCGCTCAGGCAGCGCTTGTCCCCGCTGAGTCATTGCAGTACTCCACAGGAGCCCCGGATGACCAGTTCTGTGGGCAAGAGGAGCCTCTGTGGCGCGACCGCTGAACCTAGCGGGCAATTGACTAGATCCAACAACAATTGAACCGCGATCGGCCCAAGGCGGTCAATCGGCTGCCGTATGGTGGTGAGTGCAGGTTGGACAGCCGTCGCAATGGGCAGATCATCAAAGCTGGCAATGGCAATATCACGAGGCACTTCCATACCCTCTTGGCGAAGTGCCTTCAGCGCCCCGATGGCCATGATGTCGCTGGCAACAAAAATGGCTGTGGGCGAGGCGGCGAGGAGTTTTTTCGCGCCTGCCATTCCGCCACCCTCTCTGTAGTCACCTTCAGCAATGAGCGCATGGTCAACCGGAAGCCCATGCGCTTCCAAGGCCTGTCTGTAGCCATCAAGCCGGTCCTGCGCGCTCAACATATCGAGCGGGCCAGCAACCGTCGCAATGCGTTTGTGGCCCAAGCGAATGAGATGCTCCGTTGCCATGCGCGCTCCGCCCACATTGTCCACATCCACGTAGGTTACGCGTTTATCCGGATGGCGGCCCACCAGCACAAATGGGACATCGTCACGAAGAAGGCGGGGGATCAGGGGATCTTCAACGGTGGCCGAAGCGACAATCACACCATCCAGATACGCAGAGCGGAGTACTCGCTGGTACATTCCATCGGGTCCTTCTGAACCGTCGAAGAGAGATAACATGAGGTGATAGCGATTCTTGTTGCAGGCTGCGGTCACACCGTTCAGCAACAGTGGAAAGAAGGGGTCGGTGAAAAGTGTTGTCACTGATTCAGGGATGATTACTCCAATGATCTGAGTACGGCGTGTCACGAGGCTTCTAGCAGCAGCATGCGGCTGGTAGCCCGTTTCGCGAATCACCTTCCAAATGCGCTGCCGCACCTCATCCCGCACGTTGGGGTCATCATTGACCACGCGCGACACTGTGGAGCGCGAAACTCCGGCCAGCCTCGCAATCTTCTCTAGGGTCAGCGCCATTGCGGCTCCTGGGAGCGCTCCCAACTAGTCTGGAAAAACAGCCCCTATTCAGGGGCGATGATGGATAACCATGAAGGGGTATTGGGAGCGCTCTCAGAAATAGTATAGCATAATTCGGGAGCCTTGTCAAGAGGTTTTATCACTGAGTTTTCGTAAACTTTCAGTCACATAACAAACAACTGTTATGCTCGCCGAAAATGCGTACCCGCTCCAAGGTTTGATGAGTGAGGCTCAATATTCCACGCGACTCCGCCTCTATGGATTCCTCGACCCGGTTCCATCTTGCGTTGGTGGTGCAGCGGCACCCTCCCGCGGGTTGTTATTCCGCCCAGCACCGCTCGACAGAGAACATGTGAGAGGGTTTGCCAGCACACTTTGGAACCAGGGTAATTCCTCTTCACTAGTTTACACACGCTCCGAATCATGATATAATCACGTCGTAACCCAGTGATGGAGTGTGAGCCATGGCTCTCATAGGCTATGACCCGAAGAAAGGCAGCGGCAAGCAGCAGCCTGCCCGCCCGGCGAGGCCCGCCATGCGGCTGGCAGAGCAAACTATGATGACGAGCAGAGCGGACTTGCCCCAAATTCAGCCGCCGCGTGCCCTCCGCCTGATTCCCTTGATTGGAGGAGGCTTGTCGCGCACGTTCGTCGTCAGGGAGCCAGAAACCATCCTGGGAAGGCAAACGGGGGCGGGACTGCGCATCTGGGACAACAAAGTCTCCCGCCAGCACTGCAAAATCATCCTCGGCGAGCAGGCTGCAGCGCTGGTTGACCTGGACAGCAGCAACGGCACCTTCGTCAACGACGAGCAGATAGAACAGAGCGACCTCCACGATGGCGACCTGATTCGGCTCGGCGACACCGTGCTCCGCGTACGCTACATGGACTTCATTGAACAGCGGGCAGCGGATGACGCCTACTGGCTGGCTACGCGCGACCCCGGCACCGAGCTCTACAACCGGCAATACGCGCTGGAGGCTCTTCAGCGCGAGCTGGCACGAGCCGGCCACCGCGGACACGCCCTGTCATTTCTACTGGCCGGCATTGACCTCCTCAGCGCGCCACAGGACAGCCGTCTCAGCCTGCTGGACAAGGAATTGCGCGCATTGGGGTCTCTCCTGCAGCGCGAAGGCGGCGAAGACGTGTTGATCGGGCGCTATTCCACCAGCGAAATCATCGCCCTGATGCCCTTGTGCGGCGCGCAAGAGGCTGCAACCCTGGGCGAACGGGTGCGCCAACAGAGGCAGGAGGCTGCGGCAGACCCGAAAGCGCAGTCTGTCCTGTTTTTTGGGATGGCCGCCTTCCCCGAAGAGGCGGACTCGGCTGACCAACTGATAGAACGCGCCGAAATCGCCCTGTATCAGGCGCGGATGGGGCCATCCACAAAGACATAGATCTGAACCGCGAACATAGTAGGATGCCCAGGCACACAAAATCCAGGAGCAATGACGCATGGAAAAACTCGTCTCTTTCCAGAATGGCAGGCAGAACCTGTACGGCATGCTCCACCTCCCCTCTAGCGCAGGCCCCCACCCTGCCGTTGCTCTGCTTCACGGCTTCACCGGCCACCGCAGCGAATCCCACTTCGTCTTCACCAAACAGGCTCGCCACCTGGCCCAGAACGGCGTTGCTGCGCTTCGCTTTGATTTTCGCGGCTCTGGCGAGAGTGAAGGCGATTTCGCCGACATGACCATTGAGGGCGAGATCGCCGACGCCGCCGCGGCTTTGGGCTTTCTGGCCGCGCAGCCCGAGATTGACCCTAAGCGCCTGGGCGTGCTGGGCCTGAGCCTGGGAGGGTGCGTGAGCGCGTGTCTGGCCGGGCGCGACCCGCGTGTCAAAGCGCTCGTCTTGTGGTCCGCGCCCGCCAAGTTGCTGGAAATCATGACCAAAGGCGCCGCAGACCCCTCCCGCTCCATCTCCCCAACCCCGCAGGGCTACGACATCGGCGGCCTCATCGTCGGCCAGGGATTCGTCCAGGACGTTCTGACCATCCAGCCGACGGAAGAAATTAAGAACTTCTCCGGCCCCGCCCTCGTCGTCCACGGCACTCAGGACGTTGATGTTCCGCCAGAGAATGCGCACCTCTACATGCAGACGCTCGCGGGCGAGAAGGCACTCGTCCTGGTTGAAGGCGCCGACCACACGTTTTCATCTGTGCGCTGGGAACAGGAGGTAATCGCCTCATCCACAAACTGGTTCCTCAAGCACTTGTGATTGTACTGATAAGGCAAATCCACCGCAGAGCACGCAGAGAACGCAAAGAGATTCACCAAATCCTCTGGGCTCTCAGCGAACTCTGCGGTGAGATAGACTCTCTTTCACTGATGATTCGCGGCAAAGGAGGCGACACATGCATGTGGTGGAATCTGGCATCGGCGAACTGATTCAGCCGCCGGACATGAACGCTTTCCGCGAGTGGAACCGGACGCAGAAGAACAAGGCCCTCGTGGACAAAGTGATGTCCGAACAGGAAGCCGTCTCGCGGTTTATGTTTGACGGCGCATACATCGGCACCGAGCTGTACGGAACCGTCCGCTGTCCCATGTCCTTGGTGCGCGAACTGATCCGCCAGGGATACAAAGACCTGCGCGTTGCCGGGCAGGGTGTCACCGAACTGGACATTCTGCTGGCGACCGGACGGGTCAAAGCCCTGGACCTCACCTACATCGGCCTCGAAGTCTATGGCATCTCCAACAATCTGCGCCGCGAGGTGGAGAGCGGCAGGGTGGAAAAGGTGGTGGAATGGTCCAACGGCGGCATCACCTGGCGGTTCAAGGCCGCTGCGATGGGTGTGCCCTTTATCCCCGTCCGCTCCATGCTGGGCAGCGACACGTTGAAATACAGCGCGGCGAAGGTTGTGGAGTGCCCCTTCACCGGCGAGAAAGTGGCGCTCCTTCCGGCGCTCATCCTGGACGTGGGCTTCATCCACGTTCACCGCTCGGACAAGTACGGCAACTGCCAGATTGATGGCATCGCGGGGTTTGCCATAGAGATGTCTCGCGCCTCCAAACGGCTCATCGTCAGCGCGGAGGAAATCATCCCAACCGAGGAGATCCGCAAGCGACCGGACCGCACCGCTATCCCCTACTATCTGGTGGATGCCGTCGTTCCGGCACCTTTCGCGTCCCATCCCGGCGAGATGTGCTACGTGCATCGCAGGGACGAGGAACTGATCCGCGAATGGGTCAAGGAGATGGAGCAACCTGACACCGCGCAAGCCTACCTCCAGAAGTATGTCTATGGCCCGAAGAACCATGAGGAATACATGGACTTTGTGGGACGGGCGCGGCTGGAAAGCCTCCTATACCGCAAAGGAGGGGAACGATGAGCACCGAATACAATCCCCGCGAACTCCTGATCTGCGTGGCGGCCCGACTGATGGAAGACAAAACCACCGCCTTCATCGGCACGGGCATCCCCATGCTCGCGGCCTCGCTGGCGCAGAGGCTCTACGCACCAAACCTGGTCACCGTGTTTGAGTTTGGCGGCACTGGCGCGATTCTGGAAGAACTTCCCCTGGCGGTGGGCGAGGAACGCACATTCCATCGCGCGATTTCGGCCACCGGCATTTGCGACACAATGGAGACGGCCCAGCGCGGCTTCATTGAATACGGCTTTCTGGGCGGCGCGCAGATTGACCCCTACGGCAATCTGAACTCCACAGTCATCGGCGACCACGACCACCCCAAGGTCCGCCTGCCGGGCAGCGGCGGCGCAAACGACGTCGGCTCCCACTGCTGGCGCACCATCGCCATCATGCAGCATGACGCGCGGCGCTTCGTCCCCAAGGTGGACTTCATCACGACGCCCGGCTACCTAAGCGGCCCTGGCGCGCGCGAAGCGGCGGGCCTGCCGCCCGGAACGGGACCTTACCGCGTCGTTTCCAACCTGAGCCTCATGGGATTTGACGACGCGACCAAGCGCATGAAACTGCTGGCCGTGCACCCCGGCGTGACGGTGGAGCAGGTCATCCAGAACACGGGATTTGAACTGCTGCTTGCGGAGAAGATTGACGAAACCCCGCCGCCGACGGTGGAGGAACTCTGCCTGCTGCGCGAGGAGATAGACCCGCAGCATTTGTACATCTGAGAGCGAAAGACCCTAGGGGTCTCGGAGACCCCTGGGGTCTGGCATTTGACGCCCGCCACCTCCCGTGTTATCCTTGCGCGAAACGCGATGCGGAGAAACATGCAACGGGAAGTCGGGAGATGTGTCGTGGGCTGAGGCGGCCGGGACGGGTGGCGCGTGACATGGTGATTGGAGTGTACCATACCACGGTTTTGTGGTATAGCAAATTGCAGCATAATAAGTAGTAGCCCGCATCTTTCAAGTTGTAGTTCTGAGGAGATGGCTCTATGAGAGAATCAACTAGGTCGAGTCTCCTTGCATTTGCTTTCTTAGCGGTTCTATTGAGTGGTTGCGCTCCTGCTTCAACACCTGTTCCACTGGCAACTGAAACACCTGTTCCACTGGCAACTGAAACATCCATTCCGTCGCTGACGCCTTGGTCCCTCGTCGTAGTTGGCGACTCGATTGCTTACAACAGCTCGACGGTCTGTCCCGGTTGCAGCGGCTTCGTCTACCGGTATGCAGACGCCATCTTTGAGGCAACCGGTCACCCGGTGAAGGTCAGTAACCTCTCCCAGCTCTCACTCCAGGTCGACGTTCTCCTCGAAGAGCTGAGGCCTGATACCTATGCCTGGCGACGCGATGCCCTTGTCAATGCGGACATTATCATCGTCAGCATCGCCTTCAACGATGTTCCTTGGCTCCGTAACGATGACCCGTGCGACGGGCCGAATGGCAACAAGCCCGACTGGTCAAAGTACAACTCGAGCTGTGCGGCCGCGGCAACGGAGATTTTCCGCCCAAAGTTCGAGAGCGTCTATGCCCGGATCGTTGCCTTGCGCGAGGGGAAGCCGACAATCTTCCGAACAATCAACCGGTACAACGACTGGATCGGCTGGACCGGCGATGCCGGCGAGACCAATCCGCCCGAAGCCACGGACGCAACGCGTGTCGTTCTCGATGCTTGGAGCGCGATGGTCTGCGAAACGGCGCAGGAGAACGGCTTTACCTGTGCGGACATCTACCACACGTTCAACGGCGCTGCCGGCCTCACGCCCTCGGGGGATCTGCTTGGCAAGGACTACACCCATCCCTCGGACAAGGGCAACGAGGTTATCGCGCGTGTTCTAACAGATCTTGGCTATGACCCACTCGTGCCGTAGGAAGCTTCCACTAGAAAACATTCGAGCAGAAGACGGTCGAGAAACCAGGTATGGATCATTCACTAGGATCAAGAGACTTGGTTATCATTGGGCTGCGGGCTAACAACTGGCTGAAGCTGACCCGGCGGGCTGGGGCTAGGTTGGAGCTTGCTTAGCCCGCCAGCATGCCTCACAATCCAAGGAAGTCTGCCTGCTTCCGCCGGGCAGCTTAGCTCGAAGCCGTTAGGCCGACCGAGGGGGAGCTAGCGTCCCAGCGAAGCCAACTTTCACTCAGGTGCATCGCGCCTGGAGCCTTATGCCTGTGACAGTGCCGCCAGCAATTCCCCGTGTATCAGTCCATTCGTGAGAGCAATGCGGAGTGCCGACAGATTCCAGGGCCGCCCTTCGTAGTCCGTGGCTGTGCCCCCGGCCTCTTCCACGAGCAGCACGCCCGCCGCGCAGTCCCAGGGCTTCAAGCCCGGCTCCCAAAACCCGTCAAACACGCCCTCGGCAACCCAGGCGAGGTCCAACGCCGCCGAGCCAGGACGCCGCACCGTTTGGGCGCGCGCCATGAGCAGGCCGAACTCGCGCAGGTTGTTCTCTATGTTGCCCTCAATCTGATATGGAAAGCCCGTCGCCAGCATGGCCTGGCTCAGGCTGCGCGTTTCGGATACCCGGATGGGCTTGCCGTTGCGCCACGCACCCTTGCCCCGCTCGGCGGCGTACATCACATCGCGCGTGGGGTCGTAGACCGCGCCGCTGACGACGCTGCCTCGATGCGCCAGCGCGATGCTCACGCTGAAGATGGGCAGGCCGTGAGCGTAGTTCACCGTGCCGTCCAGCGGGTCAATCACCCACAGCCATTCCTCGTCCAGCGCGCCCCGCTCCGAGCCTTCCTCGGTCAGGATGTGGTGTCCCGGAAAGCGCTCCTTGATGCGCGCCACGAGAATCCGCTCGGAGGCGAAGTCCGACTCCGTGACCAGGTCGGTCGGCGTCGTTTTCGTGCCGACCACGTGATTGTGCGAGAAGCGGCGCATCAGTTCCGCGCCCGCCTCCCGCGCGATCTCCATCGCAAACAACGTGTATTCGTTGAATTCCATGCCCATTCTACCTTCTTATCCGCGAATTACGCGAATAAACACGAATAGAACATAAAGAGGACTTTCAACTATTCGCGTTCATTCGCGCTATTCGTGGATGACCTTGTCCCCTCAGTATTGCCGCAAGCGGCGCGGGCGATGACCTTGAGCAGGTTTGCCTTCGCCGCCGGACACTCCCGTTCCAGTTCCCGCAGGATGCGCGCCATCCGCACCCTTTCCGATGTGGCCGCGTTTGGGCAGCACGACACCTGCTCCGGGATGCCCCGCGCCCGATTGAACGCCGCTAATCGCCGCTCCTCCACATCGTACAGCGGTCGGATGAGGGTCAACGCGCCGCCAAACATCACCCTCACGGGGTCCAAACCCAGCAGTGTTCCGTGGCGGTACAAGTTCAGCATAGCAGTCGTCGCCGCATCGTCCCGGTGATGCGCAAAAGCAATGCGGTTGCAGCCCATCCTGTGCGCGGCGAAGAAGAGCGCTTTACGCCTGTGGAATGCGCAGCCAAAGCAGGTGATTTCCCCGCGCTTGTTGTCCCGCAGATCGACTTCGGACACGCGCTCAACTGCCAGGGGAACGCCATAGCCATCGCACAGAATCCCCAGTTCCCGCGCAGAAAGGCATCCGCCGCAGGGCGGTTCCGTGTCAACATGGAGCGCTGCCAGTTCGTACTTGTCCTTTGCGATGGCGCGGTGGCGCACGAGCAAATCCAGCAGCGACAGACTGTCCTTGCCGCCTGAAACGGCCACCGCGACGCGATCGCCGCCCTGAATCATGGCATAGTCCCGGACGGTTTTGCTCACCCGCCGCAGAAGGAAGTGCGCCTTCTTCTCCACCTTTGGGTCATCGGACGGGTGGCGGGCAAACGCCAGAACCTGTTCGGTTGTGAGCGGAACATCCAAAGACACAATCAATGGCGAATCTCCAGCCCCTGGGGGGGCGATACTCCCCAGGAGCCCCTTCTGCCCATTCTACCTGCGCTACTCCGAATTTCCAAAAACTCCGTCGCAGGCAGAACCAGCAGACAAGCCCATTGACTTTTTCGGATGCCAATAGTATCATACAAGCAGAGCAAGTCACTGCGCCCTCGTCGCGGCTCTGGTGGTTTGGTCAGAGAAGCCTGGGCTGTCGTCTCGTCGCCCCCGCGTCGTCTTCAGCCCGCGGCACAATCGCGGGCAGATGAACGGCCCGCCATGTATGGAAGGAGGGTGCACCATGAAATGCAAGGAAAGACTCGGCGCGTACCTCAAAGAGAATGACGTCAAGTTCCAGCAGATGACTCATCCCACGGCGTACACCTCCCAGGAAGTGGCCGCCGCGCAGGGAGTGTCGGGCAAGCAGGTGGCGAAGGTGGTTATCGTCAAGGCTGACGAGAAGCCCGCCATGCTCGTGCTCCAGGCCAGCACATTGGTGGACTTCAAGAAGGCCGCCCAAGCCATCGGGGCCAAGACCGTGCGGCTGGCGAAAGAAGGTGAGTTCGCCGACCTGTTCCCCGACTGCGAAGTAGGCTCCATGCCGCCCTTCGGGAATCTGTACAATATACCCGTCTATGCGGACGAGGGCCTGGCGGCGGTCAGAGACATCGTCTTTGAGGTCGGCTCGCACACCGCCACGTTCAAGATCAGATTCGCCGACTTTGCGCGGCTGGCAAACCCGAAGGTGGCTGCGTTTTCCAAATAGGGCAGCCCGCCACACGGGGAAGGCGCGGAGAGTACAGAGGACATGGAAACGTGCGCATTCTCTGCGAGCCCCGCGCATTTGTGTCCGAATTCGCTATTGACTTTCGGGAGTCCTTCTGATATAATGTGAATGTAGAGATAGGCGCTCACACTTCGTCAAGACTCGCCGCTCCCCATGAGCGCCCTCTTCGCACGCACACCTCTTGCCTATGTTCACCCGGTGCCGTTTACATGAGCGGCCACGGAAATGTGTCTGCCTGCGACGAACTTCTCCGTCGGCAGCATGAAAGATCGGTAGTCACTGTGAAGTACCCCAGCGACCTATGAATTCACATGTGATCGGGACGATCAAGGTTCTTGTCATCAAGGCTACCATCCGCAAGAGGGAGGGAACGTAATGGGCACTCTCTGGACTAATCCGAGCAAGAGAACCGCGATCTTCATCTGTTTGCTCGTGGGTATCGGGATGCTGCTCGCCTCTAGAGTCGCAGCGGCCCCACCCGACACTCCGGCACCGGACGAGTTGCTGCCTGCTGACCTCTGGATCGTCCAGGCCGACGCGGACCGACGCACTGAGTTGGAGGTTGGCCAGGTGCTGGGCATTGCCCTGGAAACCAACCCGTCCACCGGCTACTCCTGGCAAGTGGCCGAGATCAACGAAAACGTCCTGCAGGTAATAGGCGAGTCGGAGTTCATGGCAGGGGTGCAGATGCCAGGCGCGCCAGCCAAACAAGTCTTCCGATTCAAGGTCATCGGTGTCGGAGAAAGCGCTCTCCGCTTCGTACATCGCCAACCCTGGGAGAAGGACGTTGTACCCGACGCGACATTTTCGGTGCAGGTTGCCGCACACGCTCCCAGCACACAAGACTCCAGCCCCACTGCCGAAAAGGGACATGCCGGGCCTGCATCCAAGTTTGTCCACGTTGTACGACCAGCCCAACTGGCCGGCACCCCATTGGTGGAGGACCCACCCAAAACAGAAGGAGCCTTTGAGCCGCCAGGGGACTTAGGTGCCTGGACCAACATCATGGCCGAGGGCTTTGAGGGAGCCTTTCCGGCTACGGGCTGGACGCGCTATTGGGAGAGCAACGGCTACACCTGGGATGATGTGTCCGACAGGGCTTACTCAGACTACTGGAGCGCCTGGTGCGCCGATGACAGCATGTCAGGCAATCCAGATCTGAATCCGCCAGGACCTTACGCTCACAACATGAATTCCTGGATGGTGTACGGGCCTTTCAACCTTTATGACGCCACAGATGCCGAATTGACTTTCTACCGCTGGCTCAACAGCGAGTCCGGTTTTGACTACTTCGGCGTCTACGCCTCGGTGAACGGCACCAACTTCTACGGCTATTCCTGGTCTGGCAATTCAGGAGATTGGGTCTACGAGAACTTTGACCTGACCGATGTGTACTATCTGGGGAACCTGATCGGCTATCGCCAAGTCTGGATAGCATTCGTTTTCACGAGTGACGGCAGCATTGCCTACGAAGGCGCATACGTGGACGACATCGTCTTGCGCAAGACTGCCGGGACACCCCCCACACTTCCGGCGTCCTTTGATTGGAGAAGCCAGGGAAAGGTGACAGCCATTCGCGACCAGGACGGCTGCGGGAGTTGCTGGGCCTTCAGCACCGTGGGCGCTATGGAAAGTGCGCTACTGATTCAGTCCGGTGTCACGAGCGACCTCTCAGAGCAATATCTGGTCTCATGCAATACCGATGGCTGGAGCTGCGACGGCGGCTGGTATTCCCACGACTATCATCAATGGAAGATTCCTCCAGGCGAGACGCAGGCCGGCGCAGTGCTGGAATCGGCCTTCCCCTATACTGCCAGAAATGACCCCTGTGGCGGGCCATACAGCCACCCTTACCGAATCTCCTCGTGGGCCTGCGTGGATCCGGGGGGTGTCAAGCCCCACTGCTACAGTGACAGCGGGGCGGACATTCCGTCGGTCTGGGCGATCAAACAGGCAATCTATACCTATGGCCCTGTATCGGCGGGGGTGTACGCGGGCTCCGCCTTCGGGTCATACTCCGGGGGCATTTTTGAGACAAGCGAGAAGGTCACAGGCGGGGACTACATCAACCATGCCATTGTGCTGGTGGGTTGGGACGACAATCAGGGC